>Ga0209443_1000366_pt1 | contig 30983 bp, 24 predicted proteins | sample LauGreBMM110DCMD_2_FD_187571 | JGI IMG/M metagenome (GOLD analysis project Ga0209443, IMG submission 187571) | Freshwater lake microbial communities from Lake Michigan, USA - Su13.BD.MM110.DCMD (SPAdes) (version 2) | ecosystem: Environmental > Aquatic > Freshwater > Lake | place: Lake Michigan... | reverse complement strand
AAGGGCGGATTGGCGACAATGATGTGGAAGCGGTCCTTTTCCTGCACGTCGGCGAGGTTCTCGGCGAGCGTGTTGGTGTGGATGATGTTGGGCGCTTCGATGCCGTGCAGGATCATGTTCATGATCGCGATGACGTAGGCGAGGGACTTCTTCTCCTTCCCGTAGAAGGTGCGCTCTTGCAGGGCGCGGTCCTGGGCGGTGGTGCGCTGGGGGTTCTGGGCGCGGAGGTAATCGAAGGCTTCGCAGAGGAAGCCGGCCGAACCGACGGCGGGGTCGCAGATGGTCTCGCCGAGCCGGGGCGCGGTGACGGCGACGATGGCGCGGATGAGCGGGCGCGGGGTGTAGTACTCGCCGCCGTTGCGCCCGGCGTTGCCCATGTTCTTGATCTTGGCCTCGTAGAGGTGCGAGAGTTCGTGCTTCTCGGTCTGGGACTGGAAGCGGAGTCCGTCGATGTGGTCGATGATCTCGCGCAGGTTGTAGCCGCTCTGGATGCGGTTCTTGATCTCGCCGAAGATTTCGCCGATCTTGTACTCGATGGTGTCCGGGCCGGTGGCCTTGGCCTTGAAGCCGTGGAGGTAGGGGAAGAGCTTGCCGTTGACGAAGGCGATGAGGTCGTCGCCGCCGAGCGCGGTGTTGTGGTCGATCTTGCCGTCCCTGCCCTTGGGCGCGGCCCAGGATTCCCAGCGGTAGGGTTTGTCGAGGATGTGGGTGTATCTCTTGCCGTCGAGGGCTGCCTCGGCGGCTTTGTCGTGCTCCAAGGCGTCGAGGTACTTCAGGAACAGCAGCCACGAGGTCTGTTCGGTGTAGTCCAGCTCACTGGTGCAGCCGGCGTCCTTCCAGAGGACGTCGTCGATGTTTTGAAGGCTTGCTCGAACATGGGTCAGTGAGGGCGAAGGGAGCCTAGGTGGCGGTCGGACCTAGCCGCCGTGCCGAACGGGTCGAGGACGACGGGGGGGTCTGGCGGGCACCGGACCCGGGAGACTGCCCGGAGGTCGGCGGCACGAGGCAGGGAGCGTCGGAGAGGGGCATCGGCGAGAAGTCCTTACGCTTGCGCGCTGGGTATGTCGAGCCGGGGTCGGGAGATACGTACAATCGTGCGCCCGGGAGCCGATTCTCCATCTACCTTCGGGCACCCTTCTTCACGAAAATATCAACTGGAACAGGCATATACCTGATATTTTCCGCTAAAATCAGCCCTTCCGAGACATCCGGGAGGCCAAGACCCACACCGATAGCCAGCCGGGCGGAAAACACGGTAGCAACTGCGCCCTCACGGGCAGCAAAAACGCTCCGGCTCAGTTGCCGACGAGCGGGCGGAATGAGGGTCCTCGAAACGCAGGAATTCTTGTTCGAAGTGATCCCTGGAAATATCGGGATACCTTTCCCACCTCCCGGTCTGCATCAGCAATCCAAAGTATCCAGCGACGCACCGGAGGAAATGGGCATCCCAAGTGACGCCTGAGTGACGCTTAGAAGCGACTTTGGTGGGCAGTCCCGAGAATCGGCCGAAAAACACAAAACCCTCTGGATTCGAGCTAAAAGGCACAATCCCAGAGGGTCAAAATGGTGGTAGGTTCTGGATTCGAACCAGAGAAGGCGTAAGCCAGCAGATTTACAGTCTGCCCCCGTTGGCCACTTGGGTAACCTACCACGGCCGTGTCCGCAGCGCCGAAGCGAGCGGGGCGGAATCAATGCAAACGGCAGGAGGTGGCTCAAGCGGTTTTTTTCCGGACGCTCGGTGGACGACCCGCTATCTTTCGCCCGTGGAAGCGCCCGAAGCCCCTGCCCCGTTGGTCGATCCGCTGGTCGGCCGCTTTCTCCAGCACCTCGGCGTCGAGCGTGGACTTTCTTCGTACACGGTCCGGAACTACGGCCACGCCCTCGCCGAGCTCGCCGCATGGCATCAGGATACCGAGGGCAAGCCACCGTGCTGGACCGGCCTCGGCCGCGACGTCTTCCGCTCCTACTTGCGCTGGCTGGGACGCCGACGACGCAGCCGCGCGGCCATCCAGCTCCGCTTCAGCGCGTTGCGGACGTTCTACCGGTTCCTCCTCCGCGAAGGGCGGGTCACCGAGCTGCCCCTCCGCCGCCTTCCGCTCCCGCAGGTCGCGAAACGCCTCCCTCGTTTTCTCACCGAAGACCAGACCGGTGCTTTGTTGGAGGCCCCGATGGAGACGCTGAAGAAAGAAAAGGAGCGGACCGGGAAGCCTGTGGATCCCGTTCCGGCCCTGCGCGACGCGGCGATACTGGAGACGATCTATTCGTCCGGACTGCGGATCAGCGAGGCCTGCGGGCTGAAGGTGGAGGACATCCAGTTCGCCGGGCGGACGATGCGGGTGCGGGGCAAGGGCAAGAAAGAGCGCCTCGTGCCGATCGGGCGGCCCGCCGTTGATGCGATCCTCCGCTACTGGGAAGCCGCGGGCCATCCTCGTTCGCCGGAACTGCCGGCTTTTTTGGCGCCCGGAGACGGCCCGGTCTCGCCGGGATCCGTGCAGCGGCGGCTGAAACGGCATCTCGCCGCCGCCGGGCTCGACCCCTCGGTCACACCGCACAAGCTCCGCCACAGCTTTGCCACGCACCTGCTCGACCGCGGCGCCGACCTGCGCGGCGTGCAGGAACTGCTGGGCCATTCCCGCCTGACGAGCACCGAGGTCTACACGCACCTGACGCTCGAGCGGCTCCGCCGCGCCTACGACGACGCGCATCCGCGGTCCAGGCCCCTCGGTGCCGCGGAGTCCCCCGCGGCGCCGACCTGACCGGACCGGGCCGTTGTGGGAGAGGGTTCGACAAAAACGAGCGTTGGCGGGTTCCCGACCCTGTGCCACTCTCATTGGCCGTTGGACGCGTCGATCGTCCATCGCATCGTCCTTTAGCCGTGTCCCGGTGACCGGCCAGAGATATCGGAAGGATGCCCTGCGGCATCCGCGTCGTCTGCCTACCTGCCCGCACAAGTCGCCCGCTCACATGCCTCATCCCGCCAACGATAGCACCGCCACCTCCAACCGCTCCGCGTTGGTGTCGATCCTCCAATGGTTCGACTCCGACTACGGCACCAAGGCGCTGGGAGACCTCAAAGCGCTCGAAGCCAAGCCCGACCGGGTCGAGTGGGTGCGGACCATCCCGTTCATCATCCTCCATGCCGGCTGCCTCGGCGTGCTGATCACCGGATGGAGCTGGACCGCGGTCGGGACCGCGGTCGCGCTCTACTTCGTGCGGATGTTCGCCATCACCGGTTTCTACCATCGTTACTTCTCGCACCGGACCTTCTCGACCTCGCGGGCGTGGCAGTTCGTGCTCGCGGTCTGGGGCGCCGCCTGCGTGCAAAAAGGCGCCCTGTGGTGGGCCGCGACGCACCGGCATCACCACCAGCATTCGGACGACCCGGTCGACAAACATTCGCCCCGGCAGCACGGGTTCGTCTGGTCGCACATCGGCTGGATCACCAGCTCCAAGAATTTCCCGACCGACTACGGGCGGGTGAAGGACCTCGCGAAGTTCCCGGAACTTGTGTTCCTCAACCGCTACGACACGCTCGTCCCGATCCTCTTCGCGACCCTGCTGTTCGGCATCGGAAAGCTGCTGCAATATCAGGCGCCGTCCTTGGGGGTGACCGGCGGTCAGATGCTCGTCTGGGGATTCTTCATCAGCACGACCGTCCTGTTCCACGGCACCGCCTGCATCAACTCGATGGCGCACGTCTTCGGGAAGAAGCGCTACGCCACCGGCGACGACAGCCGGAACAGCTTCATCCTCTCGCTCATCACCTTGGGCGAGGGCTGGCACAACAACCACCACCAGCACATGACCACCGTGCGCCAAGGCTTCTATTGGTGGGAGCTCGACATCACCTACTATCTGCTGAAGGTGATGTCATGGACCGGCTTGATCTGGGACCTGCGCCCCGTGCCGGCCGAGGCGTACAACCGCGCCAAGCACCTCTCGAAAGGCCGCTGAGCGCGGGTCGGGCCGAGGGGCCGTCCGGACGATCTCCGCCGGCGCGTCCGCGGTGGACGTCGGGCGGATCCGGTCCACTCTGTCCGGACCATGCCACTTCCTCGTCTCGCCATCGTCGGCACCGGCATCGCCGGCCTCGGCACCGCGTACTTCCTGCGCGGGCGTTTCGACATGACGTTGTTCGAGCAGGCGGACTATCCCGGCGGCCACACCCACACCATCGATGTGGCCGGCCGGACCGGACCGGTCGCGTTCGACACCGGGTTCATGGTGTTCAACCGTGTCACCTATCCGAACCTCTGCCGCTTCTTCGAGGAGCTGAAAGTGCCGGTGAAGCCCACCGACATGAGCTTCAGCGTGCAGCACGTGCCGAGCGGGCTGGAGTTCTGCGGATCGAGCCTCAACCACCTGTTCGCGCAGCGGCGGAACCTGTTCCGGCCTTCGTTCTACCGCCTGCTGCTCACCATCGACCGCTTCAACACCGAGGCCGTGGCCGCGCTGGACGACCCGCGCTGGGCGGGGATGGCCCTCGGAGACTACGTGCGGGAGCGCGGCTACGGCCACGGCTTCCTCGACCTCTACCTGGTGCCGATGAGCAGCGCCGTCTGGAGCACGCCGCCCGACCGGATGCTGGAGTTCCCGGCGATGGCGTTGCTGCGTTTCTTCCACAACCACGGCTTCCTCGGTCTGCACACACAACATCCGTGGTGGACGGTGGAGGGCGGCGCCCGCGAATACGTGCGGCGGTTGCGCCCGCTCATCGATCCGGACGGCACGCGCATCCGGCTCCGCTCGCCCGTCGCCCGGGTGGTCCGCGAAGGGACCGGGGCCGCCGTCACCACGGAGGACGGCAAGGTCGAGCGGTTCGACCGGGTGGTGCTCGCCTGCCACGCCGACCAAGCCCTGCGGATGCTCGCCGACGCGGACGAGGACGAGCGTCGCGTGCTGGGCGAGTTCCGCTACCAGCCGAACATCGCCACCGTCCACACCGACACCGGCGTCATGCCCAGGGCGCGCCTCGCGTGGTCGGCGTGGAACTACCGCATCGCGTCCGGTCCGGAAGGCGCACCGGCGCCGCAGACCATCTATTGGATGAATCGTCTCCAGGGCATCCGCGACACGGCGGATTATTTCGTGTCGATCAACGGCGAGTCCTCGGTGGACCCGGAGAAGGTGGTCCGGCGCATCGCGTACGAGCATCCGCTGTTCAGCCTCGGGGCCATCCGCTCCCAGGCCGAGCTGCCGCGCCTGAACCGGCGTTCACCGGACGCCGCGGTCCGCTTCGCCGGGAGCTATTTCCGGCACGGCTTCCATGAAGACGCCTTCACCTCGGCCCTGGATTGCGCGCAGGCCGTGGCGGGCGAGCGGCTCTGGGCCTGACGTGCCCGGCGGGACGCCGGCGATGTCGTGAATTTCAGTGAAACCCCGGGCGTCGAGGGCGTGTCATCCTGTCCGAAGCAAACTCACGTTTGACCCCCTCATGCAAAAACAGCACGCTGCGCCGACCATGAAGTTCCGCCCCTTGTTGGCCGCTGCCGTCGCGGCGACGACGCTGTCCGTCGCCCAGGCCGAGCTGGCGCAAAAGCCCGTCTCGCTCGACGACTGCATCCAGATGGCGTTGCGGCACAACTTCGACGTGCGCATCCAGCGCTACGGCCCGCGGGTGGCCGAGTTGAACCTGAGCTCCGCCTACACGCCGTACGACCCGACGTTCACCACGAGCGCCGGCCAAAGCTTCCGCCGCTCCGAGGGGGGCTTCAACCCGAGCGTCTTCAACCCGCCGTCGAACGAGAACTGGAACGACAACTACGGGGTCGGTCTCGGCGGCAACATGCCGACCGGCCTGCGCTACGATTTCTTCGGCGACGTCAGCCGCAGCCAGAGCACGACGCTTTCCGGCGCGGGGACCTTCACCAGCCCGTTCGATTATTCTCCCGACGCCGGCGTGCGGCTCACGCAATCGCTGCTCAAGAACGCTTGGATCGACCAGACCCGGTGGACCATCGCGGTCGACAAGCTCGCGCTGAAGAGCAACATCGAATCGGTCCGGGGCCAGATCATGACCACCTTGGTCAACGTCGAGCTCGGCTATTACAACCTCATCAGCGCCTACGAGAACGTGTTGGTGCAGGGGAAGGCGCTCGAGGTCTCCGAACGGTTCCTGTTCGAGACCCGCAAGCGCGTGGAGGTCGGCGCCCTCGCCCCGTTGGACGCCGAGCAGGCCAAGGCCGAGGTCGCCCGCCTCAAGGCCGACCTCGTCAGCGCGCGCAAATCCCTGGGCGACCAGGAGCGCGCCCTCAAGCAGCTGCTCGACGAGGATTTCGCGACCAGCGCCGGCGAGATGCTCTTGCCCACGGCCAAGCTCCAGAACGTGCCGGCGCTCGTGAACCGCACGGACAGCTGGATGCGCGCCTTCGACCTGCGGGCCGATTATCGCCAGCAGAAGCTCGCCCTCGAGCAGCAGAAGATCACGCTCCGCTTCACCCGCAACCAGCTCTATCCGCAGCTCGACCTGAGCGGCGGCTACGGCGTCACCGGGCGGTCGTCCGAGTTCAGCCCCGGCATCTCCGATCTCGGCAACCGCAGCAACCCCAACTATTATTGGGGCCTGAAGCTCACCTTCCCGCTCGACAACCTGTCGGCCCGCAACGGCCACAAGAAGGCGAAGCTCGACCAGGAGAAGCTGCTCGTGCAGTTCAAGCAGACCGAGCAGTCGATCATGATCCAGATCGACAACGATATCCGCGCCGTCGAGAGCGCCCGCGAACGCATCGAGGCGACCAAGCAGTCGCGCATCTACGCCGAGGCCGCGCACGAGGCCGAGAAGAAGAAGCTCGAGAGCGGCAAGAGCACCAACTACCAGGTGCTCCAGCTCCAGCGCGACCTCACCCAGGCCCAGACGCAAGAGATCAGCACCTTGGCCGACTACAACAAGGCCCTCGCACGACTGGCCTTTGACGAAGGTTCGACCCTGACCCGCCTCGGCGTTTCGATCGAACTTCGCTGACACGTCGCCCCGGCTCCGACCGGGGCGCGCACGCTGGGGCACATCCGGCTCAGGCGGGCCGGCCGGCGACGTCCTGCGGACGGTGGGCTCACCGAAGCCGGAGCGTGGATCATTCTCCGCGGGCGCGTCCCGCCGCGCTTCGGGCGGTGATGCCCTCGGCGGCAGGCTCGTGCGGCCGACATCCGCGGCATCCGGCCCATTCGCGCGCCCCGAACGGCCGCGACGGGAACAGCGGTGAATCGAGCCACCGCAACGCCTCCCGCACCCCGCCCGACGTGTAGCTGATCTGGCCCATCACGCCGTAGACCTGGTTCATCAGGGGCAGGATCCGGATCAGCACCACGCCGACCACCATCAACTGGTCGCCGGAGAGCAGGTTGTGCTGGATGAGCGCGACGTGGGCCCGACCGATCAACGCCATCGCACCGGCCATCGCCAGGATCTCGGTCGACGGCCCGATGATGCCTCCGAGCACCGAGCCTTGCCGCTCCACGCCCGCCGTGCGAGCCGTCTGCCGGCGGGACGCACGGCAGCACGCTGTAAAAACCGCCGTCCGAGGCCCACAGCAATGCGGCGTCCGAGGCCGTCTCCCGCTGGGTGAACCCATCCCAAGTCGGCGCGATCAATGCACCGTGACGACGGGCCGCGGCACCTGCCTCGTACCCCGTCGGGGTGATCTCTGGTCGGACCGTTGGCGGGTCGCCCCCCCCGGCAACCCGCTCGGCTTGCAGGGCAAGCCGCCCACAACATGAAGCCGAGTTCTACCGGCATCCACCCAGAGTCGGTGTGAGATGATGAAACCGATATAGCAGAGCCCCGACAGGCAGCGCTGCACCAGCAGGACGACGCACTCCACCGCGTTCTGGGTCCGGATGGTCTCGTACGAGAACAGGTTCCCCACCTCGCCGGATTTCCGCTCCTCGAAGATGTGGATCGAGGCGTGCTGCATGCGGTAGAAGATTGCTCCCATCAGGTTCGCGGCGATGCGCCGGCTGAACTTCGACGTCAGGAATAGGCTGATCGGCTGGCCCCCCTTCTTGGCGACGATCGAAAGCAGCACCAAGACTCAGAAGACGCCGACATAGAACCCGGCCGAACGGTTCGGGAACAGCTTCGGGAGCCGATGAGGATACCGGCCTTCCTCAAGGAACGCGAGCCGCTCCGCCGGCGGCATCCTCAACAGCGCGACCAACGGGACCCACAGGCCGATGCCCAAGCTCTCGAACAACGCCGCCAACATGGAGGTCGCGACGACCGCCGCCAACAGCCAGCGGTCGGGCCGCATGTGCGGACGAAGACGGTCCAGGTCGAGCGCGAGATCGGTCAGGAGTCGGATCCAAGATTTCATTCGGCAACAACTCCGGCCAAGACCGCGTCCACGGCGCGCTTCATCGGTTCAGCCGCCGTTCACCAACCACCAACCGCCCACGCCGAACGCAGCGACCGAGCAGGCCCCCATCAACCCGCGGCACACGCGCGCCCGGTCCGCGCCGGATGCCGCCACCAAGAGCCCCAGGACCGAGGAGAAACAGGCCATCGCCGCCACCGTCCCCGCCGCGAACGCCGCAAGGTACAGCACCGAACCGAGCCGGGTCGGGAACGCCAGCGAAGGAAGCACGCCGATCAGATGCGAGCTGCCCGCGAGGCCGTGCAACGTGCCGATCCCGAAGGCGGCGTGCGGATGCGCGTGCGGCACCGCGACCTCCGCATGGACGTGGTCCGGGGCATGCGCGTGGAGGTGCTCGTGACGCGAGCCATCATGTTCGTGCGCGTGGACATGCACCTGGATGCGGAGCGCCTGCCGAAGGCTCCAGATGCCCACGCCGATCAACACGGCACCCACCAACCGCTCTCCGACCGCGGCGATCAGAGCCAGCGGAAGCGCCTCGCGCAGCGCCAACGCCAGCAATCCGACCGACGCCACGCCGGCCGAATGGCCCAGCCCCCAGCGCAGACCGGCCGCCCACGCGCGCCGATGGCCGCCGACCGCCAGCGGTGCCACCGCCACCAGGTGGTCCGGACCGGACAACACATGCAGGAATCCCGCGAACAACCCTGTGAGGACGGCGAGCATCGATGGTTCCGGAGGGTGCGGGGAACTTCGCCACCGGAGCAAGCGCTCACCCTCGCGCTCACCCTCGCGGGAGCGTGACATGCCGGCGGCGGAAGCTTGCCTTGCCCCGGACGGAGGCCACCTTGCGGCCGATGCAATTGTCGCCGCGCGACCTCGCCCGCCATATCGACCACACGCTCCTCAAGGCCGACGCCGACGCCTCCGACATCCGGAGGCTCTGCGAGGAGGCCCGCGAACACCACTTCTGGTCCGTCTGCGTGAACGGCTCGCGGGTCGCGCTCGCCGCGAGCTTGCTCGAAGATTCCGACGTCAAGGTCGCCGCCGTGGTCGGGTTCCCGTTCGGGGCGACCGACAGCGACGCGAAGCGCTTCGAGACCGAGACCCTCATCGACCTCGGCGCGCAGGAGATCGACCTCGTGCTGCCCATCGGCCTGCTCAAGGACGGCGACGACAAGCGGGTCCTCCGCGAGTTGCGCGATGTCGTCGAAGCCGCCGACGGCGCGGCGGTGAAGGTCATCCTCGAGACCTGCCTGCTCACCCGCGACGAGAAGATCCGCGCCTGCGGGCTGGCCGTGGAAGCCGGCGCGAAGTTCGTGAAGACCTCGACCGGCTTCAGCACCGGCGGCGCCACGTTGGAAGACATCCTGCTGATGCGCGAGAGGGTCGGGCCGAAGTTCGGGGTGAAGGCCAGCGGCGGCATCCGCGACACCGCGACCGCGCTCGCGATGATCGAGGCCGGCGCGACCCGTCTCGGCACCAGCGCCGGCGTCGCCATCGTCCTGGGCCATGGGACCGGCAACGGCGCCTATTGATCACCGCGACGGATACGGCCGCGACCGCGAGACCCACGTCCGATGCGAGACACCGCTCGCGGCGCCATCCTTCTCAGCGCCGCTCGTTATGGGCGGCCCGCGAATACTTCTCCGCTTCCAGGACCTTCGCACGGGCCAGGAGCGCCTCGCCGAGGACCAGCTCCGTCCAGACGACATCGTCTTGGAGTCCGGCGACGCGGAGCATCTCTTTTTGCCATGCGGCGCGCACGATCCCTGGAGGAGCCGGCTGGACCGAACCTTGGATGAGCAGCCCCATCTGGTTCCGGCGTTGCGCGGCCCCGGCCAACTTCTGACCGTCCAGCAGGACGTCGGAGCATTCCCATCCACCGCCGAAGCATTGGCCCGGGCCGCGTCCGTCGCCGCTCGGGGCCAAGGTCGCCCGCACGCCGAGCCCGATGAAGGCATCGCGGAGCCATGCGTGCATCCGACGATAGCTCTCGGCCGCCCGCAACAAGCACCAGGCATGTCCGGGCGGCACGGCGATGCTATAGGTCCAATCGTCCACATGCGGCACCACGCCACCGCCGGTCGGGCGGCGAAGCAACGGCCGCGTTGGCGTGACCGCGGCGACGTCGGAATATCGCTGCGATTGGCCGAACGTCGCGGCCGGGAGGGTCCACGCGTAGAACCGCAGCACCGGCCGCCCGAGCTCGGCGCTGCCTTCCATCAACGCCTCGTCGAGCGCCATGTTCATCGCGGGAGCGGTCGGGCCGGAATCGAGCAGGAACCACGGGGCGGACACGCGCGGAGGCTCGACCGGAACGGGGCTCCGCGCCAACCGGATTCAGCGACCGCATGGGCCCGCGCGAACCCCATCGGGCGCCGGCGGCCGCGCCATCCGAGCCCGGCCCGGATAGCGCCGGGATTGCATCCGGGCCGAAACCATGGCAAATAATCCTCTCGCATGCGAACCCATCGCCTCCTCGGCCTGCTCCTGCCGCTCGTCGCCCTGACCTGGGCCGGCTGCGACTCTTCTCCCCCCCGGGTCGAGAGCCGGTGGCGTTTCGTCGGCGGCACGACGCTCTCGTTGCAGACCAACGCGCCGACGGTCCGCGACGTCATGGCGCTGCCCGAGTCGGCGGCACTGCGCGGGCCGTTGCTGACCCACTTCTCGCGCGTCCTCTGGAAGCTCGCTTCCGGCGACCGACCGATGCCGCCCGCCGCGCTCGCCGACGGGCTCGTGCTGGTCTCGGACCTCGCCGACCGCCTGAGCATCGGCGAGACGCTGGCCCCGTCCTCGTCCCGGCGTGAGTTCGCCATCGCTGTCCAAGCCGATGCGGCGCGCGCCCAGGTCTGGGCCAAGGCCTGGCCGAAGTTCTTCTCCGCAGCCCACGCCGCCCGTGGCGAAAAGGTCGGCGAACCCAAGGTGCTCGTCCGGTCCGGCTGGGTCGTCGCGGTGTCGGATTCCGCGCTCCTCAGCCCGGAGGACGCGTTCAAGGCGCTGTCGCTCGTGCCGGCCGAGCCCAAGGTCGTGCTGCACGCCGAGCTCAATCTCCCGGGCCGGCCCGCGGCGGTGCTCGACGCCGCGGTGCGCGACGGCGCGGTGCGGACCGAGCTGAAGCTGGCCTTCGCCGAAGCGCTGCCATCGAAGCTCCCTGCCTGGGAACGGCCGTCGGTCATCCGCGATCCATTGGCGAAGTTCACGGCCATCCGCGGGGTCCCGGCGTGGTTCGGCGAGATCCCGTGGCTCAAACAGGTGGCCGGAAACGACCTTCCGAAGCAGCTCTTCATCTGGTCCAGAGCCGGCACCGACTCGCTCGACAAGATGCAGACCTACGTCGCCGCACGGGTCGAGAACCCGGAATCCTGGGTGGAGCACGCCGTGGCGGCGCTCAAGCCCAGCTTCACGGACGACCCGAAGGCGGCCAAGTTGTCGGGAGAACTGGCCTACGACCCGGAGCGCCACGCCGCGGCGATCAACCACATCTTCATGCCGCCGCGGTTGGCGCCGTTCCGCGACCAAGACCGGCCCTACCTCCTGCTCGGCGCGATCCCGCCGACGCGTTCGAGCCAGCCCTTTCCCGTCGGGCTCGTCGCGCAGCTCGAACGCCCCGCGTTGCTCGGATACGACTGGGAGATCACCGCCGAGAACATGGCGCACTGGAACCTGGTCGGGCAGGTCGCGGACCGGTTGCGTTTCCGGGCCCTGGTCAACGACCGCCCGGGCGTGCGCTGGCTCTACCAGGCCACGACGCTGATGGGCGAATCGGTCACCGAGGCGTTGGTCACGGGACCGAAAGAGCTGACCGTGAAGCGCAAATCGACCGCGGGCTTCACCGCGATGGAGCTGACCTGGCTCACCCGTTGGATCGACGGCGATGCGCCTCCCCGCGGGCAATCCATGAAGGTCGCCCGATGAGCGCGCCGACCCTTGAGCTCGGCGTCAACATCGATCACGTCGCCACCCTGCGGCAGATCCGTTACCGGGACCAGCCGACCGAAGGCCCGCGCCGTGTCGAGCCCGATCCGGTCGCGGCGGCGCTCGCGTGCGAGGCGGCCGGATGCCACGGCATCACCGCCCACCTCCGCGAAGATCGCCGGCACATCATCGACCGCGATGTCCGCCGGCTCCGCGAGGCCATCCGCACGCGGCTCAACTTCGAGATGGCGATCACGCCGGAGATCGTGGCCTTCGCGCTCGACGTGAAGCCGGACATCGTCTGCATCGTGCCCGAGCGCCGCGAAGAGGTCACCACCGAGGGCGGCCTCGACGTCGTCGGCCACGGAGCGGCCATCACGGCGACCTGCTCGCGGATGCGGGACGCCGGCATCGCGACGAGCCTGTTCATCGCGCCGGATCCCGCGCAGATCTCGGCCGCGGCCCGCGCCGGCGCGGACGCCATCGAGCTCCACACCGGACGCTACGGGGACCATTGGCATCTCAAGCGCGAGCGCAACGACGAGATCCAGCGCCTCGTCGCCGCGGCGCGCCAAGCCCACGAGCTCGGCCTCCAGGTGAACGCCGGCCACGGGCTGAACGTGGAGAACCTCCCGCTCATGCATCTCGTGCCCCACCTGGTCGAGCTGAACATCGGCCACAGCATCGTGAGCCGGGCGGTCTTCATCGGGCTCGACGCCGCGGTGAAGGAGATGCTGAAGGCGATGGAGGGCTACCCGGGATGACCTTCGCAGGGGCTCCGGAGCCTTGAGTCCATCCGTCCTGGAACCACATCCGCCCATGATCCTCGGCACCGGAATCGACCTGGTCGAAGTGGACCGCATCGCGTCGTCGTTCGCGCGGTTCGGCGAACGCTTCGCCCGACGGATCCTCCGGCCGGAAGAGTTCGACTACTGCCTCTCCCACAAGGATCCGGCGAAGCACATCGCCGCGCGGTTCGCTGCGAAGGAGGCCGTGTCGAAGGCCTTCGGCACCGGCATCGGGACGGCGCTCGGATGGCATGATATCGAAGTGGTCCGGAAGCCGTCGGGCGAGCCGTCCATCGGGCTGCACGGCGCGGGCGGAAGACTGCTCGCGCAGCGCGGCGCGAAAAGGATCCACCTGAGCCTCACCCACACCGCCGCCCACGCCGCGGCGGTCGCCATCCTCGAAGGCTGACGCCCGGCGTCAGGCCGCGGCGAGTTCCGGCTGCTGCACCGCCTCGTGCTCCTCGATCCGCTTGCGGAGCTTCGCGAAGGCGATGTTCTGCAACTGGCGGATGCGTTCCCTCGTCACGCCGAAGGTCCGGCCGATCTCTTCGAGCGTCTTCTCCTTGCCGCCCTCCAACCCGAACCGTTCGCGCAGGATGGTCATCTCGCGCGTGTCGAGGATCGGCAGGAAACGCCGCAGGGTCTCAAGCACCGTGCGGTTCTCCAGCACCTCGAAAGGATTCCGGGCCTCGGTGTCGGGCACGACATCCGCGAGCCGGCTGGAATCCTCGTCGCCAAGCGGGGCGTCGAGCGAGGCGGTGCGCTGGGCGGACCGCATCCAGAACCTGACCTTCTTCACCGGCACGGTCATCTCCTCCGCCAACTCCTCGTCGGTGGCCTCGCGGCCGAACAACTCTTGGAGCTGCATCGCGACGCGGCGGACCTTGTTGATCTTGTCCACGAGATGGACCGGCAGCCGGATCGTCTTGGACTGGTTGGCGAGCGAGCGCTTGATGGATTGCTTGATCCACCAGGACGCGTAGGTGGACAGCTTGCCGCCCTTGGCCGGATCGAAGCGCTCGACGCCTTTCATCAACCCGATGTTGCCCTCGTTGATGAGGTCGAGCAGCGGAAGCCCGAAGCCATCGTAGTCGCGGGCGATTTTCACGACGAGGCGGAGGTTCGCGCGGATCATGTGCTCCCGCGCCGCCATGTCGCCTCGCTTGATCCGAGCGGCCAAGGCGTTCTCCTCCGCGATGGTGAGCAGCGGGACCTCGACGGCGTCGCGCATGTAGAGCGTCAACGCGCTCTTGGTCTCGTAAGGCGGCGCCGGAAGCGCCTCGATGGTGTGCTCGCGGGGCATGACGACGGCGGAGGGCTGGGCAACCGACCCGGACACCGGTCGGATTCGCTCCGTGGGTCCGGTGCGTCGACGTGACGCCGATTGGCGCATCCGTGCGGGGCGAGTGGCACCGGCCCCATGACTCGGTAGCCGGTCGGTCGACGAAGTGGTTCGGTTCATGACGCAGATCCAATCGAGATTCATCGGGGAAGTTCCATCAGCTGCAGGGCACATTACCGAGCAACCTTGACCTCAAGTTGTCTAGTGTTCAGCTTTTTGTCTAGTTATTGTTTATTTATTTATTAGACATCCGCCGTATCTCCGGACCAACAAGCTGGACCGGTATGCGGTCGTGGTGCTCGACGATATTGGGTATGTCCAGCAAGACCGGGAGGAGATGGAGGTGCTCTTCACGTTCCTGGCGGAGCGCTACGAGCGGCGCAACGTGATGATCACCAGCCACCTGGTGTTCTCGAAGTGGGACCACATCTTCAAGGACCCGCTGACGACCATGGCGGCCATCGACCGGCTGGTGCACCACGCCACGATCCTCGAGTTCGACGGCGAGAGCGTCCGCGCCCAGAAAGCCAGGACCCGCCAGAGCGCCTGAAGTTCGCCAGCCCTCGGCTGGTTCCGTTCCGCCAGTCGGGCTACGCCCTCCCGGCTCCACTCCACCAGCCAGCCATCACGACATCTCCGCATGACAACCGGGGAGTTCTAGTTGTCGCCACCGGAAACCTAAATGCCGTTGACGGCCCGTTTTCTCTGTCCGTTTTATCGAAGCAGGGCCAGTAGGCCCATTCGCTAAAAGATGTGGATGTGGTTGGCTGCGATGGAAATAGGCATAGCAAAACTGCTTTTGGTCTTGCGGTTGCGATTCCAATCGTGTTACTGTTTTTATCCTTCCAACCTACCCCAATTAGAGTATCTATTGGCTTGCCACATCTTATTCCGGTCTAACCCTAACGGCCATTGACTTCTGAATTGAGACACACCGTCCGAATCGTCGCCCTCCGCACCGGATTGACCGCCCACGTCATCCGGGTCTGGGAAAGGCGTTACGGCACGGTCACCCCGTCACGGTCGAGCGGGAACCAACGCCTCTACACCGAGGCCGACATCGAACGCCTCGCGCTCCTGAAGCAGGTCACGGACCACGGACACAGCATCAGCCGAGTGACCGCATTGCCGACGGAACAGCTTTCCTTGCTCGTCTCCGCTGTGGACCGCTCCACGATGGTCCGGACGGAGGCGGGCGGTTCCAGCGCGGGCCTCTTGGAAACGGCCTTCCAAGCGGTCACGGACATGGATGCCGCCGGCCTTGAGCGCGTGCTCGAACAAGGTGCGCTGCGGCTCGGCCAGGTCGGCTTGCTCGCGCAGGTCGTCGCGCCGTTGGTCGGCCGCATCGGCGAAGCTTGGCGCGAAGGCCACCTCAAGGTGGTGCACGAGCACATCGCGTCCGCGGTGATCCGCACCTACCTCTGCCAAGCGGCCCGTCCGCACACGCTGCATCCTTCGGCGCCGGTGCTGTTGGTCACCACACCGGCCGGGCAGCTGCACGAGCTCGGGGCCGCGCTCGTCGCCGCGGCGGCGACGAGCCATGGATGGCGGGTGACGTATGCCGCCCCGGCGTTGCCGGCCGAAGAGATCGCCGCCGCGGCCATCCACCACGGTGTGTTCGCGGTGGCGTTGAGTTTGGTGCATCCCGAGGACGACCCCATGCTTCCGGCCGAGCTCCGGCGGCTTCGGCGGCTCTTGCCCCGGGCGGTCCACCTGCTGGTCGGCGGCCGGGCGGCGGGCGCCTATCGCTCGGTGCTCGCGGAGATCGGTGCCGCCGAGATCGCGACCCTCGAAGACCTCACCGCGGCGCTCGGACAACTGCGGCAAGGCCTGCGGTGACGGCAGACCGGCCGACGACGATCCGTTCCACGACAAGAGCCGGGGCACGTCCGCGCCCGTCGCTGGAAACGTCCACCGGCGGCAAGGCTCGAGCGGCAATATCGGCGCGAGCGTCAGGGCGGACGGCGTGCTGCGGGTCGACGATCCGTTCGCTCCGCTCGCCGAGAAGATCCGGGCGAAGCTGAGAGAGGCCGGGCCGGCCTCGCCGAAGAGCGCGCTACCGGTGATCACCTTCGCGGAGAGCCTGTCCGTCCACTTCAACGGCGAGGAGGTCAAGGGGCTCCACTTCCCGGACGGCCACACCGACGGCGACCCCTTCGTCGGGTTCACCGGCTCCGGCATGATCCATCTCGGCAACGAGTTCTTCATGGGCGACAAGGGCCCGAGGTTCCCGTTCGTCGACGCCAGCAGCGGCGGCGACGTGCAGCAGCTCGCCAAGAACATCAGCAAGGTCATCGGGATCCTTCCGTCCGACATCAAGATCATCTCCGGTCACCGGATCGCCTGCGCATACCTTCGGACAACTTTTCCTCGGCGCCGGTCGGCAGGACGATCCCCGTTCACAATCGTGGACGACGACGACGCGCCCGCCCGGGGCCGATTCACGCGAAATTCCCCTCAGCTTCACGCACTTACGACGTTTCGAGAGAATCCACTTGAAGACACCATTAGTAGGGGTAGGCTGGCCTCCCATCCACCACAGGATGGGGCGAGACAGCGGCAAAAACCGAAGTTTCGCCATGATATCTGAGATTTTCGCCCCCTCTTGCAGCCCAACGACCGACCCAAACCAACCATGATCGACGCCCAAGACGCTCTCGTGTCATCCGCGCCCGCCAAGTCGCTCCGCCGCGGCGCGAAAACCGCCCCTGCCCGCCGGGTCTCCGCGACCTCGGCCGGCCGGTCGTCCCTGAAGCTCGACCGCGTTTTCAGCGACGCCAAGGTGAAGCCGTTCGACCAGATCGAGTGGGAGAAGCGCACGGCCGAGATCACCGATGATTCCGGCAAGGCAGTCTTCAAGCAGGAGAACGTCGAGGTGCCCAAGTCCTGGTCGGTGCTCGCGACCAAGGTGGTCTGCTCGAAATATTTCTACGGCGACCCGGCGAAAGCCGAGCGCGAGCACTCCGTCAAGCAACTCATCCACCGCGTCACCCGCACCATCGCGGATTGGGGCATCAAGGACGGCTACTTCTCCAAGGCGGACGGCGAGGTCTTCTACGACGAGCTGACCTGGCTCTGCGTGAACCAGCACGGCGCCTTCAACTCGCCGGTCTGGTTCAACGTCGGCCTCTACCACGAGTACGGCGTCGGCAAGCAAAGCAGCCGCGGCAACTGGTATTGGGATTTCAAGGCCAAGGAGGCCTGCCGCGCGGCCACCCAATACGAATACCCGCAGGGCAGCGCCTGCTTCATCCAGTCCGTGCAGGACAACATGGAGAGCATCATGGAGCTCGCATACGCCGAGGCCATGCTCTTCAAGTACGGTTCCGGTACCGGCACCGATCTCACGCCCATCCGCAGTTCCAAGGAGAAGCTCTCCGGCGGCGGACGCCCCAGCGGCCCGATGAGCTTCCTCAAGGTCTACGACCAGGTCGCCAACGTCGTGAAATCCGGCGGGAAGACCCGCCGCGCCGCGAAGATGAACACCATCCGCGACTGGCACGGTGACGTGGAGGAGTTCATCACCGCCAAGGGCAAGGAGGAGAAGAAGGCCTGGGCGCTCATCGAGCAGGGCTACGACGGCTCGTTCAACGGCGAGGCCTACGGCTCCGTGATGTACCAGAACGAGAACCTGTCCGTCCGCGTCAGCGACGAGTTCATGCAGGCCGCCGTCGACGGCAAGGAGTGGTGGACGCGCTCCACGACCTCCGGCAAACCTCTGGAGAAGAAGGACGCCAGCGCCCTGCTCGAGAAGATCGCCGAGGGCACCTGGATCTGCGGCGACCCCGGCCTCCAGTACGACGGCGCCATCCAGAAGTGGCACACCTGCAAGGGCACCGAGCCCATCCACAGCACCAACCCGTGCTCGGAATACGTCTTCCTCGACAACACCGCCTGCAACCTCGCCTCGCTGAACCTGATGAAGTTCAAGCAGGCCGATGGCACCTTCGACGTCGCCCGTTTCAAGGCCGCCGTCCGCATCTACATCACGGCCCAGGAGATCCTGGTCGACAACGCGAGCTATCCCACCAAGCAGATCGCCGAGAACTCCCACATCTTCCGCACGCTCGGCCTCGGGTTCGCCAACCTTGGCTCGCTCTGCATGAGCTACGGCCTCGCGTACGATTCCGATGGGGGCCGCGCCCTCGCCGGGGCCATCACGGCCATCATGACCGGCCACGCCTACGAGCAATCCGCCGAGATCGCCCGCATCACCGGGCCTTTCGCCGGATACAAGGATTCCCGCTGCTCCGGCGTCGAAAAACCGCTCCGCAAGGACAACGTCGCCTCCACCCTCGACGTCATCCAGCAGCACCGCGACGCCGTCGAAGGCATCCAGCCCAGCCGCGATTTCGCCTACCTCAAGGACGAGGCCCGCCGCACCTGGGACGGCGCGCTCGCCAAGGGCAAGTCCCACGGCTACCGCAACGCCCAGGTCACCGTGCTCGCGCCCACCGGCACCATCGCCTTCCTCATGGATTGCGACACCACCGGCGTCGAGCCCGACATCGCCTTGGTGAAGTACAAGCTCCTCGCCGGCGGGGGCATGCTCAAGATGGTCAACCGCGGCGTGCCCGACGCGCTCCGAAGCCTCGGCTACGGCCCGTCCGAGGTGCAGGCCATCGAGAAGCACATCGAGACCCACGACACCATCGAGGACTTCGAGGAAGGCGGCCAGATCGTCCGCTCCGGCCTCAAGCCTGAGCACTTGTCCGTGTTCGACTGCGCGTTCAAGGCCCACAAAGGCAAGCGCAGCATCCACTACAAGGCCCACCTCAGCATGATGGGCGCGGCCCAGCCGTTCATCTCCGGCGCCATCTCCAAGACCGTCAACATGCCGAACGACGCCACCGTCGCCGAGATCCGCGACGCCTACGTCGCCGCTTGGAAGATGGGCCTCAAGTGCGTCGCCATCTACCGCGACGGCTCCAAGCGCTCGCAGCCGCTCAACACCAAGAAGACCAACGAAGGCGGCGACAAGACCGGCACCGCGCCCGAGCAGGTCAAGACCCTCGAGGCCAAGGTCGCCGACCTCCAGTCCGAGGTCGCCCGGCTCAACGAGCAGGCCAGCCAACCGCTCCGCCGCCGCCTGCCCGACACCCGCATGGCGGTGAACCACAAGTTCGAGATCGCCGGCCACGAGGGCTACATCACCGTCGGCCTCTTCGAGGACCAGCTGCCCGGAGAGCTCTTCATCACCATGGCCAAGGAAGGCAGCACCATCGGCGGCCTCATGGACAGCATCGGCGCCCTCACCTCGATGGCCCTCCAGTACGGCGTGCCCTTGGAATCGCTGGTGAAGAAGTTCGCCCACCAGCGCTTCGAGCCGAGCGGCTTCACCAAGAACCCGGACATCCGCAACGCCACGTCGATCACCGACTACGTGTTCCGCTGGATGGCCAACCAGTTCATCGAAGGTTATCGCGAGGCCAACTCACCGGCCCGCGGCCAGCAGGAGCTCTCCATGCCCGGCCTGCTCGAGGAGCTCAAAAAAAAAGTGAACCGTCCCGTCGCTGAGCTCCCGCTCGCGGACGAGACCGTCGGCAAGGCGATCTACGTGAAAGCGGCCCAGAACCCCGCCGCCGCGGTGCCGGTCACCGGCACCGTCGTGGCACCGGTCGGATATGCGAAGGCGCTCACCAGCACCTTCCAGAACCAGGGCGACGCCCCGAGCTGCCCGACCTGCGGCCATATCGCCGTGCGCAACGGTGCCTGCTACAAGTGCCTGAACTGCGGTGAGAGCCTCGGTTGCTCGTGAGACGCTGACATCGGCGGGCCGATTGGAAGAAAGCCGGACCGCAAGGTCCGGCTTTCTTGTTTCCCGGGTCCAGGACAGCGGAAGCCGCGGCCGTGGACGAGCTTCTTGGGGATGACGAGGGGCGTCGACCGGACCGCATGCGGTGCCGTCGGTCGCGGCGTCCGTCCTATCCGGAAGCACAGGGATCCGGGCAAGTTCCACGAGCCCCCGCCCCACCGCCCCGCGCATGGAAGAAGACGGGGCTCTCGTGCCTCGCGGAGAGGCAAGGTCGGGAAAGAAAAAGGCGGACGAACCGAAGTTCGTCCGCCTTGGCAGCGGGTAGGGCGGCGTTGCTGCGCCGCCCAATTTTTTGGACGCGCGCAGCGCGTCCCCACCGATGGCTCAGTAGCGGTAGTGCTCGGGCTTGTAGGGGCCGTCCGAGGCCACTCCGAGGTATTCGGCCTGCGACTTGGTCAGCTTGGTCAGCACGACGCCGATTTTCTCAAGGTGCAGGCGGGCGACCTCCTCGTCCAGCTTCTTGGGCAGGCGATAGACGGCTTTCTCGTACTTGTCCTTGTTCTGCCAGAGGTCCAGCTGCGCGAGCGTCTGGTTGGTGAACGAGTTGGACATGACGAACGACGGATGCCCGGTGCCGCAGCCGAGGTTCACCAACCGGCCTTCGGCGAGCAGGTAGATGCTCTTGTCGCCCGGCAGGTGGTAGCGGTCGTATTGCGGCTTGATGTTCTCGATGGTGACGCCCTTGGCGGCCTTGAGCTTGTCGACCTGGATCTCGTTGTCGAAGTGGCCGATGTTGCAGACGATCGCCTGGTCCTTCATCGCGAGGATGTGCTGGACGGTGATGATGTCGCAGTTGCCGGTGGTGGTGACGTAGATGTCGCCGACGCCGAGCGTGCTCTCGATGGTGTTGACCTGGAAGCCCTCCATCGCGGCCTGCAGGGCGTTGATGGGGTCGATCTCGGTGACGATGACGCGGGCGCCGTACGCGCGGAGCGAGTGGGCGCTGCCCTTGCCGACGTCGCCGTAGCCACAGACGACGGCGACCTTGCCGGCGATCATGACGTCGGTGGCGCGCTTGAGGCCGTCGGCCAGCGATTCGCGGCAACCGTAGAGGTTGTCGAACTTCGACTTGGTGACGGAATCGTTCACGTTGATCGCCGGGACGAGCAGCTTGCCCTGCTCGGCGAACTTGTAGAGGCGGTGGACGCCGGTGGTGGTCTCCTCGGAGACGCCCTTCCAGGACTTCACGATCTTGGTCCAGATGCCGGGCTTCTCCTTCGCGACGCGCTTGAGCAGGTTCTTGATGACCTGCTCCTCGTGCGAACCGCTCTTGGAGTCGACCCACTTGTCGCCCTTCTCGAGCTCGTATCCTTTGTGGATGAGCAGCGTGACGTCGCCGCCGTCATCGACGACGAGCTCGGGGCCCTGGTCGCCCGGGAAGAGCACGGCCTTGAGGGTGAGCTCCCAGTATTCTTCCAAGGTCTCGCCCTTCCAGGCGAAGACGGGCGAGCCGGTCGCGGCGATGGCCGAGGCGGCGTGGTCCTGCGTCGAGAAGATGTTGCAGGAGGCCCAACGGACGTTCGCACCGAGCGCGACGAGCGTCTCGATGAGCACGGCGGTCTGGATGGTCATGTGCAGCGAGCCCGTGATGCGGACGCCCTTGAGGGGCTTCTGCTTCGCGTACTTCTTTCGCACGGACATGAGGCCGGGCATCTCGTGCTCGGCGACGGCGATCTCCTTGCGGCCCCATTCGGCGAGACCTATGTCTCGGACGATGTAGTCCTTGCCGGCCGGCGTGTGCGCGGCGTAGGCGGCGTAGTTGGGGAGCGCGGAAGCGACCTCGGCGAGGGCGACGGCGGCGATAGACTTGGATTTCTTGGCCATATTCTTCAGGGAGTAATCAGTGATCAGTGATCAGTTTTCAGTGATCAGTATCCAGTCAGCGAGCGCGTCACCGGGGTGACTGGACACTGAAAACTGGACACTGATCACTTTTCGCTTCAGCGGGCCGCCTTCTTGAGCGCGGCGATCTTGTCGGTCTTTTCCCACGGCAGGTCGGCGTCGACCTTGCCGAAGTGTCCGTAGTTCGTGGTCTTGCCGTAGATCGGGCGGAGCAGGTTGAGGTGCTTCACGATGTCGGCGGGCTTGAAGCTGAAGACCTCCTGCACGGCGTCGGTGATCGCTTGGTCGGTCAGGCCGCCCTGGGCGGTGCCGAAGGTGTTCACGTACACGCTGACGGGTTCCGGGTAACCGATGGCGTAGGCGAACTGGATCTCCGCGTGGGTCGCGAGACCGGCGGCCACGATGTTCTTGGCGACGTAGCGGCCCATGTAGGCGGCGCTGCGGTCGACTTTGCTCGGGTCCTTGCCGGAGAAGGCGCCGCCGCCGTGGCGGCCCCAGCCGCCGTAGCTGTCCACGATGATCTTGCGACCGGTGAGCCCGGTGTCGCCCTGCGGCCCGCCGACGACGAACTTGCCGGTCGGGTTGATCAGGAACTGGGTGTCCTTGGTGAGCATGCTCTTCGGCAGGACCTTCTTGATCACCTGCTCGATGCAGAACTCCTCGATCTCGGCGTGCTCCACGTACGACGCGTGCTGCGTGGAGATGACGACGTTCGAGATGGAGACCGGCTTGTCGTCCTCGTACACGACGGAGACCTGCGATTTCGCGTCCGGGCGGAGCCACTTGGCGAGCTTGCCGGCCTTGCGGATGCGGGTGAGCTCGCGGCCGAGGCGGTGCGCGAACATGATCGGCGTCGGCATCAGCTCGGGCGTCTCGTCGCACGCGAAGCCGAACATCAGGCCCTGGTCGCCGGCGCCCTGCTCGGCCTTCTTCTTGCCCTTCGCCGCCTTGGCATCGACGCCCTGGGAGATGTCGGGCGACTGCTGCGTGATGAGCAGGTTCACGAACACCTTGTCCGCGTGGAACACGTCGTCGTCGTTCACGTAGCCGATCTCGCGGATCGCCTCGCGGGCGATCTGCACGTAGTCGAGCTTCGCCTTGGTCGTGATCTCGCCGCCGACCACCACCACGTTCGACTTCACATAGGTCTCGCAAGCGACGCGGCTGAACTTGTCCTGCGCGAGGCAGGCGTCCAGGACGGCATCGGAGATGGTGTCGGCGACCTTGTCGGGATGGCCTTCGCCGACGGATTCGGAGGAGAAGATGAAGCGTTTGCTCATGACTGTTTTGTTGGATGTGACGGAATCGGACGCCAACGTATTGACGTATCTCGATGCGTTGATATGTGGTTGGAATAGCCGCGTCAACGCGCGTTTTCGGATTCTTGGGGTCCGCGACGGAAGTTCCGGCGAAAGTCAGCGGCCGACGGCTTCGACCTGCCCGCCGGGGCGCACGCGGATCTCCGTGGCTCCGGCCGGGACGGATGAAATCGTCTCCTTGCCGCCGGGCCAACGCACCAGGACCTCGGTCGCGGGCGCGGGACCGCCGAGCACCGACACCAGGCCGTCCTGCGAACCCGATCCCGATCCGGCGTGCAGCTCATGCCGGGGCCCGACGTGCGCACCGGACCGCAGCCGCAGCGACGCGCCGATGGCATCGGGGTTCGCATCGGAGCCGTCGAGACGGACGCGGAGCCCGGGCTTCGCAGCGTTGTTCCGGAACAACCGCGTGGCGCCGCCGTTCTGGGTGATCACGAGGTCCAGCCGTCCGTCCCGGTCATGGTCGGACACGGCGACGCCGCGTTGCTCGCCGTAGACCTGGATGCCGCTCATACCGGCATCCATCGCGCGGAGACCGCCGCGGCCGTCGCCCTTCAGCACGAGGCCGCTCCCGGCGTCGTGGCGCGGCAGCTCCGGCTGGACGCCGAAGAAGTTCTGGGCCAGCACCACGTCTTCGTGCCCGTCGCCGTCCAGGTCCGCGATGGCGATCCCGAAAGCCGGCGACATCTGCGCCTCGACCGGCAACGCATGCGCCTCGAAGTGGTCGCCCCGGTTGAGGAAGAGCGTCGTCTCCAGACACGTCGCCTCGACGACCGCCGCACGCGGCAAGCGGTCGCCCAGGATCTCCTCGATGCCCGCGGTGCTATACGCGGCGTTCGAGCGGAAGCGGCCGGAGAGGAACGGCATCGCCTTGGCCAGCACCCCGAGCTGGCGTTCCGGGACGTACTTGCCGAGCCCCGCATCATGGCGGGCCTCGACGAGGTCATGGACGCCATCGTCGTCGAGGTCGCCGTGATAGATCCGCAGCGGCCGGCCGCGACCGGATTGGTAGGGCGTGTCGCGGCCCCAGTTGCTGGCGACGATGTCCATCCGGCCGTCCTCGTCGAGATCGCCGACCGCGACGCCGTTCCACCAACCGGTGAGTTCCCCGAGACCGAGGGCGCGGGTGGTCTCGGCGAACTTGCCGTGGTCGTTGTGAAAGACGCGGACCGGGCCCCAATCGCACGCCAGGACGAGATCCGGCCAGCCGTCGCCGTCGAGATCGGAGAACACCGCGCCGCTGACCATCCCGACCTGGGCGAGCCGCTGGGTGTTCGATGCATCGGGCACCCATCGACCGCCCTCGTCCAGGAAGATCCGCGAGATCGCCGCCGCCGGATACCGTCCGGGCACGACACGGCCGCCGATGAAAAGATCCAGATCACCGTCGCCATCGATGTCGGCGAGCGCCACGGGTCCAGGCGACGACGCGATTGCTCCGATGGGTTCCTCGACCGTCTTCGCCTTGAGCGCGTATTGGCGGAAGAGAGCGCCCTGGGTCAGGCCGTCCTCGTGGTTGGCCGACGCCGCGATGATGCGTCCGTCGCCGCGCGCCGGGTGCCACGCGGCCAGGCCGGCCTGATCGCGCGGCACCGTGCCGGCGGTCGCGTCGTTCTCCCAACGCGCGAACCCGCCCTTGCCGTCGTTGCGGTGGATCGACATCGCGCCACCCGGACCCGAGCCGATGACGAGATCATCCAGACCGTCTTCATCGCAATCGAACCACGCGACCTCGGGTCCGAGCTGGCTGAACTTGCGTGGCAAGAGCGGCTGCCGCGCGAAGTCGTCGAACTCCTCCTCGTGGTGGCGGTGCGCCAGCCGCGCCGAGACATCCTCGAACAACGGCGCCGGCACCGCCGGAGGGACCGACGCGACGACCTCGGCCGCGGATTCGTCGAACTCGTAGACGTGGTCCACAGCCGATCCTGCGGCGCGGCTCCGGCGCCCGCTGCGCCACCGGACATCAATCGTGAGCCGGTTCGTCGCGGAGCCCGCGGCGAAGGTGCGCATCGGGTCGTCCGACGACAGGTAGCGCCCGCCGGCGATGACCTCCTGCGACTGGCTCGGCACGGCGCCACCGGTCACGGTGATCCGCGCGCCGATGCCGCGCGTGTTCGGTGCGACGCCCTTCAACCGGACGGCGATCCGCGGCGCCGGGCTGTCGTTGCGGTAGATGCCGGCGGGCGCGTTGAGGTCGTTGGTGACGACATCGAGATCGCCATCGCCGTCGAGATCGGCCAAGGCCATGCCGTGCGAGACACCCGCGGTGTCGAAGCCCCACGCGTGCCCGACCTCCTCGAACGTCAGGTCGCCGCGGTTGCGGAACGCGAGGTTCGGCGTCGCGAGCCGCGGGAACTTCCGCCGCTCGGCGAACACCTCGGCGTCCGTCAACTTCCGCGCCGCGCGCAACGCCTTCATCTGGTCCGCCACGTCCAGGTCGCGCGCGGCGCGTTCCATGCCGTTGGTCACGAGCAGGTCCTCCCAGCCGTCGAGGTCCACATCGAGGAAGATGCACGACCACGACCATCCGGACGCGTCGAGCCCGGCCAGTTGGGCGATCTCCGAATAGCGGCCACCGCCGCGGTTGAGGAACAGCGTGTTGAGGCTGTTCTGAGGACGGTCGTCGAAGACGCCGACCGGCGTGACCGACGGCGTGGCGTCGTGCAGGTCGCGCATGCGCTGCGCGTGGTCGCGGCTGAGCATGTCGACGACGAAGAAATCATCGCGCCCGTCGTGGTCGATGTCGGCGAAATCCACGCCCATCGAGTACAGGCTCGTCCTGCGGAGCGCGGTCTTCGGCGCCAGACGGAACCGCCCCCGTCCCTGGTTGAGCCACAACCGGTCCTCGCTCTGGAAATCGTTGCAGACGTAGATGTCCGGCAAGCCGTCCTGGTCGATGTCGCGGATCATCACCGACAGGCCCCAGTCCATCGGCGCCTTGAGCAGAGGCCGGCCGGCCTCGTCGAGGAAGGTGCCGTCGGTGAAGCGCATCGCGGTGAAGTTCGTGCCGCCGACGTTGCGCAGCACAAGGTCCGTCTCGCCGCGTTCCTCGATGTTGCCGCGCGGGCCGACGACGAAGCGGTCCGCCAGGTCCGGCTCGGAGGTCGATCGACCGTTCAACGTGTCCATCTCGATCTTGCCGTTGATCTTCCGGAACGTGGCCCGCTTGTTCGGGATGTCCATGAACCCCGAGGTCCGGTAGTTCGCGATGTAGAGGTCGAGGAAGCCGTCGCCGTCGAGGTCGCCGAGCGCGAGCGACATGCCGCCCTTGCCTTCGTTGAGCACGAACGGAGCGCGGGCGAAGCGGCCCTTGCCGTCGTTGAGGAACACGTGGGTCCCCTGCCCCACCGTGTCCACGACCAGATCGAGGTCCCCGTCGCCGTCGAGGTCGGCCAAGGCGCATCCGGTCGCCGTCAGCCCCGCGCAGGCGAGACCGGCGGCATCGGTCACGTCTGCGAACTTCCAGTCGCCGAGGTTGCGGAACAGCGCGCTCCGTCCGTCCGAACCGGCGAAGAACAGGTCGCACCGTCCGTCGCCGTCCACGTCGCCCGCGGCGACGCCGGCGCCGTTGAGGAGGATCTGGTTGGTGAGATGCCGCGATTCCGGGAGGAGATTGGTGAACGTGATCCCGCTCGCGGCCGGGAGGACCCTCGCGAACCCGTTCGTCCCGCCGGACGCGATCGTCAACCGGGCGCTCCGGTGGCCCGGACCATTTTCCCAGACGCGAGGGACATCGGCGCGGAGCCCGGCCTCCGCTGCAAAAGCGAAAGCCGCCGCGATCACCGCGATCACACGAGGGAAGAAGGCACGTCGCATGGGAGAAAGACGGGCCTCAGAACGACCGGTCGAGGTCGCCGTACGGTTTCGCGGTCCGCCAATACGTCTTGGCGGACTTGTCCCACCGGAGCGACAGCAGATCCTTGCCGAGCACGCGGAAGATCAAGGCCATCGGTGTCAGAGCCAGCAAGAAGAACAGGGTGAGCAGGATCCGTCCCATCACTTGGCCGATGGCTGCGCCGATGGTCATGCCCACCCGATAGAACGACCGGAACCCAGCCGGCCGGAACCCGGCCGCCAAAGCGACCGCCCCAAGCACGACCAAGACCGTCGACGCCGTCGACGGAGCGACCTTGCCGCGGTATAGCATCAGCCCGGTGAAGAGCGCCGCCGCCGCCGTGCTCGACAAGGTGAACTGGCGCCACTCCCGCGGATCTTCTTTGAGCTTCGGACGCATGGTTCAATCAGGCCGCGGTGCGACGCGTCGCGCCAAGTTCTGCTGCGGTTGTGTGCCCCGCGACAAGAGGAACGATCCGATGGCCAAGTGGTCCATCTCGGTGCCGACGAAGCACCGGTACGCATCATCGGGCGCGCAGACGACCGGTTCGCCGCGGACGTTGAACGAGGTGTTCACCAGCACGCCGCATCCGGTCACCCGTTCGAACTCCTCCAGCAAGGCGTAGAGCGGCCCGTTCTGCTCGCGCGTCACCGTCTGCACGCGGGCCGAGTGGTCCAGGTGCGTGACCGCCGGGATGGTCGAACGGATCTGCCCCAGCCGGTCGATGCCCGAGAGCGTCCCGGTCTGCGGGACGCGGAGTTCCGGACGCACGGGCGCGACCAGCAGCATGTACGGTGAATCGGCATCAAGCTCGAAGTAGTCCTGCACCCGTTCACGGCGGACCACCGGGGCGAACGGACGGAAGGATTCCCGGAACTTGATCTTCAGGTTCATCATCGACTGCATCTTCGGCGAACGCGGATCACCCAGGATCGACCGGTTGCCCAGCGCCCGTGGACCGAACTCCATCCGCCCTTGCACCCAGCCGACGACTTTCTCGTCCGCGAGCAAGGCCGCCGTGCGCGCGATCAACGACGCCCGGTCCAGCTTCTCGTACACCGCGCCGTGGCCGCGGAGCACCGCCTCGATCTCGTCGTCGCTCCACTCCGGACCCAGCAGCGATCCGCGCATCGAATCCGCGGCCTCGGCCCGTCGCGGCGGACGTTGGCCGGCACCGCCCGACGGCGTGCGGTGCCACGCGGCCAGCGCCGCCCCGAGCGCCCCGCCCGCATCCCCGGCCGCCGGTTGGATCCAGATGCGTTCGAAGATGCCCTCGCGATGGATCCGGCCGTTGGCGACGCAGTTCAACGCGACGCCGCCGGCCATGCAGAGATGGCGTCGACCGGTCAGGGCCTTCGCATGCCGCGCGAGCCGGAGCATCACCTCCTCGGTGACGACCTGGATCGACCGGGCGACATCCATGTGGCGCTGCTCCAGCGGCGCATCCGGATCCCGCGGGGGTCCGCCGAAAAGCCGATGGAACCGCTCGTTGGTCATGCTCCAGCCGCGCAGGAAGCCGAAGAAATCCATGTCCAACCGGAACGAACCGTCGGCCTTGAGGTCGATCAGATGCTCCCGGATGGCCGCGACGTAGATCGGTTCGCCGAACGGCGCGAGGCCCATGAGCTTGTACTCGCCGGAATTGACCCGGAACCCGCAGTACGCGGTGAACGCCGAATAGAGCAGCCCGAGCGAATGCGGGAACCCCAGCTCGACGAGCGGTTCCAGCGCATCGCCCTTCCCTTGCCCGATGGTCGTGGTGGCGTATTCGCCGACGCCATCGACCGTCAGCACCGCCGCCTCATCGAACGGCGACGGGAAGAACGCGCTGGCGGCGTGCGCCTGATGGTGCTGCGTGAACAGCACCGGAGATCCATCGGGCAACCCGGGCATGGATTCCCGGATGGTGCCGCGCAGGTCGAGCTTCCCGCCCAACCACGACGGCAGCACGTCGAGGAACGTGCGTGCTCCCGCCGGCGCGACGGCGAGATAGGTCTCGAGCATCCGGGCGAACTTGGTGACCGGCTTGTCGTAGAAGACGACCGCATCGAGGTCCTTCGCAGCGATGCCACCTTGGCGCAGGCAGAAGGCCACGGCCTCTGCCGGGAAGCGCTCGTCGTTCTTGACCCGGCTGAAGCGCTCCTCCTGTGCCGCCGCGACGATGATGCCGTCACGCAGCAACGCCGCGGCGGAATCGTGATAGTACGCGGAGATGCCGAGGATCGAGCGCATTCCCCAGGGTCACATGAACGGGTACATGAACGGAGCCAGCACCGGGCTGGAGCTGAAGAGCACCAGCACCGCGAGCAGCAACAGCATCAGCACCAGCGGGAGCATCCACCACTTCTTCTCCTCGCGCAGGAACGCGAGGAATTCTCGGAAAAGCCGCCACATGAGTTGTAGAAAACAGTTTAAGGAGGCGGGGCGGGAGAGGCAAAGGATTCCCGGCAGCCTCCGTGAATCGGGCAGCCAGGCCCGAGATCGAGGAGGACCCGGACTTGGCATCGTCACGAAGCGACGGTCCGGACATCGACCAGCGACGGAACGGCGAGCGCCGCCAGCACCGCCAAGACCGAGACCACCGCCAAGATCTCGGTACGGGTGAAGGCCCGTCCGCTCCGATGCGCCGCCTCAGCCGTTCGTCGCATAGTACGCGTCCACCTTCGCCATCACGTCGCGGTAGCCGACGTCCTGCTCATAGATGAGCTTGAACTGCTCGATGGCCTCGGCGGATTTGCCGATCTTGTCCAGCACGACGCCGAGCTGGTAGCGCAGCTCCTTGGCCTCGTCGTCGAACACCAGCTTCTCCTTCAACGCCTCCTGGAACTTGCGGGCGGCGAGGTCGTTCATGCCCCGCTTGGCGAAGGCCTGCGCGAGCAGGTTCATCGCCGGGATGCGCTTGTTCGGGTTGTTCTGCGCCTTCTGCAGCTCGGCGATGGCTTCGCCCACCTTGCCGGCCTTCAGATAAAGGTCGCCCAGCTCGAAGCGCAGATGGAGATCGGTCGGGTTCTGTTCGGCGCGACGTCGGGCGTCGTCGAGCTGCCACGCGGCGCGCTGCGAGCGGAGTTCGGCGAGCCGGTCCCCGTGGTCGGGCGCGGCGGGGTCGAGCGCCTGCTCCTGGTGGGTGAACTGCGAGAGCCGCGTGTCGCGGACGGCTTGGAGGATCATCGGGTCGTTGATGCCGCTCGTGGCGATGATCCGCTCGTAGTAGCCGATGGCGCGGTCGAAATCCTGCCTCTTGCGGCAGAGGTCCGCGATATCGCGCATCAGCTTGAGGTTGTCGCCTTCGGCGGCCAACCGGCGCTCGTAGTCGTCGATCAGCTTGCCGGCCACGTCGGCGTCCTTCACCGAGCGGTTCTCCTGTTCCAGGATGACGGCCTCCTGCTTGTCGCGGATGATGTCGCGGTAGCTGCCCTGGCCGTCCTTGATCGCGCCGTAGCCTTCGTGGAGCGTGCGGTTGGCGAGCAGGTTCTTGAGGTGCTCGTTCAACGACGGGTCGCCGGGATCGGCCTGGAGCAGGTCGTGGAGGATCTTCTCGGCGCGGGCGCGGTTGCCGGTCTGGCCGAGGGCGGTGGCGAGCTCGAGGGCGAGCTTCCGGTCGGTCGGCTTGTGCTTGAAGGCGACCTCGAGCGAGAGCAGGGCGGTCTTGGGCAGGCCGGCGGCCAAGGCGGCGGCCGCGAGCAGCTCATGGGCGGAGCTGTTGCCGGGATCGTCGTTCAGCGCCTCCTCGGCGATCAGGATGGCCTCGAGCGGGTCCGACCGGAGCGCGACCTGTCCGCGCGTGAGCGTGCTGGCGGAGCCGACGAGCTTCTTGA
>Ga0209443_1000361_pt1 | contig 31332 bp, 31 predicted proteins | sample LauGreBMM110DCMD_2_FD_187571 | JGI IMG/M metagenome (GOLD analysis project Ga0209443, IMG submission 187571) | Freshwater lake microbial communities from Lake Michigan, USA - Su13.BD.MM110.DCMD (SPAdes) (version 2) | ecosystem: Environmental > Aquatic > Freshwater > Lake | place: Lake Michigan... | reverse complement strand
GAAAAAAGGCCAAGAGGGCAGCAGAAAGGGAGAGGGCGCGTGCCCTACTTGGGTGGTGAAGTGGCTTAAAGCTCTTCATCGCTACCCTGCCTTTCTCGCTTTTGAGGAAAATCCAGCTCTCTGGACTGCTTCAGGGTGCCAGCCAGATGGGGGGTGGGCAAATCTATACTGGCGTGTGGCGCGAGTATGTTTATATTCACAGGCAATTTGATTATTAAAACCGCAGGTCAGAAAGTGTTAAGTCCGATTTATCCGTTATGTCGCAGCAGGGGGTAAAAGATCAACTTGTGAAGTTAATTGGCTCCTCTAGCAGCTCCGTTACCAGGGCTGCGATCTGAGAACGCTCACTTCGGGTCAAGGTGATATGGGCAAAGAGGGGGTGACCCTTCAAAGATTCAACCACCGCTACCACGCCATCATGTCGGCCGACCCGCAAATTATCCCGTTGGGCGATGTCATGGGTTAGCACAACTCGAGAGCCTTGTCCGATTCGAGAGAGAACTGTTAAGAGCACCCCTCGCTCTAGGGATTGGGCCTCATCAACAATTACAAAGGAGTCATGAAGGGAGCGTCCTCGGATATGGGTCAGTGGCAACACCTCAATTAAGCCCCGCTCCACAATCTCATCAACTACCTGCTGGCTAACTAGGGCGCCTAGGGTGTCAAAGACTGCCTGAGCCCAAGGTGACATCTTTTCATTCTCAGATCCAGGAAGGTAACCAAGCTCTTGCCCACCTACTGCATAAAGGGGGCGGAAGATAACTACCTTTTTATGTAAGCGCTTCTCTAAGACTGCTTCAAGGCCGGCCGATAATGCCAAAGCGCTCTTGCCAGTTCCAGCTCGCCCGCCTAAAGAGATAATGCCGATCTCTGGATCTAACAAAATATCCAATGCCACTCGTTGCTCAGCACTTCGCCCGTGCAGACCAAAGGCGGCTCGATCCCCTCGTACTAATTGCAGATGCTTATCTGGTGTAACCCTGGCGAGCGCACTTCCCTTTTCTGAGTGCAAAACAATTCCAGTATGGCAAGGGTGAGTCTTTGCTAACTCATGCTGGATGCGATCTTTTTCATATAGTGAATCGATAATTGTTGAGCCAACACTCTCCTCCACCATCCCGCTCCAGCCACTGGTGCTAGCTAACTCCGCCCGATACTCCTGCGCCTCAACTCCAACTGAGGAGGCTTTAACTCGAAGTGGTAGATCCTTAGTTACTAAAACTACTCGCCTGCCATCTGCTGTTAAGTTTTTTGCGATTGCTAAAATTCTAGAATCATTTGAACCATCACGCAAAAATCCAGCCGGCAACTTTGATACATCTGAGTGGTTTAACTCAACAGATAATGAGCCACCCTCATCATTAATGGTTATAGATTGATCTAATCGGCCACTTTTCACACGTAAATCATCAAGAGTGCGAAGGGCGGCTCTGGCAAAGTAACCAAGCTCTGGGTGATCACGTTTTGTCTCTAACTCACCAATTACAGTGATTGGAATGATTACCTCATGCTCAGCAAATCTTGTGAGCGCTACTGGATCAGCTAATAAAACGCTGGTATCTAAAACATATGTGATTCGGGCAGGAAGGGGCTTGTTTGCAACTGACTTTAAGACAATAGATTCACTAGCCAATTTCTATTATCGCAATCTGTTTAGTTGTGCTTAAGGTTTTGGAAGATGAGTAAACGATAAATTACTAGCCAACACTTTTTGCGCAGACACGCATAATCTAAAGGTAAAGATTAGATGAAGCCTTTTACCCAAGAGGCTAGCTAAGGCCCTGCCCTCTTATCTTTCGTTCAATCCAAATCGAGGCCACCGGCAAGGTGCCAGCTAGTAGAAATAAGCCTGTGCTAATTAGGGATTTTCGCTTTGCGATACATAGGTGCAGGGCGGCTAAGAGATAGATCGGATAGGTAAAGCCATGCACAATTGGAATCCAAATAAATCGCTGATAAAAATCACCATCAGAGATTAGATACTTTGCTGGCATATAGATAAACCAAAGCAAAAGTGACATCGCACCAGCCCAGATTGCCATGATCCGAAATCTAATAATTACACCACTCATTTTTTAACTCTCACTTTCATCTCTTGCTTTGGCTTTCGCAGTTGTGGAAATAAAGGTGCTACTAAGAGTAGTACTCCCATAAACCACCAAACCACAACATATGAGATATGTTGCCAATAAAAACCTGGAACAGCTTGGGAGATCTGCGGGGTGGGGATTAATGAGATCTCACTTTTCCCACCATTAGATAATCTCTCTGATTGCAAGATTATGTAGCCATCATATAAAAATGGGTTTTCTTTGCTGACAACTAATGCTGGATCAATACGTGATAGTAGGCCTGGGGCGGTGAAAGCGCGATCAACATTTTGCCTTGGATATAGCCGCCCAGTTACCGCAACCGGTGAATTAATCAGTTCAGGTGGATCACCTGCTACTCCTCGCGCCACCAATATCGCATGCCCACTTTCTAACTTTAATAAGCGCACATCTAAATCAACAATCTGCTGGTTGGCTAATTTTTGATCTGGGGCGATGTAGCTTTTTGAGTAGCTCCCAGCAGCAGAGACAATTCGATTAACCGCTTTGATTGGCAGGTTCATGCCGGCGGAGGCGATCTGGGTTAATTCAATCAGCGGCTGATCTGCCTTTGGCGCAGTTGCTACCGCCATATCTTGAGCCCGGTGCAGCTGCCACATACCTAACTCAAACATTGCAAAAATTAGCAGCAGCCAGGTTGTGGTGAGAAAGATTAACCGAACCGCTTTTTTCATAATATTAAAACTACTCTTGATCTTTGCGATCTATTAATCTCTTATATCTGCGATAAAAACTAATCATTAAAAAGACCATTGCTAAGGTCAGGCAAATCATGGTTAATGATCCAGCAACTCCAACATCAAAATTTCCAGCCTCATCCATATTAACTCCCACCTGTAAGAATGAGGTAAGCCTACTTAAGCCCTGGCCATTTGGTTCTACACTTACGCTGTGACCCATCCCAAAGTATTTACCGATCCCAGGCTACGCCAGCGCTATGGGATCACCCCGCGCAGGCGAAGTAGTTTTTGGCTTAGCATCTCTGCGATGCTGCTGGCAGCTGCTTGGTTTATTTGGAGTGGGATAGATGCAGCAAATCCACCGGTGCGCTCTAATTTAATTTCTTTTACAGCAGAGGATCGTAAAACAGTTTCAATTACCTATACCGTATCTGTACGGGATCTAAGTATTAATCACAGCTGTTCATTAGTCGCCCGCGACTTTGCTAAAAATGTAGTTGGTGAGGTAGTTGATCTGCTACCAGCGAACACACTTAAGCCTGGTGATAATCAGCGTACCGTCGCAATTTTTACGCGGGTGCGGGCAGTAAATGCAGGAATTTCAAGTTGCCAGTAGCCTTTCTCACTGTATGAGCGAACCAACTCAAACCTGGCTGACCCAGGAAGCGGCAGATCGTCTAGCGGCGGAGCTAATTGAGCTAGAGGGTCCACTTCGCGCGGAGATAATTAAAAAGATTGAGACTGCTAGAAGTGAGGGTGATTTAAAAGAGAATGGTGGCTATCACGCAGCGCGTGAGGAGCAGGGCAAAATTGAAGGAAGAATTCGTCAATTAAAACATATGCTCGAGCATGCTCACATTGGCACACCCCCAGTGAGTGAATCAGGAGTTGTTGGACTTGGCATGTTAGTAACAGTTGATATTGGTGGGGATCACCTTAACTTCCTACTTGGCTCACGTGAGATTGCAAGTGGTGGTGTTGATGTTTACTCTGAGAAATCTCCACTAGGGGCAGCAGTACTAGGAGCTAAGGTTGGGCAAAGCGTTAAATACACCGCGCCAAATGGCAAACAAATTGCAGTTGCAGTACTTGAGGCAAAACTCTTTTCTTAAATTACTTGTTAGCTGCGTTACTGTATTTTCTAATACTTAGTGGAATAAAAATTGCCATAATAATTACCATATAAATTAATGACATCAGCAATGGATTATCACTTGGAAATGAGCCGGCGGTAGCACCAAACTCATTTTGTAGACCAAATAATTGACGGCAGCCAGCCACCATTGTTGAAACTGGATTCCACTCGGCCACATACTGCAGCGGCTTTGGCATACCAGTAGTTGGGGCAAAGGCATTTGATAAAAAAGTAAGTGGGAATACTGCAATAAAGGTTGCATTCTGCGCAACCCGCTCATCTTTAACCGCTAATCCGATTAATACTCCAACCCAAGACATAGCAAAGCCAAATAGAAATAAGAATAAAAAGCCTAAAGTAATCATTATCGGTCCAGAGGATGGTCGCCAGCCAACAACAAAGCCGGTTATTCCCATTGCAGCCAACACCACAATATTTAAGACACCATCACCTAATGTGCGACCAAAGACCACAGCTGCTCTAGAAATAGGTAGTGATCTAAATCGGTCAATTAAACCTTTTTGCATATCTGCTGCTAAGCCAACTGCAGTTGCTGCAAGTGTAAAAGCAACTGTTTGCACAAAGATACCGGGCATAAGTAGCTGTACATATCCACCAGGTTGACCAGTATCAATTGAGCCACCAAAAACATAGCGGAACAAGAGAACAAACATAATAGGCTGGATTGTTGAGAAAATTAATACCTCAGGCACCCTGGCAAGTTGTAGTAATTGGCGCTTAGTAATAATTAGCGCATCAGATATTGCATTCATCATTTACCCTTTCCCCTTCCTCTGCCAACTAATACTTCCTCCTCTTTTTTATCCTCTGCCACATGTCCAGTAAGTGATAAGAAAACATCATCTAATGATGGTCGCTTAAGCCCAATATCTAATGGATGAATGCCTTGCTCATCTAGTAATTTAGCCGCTTCAATTAATGCTTTACTGCCAGTTGTTACTGGGGCAGAGATTTGGCGAAGTCCTTCATCAACATTAATCGCACTGCCACTTACCCTTGCCACAATCTCTTTTACCGCTGCTAAATTTTCACTCTCAACTACTATCTCAAGTCGCTCACCACCAACTTGTCGCTTTAATGAATCAGAGGTGCCGCGGGCAATTACCTTGCCATGATCAATCACTGCAATCTCATCAGCTAGGTGATCTGCCTCCTCTAAGTATTGGGTAGTTAGTAATAAAGTCACTCCACTTTTTACTAGCTCATCAATTACGCCCCACATATCCTGCCTACCTCTTGGATCTAGTCCGGTAGTTGGCTCATCTAAAAATAAAACTTTAGGACGAATAATTAATGAAGCAGCAAGATCTAAGCGCCGGCGCATACCACCGGAGTAGGTTCTAATTGGCCGCTTAGCAGAATCGGTTAAAGAAAACTGCTCAAGTAATTCAACCGCTCTTCTTTTAGCATCTATTGCTGAGAGATGATAAAGCCGGCCAAACATAATTAAGTTATCCCAACCAGTTAATGTTTCATCCACTGCCGCATATTGACCAGATAGACCAATTACTTTTCGTACCTCTTCTGGATTTTTTAATACATCAATACCAGCAACAGTTGCACTACCTGAATCAGGAGATAGTAATGTGGCTAATATTCTTACCACTGTAGTTTTACCTGCACCATTTGGTCCCAGCACACCAAGAACTGTTCCCTCTTCAACATCAAGGCTTAAGCCATCTAATGCTTTAACTGAGCCTTTGTTATAGGTTTTAATTAGGTTCTCGGCAATTACTGCTTTCATAAGTAGATACTAACAAGAAAAATGAGTAAACTCATACTTATTCTCATCAAACTGATGTATTTAAATAGCTTCACTAATAAAAGAGGCGGCAGTTAAATTAAAAGTAAAAAGCGCATCAAAAATCCTTTTGCTGAACTGCCATCTGAGATTGCAATATTATCTTCGATTTCTTTCTTTGTGGCAGTTGGCTTTGGTCTTATCATTCCTGCGTTGCCAATCTTTGCCTCATCATTTGGTGTAAGTAAAACAGCAATCGGATTAATAATTTCAAGCTTTGCCATTGTCCGCTTTTCCTCTGGTTTAGTGGCTGGAAAATTTGTAGATAAATTTGGCGAGCGATCTGTGTTGGGCTTTGGTTTATTTATGGTCTCCTTCTTTACTTTATTTACTGCATTGGCACAAAGCTATGAACAATTACTAATATTTAGATCACTCGGCGGTCTTGGCTCCTCAATGTTTTCAGTATCAGCTGGGTCTTTACTAATGCGCTCAGTTAGTGATGATTTCAGGGGGCGAGCTCAGTCATTATTTAATGGTGGTTTCTTACTAGGCGGCATTACTGGCCCAGCCTTTGGGGGAATCCTTTCGTCAATCTCTTTAAGGGCGCCATTTTTTGTTTACTCAATAACTTTGGCAATTGCTGGCGTAATAGCGTTATTTTTCTTAAGTGAAAAAAGATTAGGCAAGAAAGTAGATGCCCCAACTAGTAAATTAGGGCAGACCACCTTGGGCCAGGCAATGCGCCTAAAACCATACCAAATTGCTTTAGCACTAGCATTTATAAATAACTGGATTTTATTTGGCCTTAGGTCATCAATCTTGCCTATATTTGTGACTGAAGAATTAAACTCCACCGCTGCAATTGCCGGGCTTGGTTTAACCATTGGCGCATTAGTGCAAGGTCTATTTATGTTGAAGGCAGGAAAGTACTCAGATCAAAAGGGGCGCAAAGCTGCGTTGTTATTTGGTAGCACATTTGTTTTGTTTGGAATTTTAATGCTCTCCTTTACTACCAATGCAACTCTTTACTTTATTTCAATGGCACTATTTGGCTTAGGTGGAGCCTACGTTGGAACTGCACCAGGCAGCGTAGTTGGCGACATTATTCGTGGCCGAGGTGGTCAGGTAATTGCTGCCTGGCAGATGGCAGGAGATGCCGGAATGATTGTTGGGCCAGTATTGGTTGGATTTTTAACTGATAACTACAGTTACCAAACTGCATTTTTATTCTCTGCCGGAATCTGGGTAATTGCTATTTTATTAGCAATAATTTTGCCAGAAACAAGGTTGTCACACTTAAAAACTGATTTACTTATTGATAAAAACAAACAGGAGTTGTGATCACTCACAACCCCTGTTAGGTAAGTTTATTTAGCGGCTGTTGCGCAAAATTGAAAGCAGGCGCAGAACCTCAAGGTATAGCCAGACGATGGTTACCATCAAACCAAATGATGCACGCCATGACTCTTGCTCTGGAACACCAGAGTTTACGCCCCGTTGGATTTGATCAAAATCTAATACCAAGAAGAAGCTGGCAAGAGCAACGCCAGCGACTGCAAGTAGTAAGCCAAGACCAGATACGCCATAAAAACCTCGACCTTGGCCAACACCAAAGAATGATGTGATTAGTGAAACTAATCCAATGATGAAGTAACCAATAGATGCACCGATGATTACGCGGGTAAATTGTGGCGTAGCACGAAGGCGACCGCTTCGGTAGGAGATTAATATTCCAGCAAAGGCCGCGATAGTACCGATTACTGCTTGGCTAATAATTCCAGGATAAACCGCTTCGTAATAATGGCTTAATGTGCCAAGTGCTAATCCTTCAAAGGCAGCATATGCAATTACTAATGGTGGTCTAATTTTTTTGCTAAAACTAATAACCATTGCTAAGCCAAAGCCACCTAAAAAGCCAATTAGTATCGAACCTTGTCCAAGATTTGCATTCCAAGCGAATGCGCCTACTACAACTAATATTGTAAATAAAAATCCAGTTTTAGCGATGACATCTTCAATTGTCATACGACCTGTGCGAATTGATGAGGCGGCAGGAGCATTAAAGGTGGACTCCAATAGTTCAACCTGATTATTTAATGGTTGACCAAATGCCTTGCCAAGTACAGGGTTTGAGCTCTTCATTCTTCTCCTTCTTATCGCTTAAGTAGGTTATGCGTTTTGAATAGCCTGCTTTTGTAAAACAAATATTAACTAATTCCAATTCCCACTGCTATTCCTACCGAGTGGTTAAACTTAGAATTCACTGAAGATTCGCCGAATTGAGCGTGCCCCCGGTGGGGGTCGAACCCACACTTGTGCGATTTTAAGTCGCATGCCTCTGCCATTGGGCTACAGGGGCGAATCTTCAGGAGGTAAATCTACCTTCTCTTTTCCACCGCCAAATCCCACTACCTCTTGCCTCAAATTCTTCGCTCAACTTATTAAGGACCAAGCCATTCCATCCAAAATATCTGACTCAGATGCAACAAACTCGCTAGCCCCGGTGGCAGCCATAATTCTAGATAAGACCAAGGCACCAGCGGTGATTACATCAACTCGACCTGGATGCATATAACCAAGGGATGAGATCTCATCCCTACTCATTGATTGAAAACTACCAGCTACTTTGTGAACTGCTTGAGCAGAGATCTTTGATAAGTGAATTATATGCCGGTCATACTCTGGCAAGTTAAGAGCGGCGGCGGCAACTGTTGTTGCTGTGCCAGCAACTGCTACTAAGGTTTTTGCAGTTGTAATTGGCACAACCGATGCTGCTTGGGTGATTGCAATATCAATATCTACTATTGCCTCAGAAATCTGCGCCATAGTTGGTGGCTGAGTATTTAAATGTCGCTCACTCATTCGCACGCAGCCAATATTTACACTCTTTGCCGAAATTACTTTTTTATCACCGTAAACAAACTCAGTAGAGCCACCGCCGATATCTACTACTAAAAAGGGCCCATTACTTTGATCTAACTCCTTTGTTGCGCCCATAAAGGAAAGAGCAGCCTCCTCTTCCCCCGGTATTACCTCAACCTCAACTCCTAAAATATCTCGTACGCCATCGATAAATAGATTTCGATTTGTGGCATCCCTAGTGGCAGAGGTGGCGCAAAATCTAATTTTTTCAACGCCTTTACTTGAAATCTGATCTCGAAATAATGTGACAGCAGTTAAAGTTCTAGCAATTGCATCTGGATGAAAGGCTTTATTTTGGTCAACTCCTTGGCCAAGCCGGACTATCTCCATTGTGCGCAATACTTCATGAAAATTTCCATTTGAAATATCGGCGATTAAAAGCCTGATTGAGTTTGTTCCACAATCAATAGCTGCTACTCGACTCAATTACTTTGCCCATCAAGTAAATTACTTATCTCACTACATGGCTTAGTAAGCCACCAATTATCTAGTGCAATTAAAGCCTCATCCCCAAGTGGATTTACATCAAAGCCAGCAGCGAGTGAGTGAGCGATAAGTGAGTGCAAACATTTAACTCGGTCAGGCATTCCACCTGCAGTAACACCTGCTAGCTCTGGCACATTTATATTTTCTTGCTTTGCTAGAGCAGATCTTGCCGCCTCATAATCTAAGTGCGCTGCTTTATATCTACCTGCAAGATCATTATCATTTTGTAAGCGTTCATTCATCTGCCCCATTAAGCCAGAGCTTTCCAAGGTTGATATAGCACCAGTTAACCTGGGGCAGGTTGCGTAGTAAAAGGTAGGAAATGGTGTGCCATCAGCTAATCGGGGTGGAGTCTCAACCACATCGGGTGCTCCGCATGGACATCGATGGGCAATTGCCGAAACATCTCGGGGAGTTCTACCTAGTTGGGCAGCCACAGTTTCTAAATCTTTACCTGTTGGTTGCTCTCTTATAAATTCATTCTCTGGCTTAACCATTTAACGATTTACATTTGTGCTTGTAATTGATGAAATTAATCTGGAGTACCAAGGAAGTCCTACTGGAAGTTGCTCAGAGACCTTAGTTTGCTCCTCTGTATCTGTTATCGCCTCATCTCCCACCACGATGTATTGGCGCTCACCTGGAAAAACAAAATGCAACCTGGCTCTTGCTTGACTTGCAACATACTCTTCATCATTCCAGTTAGATAACTCTGCTGCTGCCTTTTCTAACATCGCTTTGTTATCTGCTAATTGGGTGCGCAGTGAATTAATCTGAGCTTTTTGTGTGAAGTAATGTTGAATTGGTGGCGCCAGAGTTACTGCTAGTGCAAATAAGGTAATTCCCACAACCAAGGCGCGGTTGGACAATCCACGTTGTTTAAGAGCAGATTTAATTGATTTGCGGGATGCAGATATTAACTGAGCTGCAAAAAATTTCCGCCTAGGCATATTTACTTATTAAAGCGAGGAAAAGCGGCGCGAGCTGCAAAGATTGCAGAGCTACCTAACTCCTCTTCAATTCTTAGTAGTTGATTGTATTTAGCAACTCGCTCAGATCTAGCTGGGGCGCCAGTTTTAATCTGACCACAGTTAAATGCAACTGCTAAATCAGCAATTGTGGTGTCTTCGGTTTCACCAGATCTGTGGCTCATCATTGAACGATAACCATGCTTGTGAGCTAAATTCACCGCGTCAGTTGTTTCAGTTAATGTACCAATTTGATTTACCTTGACCAATAATGCGTTAGCGGTCTTACTTTCAATACCCCGCATAAGTCGCTCAGGGTTGGTTACAAATAGATCATCGCCGACAATTTGAATCTTCTCGCCAAGATCAGCAGTTAACTTTGCCCAGCCAGCCCAATCATTCTCATCTAGTGGATCTTCAATTGAAACTAATGGATACGCCGCTACTAATTCGGCATAGTAAGTGATCATTTGTTCTGAGGTTAATTTCTTACCCTCAAAGTTGTATGTGCCATTATCAAAGAACTCTGTTGCTGCTACATCCATAGCAAGTGCAATATCCTTACCAGCTTTAAAGCCGGCAAGATCTACTGCTTCAAGTATTAAATCAAGTGCTGCTCGATTGCTAGCAAGATTAGGTGCAAAACCACCCTCATCACCAACGCTAGTTGCTAGCCCTTGTTTCTTAAGTACTGACTTTAAGCTGTGGTAAATCTCTGCGCCCCAACGTAAGGATTCTTTGAAGGTATCTGCACCAATTGGTGCAACCATAAACTCTTGAATATCAACATTGGTATCAGCATGAGCGCCGCCATTTAAAATATTCATCATTGGCACCGGTAAAGTCTTTGCAGTAGAGCCACCAATATATCTAAAGAAGAATATATCCGCACTTGCAGCAGCAGCTCTAGCGTTTGCAAGTGAAACACCTAAAATTGCATTAGCACCTAGGTTTGACTTATTTTTTGTGCCATCTAATTCAATCATCTTCTCATCAATATGGCGCTGCTGCCGGGGATCAAGGCCAACTACAGCAGGTGCGATCTTTTCATTTACATTCTTTACCGCCGCTTGCACACCTTTTCCTAAGTAGCGCTTACCACCATCACGAAGCTCTGCTGCCTCAAATGCACCAGTTGATGCACCGCTGGGTACACCAGCCCGTGCGTTAGTGCCATCATCTAAAGTAAGTTCAACCTCGACAGTTGGATTTCCTCGGGAATCTAAAATCTCTCTGGCCTTGACTGACTTAATTTTCGCCACAATCTCTCCTAAAAACTATTTATAAAACTTGGGTATGAGTTAATTCTACCTTGTCTCATGCGCCTGAATCTGCGCAATTAATGATTTGGCTGCTCCTCGTAGCGCCGCCTCTGGATCAAGGCCTTTACTTACCGCTTGTGCAATTAGGCCAAGTAAAAGTTGACCAAATTGATCTTCTTCCATTTCTGTTGGCAATTTCATCATTTGGTTAATTGGTATTTCATAATTAAATTTTTCAGCTCGGTAGAGCAACTTAGCTACAAGTGGTAGTGCTGGTTGGGCAAGTGGCACGCCATCAATAGCCGATCTTCGTCCCTTCTCAGCTGCTTTTGCTACCTCCCAGTTTGCTAGCACCTGCGCACTATTTTCAACCTTAGTATCACCAAAAACATGGGGATGACGTCGCACTAATTTATCAGCCACCGTCTTTGCAACATCCTCTATATTAAATGGTTGATCTTTATTTTCTTCAGCAATTCGAGAGTGAAAATATACTTGCAGCAGTAGATCACCTAACTCCTCTTGAATTGCATTTTGATCATTTTCTTCAACTGCTTCAATAAACTCATAGGACTCTTCAAGTAAAAATTTAAGCAGTGAGGCGTGGTCTTGCTCGATATCCCATGGGCAGCCACCGGGTGAGCGAAGTTTGTCCATAACCTCGCGAAGCCTGGTTAGCTCTGAACTCATAACTTCAGTTTATTTAATTATGGAAGTGGGGTTACTGCGCCATCGGTTACATCGGCAGTATCAATTGTTGCACTCTTTGGATTCCATTTTCCATACTTAGCATTTACCTTCACGCCAAGTTTAGCTGCTGCCTCTGTGACAATCTTTGTTACCGCATCAGCTGATTCACTCTCTGGCGTACCAGATTTTATAATCTCTGAAGTCACTCGCTCTGAAATAATTAAAATACGTAAGTAGGCATTTAGATTTGACTTTGCAAGGCTTGCGCCAACTAGAGCTTTAGGTAACTCACCTTCGCCGCCAATTTGAGTAATAATATTTGCGCGCCGCGCGGCTATATCTGCTGGCGTCACCGATAACTTCATATCGGTTGCAATTTTGTCTAATACATTAGAGATAATTACAAATTGTGCTTGATTACGAAGTAATTCAGGGCCTTCTACTAACTCCATCTGCGAGGTGTCTATATTTTTGCGAGCAACTAAAACTTCATCAACTGACTTTTGAATCTCACTAGCTTTTATCTCTTTTTTACCAACTGTTACACCAGAACTCATTTCACTGCAACCAGTAAGAAGAGATACAACTATCAACCCAGTGAGTACTCTCTTATAAAATTGCATTGTATTTATCCTTTAGTTATTTACTAGCAGTTGGGGCAATCAGATTGTGCAGAACTGTCTCTACCCATTCAATAGTTGAAGTATCCCCTATCGGTGCACTTTCTATCCAATTTGCAGCAACAGGTCTAGCAACTAAGAGAATTTGGCTGGCGTTTTTGTAGATTGACCCTGGGTATAGTCGGGCTAACCTCAGTTGTGCAGATTCTGGCAGTGAGACTGGTGACAGGCGCAGACTTTTTCCAGAAAAAGCAATATCTGTCAGGGCTAAGCTTTTTGCAAATAATCTAAGTGCTGCCACCGCTAATAACTCCTGCGCAGGTTCAGGCAATGGGCCAAAGCGATCTAATAACTCAGATCTAATTTCAGCTAAAGCTAGATCATTTGTGGCATCTGCCATTCGACGATAAATATCTAACCTTAATCTCTCCGATTCAATGTAATCAACTGGTAGATGTGCATTAATTGGTAACTCAACTTTGCACTCACTATTTTTTGGCTTCTCTGCAAAGTAGCCGCTCTTAAACTCATCTACCGCATCTGCCACCATACGCATATACAGATCAAAACCAACCTCTGCAATATGACCTGATTGCTCACCGCCTAATAAGTTACCAGCACCGCGAATCTCTAAATCTTTAAGTGCAACCTGCATACCCGCACCAAGATCTGTATTTGTTGCGATTGTGGTTAGTCGATCATGGGCTAACTCAGTAATTGGTTGCTCAGTTGGGTAGAGAAAATATGCATAGGCTCGCTCTCGACTTCTACCAACTCGACCACGTAATTGGTGAAGCTGGGATAGCCCAAATAAATCAGATCTATCAACAATTAAAGTATTAGCATTTGGAATATCAATTCCACTTTCAATAATTGTTGTGCATAGAAGCAAATCAAACTCTCTATTCCAAAACCCTAAAATTACCTCCTCTAATATCCTCTCATTCATCTGACCATGGGCGATAGCAATCTTTATCTCTGGTACTAACTTTTTAATTCGCTGCGCTACGGCATCAATACTTTCAACTCGATTATGAATATAAAAAATTTGTCCATCTCTTAATAACTCTCGGTGAATTGCTGCAGTTACTTGTTTTTCATCATAGGGTCCTACATATGTTAAAACTGGATGTCGCTCCTCTGGTGGCGTAGTTATATTAGACATCTCTCTAATTCCAGTAATTGCCATTTCAAGTGTTCTTGGGATTGGTGTGGCTGACATTGCCAGTACATCCACATTTGTCCTTGCTTTCTTTAACTCCTCTTTATGCTCAACACCAAACCTCTGCTCCTCATCAACTACTAGTAAGCCAAGATTTGCAAACTCAATATCTTTTGATAGCAATCTGTGAGTTCCAATTACCACATCAATCACACCCGATTTAAGACCTGCTACCACCTCTTTACTTTCACGCGGTGTATTAAATCTAGACAAGGCTGCGATTTTTATTGGAAATCCGGCGTAACGATTTGAAAAAGTAGTGAAATGTTGCTGGACAAGTAATGTGGTTGGAACAAGAATTGCAACCTGCTTACTATCTTGCACAGCTTTAAAAGCAGCTCTAACTGCGATCTCAGTTTTTCCATACCCAACATCACCGCAAACAATCCGGTCCATAGGATTTGGTTTTTCCATATCCTGCTTAACCTCATCAATAGTTGCCTGTTGATCAATAGTCTCTACAAATGCAAAACTCTCCTCTAACTCTTTTTGCCATGGTGTATCTGGAGAGAAAGCAAAGCCAGGGGCACTCATTCGTGCTGCATATAATCTGATTAGCTCTGCCGCTATTTGTTTTACCGCTTTACGTGCTTTACGTTTACTGTTTTGCCAATCAGCGCCACCAATTCGGTGAAGTGCCGGTGCCTCACCACCTACATACTTTGTTACCTGCTCGAGTGTGTCGGTAGGAACAAATAATCGATCTGCAGGTTGTCCCCGTTTTGTTGAGGCATACTCAATAACTAAATACTCTCTAGAAACTCCACCCACACTTCTATTAATTAACTCTAAATATCTACCAACCCCATGTTGTTGGTGAACTACATAATCCCCTGTTTTAAGCTGCAGTGGGTCAATTGCTTTTTTACGCCTAGATGGCATGCGTGCTAAATCTTTATCTGCAGAACGCTGACCAGAGATATCTTTATCTGTTACAACTACTATCTTAAATTTTTCACTAATAAATCCATGTTGTATGTCAGATCTGATTAAATTAATTAAATCACCACTGGGTGATTCACCCACCTCTTTGATTATTTGGTTCGGCAAATCAGAGGTATTAAGTAACTCAGAAAACCGCTTTAATGTGCCAGCTCCTGCAGCGGTAAAGAGCACTTGATATCCCGCTTTATGCCACTGCGCAATATCAGATATCACCTGCTCATACTTACCGCCATAACTGCCTATTTCATCAAGGAAATCAATAACTATTTGATCTGGTGTACTGGGGTAAAGATTTAAGGATCTCATAGAGAAGTTAAGGTCGCTAGCTAATCTTTCGATCTCTACTAGTTCATAAAAACCACCTCTGCCTAATTGCTCAGTCAGATCAAGTGGGGGCGCTATATCTTTCTCCTGCGACCATGCAAGATTTGACCAGGTTGCTGCTAAAAACTCTTGGTTAGTAGTAATTAAATCTGCTGCTCTTGACCTAAGCCTTGGTTCATCAATAAACCAAATCTGAGTACTCTTAGGAAGAAAACCTAAAATACTTTTAAATTCACCAACTAATCCGGCAGCAAGTGATTCCATTCCTTCAAAGGTAATGCCTTGCATTAATTTATCAGTCAGCTCAGTAAGTTGGGGAAACTCTTTACCTAAAATCACTGCTCGATTTTTTATCTGCTCATCAAGTAGTAACTCACGACATGGATAGATTATTAACTCATCATCAATTCTGGTAAGTGAGCGTTGATCAGAGATTGCAAAAAAAGATAGATTATCAATCTCATCTCCAAAGAAATCTATTCGTATTGGATGCTCTTTATCCGCTGGAAATAAATCTAAAATTCCACCCCGTACGGCGAAATCACCCCTTCGCTCAACCAAATCTGCCCTAGTAAAACCAAATTGACTTAATTGAGTAATTAAATCAATCATTAAAATCTGCTCTCCTGGTGTAATTCTTATCCGCGAAGTATCTAAATCATTAGCAATAATTGGTTGTAGTAGTGCTCTAATTGAGCAAACTACAATTTTTATCTTGTTATTGGTAATTTGATCTAATGCCTTAAATCTGGCTGTAACTGTGTCAGCTTTAGGACTTAGTCGCTCATGGGGCAAAGTTTCCCAAGGCGGAAAGTTAGTAACCTGATCTTGGCCAATTAATGATGTAATCTCTTTTGACAACTCATCAGCTAAACGCGTTGAGGTAGTTACTAGTAACAGTGGTGAGTTGGCGGTGGTGGCCAATAATGCATGTGAGGCATAGGGTGCAACTAGTTCATCTGCTTGTGCTAAGTATTTTTCAATGGGCGCAGAGAGTGTGGTGAAAAGATTTATCATTACCTCCCCCTTTCTCTAAATAAACGCCACATACCCCCGCTCCATAAATGAAGGGGGGTTACAGAGCCAATTCTAACCGCTCATTTTGCGGCCCTTTGCCAAAAGGTGCGCCGGCTTAATTAATAACCTGTAATGATTACGCCATGAGTGCAGCCTCTGAAAACACAGATTTACGTAATGATGTTCGCCGGTTGGCAGATTTATTGGGTCAAACCTTGGTGCGACAAGAGGGTGAGCAATTACTCGCATTGGTGGAGTCGGTAAGGCTTGCTGGCCGAGCTGGTGGTCAAGATGAAATTTTAAATAAATTAACTGATCAACAAACAATCTCATTAGTTAGAGCCTTTAGTAACTTTTTTAATTTAGCAAATGTGGCGGAGCAGGTAAATCGCTCTAAAGTGTTAGCCGCAGAACATAAATCTAGTGGATCTTGGCTAAGCCGAGCAGTTGATAATATTCTACTAGCACAAAAAAATAGTAAAGACTTTGATGAAAAAGATCTACAACTCTGGTTAGATAACTTTTCAGTTAGACCAGTATTTACCGCTCACCCAACTGAGGCAGCACGCCGATCAGTTCTAAGTAAGATGACAACAATTGCGCAGTTACTAGAAACACCTGAGAGTAAAGTGCAGACTCAAAGGTTGGCCGAGAGTATCGATTTGCTTTGGCAAACAGATGAGCTTCGGTTAGGTAGGCCAGAGCCATTAGATGAAGCTATTAATTCTATTTACTATCTAGATGAGTTACTGATTGAGAGCGTGCCAGAGGTACTAGCTGAGTTTGCTAGTGAGGTTAAGCGTTTAGGCATTGATCTTTCACTAACTGCCAGGCCGCTTTCATTTGGTACTTGGATTGGTGGTGATCGAGATGGTAATCCCCATATAACCGCTGATGTAACTAAGGCAACTATCCGCTTACAGAATGCGCACTTTACACGCACGGCATTTAAACATTTAGATGAACTGCGCCAAGCACTCTCGGTTTCAACTAAGTTGGCGGGTGTTTCAGCTGAATTAGAGAAATCTGTAGCTAAAGATTTACAGTTGCTGCCAGAGATTGAAGATCGGTACCGAAGAATTAATGTTGAAGAGCCCTACCGATTAAAAGCTACGGCTATTAGGCATAAGTTGGCTATTACCCAAGCGCGGCATACAAATGGCACACCACATATTGCTGGCCGGAGCTACTTAGATACTGCTGAACTATTAGCAGATTTTGAAATTATGCGCTCCTCATTACTGGCACATAATGGCGAGTTAATTGCAAATGGATTACTTGAGCGAATCACTAGAGCGATCTCAGCCTTTGGCATAACCCATGCAACTATGGATATTCGTGAACACTCAGATGCTCACCACCACTTAATATCTAATTTATTTGGTAGTTCAAGTAGTGCGGTAATAAATAAAGAGTTATTATCGGAAAAAATTCCAGATACAAAAGGAGTTGATGAACCATCAAGTAAGTGCCTAAATACATTTACGGCAATTGCTGAGCTAATATCTGAGTATGGTTCTGAGGTAATTGAGAGTTACATCATCTCAATGACTAAGTCAGCAAACGATGTATTAGCTGCGGTATTAATTGGTAAGTTAGTTGGCTTAGTTTCACTAACTGATAAAAAGCCATATGCAAAGATTGGTTTTGTGCCACTTCTTGAAACTGTAGCAGAGTTGAGAACAGCCGATAAAATATTAGATGAACTGCTGAGTAATCCCAGCTATCGCAAAATTGTTAAATTACGTGGTGATACACAAGAGGTAATGCTTGGTTACTCTGACTCTAATAAAGATGCAGGCATCACAACTAGCCAGTGGGAGATTCATAAAGCGCAACGAAAATTACGTGATGTTGCAATTAAACATGGTGTGAGATTACGACTATTTCATGGCCGCGGAGGATCAGTTGGCCGCGGTGGTGGACCAACATATGATGCCTTAATTGCACTTCCATGGGGATCAATTGATGGTCACATAAAGATGACGGAGCAAGGTGAGGTTATCTCCGATAAGTATGGGCTGCCGGCTTTGGCAAAAGAAAACTTAGAGTTAACTCTTGCTGCCGCTCTTGAGGCAACTGTGCTAAATCGCAAGCCAAGACAGCCAATCGATGATTTAAATAGTTGGAATTCATGTATGGATTTAATTAGTGAAAACGCTTTTTCTGCTTATCGAAACTTAGTTGATCAACCAGATCTGCCTGCATACTTTTATGCTTCAACACCTGTTGAACAACTAGGAAATCTATTTTTAGGATCACGGCCATCTAAGCGAGCAGATTCATCTACCGGCTTAGAATCACTACGAGCAATTCCATGGGTATTTGGCTGGACCCAATCTCGTCAGATTGTGCCAGGTTGGTATGGAGTTGGCTCTGGACTTAAGGCAGCCCGAGAGGCAGGTAAGACTGATCTACTTAAAACCCTTCTTAAGGATTGGCACTTCTTCCGAACCTTTATAAGTAATGTTGAGATGACCTTAGCTAAGACCGATCTAGAAATCGCTGCGCGTTATGTAACAACACTAGTTGATCCTTCACTTCATAAAATATTTGATCAAATAAAAGATGAGTTTGAGTTAACTGTTAAAGAGTTGCTACTACTGACAAATAAATCTGAGGTTTTAGGTAATCAACCTATTTTGGCTAGAACGCTGCAGGTGCGCGATACCTACCTTGCGCCTTTACAACTGCTGCAAATTTCTCTGCTTAAGCGGGTCCGTACTCAAAAAGACATTGATCCATTACTTTCTCGTGCTCTGCTTTTAACTATTAATGGTGTTGCTGCAGGACTTCGTAATACTGGCTGATTTAACCGTTAAAACTACTCTGAGATTTATCTAGGCCATTTAAAACTAGTGATTCAACCGCATCAGCCCCGCGTTGCATAAACTGTGGCAATTCTTTTTTTTCATCCTTAGCAAATTGTTTTAAGACAAAATCTGCTGGATCTTGATCACCGATTGGTCGACCAATTCCCATTCGAATTCGGTAATAATCTGAGGTAGAAAAGGATGCGGTAAGTGACTTAAGACCATTATGACCATTATCGCCCCCACCCTGTTTTATCCGAAGCGCATTAAAGAGCAGATCTAATTCATCATGAATAATAATTATTTTCAAAGTTTCAACCTTATAAAAATCAGCAAGCGCCTTAGTTGGGCCACCAGATTCATTCATAAAACCACGAGATTTAGCTAAAACTAAAATGTTACTGCCACACTTAACCTCACAAATTTGCATCCTTGATTTGTGAGCAGAAAATTTTTGGCCACTAGAAAGATAATCTAAAACAAGTTGGCCAACATTATGGCGAGTTTTTTCATACTCATCCCCTGGATTTCCCAGTCCAACTACTAACCAACGATCAGCCATAAGTTAAGGCTAGCCCTACTTACTTCTTCTTTTCCTTCTTATCATCTTTCTTATCATCCTTCTTATCAGCACCTTCAGCAGGAGCGGCGGCTGCGGCATCACCTTCAGCAGGAGCGGCTGCGGCATCACCTTCAGCAGGAGCGGCAACAACTACAACCTCTTCCTCAGCAGCGCGTACAGATAGATGAACAACAGTCATCTTCGGATCACTTATTAATCTAATACCTGCTGGCAGAACGACATCAGCTGCGCTCTTAGATTCACCAGCCATCATGCCTTCCATGCTTAAGATCAAGAATGATGGAATGCTGGTTACATCTGCCTCAACCTCAATTGAGTTATTTGTGTGTTCCAAAATACCATCTTGGTCATACTTACCTTCAGTGTGAACTGGAACAGAGACAATAACTTTCTCACCACGGCGCACAATTACTAAATCAATATGCTCTAATAAACCTGTTAATGGATCACGGCTAACAGATTTAGGAAGTGTTAACTCTGTGTGATCATCTAATACAACATCAATCAAAACGTTTGAGGTTTTAAGTGCAATACCTAACTCACGAGAAGGAAGAGCAACATGTTGTGGCTTCTCACCATGACCATAAATTACTGCCGGAATAAATCCATCACGGCGTGATCTACGAGATGCACCTTTGCCAAACTCAGTTCGGCGTGCGCCCTTAATTGAAATTTCAGCCACTTTACTTCTCCCTCGATAACGGTTTTATCCCTCGCGGAACGAAGCGTAAGAGTAGCCAATGATTGGGTAAAAGGACAAATTGATGATGCCCCCGCAGGGATTTGAACCCCAAGCCTTCTGATCCGAAGATTGACCATAAATAGGAGCATCTACCTTCCTACAGATCTAATTTACCCTCTACTTATTAGAAGTTATTCAATACTTGCAATGTAGGTTTGTGCTTGCCCTACTTCTTGAGGCGTAAAGCAATTTTGGTTCTTAAGAATTACTCTGTTTAGCTTTTCTGATGTTCGTAAAATCTCTCCTCTAACCTCATTTGCTTGCAGACCGTAACCGTTTTTATCTAAATCTTTGGCACTTAGCAGCAGCTCTCTCACCTTGCTCATATCATCTTCAACAACTTGTTGGGCCGCCTCACACGCATTTTCATCTGTACTTGAACAGCTAGGTATTAACAGCAGTCCACAAATTACAAATGGGATTAGAAGTGCTCTTGGCATAGGGCAAAGGTAGTCTGTCGGTGGGGGTAAGAATATAAAGATTCTTGTACTTCAAGTGCGCCCGCAGGGATTCGAACCCCGAACCTTCTGATCCGAAGTCAGATGCTCTATCCAGTTGAGCTACGGGCGCAAGTAAGGTTTTACTTTAACTTTTAATCTTATATCTTAATTAACTATGTCCATCAAAAAGACTAGTAACTGAGCCATCCTCAAAGACCTCTTTAATGGCACGTCCTAGAAGTGGGGCGATTGAGAGCACAGTTAAGTTATCAAATCTATTCTCCTCTGGAATTGGTAGGGTATTTGTGACTACCACCTCAGAGACTCTAGATTTCTTTAATCTATCAACTGCTGGTCCAGAAAGCACAGCATGGGTGGCAGCAATTATTACATCCTTTGCACCCTCTTCAATTAAGGCATCCACTGCTTTAGTTACAGTGCCAGCGGTGTCGATCATGTCATCTATTACTACGCAGGTCATGCCCTTAACATCACCAACAACTTTGCCAACCGTTGCCTCATTAGGAACTTTTGGATCACGGGTTTTATGAATAAATGCAATGCTGCATCCGCCAAGTAATTCACTCCATCTCTCTGCCACTCTTACCCGACCTGAGTCGGGGGAGACAATTACTAAGTTTTTACGATCAACCTTGCTGCCAACATAATTTGTTAAAAGTGGAAGAGCGAATAGGTGATCAACTGGGCCATCAAAGAATCCTTGAATCTGTGAGGTGTGTAGATCTACACACATTAGGCGATCAGCACCTGCAGTTTTAAAAAGATCTGCCATTAATCTTGCCGATATCGGCTCTCGTCCTCGATGTTTTTTATCTTGGCGCGCGTAACCATAAAATGGTAGGACCACCGTAATTCGCTTTGCTGATGCCCGCTTTAATGCATCCACCATTATCAACTGCTCCATGATTTGTTTATTTACTGGGGCGCTATGGCTTTGTAATACAAATGCATCACTTCCGCGAACACTCTCTTCAAATCTGATAAATATCTCACCATTGGCAAAGTCATATGCTGATGTTGGTGTGATTGGTATACCAAGTTCGGCGGCGACCTCATCTGCAAGCTCTGGATATGCCCGGCCGGTAAATAAACGCAAACTTTTTTCGGAGGTTAAGCGGATTTCGTTCAGTTTAGCTTCCCCCTCGCTGTGGTGAATCTGCCTTAACTCTACTAGAACTTACTTACTCCTTAGCACCAGCTTTTTTTGCTGCCGCTGCAGATTTACTATCTTTTCGTTTTTTAAGTACCCAACCTAAGATATTTACTTGGCGAGCCCGCCCAATCCCGATCGCACCTGCTGGCACATCCTCATTAATCACAGATCCGGCTGCGGTATAGGCACCATCTCCGATGGTTACTGGGGCAACTAGCATGGTGTCACTACCAATACGAACCTGATCACCGATCTTAGTCTGATGCTTATTTTCACCATCATAATTAACAAATACTGTAGCTGCGCCGATATTGCTCTCTTGCCCGATTTGCGCATCCCCAACATAGGAAAGGTGAGCCACCTTTGATCCCTTGCCAACAGTGGAGTTTTTAATCTCTACAAACGCCCCAGCCTTACTATCACTATCTAACACCGTTCCCTTGCGCAGATATGTGTATGGCCCAACCTTGGCGCCAGCACCAATCTTTGATTTAGTAGCAAAGCTCTCAATTACTGAAGCATCAGACCCAACTTCGCAATCAACTAAGGTAGTTCGTGGGCCAATGATTGCGCCAGATTTAATAACACTCTCACCACTTATTGAACTGCTTGGATAAATTACTACATCTGCTTCAATCTTAACTCCAGCATCAATCCAGGTTGTGGTTGGATCAATAATTGAAACCCCAGCCAACATATGTTGATTATTTATGCGATCTCGCATAATTGCTGCGCACTCAGCTAATTGGGTGCGGTCATTAATTCCTAGAGTTTCTGTGTAATCATTGGATAAAATTGCGTGTGCAAAATCTTTTTGATCATTTAATAGTGAGATTACATCGGTTAGATAAAGCTCTTTTTGTGAGTTATTGCTTTGAATCTTTGAAATTACCGCACTTAATACCTTTGATTCAAATAGGTAAACCCCAGTATTAATCTCATCAATATCTTTTTCAGAGTCGGCTGCATCTTTTTCCTCTACTATCTTTAGAATCGCGCCATCATCGCCGCGAATAATTCGGCCATATCCAGTTGGGTCTGGAAGCAGCGCTGTTAAAACAGAGGCCTTATTTTTCTGGCTAGCGTGGAGATCAATAAACTCTTGCAAGGTTTGAGTAGTTAGCAGTGGTGTGTCACCTGCCAAAATTAATACTGTGCCATCACCTTTATGGCTAGCGAGTGCAAGTTGAGCCGCGCCGCCTGTGCCATTTCGCTTTTCTTGAAAAACAGTTTTTGCCTTTGGCGCAATCTTTGAAAGATGCTCAATTACCTCATCTTTATGAGAGCCAACTACAACTGTTAAATTTTTTGCCTCAAGTGGTTTGACCGCTGCTAATAGATTTTCAATAATTGTTCGACCAGCAATCTCATGCAACACCTTCGCACTCTTTGATTTCATTCGAGTACCTTCACCGGCTGCTAGGACAATGACAAGCTCTACCTTACTCATCACTACCCCCTTAACTTGGTGGCTCCGCCACCAGGTATCGATCCTGGACCCTGAGCTTCAAAGGCTCATGTGCTAGCCACTACACAATGGCGGAACCTGAATTATCCCTTATAACTGGTTAAATTAAAAACTTTCAATTATTCGTGCGCCCGCAGCAGGTCCAGTTGCTCTTACAACTGAGGAAACAACCCCGCTACTGCTTAATGCAACGGTTAAATCCATTGCATGCTCATCATCTGTAACCAAGAAAGCAACAGTTGGACCTGAGCCAGAGACAATTCCACCAAGTGCGCCGTAATCAACTCCAACATCTAAAACTAAGCGAAGTGCTGGCCGCAGTGAACAAGCAGCAGATTGCAACTCATTACTTAATGCTTTTCCTAAAGCTTTTGCATCCCCTGCTCTAAGTGCTTGCATTAGTGGCTCACTAACCTGTGGTGTTGCAATTGATAAACCTTCGCGCAGGCGATCACACTCTTGATAAACCGATGGTGTGGATAATCCTTGTCCAGATAGGGCAAGTACCCAGTTATAACTCCCCTTTGCAAGTGCTGGAGTTATCTGATCACCTCTACCGGTGCCAATTGCTACTCCACCACAAATAGAAAATGGCACATCGGCGCCAATTTTGCTACCAACTGACTCCATTTCATCTCTAGATATGCCTAGTTCAAATAAGGAATCTAATCCAACAATTACCCCTGCAGCATCAGCGCTACCACCTGCCATACCACCTGCTACTGGAATCTCTTTTTTTAATTTAATAATTAGATCAGGAGGTAGATCATAAGTTTTAGCCATTAACTGCGCAGCCTTGATTGCTAAATTACTGTTATCTACTGGTACGCCATGTGCGGTATCGCCAGTAATAGATATTGTGATACCTGATCCAGGTAGCGCTGTTGCAACTGTTACATCATCAAATAATGAAATCGCTTGAAATACAGTAGTAACTTCATGGTAGCCATCACTACCTAATGGGCCAACTGATAATTGCAGATTTACCTTAGCTGGCACTCTGGCAACAACACCCCTAGATCTCATGGGGTTGAGCGTATTGGTTAAATAACTTACTTGTTGGAATTGTGCTTAATTAATTGCTTACCGATCTGAAAAAACTGATCAACTGATAGCGCCTCACCACGAATGGTTGGGTCAATACCGGCCGCAAGTAAGTACTCCTGAGTATTTGCCCCCAGCAGTTGAGTCAGTGCACTACGCATCATTTTTCGCCGTTTAGCAAAGGCGTGATCAATAATTGCAAAGGTGGCAAGGCGCTCACTCTCATTTCCAAGTGGGCTGTGGCGATCAAATCTAACGAGAGCGGAATCAACATTAGGCACTGGCCAAAAAACTGATCTGGCAACTGTGCCGGATAAATTTAATGATGTCCACCAATTAGCTTTAACAGTTGGACTGCCATACTGCTTATTATTTGGCGCAGCAGCTAATCGCTGAGCCACCTCACTTTGCACCATCACAACACCACGGGTAATTGTGGGAAAGTGCTCAAGAACAGTTAGTAGTACTGGAACTGAGATGTTATATGGCAAATTTGCAACTAAGACAGTTGGATTATTGGGTAACTTTGTTAAATCCATTGCATCATGATTAATTACTATTAACTTATCATCAGAAAAACCCCGCCCAGCTGCGGTGATTGGCAACTGTTTAGCTAGCCGCTCATCAATCTCAACTGCAACAACCTTCTTTGCTACCTCAAGGAGTGCAAGAGTTAATGAGCCAAGACCGGGTCCAATTTCTAATGCGATATCTTGATCACCAACCTGCGCTAACTTAACAATCTTGCGGCAGGTGTTGGCATCAACTACAAAATTTTGGCCTAACTTTTTAGTTGGTTTTAAATCAAGAGAAGCGGCAAGGGATCTAATCTCAGCAGCGCCAAGTAGATCACTCATTAAAAGCTACCAAAGATACGTTCGGCATTCTCTGATATCGCCTGTGCTAAGTAATCAACTGACTCACCCCGCAGATCAGCAATTACCCGTAAGGTATTTGGAATCTGGGCTGGGGTATTAAGTGCGCCACGATTTGGCATTGGAGATAAAAATGGTGAATCAGTCTCAACTAGTAGCTGCTCAATTGGCACTAACACCACCGCCTGCCGCAGATTAACTGCATTTTTAAAGGTAACTGTGCCAGCAAAGGAGAGGATGTAATTATTTGCAATGCACTCATTAGCCATTACAGCATCCCCGGAGTAACAATGAAAGATTGTGTTTTCAGGAGCTCCCTCTTCAATTAATAAATCAAGTACAGCGCGGTGGGAGTCGCGATCATGTATAACTAAAGCTTTTTTGAAATCCTTTGCCATCTTTATATGACGGCGAAATGAGTACCTTTGCTTATCTTGCAATTCAGGTGGGGTGCGAAAAAAATCAAGTCCAGTCTCCCCAATTGCTCTAACTCTTGGATGTGATGCTAAATCTTCAATTATTTTTAAATCTTTTTCTAAATCATCAACTACTGGTGCCTCATTTGGGTGAAGGGCGACCGCTGCTAATACTCTGCCTGGGAAAGATTGCGCACATTTAACCGACCAAGCAGATTGCTCTGCTGAATAGCCAACCTGCACAACTCGATCAACTCCAACCGATGCTGCCTCATCTAGAGTTGCTTTAATTAATGGTGAATCTGGCTCACTATTATGAATTAACTCTAGGTGTGCATGTGAGTCAACAGTCTTACTATTAAGTGGTGCTGGTAGCGCAGCAGGTTTTCGATCAAGATCGCGGTTGTGACGATCTGCCATAAATTACTTAACCTCTTCTAATCTAGGAAATAGCACATCTGTTTTTGTGACAACACTTCCAGCGGGAAGTTGGCCCCAATCTGCCACCTTGCTAATTTGCTGCTTACCAATATCTCCTAGCGATGATTGTGCACCAAGGCTTCGCCAAAGTTTCTCAGTTACCTGCGGCATTACTGGATGCAGTAGTACGGCAAGTGCACGAAGTGACTCTGCGGTGTTATATAAAATTGCCTCAAGTTTTGGTTTAAGTGAATCATCTTTAGCAACCACCCACGGCTGTTGCTCAGTTACATAACCATTTACTCGCTTACAAAAATCCATAATCGAGTTAATGCCGCCTTGGAAATCAAGGGCGCAAATTGCATCATCTGCGCTCTTAACAGTTTTTGTAAGCATGGCAGCTAAATCATTATCTTTTGCTACTGATGGGATTTTATTATCACAATACTTTTCAATCATCGCAATTAAACGTGATGCTAAGTTGCCAAAATCATTTGCTAACTCACTGGTATAGCGAGCTGACATATCCTCCCAAGAAAATGATCCATCAGTCCCAAAGGGAATTGCTCGCAAAAAGTAGTACCGAAAAGCATCCACACCAAAATCTTTTGTAATATCACTGGGCTTAATTCCAGTTAACTTACTTTTGGACATCTTTTCACCCCCTACTAACAACCAGCCGTGAGCAAATACTTTTTTAGGAGTTGGTAATCCTGCTGCCATTAACATTGCTGGCCAAATAATTGCGTGAAAACGCAAAATATCTTTACCGACTAAATGCACATCAGCTGGCCAAGTTTTTGCAAATTTCTTGCCGCCTTCACTATTTGGATCATCACCTAGCCCAACTGCGGTTGCGTAATTTAATAATGCATCAAACCAAACATAAATTACCTGCTTGGTGTCCCAAGGAACTGGAATACCCCAATCAAATGTGGAGCGAGAGATAGAGAGATCTCTAACCTCTCCCTCTAAAAATGAAACTACCTCATTTCGAGCACTTGCTGGTTCACATGCACCAGGGTTTGCTTTGTAGTAATCAAGTAGTGGTTGTCTAAAAGCTGATAACTTAAAAAACCAGTTATCTTCACTAAGCATCTCAACCGGCTTTGAGTGAATCTTGCACTTACCCTCATCTAAATCACCAGGAAGTTTAAACTCTTCACATCCAATGCAGTATGGTCCTTCAAACTTACCGGCATAAATATGGCCTGCATCTTTAAGACTTTGCAGAAATCGCTGTACTCGCTCGGTGTGACGCGGCTCTGTGGTGCGAATAAAATCATCATTGGCAATATTTAAATCTTTCCAAACTGGCTTCCAAGCTGATTCAACTAAGTTGTCACACCAATCTTGGGGTGCAGCCTTATTACTTTGCGCAGTATTTAATACCTTCTGGCCATGCTCATCGGTTCCAGTTAAATACCAAACAGATTCACCGCGCTGGCGATGCCAACGGGTTAATACATCACCAGCCACAGTTGTGTAGGCATGACCAATATGTGGGGCGTCATTTACATAGTAAATCGGCGTTGTTAAATAAAAGGATTTATCAGCCATGATCAGATCTTATCGCCACTTTTATATGCAACCATGGCATCAAATACAACTCGCTTTGAAACTGCATTTTCTTTAGCAACCTGCACGATCGCCTCTTTTCTGCTCTCCCCGGCCGCTTCCTGCTTTAGTACTAACTTAATTAACTCTTCTTCAGAAAACTCTCTACTGCCTGGATCAAAGCCTTCAATCACAATTGTTAGTTCACCCAAAATATCCTTTGAATTTGCCCAGGTGATTAATTCAGAGATTGGCCCACGAACTACCTCTTCATAATGTTTACTCATCTCTCTGCATATAGCGCCATTTCGATCTGAACCAAAAGACTCTGACGCATCCATTAATGATTCAACAATTCGGTGCGGTGCTTCAAAGAAAATAATGGTGCGCTCTTGTTGGGCAAGTTCATTAAACCATTTAGATCTTGCTCCTTTTGTGCGGGGCGGAAAGCCTTCAAAGCAAAAACGATCTGTTGGCAAACCAGAAAGTAATAGCGCAGTTGTTACTGCGCTCGGACCAGGTAATACCTTTACTTGAATATTTTCAGCAAGTGCTGCTCTAATTAATCGATAACCTGGATCTGAAATTCCGGGCGCACCAGCATCAGTTACTACCAAAATATCTTTTTGTGATTTTAAAATTGTAGTCAGCTCTATAAGCCGTTCACTCTCATTACCTTCAAAAAAAGAGATTACTTTAGCGTTGTGCTTAATATTTAACTCTTGGCATAATCTAGAAAACTTACGTGAATCCTCAGCTGCAACATACTTTGCATCTTGGATCACCTGAATTAGATGAGCGGATACATCCCGTACATCACCAATCGGTAGGCAGGCCAGAATTAACACCTGATAATTCTCTCAGGTTATTTTACTACCGGCCTCTCATCTAGTCTTAGGCTTATCTCATGACCCGGCCCCGCCTGCTACAGATCAAACCAATCACTTTAATTATCGGTTTTGCACTCAGCTTACGGCTTTGGCAATTAGATCGACCTAAGGGCTATATCTTTGATGAGCTTTACTATGCAAAAAATGCTAATTCATTAATAAGTAATGGTGTTGAGTTAAATGCTGATGGAGAGGCAGAGTTTGTAGTTCATCCGCCATTTGGTAAATGGTTAATTGGGATTGGTATAAAAGTATTTGGTAATAATGAGTTTGGCTGGCGCATAAGTGCTACCCTAATTGGTACCGCCTCAGTTTTCCTTATTTATTTAATCACTCAGCAATTATTTAACTCAATCTTTTTAAGTAATACTGCAGCAATATTGATGGCGCTAGATGGCTTAAATCTGGTGATGTCTAGAGTTGCACTCCTTGATATATTTTTAATGTTCTTTATTTTGCTCTCTTTTTACTTTTTAATCAAAGAACAAATTTGGCTTAGTGGTTTAATTATTGGTTTAGCAGCTGCAACTAAGTGGAGTGCGGTTTTCTTAATTCCATTTTTATTACTACTTACTATCAATATGAGAGTTATTGAACCAATGAAATGGCTAAAACGTCTTAGCCAATTTGTATTTTTACCTGCTGTTATTTACTTAATTTCTTGGAGTGGCTGGCTGCTGACTAACACTGGTTGGTCGCGAGATTCAACTTCTAACCCAATTACTTCTTTATTGCACTATCACGGTGAAATCCTAGATTTTCACCAAGGATTGGTGGAGAAACATGCCTACAGCGCTAATCCCTGGAGTTGGCTAATTCTTGGCCGGCCGACCTCTTTCTTTTATGAATCACCCAGTAATTGTGGTGCTGCTAGCTGTGCACAAGAGATCTTGGCGATTGGAACTCCTATTCTTTGGTGGAGCGCAATTTTTGGCGTTGCTGTAACGGTAGGATTTTTTATAGTCAAGCGTGAACGAGTAGCAGCGATTATTCTCGCTGGTTTTGCCGGAACATACCTGCCTTGGTTTTTTATGCAGAGCCGGACTATGTTTTATTTTTATGCAATTAGTATCTTGCCGTTTTTAATTTTGGCGTTAATTTACTGTTTCAAACAGTTACTTACTTTGGGTAAATATGAGAAGCAAATATCTCTATTTATACTACTGGTTGGATTAAATTTCCTATTTTTTCTGCCTATATTATTAGGAGTAGAAATTCCCTATAGCCAGTGGTTATCTCGGATGTGGCTGCCTAGCTGGATTTAATTACTGATTAACCACTCTATCTTCGGTAATTGGATCAACCATTGTTGCCTGATCAAAGAAATCATCATCTCTCCCTGAAAGTGCCTTAATTTTTTTCTGTTGGGCACTCCATTCACCTGGAGTAGTTAAATCAATTATTCGCTTACTTGGAATTGCCTTAGCGGCGGTGGTATATACAGGTTTTGGTAACTGATTTGGTTGCCATCCCGTTCGATCCTTTGGCACAACTACCACGCCAATAATCTCAGGCCGCTCTGAAAATGGAATCCAGTGCTCAGTAGATTTCTTCTCTTTTATTCGCTCTGGAACAACTGTATTGGGAATCTTACTATTTGTTATCTGTTCAATTGCTTTAAGTCTACGACTCCTTAATTGTGAATTAACTACCTGCTTTCGCACACTCACAAAATAAATAAGAAGGGCAGTCAATGGTACTAATGTTGTTACCCACGCAAGAAAATTAACAACTGCAAAAGCTATCGCTAGGATGTAAAGAGAAAATAGTGAACCAAAAATTAATTTACGCTGTAGAAAGATTTTATTTCTTTCATCTACCGGTATTTCACTTTTAATACTGCCATTATTTTCAGCAACAACTTGCATAGCATTTTTGTATCGTTCGATCTCTTTACCAGAGCTTTCTTCATGCTTACTTAGCCATTGCGGCAAAAAGTAGGCAACCCACATGCCCATAATGATTAAATAGATAAAACCAGAGGCCATAAAGGATAACGATAAATGTTAGGCGATACTTTTAATGGGAATTAGGTAGGTATGTCTAAAGTATTTTCACTTACCGTATGACTGGATTTTCCTTTACAAAAGTAATGTGATCACGCCAGTCCCCTGCAATATGTAGGTAGTTATTACGTGCTCCCTCTAGTAAGTACCCAGCTTTTATTGCCACCTGCCTTGATGCTTCATTCTCTGGTCGCAGATTAATTTCAATTCGATGCAGACGAAGCTCATCGAAACCAAATTTAGTTAAGAGGATGACTGCCCGAGTGGTGTAACCGCGATTGGCATACCGTTGATCAATCCAGTATCCAATATGAGCACCTCGCATTGCACCAAAAATAATTCCACCTAAAGTAATTTGGCCAATTAAAATCTTTGAATTGTTTTCAATAAGCCAAACTCCCAGTGAGATCGATCTGATTGCTTTCATCTCACGATTTAATTGCATGACCATTCCATAGTAAGAAGGAAGTGGTAATTTATGATCAATATTTGGCCGAGTTGCCTCCCACGGAGATAGCCAATCACGATTTATTGCCCGAACTCCATCCCATTGTGCTTTATCTCTAAATCTAATTGGCCGTAAAATTAACTCACCATCAATTAGTTTTTTCATACTAAATTTCATTTATCATTATTAAATCTACTTCATCACCTGCTCTAAGTTTTTCTTCCTCCTCAGATAATGCAATTAAACAATTTGAATCTGATAACGTAGAAAGTAGCGCTTGATCTGAAAGTGGGGTAACTGTGCCATTTG
>Ga0209443_1000358_pt1 | contig 31448 bp, 18 predicted proteins | sample LauGreBMM110DCMD_2_FD_187571 | JGI IMG/M metagenome (GOLD analysis project Ga0209443, IMG submission 187571) | Freshwater lake microbial communities from Lake Michigan, USA - Su13.BD.MM110.DCMD (SPAdes) (version 2) | ecosystem: Environmental > Aquatic > Freshwater > Lake | place: Lake Michigan... | reverse complement strand
GCCGGTCGTCACCAAGTTCGTCGACGGCATCAAGCAGGACGACTGGACCGCCAACCAAGGCCTCGACGCCGCGCGCCGCGCCCTCCAGCCCACCGCCCTCCTCTTCGGCGACGGCGACCAGGACGAGCGCCGCAAGATGTGGGTGAACTCCATCCAGATCCGCGCCGGCAAGATCACCGATGCCGAAGCCGCCGCCCTCGGCGGCCCTTCGGCCGACGGCATCCCCCGGACGATCCCCGCGAGCACGGCCACCGGCCAATGGGACTTCGATCATGCCGACCTGCTCCCCAACATCGGCAAGCCCTTGGCCTACTTCGACCCGACGTTCGACGGCACGGCCGGCACGGCGGACGACAAGACCACCTTCGGCACCACCACCGAGTTCGGGATCGCCGACATCGGCGGACAGCCCGCGAAGGTCATGAAGGTCCCCGGCACGCTGGACCGCCGCATCGCCTACGTGATGGACCACGGCATCAAGCCCAACGGCGGCGGCACCAAGGTCAACCAGTACACGTTGATCTTCGACCTCTATGTCGACACCACCGGGCCCGGAGCCGCCTCGCTGCTCCAGACCAGCTCGCTGAGCAACACCGATGACGGCGACCTGTTCTGGCAGGGCAGCAACTTCGGCCAGGGCAGCGACGGCTACAAAGGCCGCGGCACCTTCACCGCGGGCGCTTGGCACCGGGTCGTCGCCGCGTACGACGAGGCCGCCAACCCGCCGGTCGTCACCAAGTTCGTCGACGGTATCAAGCAGGACGACTGGACCGCCAACCAAGGTCTCGACGCCGCGCGTCGTGCCCTCCAGCCCACCGCCCTCCTCTTCGGTGACGGCGACCAGGACGAGCGCCGCGTCATGTACGTGAACTCGGTCCAGGTCCGCGCCGGCAAGATCACGGACGCGGAAGCGGTGCTGCTCGGCGGACCTTCCGCGGACGGCATCCCGGCGGTCATCCCCAAGAGCACGGTCACCGGCCAGTGGGACTTCGAGTTCGCCGATCTCGGCGCGACGGTCGGCAAGGCATTGGCCTATTTCGACCCGAAGTTCGACGGGCCGACCGGCACGGCGGACGACAAGACCACCTTCGGCACCACCACCGAACTCGGGATCACCGACATCGGCGGCAAGCCGACGAAGATCATGAAGGTCCCCGGCACGCTGGACCGCCGCATCGCCTACGTGATGGACCACGGCATCAAGCCCAACGGCGGCGGCACCAAGGTCAACCAGTACACGTTGATCTTCGACCTCTATGTCGACACCACCGGGCCCGGAGCCGCCTCGCTGCTCCAGACCAGCTCGCTGAGCAACACCGATGACGGCGACCTGTTCTGGCAGGGCAGCAACTTCGGCCAGGGCGGCGACGGCTACAAAGGCACCGGCGCCTTCACCGCGGGCGAATGGCACCGCGTGATCGCGGCATTCGACGAAGCGGCCAACCCGCCGGTCGTCACCAAGTTCGTCGACGGCATCAAACAGGACGACTGGACCGCCAACCAAGGTCTCGACGCCCCGCGTCGTGCCCTCCAGCCCACCGCCCTCCTCTTCGGTGACGGCGACCAGGACGAGCGCCGCGTCATGTACGTGAGCTCGGTGCAGATCCGCGCCGGCAAGCTCACCGACCCCGAGATGGTCGCGCTCGGCGGGCCGTCCGCCGACGGCATCCCGCTGGTCATCACCGGCGTCGTCGCCGAAGTGCCGCCCCCGGCGCTGACCCTCACCCGCACGGCGACCGGCTTCACCCTCGCTTGGCCCGCCGACGCCGTCGGCTACACGCTGGAATCTTCCGCCGTCATCGGCAGCCCGACCTGGGTGCCCGTCCCCGGCGTGACCGGCAACTCGGCGACCCTCACCGCCGGCTCCGGAACGGGCTTCTATCGGTTGCGCAAGTGACCCGCTGAAGATCCTCACAAGGCCGCCGCTTGACCGCGGCGGCCTTTTTTGTGCCTTGGGGACGGGACGGGGCGAGGTCAGAAGGCCACCGCGATCGGTTCCGGTGAAGGTTCACAAACATGGACGTACACCTGCCGATGGCGGCGGGGCCCGAGATCCCGGACTTCGGATCCCACGCCCCGAGCCGGTTGCCCGATGTCCGGCACCCGCTGCCCGAACCCCGGTTTGCTTTTCTCCTGCCGACCCGCCACTTGTCCTGCCGCAACGCAGCGCGCTCCGCACCTCCGTTCCCGCCCATGCCTTCTCCCATCCTCGTCGCCAAGAACAAGACCGCCGACCTTTTCCTGCTGCCGGCGATGGCCAACCGGCACGGACTCATCGCCGGTGCCACCGGCACCGGCAAGACCCTCACGCTCCAAGGTCTCGCCGAGAGCTTCAGCGCCCAGGGCGTCCCGGTGTTCCTCGCCGACGTGAAAGGCGACCTTGCCGGACTTTGCATGGCGGGCGGGCAGTCGCCGAAGGTCCTCGAACGGGTGCAGCAGCTCGGTCTCGCGGACCACCGGCCCTTGGCCTGCCCGGTCACCTTCTGGGACATCTTCGGCGAGCAGGGCCATCCGGTGCGCGCCACGGTGACGGAGATGGGGCCGCTGTTGTTGGCGCGGTTGCTCGGGTTGAACGAGGTGCAGGAAGGCGTGCTGGACCTGGTCTTCCGCGTCGCGGACGAGCACGGATTGCTCCTGCTCGACCTCAAGGACCTGCGCGCGGTGCTGCGCCATGTCGGCGAGAACGCCGCGGCCTTCCGGAGCGGGTACGGCAACATCTCCGCCGCCAGCATCGGGGCCATCCAGCGCAACCTGCTCACGCTGGAGTCCCAGGGCGGCGACAAGTTCTTCGGCGAACCGGCGCTCGACCTGGACGACCTGATGCAGACCGACGCGGAAGGCCGCGGCGTCGTGAACATCCTCGCGGCGGACCGGTTGATGGGTTCGCCGAAGGTCTATGCCACGGCGCTGCTGTGGTTGCTGAGCGAGCTGTTCGAGCGTCTGCCCGAGGCCGGCGACCTGCCGAAGCCGAAGCTCGTGTTCTTCTTCGACGAGGCCCACCTGCTCTTCGACGACATCCCGGCCGCGCTGCTCCTCAAGGTCGAGCAGGTCGCCCGGTTGATCCGCTCCAAGGGCGTCGGCGTGTACTTCGTCTCGCAGAACCCGCGCGACATCCCGGACAAGGTGCTCGGCCAGCTCGGCAACCGCGTGCAGCACGCGCTGCGCGCCTTCACTCCGGCCGACCAGAAGGCCGTCCGCGCCGCCGCGGAGACGTTCCGCGCCAACCCCGGGCTGAGGACCGCGTCGGTGCTCACCGAGCTCGGCGTCGGCGAGGCCTTGGTCAGCCTCCTGGACGAACGCGGCGAGCCGACCGTCGTGGAACGGGCCTTCGTGGTCCCGCCCCGGTCACAGATCGGTCCGATCACGCCGGAGCAACGGAAGGCGGTCATGGCCACGTCGCTCGTCGCCGGGGTCTACGAGAAGTCGGTGGACCGCGAATCGGCCCACGAACGCATCACCGGCGCATTGGCTCCGGTCATGGACGGAAGCAGTCCGGCCGCCGACCGACCCGCGGCGGAGCCCGCGAAGCGAGGCTTCTTCGCCTCGCTCTTCGGAGGCGGCGACGACGCTGCCGCCGCGCCGACCGCTCCCCTCTTGCCCACCGTGGCATCGAGACCGCGCGGCGGCGGAAGACAACCGGACAGCCTGGGGACGATGGTGGCCAAGACGGCGATGCGGACCGCGACCACCGCGATCGTGGGGACGCTCGGCCGGGAGATCATGCGCGGCCTGCTCGGCGGAGGCCGACGTCGCTGAAGCTGTCACGGTGGTGCGAGGACAGAGGGCCCGGCGATGCAGCGAAGGCGGATGGTTTGTCGCTCGTCCGGCTCCCGCGATCCCGCCAACGTCCCCGCGTTGAAGCTGCCTTCCGCCATCACGGGGTCCCGTCCACGCCTTGCGCTTGCCCTGTTCGCGGGCCTGTTGCTCGGGCTCGCCTTCCCGACACCCGGTTGGGCCGGTCTCGCCTGGCTCGTGCCCGGCGCGCTGATGTTCAGCGCCATCGGGCTCTCCGGGCCGGCCGCGTTCCGTCTGGGCTACGCCGCCGGTCTGGTGAGCTGGCTGGTCTCGATGCGTTGGCTGCTGAACATCCCCTTCCCCGCCGGTGCGGTCGCCGGTTGGCTCGCGTTGTCCGGCTACCTCGCGCTCTTCACCGGCACATGGGTCTGGCTGGCGACCCGTTTCGTCGCGCAGGTCTCCGAAGCGGGGCGGCGCGAGGCCGCCGCCGTCGCGAGACCTCGGGCCACGGAGCGGAACCGCCTGGACGCCGAGGCGTCGGCCATCGTGCCGCCCGCGGATGAAGGCCCGTGGCGGAAGGCGATCGACGGGTTCGCCGCGCTGCCATGGTTCCGGCGCGCGATGCTCGGCATGAGCGTCTCGGTGCTCTGGGTGGCGATGGAGATGCTCCAGGCGCGGCTGTTCACGGGATTCCCCTGGAACTTCCTCGGTGTGGCGTTCTGGAAGAACGGCCCGCTCATCCAGATCGCCAGCGTCACCGGCGTCTACGGCGTGTCCTTCATCGTCTGCTGGTGCTCGGTGGCGCTGGGCGGAGCGTTGCTGCTCGTCGTCACCCGTCCCGTGGGCCGCTTCGCCTGGATCGCGGAAGGCCGGCTGCCGTTGATCACCTTGCTCATCATCGTCGGCATCGGCTTCAACCGGATGCTGCCACCGCACGACGGTGCCCGGCCGACGTCCACGATCAGCGTCGCGTTGGTCCAGCCGAGCATCCCGCAGCAGCTCATCTGGGACGATTCCGCCGGCCCGGCGCGGTTCCAGAAGGCCTTCGACCTGTCGCGCCAGGCCATCGCGACGAAGCCCGACGTGCTCGTCTGGCCCGAAGGGTTCCTGCCCGGGTTCGAGCCCGATCAACTCGTGGCGATGACCGATCTCATCCGGAGCGCCGAGGCGCGCTGGGTCTTCGGAGCCGATGACCGCGACATCGGCCCGGACGGCAAGCCGCGCTTCTACAATACCGCGGTCGTGGCCGCCCAGGACGGCCGCTTCGATGGCGTCTACCGGAAACGTCGCCTGGTCATCTTCGGCGAATACGTCCCGCTCGCGAAGCAACTGCCCTTCCTCCGTTGGCTGACCCCGATCGGCGACGGATTCACGGCCGGCGACCGACCGGCCTCCTTCCGCCTGGGAGGCGCCGACCGTCCGGCGGTCGCGTCGCCGGTCATCTGCTTCGAGGACATCTTCCCGCACCACACGCGCAGCCATGTCGCGCCGGAGACCGATCTCCTGCTGGAGCTCACGAACGACGGATGGTTCGGCGAGAGCGGCGCGCAATGGCAGCACTGCGCCAACGCCTCGTTCCGGGCGGTGGAGAACGGCGTGCCGCTCGTCCGTTGCGCCAACAACGGCATCACCTGCTGGATCGATGGCTCAGGACGCCTGCGCGATTTCCTCGGCGACGGACACGGCGACGTCCACGCGCCGGGCTTCCTGCTGGCGAACATCCCGGTCCGCGCCGCCGGTGACGCGCCGCGCGCGCCGACCTTCTACCACGAGCACGGCGACGTGTTCGGCTGGGCCTGCATCGCGCTGAGCGTGCTGACCGCGGGACGGACGTGGCAGGCATATCGACGTCGATGAGCGCACGCGACGTCCTGCTGTACGGCACCGTGTGGGCCGCTATGACGGCGTGGGCCGCAGCGGAAGCCTGCCGCGCTCTCGGGCCGCGACGCCCGCGCGATGACGGAGCGTCCGCGACGACGGCGGTCCACGGACGGCCCGCCCTTTCCCACCCCGACGCCGCGCGCATCCTGTGGACGATCGGCGCGCTGTCGCTCGCGGCGCATCTGGCGGCGGCGATGCAGTTCCGGCACGGATGGAGCCACGCCGCGGCCGTCGCCGAGACCGCGCGGCAGACCGAGGCGAAGTTCGGGATGAACTGGGGCGGAGGCGTGTGGTCCAACTACGCGATGATCCTGCTGTGGACCGTCGACGCGGTGTGCAGCTGGGTCGCCCCGACGCTGCACGACCGGTCGAGGACATGGCGTCGGTCGGTGCAGGGATCCTTCCTTTTCATGTGGTTCAACGGAGCCGTCGTCTTCCCCACGGGACCGGTCCGCTGGTCCGGAGCGATCGCCTGCGCCGTCGTCATCGCGGCGTGGTGGTGGACCTGGAACCGGGAAAAGGACCTTCCGACGCCGCGGGTCTGACCCGGGGCCGGGCCGCCCTCGCATCCCTGCCGTTCAGACGCCGTCGAGGACGTGCTCGTACAACTCGACGTACTCCTTCGCCTGTTTCTCCCACGAGAAATCCGCGGTCATGCCGTTGTGGCGGTAGTGCGCGAGCAAGGTCGGCGACGCGGCCAAGGCGAGCGCCTTGCGGATGCCGTGGACGAGCGCGGCCGCGGAAGCATCGTGGAACTTGATGCCGGTCGCGCGCTCCGGGCTCTCCCGGATGTCCACGACCGAATCGTCGAGACCGCCGGTGGCGCGCACGACCGGGACCGTGCCGTAGCGGAGGGAATAGAGCTGGTTCAACCCGCACGGTTCGAACCGCGACGGCATGACGTAGAAATCCGCACCGGCCTCCAGCCGCTGGGCGAGCCCGGGATCGAACCCGATCCGGGCCGCGACCTGGCCGGGATGGAGCGCCGCGAGGGAACGATACGCCGCCTCGAGCAACGGGTCACCGCTGCCGAGCAGGGCGAACTGGAGCACGGCGCCTTCGCTGAGCAGCGTGCCGAGCGCTTCGTGCAACAGGTCGGCCCCCTTCTGGTCGGTGAGCCGGGTGATGTTGGCAAAAAGCGGGACGTCGGCGCGCACGTGCAGACCGAGCTCCTTCTGCAGGTCCGCCTTGCCCGCGGCCTTGCCCGCGAGATGGCCCGCGTCGTAGGCGTGCTTGAGCGCGGGGTTGTCGGTGGTGTTCCACTCGGCGTAGTCCACGCCGTTGAGGATCCCCGTGAGCTCGTATCCACGGCGGCGCAGCAGACCGTCGAGCCCGCAGCCGAACTCCTCCGTGCAGATCTCGCGCGAGTAGCGCGGGCTGACCGTCGTGAGGGCATCGGCCAGGTTGAGCCCGGCCTTGAGGAAGTTGAGCTGGCCGTGCCCTTCGGCGCTGTCCGGATGGAACCAATCCGGAGGGATGTTCGCGAGGCCGAAGGCCGTGGCGGGGAACCAGCCTTGGTAGGCGAGGTTGTGGACGGTCATCAGCGTCCTCGGCGCCCGCGTCCAACCGCCGGCGACCTGCGCATGGCGGGCGAGCAACGGCACGAGTCCGCTCTGCCAATCGTGGCAATGGAGCAACTGCGGCGGGCTGGGCAGATGGCGCGCGAGCAGCACGACGGCCTTCGCGAAGAAGGCGAAGCGGGCGGCGTTGTCGGGATAGTCGACGTTGCGCTCGTTGTAGATCCCGGCGCGGTCGAAGAATCCCGGTTGGTCCACGAACCAGAGCGTCAGGCCCGGCTCCGGATCGAGCCGCCAGAACTCGCCGTGCACGAGGCCGCTCCCGAGCGGGACGTCGAACCGCCAATCCGCCCGGCGCATCTGCGGATGCCTCGCGCGGATTCCTCGGTAGAGCGGCGTGACGACATCCACGGTGTGCCCGGCCCGGGCAAGCGCGCCGCAGAGCGCGCCGACCATGTCCGCGAGACCGCCCGTCTTGCTGAACGGGTGCAGCTCGCTCGTGGCGTGGACGATTCGCATCGGCCGAGCTTCACTGGCGGCCGACGGCCGGAACAAGCCGGAAACAGCGGCCGACCGCGGTCAGCGGTCGTCGCGGCTCCGGGCGGCGAGGATCCACTGGAGCAGTTGGAGCACCGCCGTCGCCATCGCCGCGACATAGGTCAGGGCCGCGGCATCGAGCACGCGCCCGACATCGGCTTGTTCGCGCTGCGTGACCAGACCGAGCCGGCCGAGCTGCTGCTTCGCGCGATAGCTGGCATCGTACTCCACCGGCAACGTGACCAACTGGAAGAACACCACCAGCGAGAACAGCCCGATGCCCCCCCACATGATCCAGCTGCCCATCCCTGCCAACGCCTTCATGGAACCCATGAAGAATCCGAGCATGATGATGATCGCGGAAGCCTGGCTCGCGAACCCGGTGATCGGCACCAACGCCATCCGCAGACCGAGCGGGCCGTAGGCTTCCTTGTGCTGGAGCGCGTGGCCGACCTCGTGCGCGGCCACCCCGACCGCGGCGACGCTGGTGCCGTGGCAGTTGTCCGAGGAGAGGAACACCGAGCGCTTCGCCGGATCGTAGTGGTCGGTCAGCCGGCCCTCGACCTCGAAGATCTCCACGTTCTGGAGACCGTTGCGGTCGAGGATCTCACGGGCCGCCTGGGCACCGGTGATCCCGCGGTCGATACCGACCTGGGAATACTTGGCAAAGGTGGACTGCAACCGGTACTGGGCCCACATCGCCAGCGCCGCGCCGGGAAGGATGACCCACCAGTAAGGCATCAAAAAGAAAGAGAACATCATCAAAGGGGTTTGCCGAGAGCGGGGCCTCCGTTCTCGAGAGGTAGGTCTAACCGAAAAACATCGGCCGTGCAAATGGACAGGATGCGGCCGTATTCCAAAAGTGCGCGGCCGGGGCGGGCCTTTCCCGCGTCCGCACGTCTCAGTGCACGTGGACCGGCGAGATGAAGTACAGCCGGCCCTGAGGAAGGCGCGGCTGGAGCCCGAAGCCGCCGAGGTCGACCCGGATGTCCTGGGCCCTCGCGTCGGTCTTGCCGAACAACCGGAAGAGGTCGCTGAAGTGGATGGGTGCCTGGTACGAGACCAAGTTGGCCTTTTCCAGGCCCGCGAGGCCTATCGCCCGGTCGACCGCGGTGTCGAAATCGCCGAGCTCGTCGACCAGCCCGAGTTCCAGCGCCTTCGTGCCCGACAAGATCCGGCCGTCCGCGTGTTCCGTCCAGCCGGGCTGGAGCTTGCGACCGTCCTCGATCTTGTCCGCGGCGTTCTGCCGGGCGGCCCAGCTCCTTCCGGCGACGATGATCGATCGGAACTTCGCGTAGCTCTCGTCGATCATGTCCTTGAGGATCGTGCGCTCCTCCGGCAGCTCGTCCTCGGGGCGTTTGTCCGGGCTGAGCATGTCCTTGAGCTTCCCGCTCTTCACGACGCTCGGGACGACCCCGATCTTGTCCATCAGCCCGCGGTAGTTGTAGGTGTGGAAGATCACGCCGATGCTGCCGGTGATGGTCAGCTCGTTGGCCACGATCCAGCGGCACGGAGCGCTCACGTAGTAGCCGCCGGACGCGGCCACCGAACCCATGCTGGCGATGACGGGGATGTCGTGGTTCGTCTGGAAAGCCGAGATCGCCCGGTAGATCTCGTCGCTCGCGAGCACCTCGCCGCCCGGTGAGTCCACCCGGAGCACCACGGCCTTCACCTGGTCGTCGTCGGCCGCGCGGTCGAGCTGGTCGCGGATCGAGTCCACCATGCCGGGCCCGCCCCCGCGCTCCGCCTCGCCGGAGATGACGCCGTCGATATCGACCACCAGGACCTTGTCCTCGGATCCGTTGTCCTCGATCACGATCTCCTGCAACGCGGCGTCGCCATGGCGGCCGTGGCCGCCCTTCCCGACCGCATGGGCGAGTTTGCCGGCGGAGAGCAGCAGATTGGCGCCGAGACTGACCGCCAGGCCGAGCCCCAGCACCACCGCGACCCATCGCCATGCGGAGCCGCCCCGCGGGGCCGGCGGAACGTGGAAGCGCGGCGGAAGGTCGAGGCGGGGCGGGACGGCGGCGGCGGGCGGCACGGACGGAAACTCGGGCTCTTGCATGGCGCGCGCAGGCTAGGACGGGAAGTCTGCTTGGCAAGCGTCGGGGACGCCCGGCACCGGGCGGTCGCTCGTTCAGCCCCGCCAAGCGTGGACGAACTCCGCCGCGAGCCTGGACAAGGCCGGCCAATCCTGCGCCTCCGTCAGTCCGGCCTTCACCAAGCTGCCGCCCACCCCGATGGCCGCGCAGCCGACCCGCCGGAACTCGCCGGCATTCGCGACCGTCACGCCGCCGGTCGGCACGATCCGGAGATGCGGCAACGGCGCGCGCAAGGCCCGGATATGGCCGACCCCGAGGGCGTCGGCCGGGAAGAGCTTCACGAAATCCGACCCCGCCTCGTGCGCGGCCTGCGCCTCCGTGGGCGTGTAAGCACCGAGCATCACGGGGCATCCCGCGGCGTGGGCGATCGGCACCAACGCCGGCCGCAACACCGGGCTCACGATGAACTCCGCGCCCGCATCGAGCGCCGCATGGCAGTCCTCCGCGCTGACGATCGTCCCGGCGCCGACGATGGCGCGGTCCCCCAACGCCGCCTTGGCGGCGCGGATGGCGTCGGCGAAATCCGGCGTCGAGGTGGTCACCTCCAGCGCGAGCACGCCGCCATCCACCAAGGCCTCGCACAGGCGCGGCACCGATCCGGCGGACGACGCGCGGATGACGGCGATGACGCCGGGATTCGTCAGGCGGATGGACCGGAGGGCGCGAGATTCGTCGGCGTTCATACGGAAATTTAAATGCAAAATACACCGTCCCATCGCTTCAGGCGAGCCTCCAAGAACCCGATCGGAGGGTCCGGACCGTGCCACCGGCCCGGATTTCCGTTTGCCGCCGCCGCGACGGCCCCGTATCAACGTCCCCGCACCATGAAAGCCATCCTTCCTCTCGGGCTCGCGGCCGCGCTCATCGCCGGTTGCGCCCAATCCAAGACCTACACCGCCAAGCCCGGCTCCGTGGATGCCGAGGGCTTCACGCTCATCTCCGACGGGTCCTGGACCGGTTGGCGGGTCAACGAGAACGCCAAGGCCTGGACGATCGTGAACGGCGCCTTCCGTGCGCAGGGCGACCGCAGCCACAACTTCTACAACGGCCCGCTCGCTCCCTTCAAAGATTTCGAGCTCAAGGTCGATGTCATGACCGAGCCCGGCTCCAACGGCGGCATCTACATCCACACCAAGTATCTGGATTCCGGTTGGCCGTGGGGCGGCTACGAGACGCAGGTCAACCAGTCCCAGGGCGATTGGCGCAAATCCGGCAGCGTCTACTCGGTGCAGGACGTGAAAGAGGACGTCATCAAGGGCCTGGTGAAGGACAACGAATGGTACACCCACCACGTCGTCGTGAAGGGCAGCAACGTGAAGATCTACCTCAACGGCAAGCTGGTGAACGACTTCACCGAAGAAGCAGGCCGCCAACCCGGCAAGGATTTCGAGCGCAAGCTCAGCTCGGGCACCTTCGCCTTGCAGGCGCACGACCCGAAGAGCGTCGTGCTCTACAAGAACATCCGCGTCAAGAAGCTCAACTGATCCGCGGGAAACCCCTTTGCGCGACGGCCCGGACCGGAAGGTCCGGGCCGTTTTTTTTGGGGACGCCTTGGAGCGACCGGATCCCGAGAAGTCCTCCAAAATCGCGGCGGCGCCCAAGGGACGGTTCAGCGGTACACCGGCCCGTTGAAGATCTCGTTGGGGATCGGGGCCTTGTTGATCAGTTGCTGCGTGTAGTTCCACTTCACGCTCATCGCTCCGCCGCCGAAAGTCCCGACCACGGCCCCGCCGGGCAGGCTCTTCGCCGTGGTCGCCCCGTTCGGGTTCGACAAGTTCGCCCAACCGGAGAAACCGGCGTGGCGGATGGAGATGCCGTTGCCCACGTTGCCGGGCGGCGGGACGTTGGAGGCGTCGTTGAAGTTAAACGCATCGAGCTCGTTCTGCTCCCACATCTGCCAATCGGTCGCCAAGAAATCGCTGACCTTGTAGGTGCGACCGTCCGGCGAGACCGACGCCTTGCCGATGTTGTTGTAGCCGGCGACCGTGCCGTTCCAGCAGTAGGACGTGAGCTTCAGCGGCCGCGCCAACCAGAGCTGCCGGAGTTTCCCGCTCCCGCGGGTCGCGACATCCTTCGGGCACCAGCAGACCTTGTGGCTGCCCAAGAAAGGCCCGAGCTGGCTGATCTTGAAGAACGCCATCTGGTTGCTGAACTGCGACGAATCGACGTCCTTGCCCGCGGCCGACTGGGTCGCGGCCGGCCCGCCCGGGATACGGTTGTTGTTCTTGGTCGCGTAGACCCAGCCGTCGGGCCCGGACAAGTCGCCGCCCCAGGTGGGATGGGCGTTGGAGTCGCTGTTGTCGGCCGCGTAGAGGTTGTTCGCGAGAAGGACCTGTTTGACATTGTTCAGGTCGACCGTCAGCTGCGACCGGTCCTTCGCCCGGCTGAGCGCCGGCAACAGCATCCCGGCGAGGATCGCGATGATGGCGATCACGACGAGGAGCTCGATCAAAGTGAACGCCGAGTGACGACGCCAGCGTTGCTCACGAAAAATCAAAGCGGAGTTCTTCATCATCCACATCACTTGCGCACAGCTCTGTGTTTGGCAAGCCCGCAGTGCGCCCGCAGTGCGCCGTGGGTATTGAAGCGATGCGATACAATCCAGATCGGCGGCCGCCGTCCGCCCCCCCATGTCGAGGAGCGCCCGATGCCGCGACTTGAAGAAGCGGGGTGCCCCCCCGCGGCGCATACGAGCCGCTAGATCAGGGTTTCCAGACGATACGCACGATTGCGTCGTTGGTGGAGGCCTTGGTGGCGCCGCCGTGCGTGATGAAGTACAGGGCTCCATCCGGTCCTGCCCGAAGGGCCACCGGACCTGCGGTGAGTCCCTGCAGAAACGCCTCGCTCTCACCCGGTCGGCCGCTCTTCGGATCGACCGCGGCATAGCGGATGGTCTTGCGCCCGAAATCGGCGTAGAAAAGTCCTCCTTGGTAATGCGAGGGATAGGCCGTGGTCTTGGAGGACGACCGATAGATGACCGCCCCGGTGCAGGAAGCTCCCGTGTTCCGGCGGTAATTGAACCATGGCGAGGTGAACCCCTCCACGCGGTTGGTCCGGGAGGAAGTCAGCCAACCATCGCCGAACACCTTCGGCCATCCGTAGTTCCCGCCGGGAACAAGCCGGTTCACCTCGTCGTAGTCATCGGCAAGATCGCCGCCGTTCTCGGCGAGCAGGACGCCGACCTTGGGGTCGAAACTAAGCGACCATGGCTGGCGATGTCCGCGCGTGTAGATCAGTCCGAGCGGACCGGGATTGCCCGCGTTCGGATTGTCCCGGGGAACGGAGCCGTCGAATCCCATGCGAAGCACCTTCCCGCGGAGATCGTGCAGCGATTGCGCCTTGTTCTCCGGATCATCGCAGTACTTCAGGAGATTGGCGTTCTGGTTGTTCTCGCCGGTGGTCACGTAGAGGACCCGTTCGGTGGGATGCGACAAAAGACCGCCTCCGACGTGCTGACCGGCTTGGTCCCCGTCCCATTCGACCAGGCTCTTCTCGCTCAAAGGGGCCAAGGTGCTGGTGTCCCCCGTGCCCGCCACCGTCCAACGGGCGATGCGCGAGCGGTATTTTCCCTCGAGATGGTTGGTCAGATGATAGGCGAGAAAAACGTGGGGAGTCTTGGGGAAGTCCGGATGCAATGCGACCCCGTGCAGACCGCGGTCGCCGCTGACATCGGTGTCCACCCGGCCCACCCGCCGCGTGGCGCGGGAGGCGGGGTCGATGCGCCACAGGTCCCCGGCACGACCGGTGACCCAAGCGGCCCCGTCCGGGGAGAACGTCAGGTCGATCGGTTCAGAGACCGCGGTCGAATCGGCGACGATCTCCACCGCGAACCCGGTCGGAAGACGGACTTCCCCACGGAGGACAGGGAGGAGCAGGAGGGAGGCAAGGGCCGTGATCAACGGGATACGGCGGGACGACGAGGAAAAAAGCATGGGACGATGAAGAGATGACGTGGCGTTTAATCAGACAATGCGGAGGAGACGGCATCATGCCAATGCGAAATCCCCCGATCCATCCCCGGCTCACGCAACCCGTTGCGGCTCAGATGAAACACCCCGGCAAGACTCCCACGCCATCCAGCACGATAGGTCCTGGCAGGGCGCGATGGCCTTCTTCGACGTGGCGAAGCCAGCGGCAGACGGCGTCCCAAGCCGCCCGGCAACGGTTCCACCGCCGACCGCTCGGGCTGGGCGTCGAGGTCCACCAGCGGCACCCGCTTGCCCGGGGCGGCGAGGCAGGCGAACAGGTGTCCGTCGGCCGAAGTCCAAGGGGGATTTCGTGCCGCTGCGAAGACCGGACAGGATCAGCAGGATGGTGGAGGCGCACCTTTAGACCTAGGACGTCGGCAGCGCCACCTCCGCCACCTCCGCCACCTCCGCCTCGTCCGCGACCACGAGACCTCCACCGCCAGCGCCGGGACCTTGGTCCTCTTCGCCATGATACGCATCCCGACCCGAAGACTCGTCTGATCGCTGCCTCTCCGAGGTTTTCAAACAGGCTCTTGGCAGATCCATGCTCCTGGCGTGTCGGCCATCGTTCTGACCGACGATGGCTGCCACGCGACCCTGCGGATACCCCCGATATGATGATCTCCTTGAGCACGTCGGCGCGGATGTCGGTCCACCGGCGAATGCGGCCGGCGTGAGGGTAGGTCCGGTGTCCATCGTCGAGACCCAGGGGGTTGAGGAGCGTCACGTGCACGTCTCGGATGGGGATCGGCTCGTCCACGGCGCACAGGCTGGATCCGTCGGTCCCGCCGGCGGTGGCGCCGCCTTTCACGTCGCCGCCCGGCCTGCTACATCGATCGCGCGCTCAGGCCAGGATCGCCTTCACTACCTGGCCGTGGACATCGGACAGACGAAAATCGCGTCCGCCGAAACGATAGGTGAGTTTCTCGTGATCGAGTCCGAGCAGGTGTTGCACGGTCGCCCACAGATCGTACACCGTGCAGACATCCTGCACCGCATAGTAGCCGAGTTCATCGGTGGCGCCGTGGGCCGTGCCGCCCTTGATGCCGCCGCCGGCCAGCCAGACGCTGAATCCAAAGGGATTGTGATCGCGACCATCCGTTGATTGGGCGAACGGCGTGCGACCGAATTCGCCCGCCCAGACGATGAGCGTTTCGTCAAACAGACCCCGCGCCTTCAGATCTTTGATCAGCCCTGCGATGGGTTGATCCACTTGGAACGCCATCTCGGAATGGCCCGCCTTCAGCACGCCGTGCTGATCCCACGGGTTGCCGATCTGGCCGGGATCGGAAGGGCGCGGCAAACAGGTGAGCTCGATGAAACGCACGCCGCGCTCAACCAGCCGGCGTGCGAGCAGGCATTGCCGCGCATATTCCGCCTTCTCCCGCACCGGCGAATCCAGTCCGTAGAGCTCCTTCGTGGCCTTGCTCTCGCCGCGGAGATCGACCAGGTCCGGGACCGCCGACTGCATGCGGTAGGCGATCTCGTAGTTCTGGATGGCGGATTCGACCTGTTCGTCTCCGTGCAGGCGGGCGAGATGACGCTGATCCAGTCGCCCGATGAACCCCAATCGTTTGCGTTGCAGTCCGTCGGCTTCGCGCGGCGTGATGTTGGCGAGAGGCTCCTTCTGGGTCGGGTCGATGAACGACGCTTGATGGACGGCCGGCAGAAAACCGTTTCCAAAAATGTTCACGCCGCCCAACGGAGCGCCGCCGCTGGCCAGCACCACGAAGCCCGGCAGGTTCTGGTTCTCGCTGCCCAGGCCGTAGCTCGTCCAAGCGCCCGCGCTGGGATATCCGGCGAGCGAGAAGCCGGTATGCATGAAGTAATTCCCCTGGGCGTGTTCGTTGGCCACGCTGGTCATCGAGCGGATGACGGCCAGGTCGTCCGCGCACGAACCGAGGTGGGGGAACAACTCGCTGACGGGCAGACCCGACCGGCCGTGGTTCCGAAATTCCCACGGGCTGGCCATGATGTTGCCATTTTGGTTGAACATGGTGGGCCGAACCGGCACCGGCATCGGCTTGCCGTGGTCGCGTTTCAGGCGCGGTTTGGGATCGAATGTGTCCACATGCGACACGCCGCCGGACATGAAACAGAAGATGACGCTCTTCACCTTCGGCTGGAAGTGAGGCGGACGCGGTGCGAACGGACCCAACTTCTCCGGCCCCGCGGCCGCCGCCAGGGCTTTGCCTCCCGCGACGAGGCCGGACAAGGCCACCAACCCGAAGCCGGTCGAGAATCTCGCAAGCATATCGCGGCGCGAAATCATTCCCGCGTGACGTCTCTGCAATCGTGGACGATCAATCGACATAGATGAATTCCTTCAGACAAAACAGGGATTGCGCGAAGTCCTGCCAGACGCGTTCGCTCTTCTCGACCTCACCCGGCGGGATCGTATGTTCAGCCGCCAGTTCCCCAAGAAACTCCCGGGCCGAAGCCAGATCCTCCGCCGTGGCCGCGCGTCCCAGCGCTTTGACGAACATGCCTCCGATGCGTTCGTCCTGGGAGCGGCCCTCGGCGACCAGAGCCTTCGCCCACTTGGCGGACTGGTCGATCACGAACGGATCATTGAGCAGGGCGAGCGACTGCGCGGGCACGTTGGTGGCGTCGCGTTTGCCGCGTGTGCTCATGGGCTTGGGCGCGTCGAACGCCTCCAGAAACGGATTGGCGGCATTGCGGCGGACGCGCTGGTAAACGCTGCGCCGCCGGTCGCCGTCGAGCGGGCCCTTGGGCCCCCCGCCTTCCGTCTTGGCGACGTGATACACGTTCACCCCCGGGCCATACATCTTCAGATCCATCTGGCCGGACACAGCGAGCACAGCGTCGCGGATCGCCTCGGCTTCCAGACGACGCACAGGCGCATGCGACAGAAGTTCGTTGCTGGGATCGATCCGTCGCGCGTCGACCGAGGCCAGTGCGGTCTGCTGAAAGGCTCGCGACATCAGGAGGAACCGGATCGTTTCCTTGAGCGACCAACCCTGCTCAATGAAACGGGACGCGAGGTGATCGAGCAGTTCCGGATGCGTCGGCTTCTGCCCCAGCCGGCCGAAATTGTCCACCGTCCCGACCAGGCCGCGCCCGAACAGGTGATGCCAAAGGCGATTGACCATGACCCGGGCGGTCAGGGGATTGGCGGGACTCGCCACGTTGTCGGCGAGCTCAAGCCTCCCGCTCAACGACGTCCGGAAGGGTCGATCGTCGAACATCTCCAGGAACCGGCGCGGGACCGCGTCGCCCGGTTGGGTGATCTGGCCGCGCACGAACAACGGCTGGTTGAAGGCCGCGGCTTCGTGCACTCCCGGCGCGCGGCGCGGAACCGGGATGTCCGCCTCGAGACGGCGATAAGTGGCCACGGACCCCTTCAATTGCGGCAGGCGCGGCAGCGAGGCAGGCAACAGATCCCGGCGGACGAAGTAGTCGAGGAACGCCCATTCTTCGTCGCTCAATCTCCCCTCGCGCCAGTGCTGGACGGCCGCCGTCAAACCATGGCGGTAGCGTTCGGCCAACTCCTCCACCGACCCGGGCGCGTCGCCCGCCAGCAGAACAGCCGCGGGCACGAGCCGTTCTTTGGGCGGCTGGGAACCATGATGGAAAACCACTTCCGCGGCCCCGAAAAAGGCGCGACCTCCTTCGGCGGAACCGGAGTTGGGGGAGTCATCGGCGGTGACAAACTCAAAATACGCATGGGCGCCCTTGCGATAGGCGGTGTCGAGACGGAGCCACTTCATCTCGTCGGCATTCAAATTCACGGCCGGGTAAAGGCCGCCACCACCGATGGCGTAATTCTCGACCACGAGCCGCGCCATGCTGCGCTCGCCGAGAGCGCGCACGCTGATGCTATCGGTTTCCACCTTGAACCGGGGCGAGGTGAACACGCCGCTTTGTTTCCGGGTCAGCGCGTGGTTGAACACGCCCGCCGGATAAAGGCCGCGCAACACCCGGTCCCCTTTGACCTCGACACAAAAATCGCCCGCCGGAACGGGCGCACCGGCGTCACCGCCCGCGCCATTCCCCGAAGCAGCGCCGGCCATGAACCAACGGCCCGCCTCCGCGCCGCGCAGGTCCCAGCCGTGGGTGAAGTTGGTCCGGTTGGACTCGCGGCGGAGGGGCAGCTCGGTCTTCCAAAACGACGCGAGCTGATCCCATCCCTCTTGAAACGCGGTGCCGGTCAGCCCGGACAATTTCACCCACGGATGAAGCGGGCTGGCGTTGTTCTTCGCGGCGTCCGCCAGCGCGGCATCCCACGCCTCCATCGTCTTCGTCGAATCGAGTTGCCGGGCTTGGGCCACCCGAAGCTGTTCCAACTCCCGCTGGAGGTCGGACCGCTTCTCGAGCTCTGCTGGCGTCAGTGATCTGGCCAGCGTGACCGCATCCACGCTGATCGTCCCGGCCTCGAACGAAGCCGAAACCTCCTCCGCCGTGAGCGCGCGGGAATAAAGCCGGGCTTCCTCGATCTCGCCCGCCAGGGCGGTGACGCCCGGGGCCAGATGACGTTTGCCCAGCACCACCCGGGCGCTCCCCGCGGCGAACGGTTGCAGCGTCCCTTGTTGGTAGCTTTTGCCGTGGCGCGTGCCGTTGCGATAAAGGGTGATGGAATTGTCGGTTCCATAAACCACCGCGAGATGGATGAGTTCACCGGGTTTGGCGGTTTCGACCGGGCCGCCGAAGTCCTGGGTGCGACGGAAAAAATCGCTGCCGGCGATCCACCGGGCCGGCTCCCGTTCGCCGAACACGATCGAGTCGAAGTTCTCGCTGTCCGGGGTCTGCACGGTCAGCGCTCCGCCGCCCTTTTGATCCAGAACAGCCAACGCCACCCAGACTTCGAGCGTTTTCTCCCGCAGATCGGCCGGGAGCGGTTCGGTGACGACCCACGCGTTCGTGCCGTCCAGGATCAGACGGCCGCCACGGACGAGAGCGCCGCCTTCGGCCCGCCCGTGCATGGCCCCGACGGCATCGCGCAAATCCTCCTCGAAACTCCATCGGGCCAGCGGCGCCGGCAGATGAGTCGGAAACGTCGCTCCTCGCTGCCGGGCCAGTTCCGCACGCGCGCGAAATTCGACCTCCGCGATCTCCTTGGAAAGCCGGTGCATTCCCGCCGTCACGCGTTCCTTCTCCGCATCACGGGCGGCCTGCTCGAGCAGTTCTGTCCCCAGCTTCACCGCGGCCGCGCTCCAGGCATCGCCCAGACCCTTGCGGATCTCCGTCTTCAACCCCGCAAGCTCGGATCGGTTCGTTCGCTGCAAGGCCGGGTCGTCCACCACCACCTGGCCGGGCCGACTGCTGGCGAAGACGCCGTAGAGCGCGTAAAAATCCTTCTGGCTGATGGGATCAAACTTGTGATCGTGACACCGGGCGCAGGATACGGTGAGCCCAAGGAAGGCCTTCGAGAAGACATCGATCTGGTTGTCGACGACCTTCACCTGATCATCCAATGCGTCCACCGGAACATAGCCGAACTCGACCATGCGCAGATGCGCCAGTCCGAGCATGGATTCGTTCAAGCCTTCGGAGACGTTGAGACGCGGATCCGTCAACAGATCCCCGGCGATGTGTTCGCGGACGAACTGGTCGTAGGGCACGTCGCTGTTGAAGGCGCGGATGAGGTAATCCCGGTAACGCCAGGCCATCGGCAGTTCCGGGTCGCCCTGGCTGCCGTGCGATTCGCAGTAGCGGACCAGATCCATCCAGTGCCGCGCCCAACGCTCCCCGAACCGCGGCGAGGCGAGCAGCCGATCCACTCGCTTCTCGTAGGCATCGGGCGAAACGTCGCGACGGAAGTCCTCGATCTCATCGACGGTGGGCGGCAGTCCCGTCAACACGAAGGTCACCCGACGCAGCAACGATTCGCGGCCGGCCGCGGGGGAAGGCCGAAGTCCGCGTTCCTCCATCTTCGCGAGGAGAAACCGATCGACCGGATGCTCCGACCACGCGGCGTCCTTCACTTTGGGTACAGACGCCTTTCGCACCGGCTGAAAACTCCACCAATCTTTGCGCGCTTTAAGGGTCGTCTCCCAGCCCACGTTGTCCGTCGGCGTCGCCGCCGACGCTTCCGGCGCCTGGTCGCGCGGATCGACGGCGCCTTGGTTGATCCAGGTCACAAAATCCGCGATCACGGAATCCGCGAGTTGCGGCCGGTCCTTCGGCATTTTGGAATCCGAGGCCTCGTGTCGGATGCTTTGGATAAAGAGACTCTTCTTCGCATCGCCCGGTACGAGGGCCGGGCCGGAGTCTCCGCCCTTGAGAAGTCCGTCCCGATAATCCACGCGCAAACCACCCTTCTGCTTCTTCGCCCCGTGACATTCGTAGCATTCGTTGACCAGGGACGGCCGGATGCGTTGCTCGAAGAAATCGAGCCGGTCTGGCGGCGCCGGAAGCGCGGTTCGAGCGGAAAAAATCAGGAGACCCAAGGCAATCCAAGCAGCCCCGGTCGGCGCGAAGGCTGACCGAGTGGTCCTGCGGATGACGAGGAGGCTACTGTGAGTCATGATCAGTTGGTCGCTGCACGCTTGAAGAAGTATCCGCTACGCGATGATCTGTTTGAGCACTTCGCCGCGGATGTCGGTGAGTCGGCGAATGCGGCCGGCGTGGTGATAGGTCAAGTGCTCGTCGTCGAGGCCCAGGAGATTGAGGAGCGTTGCATGCACGTCGCGGATCGGGATCGGTTCGTCCGCGGCGCACAGGCTGAAGTCGTCGGTCCCGCCGGCGGTGGCACCACCTTTCACGTCGCCGCCCGCCATCCACATGCAGAGAGCGTGGCCGTTGTGGTCGCGTCCGACTTTGTCGCCGACGCTTCCGTTGACAAACGACGTGCGTCCCATCTCGGAGGCCCAGACGACCAGGGTTTCGTCGAGCAACCCGCGCCGCTTCAGATCCGCCAGCAGTCCGGCCACCGGCAAGTCCACCTCGCGACTGTGTTTGATCATGCCGTCTTTCACGTTGCCATGGTCATCCCAACTGTCCTTGCCGATCTGCACACCGTGCAGGAGGAGCGTGTGGCGCACACCTCGTTCGACGAGGCGGCGGGCCAGCAGGCATTGGCGTCCGAAGCCGGCGGTCTTCGGATGGTCCAGACCGTAGAGGGCCTTGGTCTCTTCCGTTTCACCGGAGAGATCGACCAGTTCGGGCGCGGCCGTCTGCATGCGAAAGGCCAGCTCGTAGGCGCTGATGCGGGCCTCGAGTCCACTGTCCTGGCCGCCGTTGCCCAGATGCCGGCGGTTGAGCCAGGCGAGCGCGTCGAATTCCTGTCGCTGCTGCGCGGCGGTCACGCCCGGCGGCCGGGCCAGATCCACGATCGGGGTGCCGGTAGGACGCAGGAAGGTGCCTTGGTAGGCCGCGGGCAAATAGCCGTTGCTCCAGACCGCCGCGCCGTTGGTGGGCGCACCGCGCGGGTCCTGGATGACGACGTAGCCCGGTAGATTCTGGTTCACGCTGCCGAGCCCGTATTGCACCCATGAGCCGACGGATGGGCTGCCGGGAAACTGGCTGCCGGTCGCGACGTGGAGCGTGGCCGGGCCGTGATTCTGGTTGTCCACCTGGATGCCGTGGATGAACGCGAGATCGTCCACGTGCCGGGCGAGGTTCGGAAACAACTCGGAGATGTGACGGCGCGACTGGCCATGCTGCTGAAACTTGAACGGGCTTCCCACGCATTGGTGGGCAAACGTCAGACGCCCTTGCAGTTCGCCGGAGGCGATCTTGGGAATGTGCGGGATCCGTTTGCCGTGGAACTCGTTGAGCTTTGGCTTGTACTCGAACGAATCCACCTGGCTGACGCCGCCGCACATGAAGAGCATGATGCAGTTCTTCGCCTTGCGGGGAATCGCGGGTGCCTTGACCGCCAGCGGATCGATGAGGAGAGAAGCTGCCCGCGCCTCGCGCGCCAGGAGGCCCGTGAGCGCGAGTCCGCCGAAGCCGTGGAACATCCGTCCGAGAAAATCCCGGCGGCTGGAACTGTATCCCCGCGACCCCGGCGCATCCTGAAATGGACTATTCGACATAGACAAATTCGTTGGCATTGAGCAGCACCCGGCAAACGGCGGCCAGCGCATCGCTGCCGGCCGCGCTCGAAGCCATCAGCGCCTGCATGCGTTCGGATTCATCGGACGAAGGCTCGCGACCGAGCGCGATCTTGAAAGCCATTTGGACCTGGGCCACCGGCGACTCCCCGGCGTGCTTGCGGACGCGGGCGGCGAAGTGAGTGGCTTCCTCGTTGGCGAAGCGCCCGTTATACATGGCCAGCGCCTGCAAGGGCGTCACGGAAACCTGCCGCCGATCGCGCGAGGCATCGCACACCACGGAGTCGAACGTCTGCATGAAGGGCATGGTCATCGAGCGTTGCTGATAGATGTAGATGCTGCGCTTGCGACCCTCGGGACCGTCCTGCGCGGCCCACTTGCTGTCGTCGTATTTCACCTCCTCGGCCAGCCCCTCGGGCAGAGGTGGAAAAATCGGGAGCCCGGATTGTTCCGGGTTCAATCGTCCGCTGACCGCGAGCACGGCGTCGCGCACCGCCTCGGCTTCCAGGCGCCGTGGACGGAAACGCCAGAGGAGCGTGTTCTCCGGATCCGCCGTTTCCGCCTTGGAATCCTGATACCTCGACGACTGGCGATAGGTGGCGGAGTTGACGATCAGCCGATGCATGGCCTTGACGCTCCACTTCGAATCGACGAAGCGCCGCGCCAGCCAGTCGATCAATCCGGGATGCGAGGCGCCGCCGCTGAGTTTGCCGAAATCGCTCGGCGTGGCCACCAACCCGCGCCCGAAGTGCCAATCCCAAAGTCGATTGACCATCACCCTCGCGGTCATCGGGTTTTCGGCGCTCGCGATCCATTGGGCGAGAGTGAGGCGACGGCTGCGGGTCGGCCAGCGCTTGAAGGGATCGAGGCGGATCGTCGCCGCTTCCTGATGGCCCGTGATGACACTTGGAAAGCCGGGTTCGACGACTTCGCCGGGCTTGTCCCACTCGCCGCGATTGAGGACCCGCGTCTCCGGCACACCGGGCTCGAACGGCGGGCCGTAAGAGTGGCGCAGCGACATGGCGACGGGTTGCAGACGCTTGAGATCCTGTTCTAGCAAGCGGATGCGCGCTTTGGCTTTGCTCCGCTGTCCGCGTTGCTCCGGCGTGAGCGAGATCTTCGGATCCGATTTCTTGCCGACGTCCTCGATCTTGTCCAATGCGGCCACGAGCGAGCGGGGCTCAGCCAACTCTGCGTTGCGCTGGTCGGTGAGCTTCGCCGCCCATTCCTTTTCCCCTTTGCGATAGAACGCCGCGGGGAGCGGCCCGCCGATCTGGAAAATATCCCCCGGCAACGGGCGCTGGAGCTGGACCGTCGAGAAGAAGGCCTTCATGCGATAGAAGTCCTTGGTCGGGATGCGGTCGTATTTGTGGTTGTGACATTGCGCGCAACCGACCGTGAGACCGAGGAAGACGGAACTGACGGTCGCGGTCATCTCGCTCAGCATCTCGTGGCGGGAAGCATCGCCGCGCGGTTCGGTGAACGGCGCCAGGCGAAGGAACGTCAGCGCAACGGTGGGCTCGGGCTTCGCATCAGGAAGGTCGCCCGCGCCCATGATCTCTTCCGCTTCATCGCCCGCGATCTGTTCGATCACAAATTGGTCGTAGGGTTTGTCCTGGTTGAAGGCGTCGATGACATAGTCCCGATAGCGCCAGGCGTTCGGAAGATCGGGATCGCCCTCGTAGCCCGCCGTGTCGGCATAGCGGGCGAGGTCGAGCCAGAAACGCGCCCAGCGTTCGCCGTAGCGCGGGTCGTCCAGGAGCTTGTCCACGAGCTTCTCGTAAGCCTTGGGATCGGGGTCGCCCACAAAGGCGTCCACTTCGGCAGGCGTTGGTGGCAACCCGATCAAGTCGAAGCAAACCCTGCGCACCAGAGTGCGGGCCGAGGCCGAGGGCGCGAGCGTGAGGCCTTTTTCCTCCAGCGCAGCCTGGATGAAGTCATCGATCCCGTTGGCGATCCGATCGGTGTGCCGGACTGCGGGAGGCTTGCTATCGACAACCGACCTGAAAGGCCAATCAGCAACGAAATGGGTCGCCGACGATTCCGCGTGCAGAAAATCCGCCAGCAGGAAGGACGCAAGGAAACATCCCGCGATCGCGGCAACCGCTCCGCGACCCGGAGAGAATCGCTTCCGCGTCAAGTTCATTGCTGGCGAGATTACGCATTGAGCAACGGGTGCCAAGGCTCCTCGGTGCTGGATCCGCTTTTTTTCAGGCCCTCGCCCATGCCCTCGCCGCGGTCACCCATGACGATGCCAGGAATGGGTTCGCCCACTGCGGCCACACTGTTATCTAAAATTCTCTAAAGCGAAGAAAATGGGGGGGCTTGTCTAGCAGGCCGCCACAAACGGGGACCTCGGTCGCTTGCAAAAACGGCGTGGAAAACTACTCCTCCGCTGATTTCCCGGTCGGCTCGTGTCGCCATAGTACGCGCTCGCGGGCCGGTGGGGGAAGATCAGGACGCGGCGGCGAGTCGGGCCAAAGGGCGACAGCGACATCGTCGTCCGGATGGAGACGAATCAGGCTTCGGCGACGGTGATGCCCATGGTGATCGGGACGAAAACTGCGCTCGACCGACCTTGGGTCCCAGACTGTTTGTCGTGATGCCGGTGCGATGGCCTGCCCGATTCATGGACCCGTGGGTACGACCACTCGGTAGGATCGGCGGATGCCGGAGAGGGGTTCCGTGAGCTCGATGACCCGGGCGTCGGGCAGCGCCGGCACTTCCAATACGCTCGACCAGACACCGAGTTCCAGAGCCTCCGATACTTGCAACGAATAGCGTTGATTGCCCCCCGCAGGGAAGCGGAGCAGCAATCCGGCGGGGGTGAGCCCGGCGGTCAGCCGCAGACCTTCGGCGGGTCCGCCGGTGCCAGGGCTGCCTCCGAGAACGCTTCCGACACGCCACTGGGTCTTGTCACCCCAGCGATCAGGGCTGGCCTGTTCATCGACGACCTCCATGGAAAAACCGCCGCCGTCCGCGGCTGAAAACCAGTCCTTGTATCCGAAGTCCAAGATCTCCTCGCCTTGGGCATCGATCAATCGCAGTCGTTCCCCGCCATTGTCGAGGCGGCCGACGTATTGTCCGGCCACCGGCACCCCTGCTCCGTACCGGGCCGCGAAGGCCGTGGCGTTGGCGACCATCACCAGGCGTTCACCGGGGGCCAGGCGCTTCAGCGCACTGCTGCTGAAGTCGAAGTCCACGCCGTCGACGAACCGGACACCGCTCAGGTCGATCGACTCGGTCGGGGATCCGTTGCGCAGTTCCAAGAACTCCAGCTCATCGGGCAGAGACGAACCCACGGGAACGGCCGGCGGGTTGAAGTGGATCTCGCTGATCCGCAGCCAGCGCTGGGCGGGGCCGGGGTTTCCGGGGTAGGTCAGTTGGTGGGCGGTCTTGCCCCGGGGATCGAGCAGCGTGACGGTCTCGCCGCGGGCTGAGAGTCGCCCGGAATACGGGCCCACCACGAAGAGTCCCTGACCGCCGCGCGGTCCGGTGGTGCGGGCGCGGAACTGGCGGACGTCGGGGCTGACGTACACCACGCTGTTGGAGGGGAGCACCGTGCCGGGATGGAAGGTGAACTCGACGGCACCATCGAGCTTCCAACCACTGAGATCCAAGGCGAGGCCGGAACGGTTGGTGAGCACGAGGAACTCTTGGGCTTGATTGCCCGAGACCGGGTTGGATTCCACGTCCAAGATTTCTGGGGTGGCCTCTTCGGGCTGGGACAGGGGGATGCCGGCGTTGTTGGCGCTGTTGATGCCGATGGCCCGCGCGGTGTTGGTGATGCAGTGGGTCATGTACCAGTGGCGTCGGCGCGGTTCGATGAATTGGTTCAGCAAGTCGCCGACGCCCGCGGCGAAGGTCTTGTTGCCGGCCCACGGTGAAACACCCCATTTCGCGCGATCCAGCAGCGCCTCTGGCCCGATGAGATTGGTCAGAGCGATCACGCGGTTCTCGAGGATCCGCTTCTCAAAAGGGGTTCCCGGCGGTTGCACCAGCAAGTCGAGGATGGAGCGTTGGCGGCGCAGGAGCATCTGGCGCGTTTCGGGCAATCGAACGATGACGTCATAGAGGCGGTTGAAGTTGCCGCCGGTGCTGGAGCCTCCGTACAGCGGGTGGCTCTTGGACCCGTCCACCGTGGCCTCCAGCGGGTTGCTGCCGCCGTAGAGCTGTCCCCACGACGCATTCATGTCGAAGGGGATGTTGCGCCAGAGCCCATCCCCGAAGGTGTCGCGGTAAAGGCTCATGTTGGCCCACACATCGTCGTTCTCGGCGCACCACCGGGTGCCGGCCAAGTGGTTGATCACCTGCGGTACGTCAAGCAAGTCGAACACCGTGTTGCGTCGGGTCGCCAGCGAGGACGTCTCGCGGATGCCGTTGGCCAGTTGAAGATAGTCGGTGCGGTCCGGGGCGTTGTCGGGCTCGAGTTTTTGGAAGACGCCGGTGCTGGAGAAGTCCGGGGTCAGGTTGCCCACGGCCTTGTACAGCGCACCCTGCGGGTCATAGCCCATGCGCTCCACCTGCTCCTGACCGATGACATCGTTGTGGAAGGCCAGTTGATAGAACTGGCCATTGAGATGGACCCGGACGGGATAGTGGAACGGCGATGGGACTCCGATTTCTCCCAGGAACCAGAAACACAAGTTCTGCCGCAAGTAGGCCGGGTCGAGGTATTCGGCCAAGAGTGCCGACTTGCGGACACGGCCGCCGGGTCCGGGATGGCGCAGTTCGCGACCCCGGTTGAACTCCAGGCGATGGGACTTCTTTTTCAGTCCAGCCGAGGTGTTTCCGCGCAATTCCATGTAGGCGTTGTCATAGAGTTCGCCGTCGTGGAAGAGGGAGATCCGACCCCCGGACTCGGTGTCGATGCCGGCCAATTGGTTGGGCGCGATGAAGAGGTGGAAGACCGGCAGTTGTGTCACCAGATCGGTGGGCTGGACCATGGTGCCGAGGTATTCCGGGGAGGTGGTCGCGCTGGGGAAGAGCGGCCAACGGGACGTGGCACCCCGGGTGTCCGTGGCCACGATCCGATAGCGGATCATCTGTCCCGGGGAAGCCAATTCGGCGGGCAAGGTCGCCGCGTGGACGCCATCTCCGGCGGCGCCGTCTCCGTGGGCACCGTCATCCCACATGGGGATCGCCGTCTCCGCGCCAAAGAGGATCCGGTAGCGCAGCGTGACACCCGCCAACGGTTGGAAGGTGTCGCGGACCCGGGCCGTGACTCGGAGGTCTTCGGTATCCGTGGGGACTTGGGGTGTGTGCTGGACCTCCCCGATGAGGGGTCCTGGCAGGGCGGTGCCACCGAGGTTGGGCGATCCGGGTGTGGGTTGGGTGAAGTAGACCCCTGAAGGTCCGCGTTCCCAGGCATTGCCCTGAGGCACTTGGACAACTCCGTGCGAGAGGTCGGGCACTTGCGGTGGATAGGTGGGTTTGAACTCGCTGGCGATGTTCGTGCCGTCGGGACGTACCAGCGCCAAGTAACCACCTCCCGCTGACAGTTGGAAATCCGTGTGGAGACGGGATCCCGGAATCCTTCGGTCGGCACCTGAGGCAAAGACCACCAGGAATCCGCCGGCCGCCAGATTGGTTTCGGGAAACCGCCACTTCGTCAGGTTGCCGGCGTCATCCGTGAGCGACCATCCGCGAAGGTTGAGGAGAACATCCGAGGGGTTGAAGAGTTCGATCCAATCCACGTATCGCCCGGTCTCGTCCTTGAGGGTGCGCGTGTTGGAAGCCATGAACTCGCTGAGGTACGGGGCGGCCTCGGAAGCGTCGGGATCCAGTCGTACGGTCCAAGGCAGACCTGCGAAGGTATTGGGGGATGCGGCCAGGTCGTGGATGCCATGGATCAGGGCCCAATCGAACTGCACTTGTCCGACGGGTGGAGCCGGGAAGCTGAAGCGGTACTGGCTTTCGCCCAGCGTGCTGACAGCCGTTGCGGGCACTCCATTGACCAGCAGATCGGAGGCCTCCACACCAGTCACCGGTTCGCTGAAAAGAACGGAGACCGAATCCAGAGATCTCACTGTGGCTCCCGAGGTGGGAACCCATCCGATGATGGTCGGCGGTGTGTGGTCCACCAACCGGTAGGAGCCTCCCCCATTGCCTGTGAGTATCGGGTCGAAGCGGTTGGGTGGGTCGGCCTGATCCAGCAAAGCGAGTCGAGGATCCCACTCGACGGTGACCTCTCCGTAGGCGGGTTGGGTGAATTCAAAACGGTAGGAGGCCGGAGTGGCGGCCGTGACCGATTTGGCTCCGATGCCGTTGATCAGCAGGTGCGCCGCCACCACTCCGGTGACGGGTTCGCTGAAAGTCACGGTCCATGCGGTGAACGTCCCGACCGTGGAACCAGGGACGGGGTCCATGCGGAGCACCGTCGGTGCCACCGAGTCTTTCTGGATGGCCTCCAGCGAGGCATCAAAGCCCAGATCACTGCTGCCCAGGCTGCTCTGGAAAACTTGGATTGCGAGCACATTGGTCCCGGCCTGCAGGTATTTCACCGGATTGGGCAGGGTGTGTTCCGTGAAGGCGACGGGTTCTGCGGCGTTGTCGGCGAGGGTTGCCAAGCCAATCGCATCGCCAGAGGCACCTGGCACGTTCACCCGCAGCACCTCGGTGCCATTGATCCATGCGACAAATCCATCATCGACCAGCGCTCCCAGTCGGAGAGCGCTGACTTCGCTGCTGGGCTGCACAACGAAGGATCGGCGCAGGAAGATCGATCCGTAGACATTTTGCATGCCGCTGATCTGGGTGCCGCCGGGCAGGATATCGCCGTACCAAAAAGGGGCTGGAGCCGAGGTGAACTGGGTATCCTGAAAGTCTACGGTGCGCCACGCCGTGACCGGAGCCGAGGCCTCGTTGGTTCCAGGCCGCCACCGCCAGATCGCACCTTGGGGTATGAGAGTTTCAGCCTGAAGCTGACTCCAGAACACTGCGACCAGCCTTGTGAGGCTGAACCACCCCAGCAGGGCACGTGCCCACCTTGGCCACCTCAAATCAGGGATCATCCACGAAGACTAGCCGTTCATTGAAAAACCCTGCAATGACCATGGAAAGGGTTTGAGGTGGATTGTCTGACCGGGATGCGTGGAGCCGTTGAACCCCAGGCCGACATATTCTGCCTGATTTCGGCCGAGAGCCGGGTACCGAAGGACCATCCGCTGCGAGGGATCAAGGGGTTGATGGACGCCGCCCTGAAGAATCTGTCGCCGCTCTTCGACGAGATGTACGCCAGCGAAGGTCGGCCGTCGGTCGGCTCACCGAGGAGGTTCAAACCAAAGCCATCAACCCCTGCTCAGCCACCTGCCCATCAGCGGGTTGTAGATGTGGCCGCCCAACCTGTAAGCACCGAACCGAGGACCGCGACGAAGGCGAACCGGGAGAGGCGACGGAACGGGGAAGAACTTCCTTGGACCATTGGCGGACCTTTTCAGCACCGCCCGGCACCTGCAAGGCCAAGGAATCCCTTTCGTTGGGGCGCGGAAAGAAAGACGGGAGACCGCTCCGACCTCCAAAGCCGCTCGGTTTCGTCGGCCGACTTGTTGTTCACGTCGAGGTCGAGGTCGAGACGGGCTCCGCGCTGCCTAGATCGGTGCCGGCCTGCGTGGCAGATTGCCGATGCGGAAAAGCGACGACGGACATAGCTGACACCCCTGCCTTAGTCTTAGTGGGTAGTCTTAGTTTCGGCCTGAATCAACGTAACCCGTTGCGGTGGAAAGTGGTGCCAGCGGGGAGAATCGAACTCCCGACCAAGGGCTTATGAGTCCCCTGCTCTACCGCTGAGCTACGCTGGCACTTAGGCTTCCGGACTCCATCGCCCGGAAAGCGGAGGCGGATAGTCAGAGGCGGAAGGGTCCGCGGCAAGTCGTTTTGTGTCCGCGCGGCGGTTGCGTACGGCCACGCATCTGTGCTTGAATCTTCGTCTCGACTCTATGGCACAGATCAAATTCGGAACGGACGGCTGGCGGGCGATCATCGCGGACGATTTCACCTTTGCCAACGTGGCGCGCGTCGCCCAGGCGACCGCCGACCACTGGAAGCAGAACCCCGTCGCCGGCACCGGACCCACGGTCGTCATCGGCTACGACCGCCGCTTCCTCTCCGACCAGTTCGCGCGTTGCGTGGCCGAGGTGATGTCCGGGAACGGCTTCGCGGTGGTGTTATCCGATGCACCGGTGCCCACCCCCGCGGTGTCCTTCGCCGTGAAGCAGCTGAAGGCCGTCGGCGGCGTGATGATCACCGCGAGCCACAACCCGCCCGCGTTCAACGGATTCAAGTTGAAGGCCTGGTACGGAGGCTCCGCGGAACCGGCCATGTGCCAGGCCGTCGAGGCGCTGCTCGACGCCTCGCCCATCAAGCGCATCGATTTCGCCATCGCCGCCGGCGTGGACGACATCGTGGTGAAGGACCTCCGGGCGCCGCATTACGCCGCGTGCAAAAAGCTGGTGGACTTCGACCTGATCGCGAAGTCGAAGCTGAAGTTCGCGCATGAGGCGCTCTACGGTGTCGGCGCCGGCTGCTTCGACGATCTGCTCGCGGGCACGACCTGCCGCGTCACCACGCTCAACGCCGAGCACAACCCGCTCTTCGGCGGCATCAACCCGGAGCCCATCGCGAAGAACTACGTCAAGTCCGCGGCGTTCCTCGCCAAGAACCCGCACGACCTCTGTCTGGTCACCGACGGCGATGCCGACCGTGTCGGCGGCATGCTGGGTGACGGCGGCCTGCTCACCACCCACCAGATCATCTGCCTGCTGCTCCGGCACTTCATCGTCAACCGCAAGCAGACCGGCCGCGTCATCAAGGCGCTCACCACCTCCACGATGGTGGACCGCATGTGCGCCCACCACGGACTCGAACTGGTCGAGACCGGCGTCGGCTTCAAGTACATCGCGGCCGAGATGATCAAGGGCAACGTGCTGCTCGGGTTCGAGGAGAGCGGCGGCATCGGCTTCCCGGGGCACATCCCGGAACGCGACGGCATCCTCGCCGGCCTGATGCTCCTCGAGATGCTGGCGACGGAGAAGAAGCCGCTGAAGACCTTGCTCGCCGACCTCGAAAAGGACTACGGCCCGCACCGCTACGCGCGGATCGACACGACTTTCCCGTTGGAGAAGCGGCAGGCGCTGATGCAGTTCTGCAAGCTCAACCCGCCCGCCAAGCTCCTGAAGTCGCCGGTGTCCGACGTGAAGTCCGCCGACGGCGTGAAGTTCATCGCCAAGGACGGCTCGTGGCTGATGCTGCGCGGTTCGGGCACGGAGCCGATCCTGCGCATCTACGCCGAGGCCAAGAGCGATGCCGAGGCCGAGGCGTTGTTGAAGCTCGGCGTGAAGCTGACCAAACAGGTCTGATACCGACTCTTGGTGGATACCGGTAGAACTCGGCTGCATGTTGTGGGCGGCTTGCCCTGCAAGCCGAGTGGGTTGCGGGGGGCAACTCGCCAACGGCCCGGACAGAGATCACCCCGACTGGGCACGAGGCAGGTGCCGCGGCCCGTCGTCACGGTGCATTGATCGCGCCGACTTGGGATGGGTTCACCCAGCGGCAGACGGCCTCGGACGACGCGTTGCTGTGGGCCTCGGACGACGGTTTTTACAGCGTGCTGCCGTGCGTCCCGCCGGCAGACGGCTCGCACGGCGGGCGCGCGCGGAAAGGTCCCACGGGGCGGGATTCGGCGAGCCTCTG
>Ga0209443_1000357_pt1 | contig 31461 bp, 31 predicted proteins | sample LauGreBMM110DCMD_2_FD_187571 | JGI IMG/M metagenome (GOLD analysis project Ga0209443, IMG submission 187571) | Freshwater lake microbial communities from Lake Michigan, USA - Su13.BD.MM110.DCMD (SPAdes) (version 2) | ecosystem: Environmental > Aquatic > Freshwater > Lake | place: Lake Michigan... | reverse complement strand
TAAGTTTCATAAATGAAGCTTCATCATTAAAACTGAATCTACAATCTTCTTCGTTATATATAGAATTTTTGAATATTTTAATAGCAAAACTCATAATAAACATTCTCCACTCGTTCAATGGATTATCGGTTTTAAGAAACTCTTTTATATTTTTACAATATCCCATATATTTATCATATCTTTCTTGAGACATTTCGCCATCATTAAGAAACTTTTTACATATTTTAAATAATTCACTATTTTCGTCGGCAAATTGAGATTTAAATATATGAATAGTTAAAATCTTCATAATATCATTTTGTGCTTTTACGCCTACAATAGCATTACCATACAATACATTATGACACATTTTAATAACTTGCTGTAAGTTATCTTTAATATTCTTATACTTATCATCAATTACAGCATTTTTTTTGCTTATAGTCCATATAATTTCATTAACTATAATATTTTCTTTTTCATCATAAGCATCTTCATCTTGCGATACTATAATCTCATTAATATCACCTAATGCTTCTCTCATAGTATTTTCGTATTTTCTAATATTTTTAATAAGTGTTTTCTCTATATATACTTTATTCCGCTTACTCATATACGGAATATTAATAATTTTACAATGCTCAATTAACTCTTCAAGAGTATAATTTTTATAATCAGTCATAGTGATATTATTATTTTATATAATATATAATCAATTTTTATATTTGACGAACCGCTCTCCATTTTTTAAACTTGTCATTATAGGCGCAGGCGAACTTGAGAACCGTCATAGCATTCTTATCTCTAAAAGCAGTCCGCAATATTTTACTATCATTCATCGTTTGGACCAGAGCAATTCCAATAGATTTATCATTCGCATTTTCTGTCTCATAAATATCATATATATCCGGTTCAAGAGTTTTCATCAAGAACAGCACTTTCTCATCTGCAACAGAGCCTGCTGATGCGATAGCAAGGGTATCAGTATTTTTTCTCACAGGTTCTAGTTCTGGTATTATATCAATTTGAATATTGAGACTTTCAATTGTTTTAAACTCTGTGATATCCTTTGTTTTTCTTACTACATCAATAACATTCGTTTCGTCAAAGTTATAGAGTTTAGGTTTATATTTCAAATCGTAAGGCCAAATATAGATGCCTCTGCAAGTATAATTGAGGCTATTGGTGAGCTTATGTAATTCTGCAATAGACTCTTTATACATATTGAAATAGATTTTGACCTTATAATTACAGACATCAATAGTACTATCAGGAGTATATTGGGTATCAAGTATATTATAAATAATATTGAGCCTGTAGGGTAATGTTTTATTATTCAAGTGTTTACCTTCATAACACACAATATCATTAATTAGGAACGTCCAAGTGTCATCCTTACACTTCACCATCTCACCGTCAAGAAGCGTATTTTTAAACAGCTTTTTATCAAATAATCCTCTACCAAATATAATACGGGGTCTTTGATATCCAGGATGTATCTTTTTATCTATATAATACATTGTTTCAATATCATTATATAGGGTAAAATAAAGATAGTATCTATTACCATTTGAGCGCAAATTCATAAGATGATTAGTAGTAACTACATTAACATTAGTATTATCAAGATTATGATGATGTCTTTGTAATATCTTAATTTTATATAAAGTACTCAAATCACTCAGAATATCATCTTTATGGTCGTTGCTCTTAATGTTTAGCGCTATCCTGTTAGAAAAACTAATAATCCCTTGCATCTGTTTTAAATATTAATATTGATATATTTATATATCATTTTTTTTAAATATATTTATATAAAATAGATAAAATATCATGGTAAAGTTAATATATGATCCTATCAATTTAGAAAATTTACCACTTGATGATTACCTTGATAATGACCCTAATAATATAGTTATCATATATAATAAGAAGGCTTATGGAGTTAACAAGGCGCTGTTTATGTTTAATAATGAAATGAAAAGATGTATTATAGCAAATAATGCTTTGCTTAAGAAGAAGACATATGATAACCCAGAGACCTTCTATAATATAGGATATTTTATAGGGAAAAAAGCTATTGTGAATCAGAATACATTAAACGATGTATTGAAAAACCATAGAATTGCGGAGCTAACTTCAAAAACCTCGGGAGATACTTATATAAATAAGGAGTTATTGGAATTAACAACAATAGGCATCCTAAAACCACCATCTAAAAAATCCGTAGGAAAAGTTAACTTTAAACATGCATATGAAGATGTGTATTTTGATAAATTAATATCAGATTTTTTACGACAATATAGTATTAGGCTTTACTATTATTTAAATAAATGTTTATTAAATCTTGAATTATATAATAAATTATATAATAATGACGACGAACTATTAAACACTAATTCATTATTATTATTTAATAATATGCATAATAATAAACTATTAAACTATGAATTAATTTTATTATTAAGTAAAGATTTAAAAATTAAAAATAAAAAAAATTTTAAGAATATAGATTTTAAAAATGCCATAGATGAAGTAATTACTAATATAGACAAGGTATTTATTGAAGCAGCACCTAGATATGAAGCGCCGCGATACGAAAAAAAATATATTCATAAAGTTTTTTATAGAGGAATGGCGGGAAAATATATTAATACAAACGGTGGTTATTTAGAAAATATAGGTGATACCGCATTGATTCTTAATTATACATCTGTTTCTTCTGATATTAAAACGGCTCATATTTTTACAGCAAGCGTACCTAACCCGGTTATTTATAACATATATCTCGAAGAAGGATTGCCTTTTATCAATATGGTATCAACAACAAAATTTAAAAAAGAAAAAGAATACTTGTTGCCGCGTAATATAATATTTGAACTTATAAGTAAAAACGGAAACTTATATACTGTGATAGCGAAACCCTTTAAAAAAGACCAGTTCGCCATTAAAACAGGATGTATTCCATTAGACTTTTATGATATCAAGCCTGCGACGCCGCTTGCGCAGTTATCTTCTACAAAATCTAAAAAATTGTCATCATCACCTCCAAAAGTAAAGTCAAAAGCTGATTCAGCTAAAAGCAAAGACAATGTTAAACCTATTAAAAAAAGATGTCCTAAGGGAATGGTAAGAAATAAAATAACAAAGGAATGCGTTTCTAAAGCGAAAGCTAAGCCCGAGGCCAAATTGGGGCGTTGCCCTAAAGGAACACTGCGCAATCCTAAAACATTACTATGCGAAGCTAAGCCAAATTTTGAGTAATTCCAATATAACAGCCTTATTTTTGCAATATAGTAATTATTATGATGATATATTATAGAATATATAAAATAGTTCTGAGATGTTAGTATATGACCCTATCAATTTAGAGAATCTACCAGTAGCGGATTACCTTGAGAATGACCCTAATAATATAGTTATCATATATAATAAGAAGGCTTATGGTGTTAATAAGTCTCTTTTTATGTTTAATAATGAAATGAAAAGATGCATTATAGCAAATAATGCTTTGCTTAAAAAGAAGACATATGATAACCCGGAGACCTTCTATAATATAGGATATTTTATAGGTAAAAAAGTTATTGTTAGCCTTGATACATTAAATGTTGTCTTGAAAGAGCACAGAGTTATTGAGCTAAATTCAAAAACCTCAGGAGATACTTACATAAATAAGGAGTTATTGGAATTAACAACAATAGGCATCCTAAAACCACCATCTAAAAGTTCAGTAGGAAATGTTAATTTTAAACACGCCTATGAAGATGTGTATTTTGATGAACTAATGTCTTCTATTTTGAAAGAATATAGTTTGGAAATGTACTATTATATTAATAAAAGTTTAATAAATCCCGAATTATATAATCAACAATATAATAATAAGAAACCATTAAACTATGAATTAATTGAACTATTAAAAAAAAATTCAAAAAATATTAAAAACTTTAATAACATAAACTTTAAAAATGTTGTAGATAAAATGGTTATTAAAATAGACAAGTGTTTTATTGAAGCCGCTCCACGATATGAAAAAACATATATTCATAAAGTTTTCTATAGAGGAATGAAGGAAAAATATATTAATACAAACGGTGGCGAATTAGAAAATATAGGTGATACTGCTTTGATTCTCAATTATACATCTGTTTCTTCGGAATATGATGCTGCTAAAAATTTTGCTAAGTCGGGTTCAAAAGCAATTATTTATAAAATATATCTGGAAGAAGGATTGCCTTTTATAAATATGGTATCAAATGCGGTTTTTGAAGATGAAAAAGAATACTTGCTGTCCCGTAATATAATTTTTGAACTTATAAGTAAGCAAGGAAAAGAATATACTATTTTAGCAAAACCCTTTAAAAAAGACCAGTTCGCCATTAAAACCGGCTGTTTCTCAATAGACTTTTATGATATCACCCCTTCACAGCTTCCGCTATCATCTACGCCTCCTGCTAAGCTTTATTCTATAAAATCTAAACTATTTAAGCAATTACCTCTAAAAGCAAAGTCAAAAGCTGATTCTGGCAAAATCAAAGATAATGTTAAACCTGTTAAATTAAAGAGATGCCCTAACGGAATGGTGCGAAATAAAATAACAAAGGAATGTGATCCTAAAAAGAATATAAAAACTAAGCCTATACCTGAGGTGAAAGCGAAGTCCAAAGCTAAATTGGGGCGTTGTCCTAAGGGAACTCGTCGTAATCCTAAAACATTAAATTGCGAAGCAAAGCGAGGACCGCTTTGAGTAAATCTAATTATAACTATTTTTTATAATATAATATATATTAATGTATTTATATAATAGAATTAGCATAAAGGAATATGTTAGTATATGATCCTATAAATTTAGAGAATCTACCGCTTGATGATTACCTTGATAATGATGTTAATAATATAGTTATAATATATAATAAGAAGGCTTATGGTGTTAATAAGTCTCTTTTTATGTTTAATAATGAAATGAAAAGATGCATTATAGCAAATAATGCTTTGCTTAAAAAGAAGACATATGATAACCCGGAGACCTTCTATAATATAGGATATTTTATAGGTAAAAAAGTTATTGTTAAACTTAAAAAATTAAACAAGGTATTGAAAAAACACCGAATTATAGAGCTAACTTCAAAAACCTCAGGAGATACTTACATAAATAAGGAGTTATTGGAATTAACAACAATAGGCATAATTAAAATGTCTAAAAATTCAATAGGAAAAGTTAACTTTAAACATGCATATGAAGACGTATATTTTGATGAATTAATGTCATTTATATTGCATCTATATAGTTTGACAATGTACAATTATATAAATAAAAATTTATTAAATCCTGAATTATATAATAATAATTATGTAGTAAGCGATGATATAAAATCAATGTTCTATAATAAAAAGGTCTTTCTTAACATAGAATTTAAAAATTATATAGATAAAATTATTACTAAAATAGATAAGGGTTTTATTGAAGCAGCACCACGATATGAAAAAAAATATATTTATAAAGTTTTTTATAGAGGAATGAAGGAAAAATATATTAATACAAATGGTAATGAATTTGAAAATATTGGTGATATGACAATAATTAAGAATTATACATCTATTTCTTCAACATATAAGGTTGCTAAATCTTTCGCTCTGCCTGGTGCAAAAGCCTTCATTTATAAAATATATTTGGAAGAAGGATTGCCTTTTATAAATATGGTATCAACAACCGCATTTAAACATGAAAAGGAATATTTATTGCCGCGTAATATAATATTTGAACTTATAAGTAAAAAAGGAAACGAATATACAGTAATAGCAAAACCCTTTAAAAAAGACCAGTTCGCCATTAAAACCGGCTGTTTTGAATTAGACCTTTATGATATCACACCCGTGTCGCTTCAGTTGCCTGCTAAGATATCTCTATCATCGCCTAAAAAATCAAAGGCAAGGGCAAAATCAAATATAGATTCAGGTAAAAGCAAAATTATACCTGTTATATCAAAGAGATGTCCTAATGGAATGGTGCGAAATAAGATAACAAAGGAATGCGTTCCTAAACAGAATAATAATTTTAAACATTCTGTTAATATAAAAGCGAAGTCGCCGAAGTCGCCTAAGTCGCCTAAGTCGCCTAAGTCGCCTAAGTCGCCTAAGTCAAACGCTAAAATTGGGCGTTGTCCTAAGGGAACTCGTCGTAATCCTAAAACATTACTATGTGAAGCCAAGTTAGGCTAAGCAAAGCTAAGTGTGTAAATAATTATAATATAACAGCTTATTTTTGTAAAACTATATAATTATAATTATATATTATATAATAATATAATGTTTGATAATCTGCTATATATTTTCTCAAAAGATACAATTGATTCCGCTAGCGTTGATAATAATTATTATGTCAGAGAGGTTGATAGGCTCAATAAGACGCTGCTTCAAAAAAACAGCGAACTACAGCTTTTACAGCGCAAATATAACAAGCTACTCAATCATTGCATAGAGAACGAATTGGCCTCTAAATTGAACAATAAAAAACGCATAGAATCAATAATAATTCAAGACATCCAAGATTCCAGCAAATCCCTTGATAGCCCTGTGGATTCCGGAGATTGCGTTGGAGATGCGATATACATACGCGGAAATAACAGAGACACGAGCGATAACGACGAGTACGAGAAGATATAGAAAATAAGTATTTATTTTTGTATAATTTTCATAACACTATCAAGTTTTTTTTCTATTGAAATAATGTTGTGTTCCATCAATAACAATATGGTATCATATTTAGCTTTTAATTCAATATTTTCATTATCTATGTGGTATTTATTATTTTTTTCAATATAGCTATCTATCATTTCCCTCTCAATATTATATTTATTTGATAAATTATCTATATCCGTATTACCATTCTTATATTCTGGGTATATAATAAGTGATATTGTACGGCATTTAATAGCAACAAGAGTTCTTTTGTGTTCTAATGCTATGTATTCGTATGTTTTCTTCTCAGCAATTTCTTGGATAAGTTTAGCATCTTCTTCTGGTTTCCATTTAGTATAAGTACAATTAGTTTCTTCATTATTCTTGATATCCATTTTTTCAATATATTTCTCAATAGCAATCTTTTCTATATTATATTCTCGCGACAAATCATCTATGTTTGTATCGCCCTGATTATATCTGAAATATATAATACTTGATATTACCCGCGATTTGATAGCTCCAAGAGTTCTTTTGTGTATCAATGCTATTTCTTTATAAGTTTTCTTCTCATCAATTTCTTTAATCAATTGCAAATCTTCTTTTAGAGTCCATTTGTTATAGGAACAGCTCGTAAGTTCATTATTTTTTAATGTAGAAATATAACTATACATTTGTATATAAATAATACACGCATATATGTTGATGTCATTTTTTATACAATGATATACTATGCTATACGAGAAGATTTAGATATAAATAATTAGCTTATTAATAATGTATGTATGTATGAGCTTCAAAGTCCGCGAGAGTTGCGAGAGCTATATGATGAATGGTTTGGCAATAAGGATTATTGGTTTTCTAAAAATAGCAAGATAGATGTATATTTATGCGACAAGTACTATAAATACATAGAGATTACCGAGAATATTTATGAGAATTATAAAAATAATCTGTGTCATTATGAAGACAAGACAATAATTGCGTGTATTATATTATTAGACCAGATATCAAGGCATTTCAAGAGAGTTTATGATACTAATATAGATATAGTTGGATTTTCCAGAAAAGCTATAAACTTCTCTAACATACTATTATTACACGATGGATGTCGGGACAATAGATTTACTATAGATGAATTGAGTTTTATATATTTGCCTTACAGGCATTTGAAGGATATTGACAAAATATATGAAATTATTGGTATATATATTGAGCTATATGAAAAGGCTGATGCTGAGGCTGATGCGGAAGATAAATTGAAGTGCCGAAGATATCTTCAAGCTACTCTCAATAATATTTACAAAGATATTAATCTATTATCTATGAAAATAAGAAAGCGAGTAAAATCCTGGGGTTATATCAATAAGGATATATTAGACCCGAGATGTCTTGAAGATAGCAAAATGGCTGCGGTAGTATGTCCAATTATCCACGAAAATATGCGGAATGAAATAGAGAAACTCAAGGATGGCTCTACGATTATCGTGTCATTATCTGGGGGCGTTGATAGTATGGTAGCCTTGTATTTATGTAAGTATATCAAAGACACTTATAATCCTCGTAAAATTAAGAATATAATTGCCATTCATATAAACTATAATAATCGCGAGCATTCAGGAGATGAATTGGATTTCGTAAATTATTACTGTAATAAATTGGGAGTCAAATTGTATTTTAGGACTATCAAAGAAATCTCTCGCAACAATTGTTTACACAACGGCTTACGCGATTTATACGAGGATATTACAAAAAATATAAGATATGATATGTATCGCTTGAATATCAAGAATGATAGCGATAGAACATATATTTTACTCGGACACAACAAAGACGACTGTTTTGAAAATGTGATAACTAATATTTCAAATAAAAGCAATTACAACAATCTTTGCGGTATGGAGGTTCTTAAAGAGATTGAAGGAATGTCTTTTTGGCGGCCATTATTGAATATAGAAAAGCGGCATATTCTGGATTGCGCGAATATCAATAAGATACCCTATCTATATGATAGTACGCCGGCGTGGTCTGTTCGCGGGAAAATTAGAGATACTGTCCGGCCTTCATTATTACTTCTCAAAAACAACGAAGGAATAGAGGACAATTCTATGATAGACTCATTCTTTTATTTGAGAGATTATATAGCAAATACGCAGGATATTTTCTATGAGCTAATCATAAAAAATTTGATATCTAAAATAAAATATACGGACGCCGAGAATAGTCGCAAATATATTGCCGAATACAGCAAAACAGAATTGCTATCACTCAAATATATAGTAATCGCCAAAATATTCTTTGACAAATTAAATATTAGATATTCCCACAAGGCCATCAAAGACTTTTGCGAATACATCGGCGCCTTCGCTACTCTCGACAAGGCTCTGCGAGGACGCAAGTTTATACTAAGCAAATCCTGCATAATAGATATAAAAATAAATAGTAAAAATAATAATTATTATAATATTATAATAACATAAATACAAAATGATAGGATACTATTTCATTCAAAACAAATATATATTTGTAGGTAATAAGTACAAGGGCAGGGATACTTATATAAATGGAAATGATAAATATACCAAGGAAATGACTGTCAAGTCAGGAGAGCCAGCATACAAGCCTGCAGATGAGTCGGTATCAAGCATTAGAATAAAGGAATCTTTTGACACCGTGGAGGATGAGAATGAAAACTTGATTCGCAATAATAAAAACAAAGGAACTAATATTTCTATGACATACAAAAAACTATTGAATTATATATTTTTAATATTCTGATTAAACTGTTAGCTGGTATTTGTATATGCGCGTTCGTTGCGAGCAACGCTAGCATATAGAGGAATCTTGTTTTCAAAGGGATAATATAGGGCACGAAAGGAGTTTTTGATAGTATCTAAAACGCTCGGTCTATCTTTTTTACTTTCAAATAATTTATATTTGTAAATATTATCATAATCAGAATAATCCGCATAATATGTCGGGTAAGTATTATTGGCCGGATATAGAGGATAGATGGGGTTAATGGGATTGATTGGGTAAATAGGTCTGGGAACTATGGTATTCGCGATAGCTGGAAGAAAATTAGTAAATGCGATAGAAACTGTTAAGAGCGACATATAAGATAATACTGTATATCTAAACATTATCAATATTATATATATCGCGCCATTTCTTTATATTCTTTCGGTCTTCATCCAATCGTTAATATCGTTAATATCGTTAATTTTCGGAGAGTTTAAGGGATTTATTGTCTTTCAAGAAGCAAGCGGGAACATTAGCAATAGGCAAGTCGGTTTTTTGAAGTTTCGCGCTGTAATCATATATTTCGTTATAATTATTGTTAGGGTCATTGTTATCCGCTATATCATCTACATATACTTTCTCCAAATTGCTATCAAATGTATTATTTTTTATGAAAGGCCTGATTATTTCTACTTCAAAATTATCATTCTCATTCATCAATTTGCCCTTGTCATTATCGTTGTATAGTAATATGTTGTTTTTATTAACATAATCTATATCATTTTTATTAGTCATTTTCTTAAAATCCTCATTATATAAATTGACAAGCTTTGGAGGCGGCGGATTATTTCTTTTGCTTTCAAGAGAATTATTTATATTATTAGTTATGCTAGGATATCCTGGTTGATATGTTGATTGCGTATGTTGTCCAGTATCTTGTTCGCCATTTTTATTCGGTATTAAAATATACTGTTTTTCATACATAAAATAATTGATATAATAGGCAATAGACATTATTAATATAGCAATCAGAAATACCCAAAGTATAGCTTCCATAGAATTGTCTTCTTCTTCCATAATATATTATTACTTTATTACTATATTACATTAATATTTTTAATCATATTCGTCATTATTCATCATTATTTGTCATTCGTCATCATCGTCGTTAATAAACATCGGCTTCTTAGCACCTTTAGTCCTTGCGGTCTTATCAGTCCCGTCATATCCTTCGTCGCCGGCGTACTCAGCGTCGCCAGCTTCGCCATTATCTATTTCTATTTTTTCGTTGTCTTGATAATATGATATTTTGTATTTATTGTTATTGTAGAATCTCAAGCGGGCTCCAGTTTTTCTATGGAATACTGAGAACTCGTCTGAAATATCAATACAAAGCGGGGTATATTTTCTGTCTTCAGGGCGCTCTCTCAAAATACGCCCAATGGATTGCTGGATATCTGAAATAGGCGATGCGAATATTACAGTATTCAGCGTGGGTACGTTGAAGCCCTCAGAAGCTAATTGAAAAGTTGCCAAAATAATTTGTTTCCCCGATGATACATTTAGCTGCTCTTGTTTCATTCCGCCGACATAATATCCGTAGTCCTTATTAGCTATATTTTTCTCTACTATGTAATCTTCAATTGATTTCAATTGATTCCTTCTTTCGCTCAATATAAGCACCCTTCTATCAGGTTCATTTTTAAGGATTTCTATTAAAATCGTAATAATATATTCGGTTCGCGGTTTATAAGAGCATATATTGTTAATCATCGCGGCGATATTCTCCTTACCATTCCACCTTTTCTTGATAGCCGAATATTCTATATCGGGAACATAGTATTTGTGGATATTGACGATGACATCGGTATATTCCTTGTTTTTAACAGAATACACAGAACCGCCTATATAATATTCAAATACTTTGCGCATCCCATCCTTGCGATTTAGCGTAGCAGATAATCCGAGGATAATAGGAGTATTGAGTTTCTTGAATGCCCTACAAAATACCTGAGCACCCGTATGATGCACTTCGTCTATGATTACAAATCCGATATCCTCAAATATCTTGCTATCATAATCTCTCATAGCGAGAGATTGCAGAGATGCTATAATAAAATCCTTATTTTCAACATCTACCTTATTCTGCTTAATGATTCCTATGGATGCTGCAGGGGCGAACTCTTTGACCGTTTCAATAAATTGCTGATTCAAGAAATCCTTGTGGCTAATAAACATCGTTTTTTTCTTCAAAGCACAGGCGATATATAAACTCATAATTGTCTTGCCAAAACCACAAGGGACTGAAATAATACCACCCATTTTGCGAGGATTTCTCGCGGCTTCTAAAAAATTATTAACAGGCTCCATCTGCGCTTCTCTCAATTTCCCCACAAACCCTACAGATATATCTGCGCCGGCTCCGGCTCCGGTTCCACCAGTTCTACCAGTTCCGCAAGTTCTACCAGCTTTGCAAGCAGACAATTTTAGTACTTTCGGAACACCATAATTAACTAAGCCGTAATATCTCGGAATATAGATTCTATTCTCGGTTTCTCTATACAATTCAAAAACAACTTCTTCTGCATCTTTGTTATTTCCCATATCAAAATTAACTTTTGGCTTCATCGTCAGCTCCTTTTTAATTTTTTCAATTTCTTCGGGTTTCAAAGATGTTTTTGATATACTATATCCATTAGTTGATAACATTATTATAATACATATAATAATATATATCATTTTTTTATATGAATTATAATAGGAATATAACAATAAATGTATATCAACACATTTAGATTATTAGCATTCATTATATTGTTTGCTATTATCATTATTGTTGAAATACCTTTTAAAAAATTATTTAAAGACCCTACAATACAGTTGTATATTGCTGTTTTCTGCATAGCGATTTTGATGTTATTAGATAACATAACCGGTTTTATATTAACAATCGCAATCCTAATCCTATATTTCAGGGTTTATACAGATGAAATAAAAATGAAGAGAGAACGCGAAAATATGCAAGACATCAACGACGACAAACCAGAAAAACCCGCGACTGCTACGACTGCTACGACTGCTACGACTGCTACGACCGCTACGACTGCTACGACTGCTACGACTGCTACGACTGCCATAAAAGAACCAGGACAGAAAGAAGATACTCATAAGCCGAATATGGATTCTTCAAAGGAAGCAGGAAAAGGAGCGGGATGCGATAAAGGGTGTGATAAATGTTCTATGGAAATGCCGAAGAAAAAAAATATATTTAATGAAATGGCCGTAGATAATTTCGTCCCTTATATAACTGAGGAAAACTTATTAGCAGCACAAACAAATATTATAGATGTTTATAATTATAATTTGTGTATCAATAATGATGATATAGAGACCTTGGATGTTAAACGAGGGCCTTTATGCGATATTCAGGGATTACAAGATATTCCTGATTTAGGCGATAACAAAAGGCTCAGAGGATATGACACATACCACAGTCGCCTCGGCAATTTAACATATGATATCTTGTAATGTATTTATCACATTATACCATATCTCTTTTATTGGGAGGGACATACGGGATTGCGAGATAATTGAAGATGTCTTCTTCTGATTTAATTATATCGGCAGTATCTATAAACTTCTTAGTGTCATTATTTTTAATACCATATTCTGACAAAGACCATCCTTTTTCAAGAGCTACTTTTCGCATATATATATTGAATGAATAGGAACCTGTAAAATACAGTAGAGCGAAATAGTAATACGAGGGGTCGGCTATCAGTATATCTATTCTTCTCGCGGGCAATTCGGGAGATAATTTACATAATCCCATAAACTTGCTTTTTCCATTTGCCAATGTCTCTATGATATAACCTCCCTCTGTAAGTTCGCTTACTAACTTTTTAATATTTAAATCATCGCGGTTTTTAATAAGAATATCAATATCTCCCATATCCTTATTTTGCCTTCTATAACTTCCTACAAGTTCAAACTCAATATCTTTATACACCTTTTTAAATATAGTATCTATAATTTTATAATGTTTCTTGCCTTCACTCATAGGAATACGCATATTCATATCATCGTAGTATTTTAAGCCAATTTTCTGCTTTTCGTTAAGCAATTCAGGTCGCTCATACAGCTCTTCAAAAGTACTTATATTACTCATAAGCTCATTTATTTTAACAGGACCAACGCCATACAATTTGCCTAATTTTTTCTGTAATGAAAATTGCGGGTCATTTAATGCCCTTTCAACAGCTGTCATTTTACCGGTCTCAATCAACTCTTTAATCTTCGCATTAATTTTCTCACCAATACCATTTATATTCTTAATATCATCCATATTATTGATAGGTCCTTCAAATATCTCGAGAGAATCAATAACTTTGCCATATGCTCTCGCTTTAAAAGGTTCCTTATTAAGCTTATCAAAATCCTGCAATATTTTAAGATTATCTATAATAGCCTTCTTATAATCAACAGGCGCTTTAGCTTTCGTGGCTTTCGTGGCTTTCGTGGCTTTCTGTTTCTTTTCCTTAGCAACTACTACTGCGACAGGGACAGGAACTTCAGGTACTAGAGGGACAGAGGGGATATCTTCGTTGGCTGGCTGAGAAGGAAGAGGAATTGGCAATAGAGGAAACGCGAGTAACTCTTGCTTTTTGTTTAATTGCTTTAAATAATTGGCACCTACGCATTTGCCTGTACGAGGGTTTAGGACTTTTGGTGGATTACAAACTTTGCTCATTCTTATTTATTAAATATAATAAATATTTATAAAAATCATTCAATTTTTCTTTTTTTACACAGATTTTGTTTTTCTGCGAGTATATGCATTGGTCTTGGTCTTTGGAGATGAGCTTGTACTCGTGCTTGATAATTTTGCAAAATTAACTTTGTAAGGCTGTAAGGGACAAGGAGGTATATGGATATCATATGGAATATCTTTGGTACAATTCTTCAACAATGGTATTCTTTCCAGCTTGTCATAGATATCTTTAACAGGCTTTCTCTTAGCCTTGCATTCGTGTATCAATTGTTTATTATAATTATTAGGGATTATGCCGTAAGTATATATTAGCGGGAATGAAGAATAATTATCAGCTACTTTGTGATCAAAGTATATAGGGTATTCTCTTATATATTTAGGATTATCTCCATAGTATAAGAAGAGCTTTTCAATTTTCTCTTTGGACATCAATTCATATATTGGTTTCATAAGATAAATGCTTCTATCTAGAAACATAATAGAACCTTCATTATTATTGTCTGTACAGCTCTTTTTAATTATATCAATTGCAGTATTTGACATAAAAGGGATTAAGATAAATATGTCAAATCTTGTATTTTGAAAGTTATCTTCTATTGTATTAGCCATTTGCGACCCCGAATAACTCGCGTCATCAGCTATTATAACTGGCATGGATTTGTCAAGTTTTTTAACATCATTTATAATCTTAATAGTATATTTTTTGTTATTTATATATTTCTTAACAATCTGCATTATCCAATAAGAAGATTTATTGATATCATCTATATTTATAAAGAATTGTAATACAGTTGTTTTTAACATATCCAGCATTTCTTTAATTGCTACCTTGTATGTTTTCAAAAATTGGTTATGATTTATATAAACGGTTTTAAGGATAAACTCAGAAGCTATTTGTCTTATTGAAGGGTCGCTTCTCTCTAACCATAATGACACATTATTTGTATCAAATGGATGTCTGTTAGGCTTCTTAATAATTATGCTACTAGAGCTTTTGCTCTTATCACTCATTCTGCTATCTATATTACATATTGAAAAAAAGTAAAATAAGCCAGATTTTTCTAAAAAATTGAAAAATGAAAAAATAAAGATATTTCAGTGTCTCAAGAACTGCTCTATTAATCTAAGTATTTTATAATAAATATTGAGAGGCTATTGAGAGGCTATTGAGAGGCTACTGAGAGGCTATTGAGAGGCTATTGAGAGGCTATTGAGAGGCTATTGAGAGGCTATTGAGAGGCTATTGAGAGGCTATTGATATATTAGTATTACCATTATGATAACTTTAAAAGACACTGGATTTTCTAAAAATTGTAAATTAAAATTTGAGTACATCTCTTGATTTATTTTGTAATTTCTAAAAAACTTTTGAAACTTTTGAAAAAACAGAAAGATGTACTCAAATTTAAAAATGAAAAAATAAAGATATTCCAGTGTCTCAAGAACTGCTCTATTAATCTAAGTATTTTATAATAAATATTGAGAGGCTATTGAGAGGCTACTGAGAGGCTATTGAGAGGCTATTGAGAGGCTATTGAGAGGCTATTGAGAGGCTATTGAGAGGCTATTGAGAGGCTATTGAGAGGCTATTGAGAGGCTATTGAGAGGCTATTGAGAGGCTATTGAGAGGCTATTGAGAGGCTATTGAGAGGCTATTGAGAGGCTATTGAGAGGCTATTGAGAGGCTATTGAGAGGCTATTGATATATTAGTATTACCATTATGATAACTTTAAAAGACACTGGATTTTATAAAAATTGTAAATTAAAATTTGAGTACATCTCTTGATTTATTTTGTAATTTCTAAAAAACTTTTGAAACTTTTGAAAAAACAGAAAGATGTACTCAAATTTAAAAATGAAAAAATATAGATATTCCAGTGTCTCAAGAACTGCTCTATTAATCTAAGTATTTTATAATAAATATTGAGAGGCTACCGAGAGGCTACCAAGAGGCTATTGAGAGGCTATTGAAAGGCTACCGAGATATTAGTATTACCATTATGATAACTTAAAAAAGACACTGGATTTTTATAAAAATTGTAAATTAAAATTTGAGTAGCGGAGCGTATCTCTTGATTTATTTTGTAATTTCTAAAAAACTTTTGAAATTTTTGAAAAAACAGAAAGATACGCTCCGCTACTCAAATTTAAAAATGAAAAAATATTGATATTCCAGTGTCTCAATAAATGCTCTGGTAATCTTAAGTATCTCTATATAAATATCGAGAGGCTACCGAGAGGCAAAAATATAAAAAGATATATAATATGATATATAGTATGTAATAGTATGTAATAGTGTGTAATAGTGCGTAATAGTGTGCAATAGTGTGTAAGAGATAATATGGAGATATTTAGATGCTGTATAATATGCGGTATTTAAACTTGGAGGATTCTAGAGATTCATATACTGGTATTACTATATATTTGCATATCTTATTCTCATTTTTGATATACATCGCGTTTATAGAGGCTATATTGGCTTCAGTGTGTCTATCTTCAGGCTTTAATTCATCTCTCTTCTTACCATTATATTTTTTGAGATATTTTGTAATATAATAGCCTTCAATATCGCAGAAATATTTTGCAGGGTCTTCCTCAAGCTCTATTTTAATATGGAAGATATCGCATAGCATTTTAGATACTTCAGGCATACTATCGGCAAACTTAGGGAATTCAAAGTATTCGGCATCTTTCTCTTCAAAATTATTCTTAAGCTGATATACTCCGGTGATTTTATCGCCATTATTGAAAGGCTCCAGGTATTTATTGGCGTCCAATTTCTTGCCCCCGTGCTTCGCTACAACATTCTTAGCACATTCCTCCATCACCTGGCATATATTTTTACACCTTTTCGTAGAATATACATCGGTCGCCTTTTTGCGTTTATCCCAATTCCTGAATCGCCCTGTAATTCTGCCAAACAATTGATACATAGTGTCATTCAATATATTATCATAGCCAAATATAGCAGCTGTGAAGCTTCCGAGCTTCTCAGATACAAGTGTTTGACCCATACCGACGCAAATGAAGCCAATATATACAAGTGGCCTTTCGCTTATATTATTTGCTTCCATATAATTCGCTATTAAATCTCCCAACTCGCCTTCTTTCAATATGATAGGCTGTGATATCGTATCGCCGTCAGTGTTTTTATATTGAATGTTCTTTTCAACACTATTCAGAACTATAATTACACACGATGGCTCGTGTTTAAATAGACACTCTCTTAAATAATTATGGGTAATCCTTCGCACATTAGCGGGTATAAATACACGGCTATATTTACTCAATATATCTGGATACTTTTTGAGAGTATCCTTGATAAAATTCATAGTAAATATTTCGTTGTCCCTAAAGCCCACATCAGCATAATTGGCATTTTTGGTGCTTTTATATGCACTATCATTGTCGCCATAGCATATAAAATTAGTATCATTATAGCCTATGTAATCCGTGTCATAATAGTTATCTATATGCAATATATTGATGTTAGACCAGAATCCCATCTTATTGTCGCTCCAGATATTATTAGGTGATGCTGACATCGCATACATTGCCGATACAATCTCCAAATCATTGATAGTCTCAATATGCTTGCGAATATTACAGACAGTATTCTTAATATATTTATGAAGCTCGTCAAAATATACGAAGACACGCTTGACAGCTGTATTGCCCTCGCTGAGCTTATAAATAGTATCAAAGCAATCGTTGAATCTCTTAGTATTACTACACGCTATGACAATCCGGGGCATATTCCATTCTGTCTTTGTAGCCTTGGTCTTCTTAGTTTCCTTTTCTTCGGGTTCATTTAATATATGAGCTGCCTGTTTGATGTGCTTGTAATCTCCCTTATATACAGAAGCAAATACACATACCGAACCATCACCATATTTATCATTGACTTCGCTCAGTCGGTTAGAAAATTGCTTATTATTCAAAAGCGTATTCATAGTAAGTACTATGTGAATGCTACGCCCTTGCTCTTCATCTTGTTCCAGACTCTCCATAATTTTATTGACTATGACGAATGTCTTACCCATCTGCGTAGGAAGAACACAGAGATTGAACTTGTTATGTTCCATCACCGTCGCCTCTTGTAGCCTCACAAGTTTAGATAAGAGTTTTTTCAAGCCAAGAACTTTTCTAATAACAATTATATAGGACTATTAGGCTTCTATGAGTCAATTTTTATTATTATAAAAACATATTTATTCTAAGTGTATAAAAAATAAAAAATAATATTAGATGGATTATAAAAAATTTGAGGATAATATATATAAGCATATTATAGAATATAATAAAGGCAGAGAGAAGGCTATTAAGAAGGTAGAGAAAGTCCAAAAAACATTGAATCTTACAAATGAAGAAATATCGCAGATTATTATTTCTTTTGATAATCTGTTGAGTAAAAATGTATATAAATATTATTATAACAAAGCTTCTTTAATAGGTAAAAGCATATACACAAAGCCCGATGGTGCCCCCGAAGATAATGTTAAAACCTGTATATCTAAAATATACAAAATAAAGTCTCTTGTAAAATTGAAGAGCTTATCTGGCAATACCTTTGCTACAAAAATAAAAGATAAGGATAAGATTATTAATTTTTCTTTATACGACGACTATAGTATTGAGGAAAATTATAAAAACTTGGAGAAACGCAAGTTCGTATATAAAGAACTCGCGAAGAGAGAACTGATACCAAAGATAAATGATATTATTATGTGTAATAATAAATGCGATAATTCCAAACCGCAGAGAGTTAAAACCGCAGATTCGGGATATTATATAATAGTATATGATAATCCGGCAGACTATAGACAATTAAATGCCGAAAATATAAACAAGTTATCGGCAGAAGACAAGAAGAAACTGCTTGCTAATTTGGAATTATTCGCACAAAAAATACTTGACAATAAAATTATATCATATACCGAATTTGTTGGGGAATATTATGAAGGAGGTTCAAAATGGCTATTCTTTGATAATAACCTAAAGATTGTAATTATTATAACAGACAGCTATTCTATGTATCAATTTAGTGATAAAGAAAATGCTACTATGGATAAAAAGACCCTTTATAAAAAAATAACTAAGAAGCTTTTAAATAATACCGAAAGAATACAGGGTTTATATGTCAAAAAATATGTAATATTGAGATTATTACAAGAAAAACAGTTGATTATATAAGAACAATTGCTATATGCATGGATAATATGGTCTGATATTTTACAATTAATAAAAAAATTGACAAGAAGCAATATTAAAATAATTATACAATGTTTCAAAACATCGTCTTCGCGGTTGCCCTCTTCGCTACTATTGCTATGTCTAACATCGGCATAACCGATGCACGGATGAGAATTAGCAGAATGAGAACATCTAGATGCGAGTGTGCATCTACTGTATCAAAAGAAAGAGATGAAGCCTATAATAAATACAATACGGCTATTAGCATTTCAGAAAATATTATTACCATAAATAATTGTCCACCGGGAAAAGAATTTAAATACGACGATTACAGTGATGATTATAAAGTTAATTGTAATAACTGTCCTGATAATTATTATAGGACTTCTACAAATACATCTTGCCTTCATTGTCCGGTTGGTTATTATTCTAAATCGGGAGATGCCGAATGTACTAAAGCTAAAACAAATAGTAGTAATGTGCATACTTTTTGTGGCGAAGGTAGTATTTCTGGTAATAACAAGTTTGCCGAATACAAAGAGAGTTGCTATAGTTGTTATGCGGAAAATAAAGAATATATGCCTTACAAAAATAATCACGATAGTTGTTTTATCTGTCCTAAAGGAAGTATCGTAGATAGAGCTGCAAAAAGTTGCACTGAATGTCCTGCTGGATATTATGAAAAAGATAATATATGTATAGAGTGTGATATTGGAACATATAACGATAAACTTGGTGCATCTAAATGTAATGTATGCAATAATCAAAATGCTATTGCATATAATTCGGTAGGAGGATATAATTGTGATAATAGCATATTCTATGATTTGACGGATACAATTAAAAATAATCTAATCAATATGGATATGGTATTAAAGCCACTTGCATATAGTGCGAATCTTGGTGTCGCAATGATTAGCAATAATCGTCGTGCAGCCGAAATCGTTATTCCCGGTATTGCGATAACATATTTCGCTATTATTAGTATGTAAATGTCTAAGATATGTATAATATGTAATTATATATTTTTATATTTTTATATTTTTAGCAAGTTAACAAATACTATTTGTATATAATTAGATTATAAAAACTTATTATATAAATAAAAAAATGATTCTATATATATAGATTATAAAGGACATAATGGCGATTACATATAAAGCAAATATTGTTGAGGATGTTCTAAAGGTTATGGAACATTTGAATGATACCAAAATATCTAAACCTATTATGACAATTTATGAGTTTGACAAAATAATTGCACTGAGAACACAGCAAATTGCATCTGGCGCTCCGCTATTTATTAATGATATGACAACTAATGTCAAAAGCAATATGGAATTGCGTCAAATAGCCCTAAAAGAACTTACTGAAGGACGATTGCCTTTTATGGTTGAGAGAAAATTGCCTAATAACAAGAAGGAATATTATAGAGTTCGCGACCTTGATTTAGTAGCTGTCAGAGATAGAATTAGATAATGTATGTAAAAATTGATAAGTAATAAGTATTTTCTTTTAAAATACTTGCAAAAACTGTATAATATGAATTGTCCCCTATTGAACGATGATATAATGTATTATTTAAAAGGTCATATATATATTAATGATTATGACAAAATGAAAAATGTATCTGTAAAATACAGAGATTTATTTGATTTGAATCCAATTTTATATAATAAATATTATGATATATTATTAACTATTCGCGGCGTTTCCATAGAACACATATTTGATATTATAGATTTAAATATTAGAAATAAATATAAATTAAAAAGGAATAAAACAATTAAAAAGAAACTCTTAAAATATTCAAGTCTTTTAGAAATATGTATTAATAATAAACAAATATTTGTTATAGAATATCTAATTGATATAATATATAATACATCTAAAAAAAAATTTATTAATATTATAAGTACTATTAATCATTTATATAATAATGATGAATTATATTACGGAGACATAACTAAATTTTGTTCTTCTTTAACAATTATCATTCAATATTTTAAAAATGATATTATTTATAATAATCAAAATTTAGAATTGTTATTCCAATTGAATATAGCTATATTACTTTTAATTATAGTTAAGAAGTTCAGTTTTTGTAATGAAATTATTGAAAACTATAATAAGTGTTGTATTGATTTATTCAAGACACAAAATATGAAAATAACTGAATATTTAGATATTATTCAACAAGGGATGTATGGTGATGAAAAATATTTTAAAAAATATTATATTAATTATATAATAAATATATTACAACAATTGTATATTGATGTATAATATTATATATTATATAAAAAAATGATATCATATATAAAAATTATAATATAAATGAGCGAATTATTTTTACAAGATGATATCATAGATGCTTTTAAATCTAAAATTGATATAGATGATTATGATAAATTAAAAAGGGTATCTATAAAATATAAGAAATATTTTGATTTGAAGCCTATTATAGATTCAAAAAAATACGATGATATTATGATTATACAAGGATGTACGGTAGATATCCTCTTAAGTATCATTACAAGACATGTAATAGAAAAATATAATTATAAAGAGATTAAAGAAATTGCAGAACAAATCTTGAAAAATAAAGGTAAGTTTAGTTTGACATTAGATAATAAAGGGCATACTATTTTGAAATATGTTATAAAACTTTATTATAGTTGCTATAACAATAATTACAACGGTATTATATTTTCGCTTTGGATTTTTCGCAATTTTTGTAATAAAAATTTAAATCTTACTAATATTGAATATTTTGTTAATCCTATCATATCATATATTGAAGATATCAATAGAGAAGATACCTTATCACAATTTAATATAGATGACGAATATAATGATATTGACAATAGCAAAATACTTATATGTATAAATCTGAAAATATATTTATTAATTATTATGAAAAGATTAAATACAATAATACCAGAAAATTCACCAAAGAAACTTGATAATCAGACAATAGATATTATAAATAGAAGTTTGCGAGAAAATGTAATAGATTACATTGATTTTAACACAAATGCTCTTGGTTTCCCGAATTATTACATAAACTATGTAAAATATATTTGTAATAAAATAATGCTATGATGCGAATGCTAAAATAGGGGCAATATACAACTTTTATTTACACATACTATATTACAATATTGATAATGATCTGAAAAATCGGTGATAATTTCGCTTACCGGATCAAAGTAATGAACTTCTCCTGTAAAATTGACAAACTCGCTGTCCGTGCGACATCCTACATCAAATATACAATCTATCTTGTCTCTAATATTCATAAAAAATACATATTCGCCATTTGTTCTGGAATCGCAATTATTAAACATAATAACTATAACAACTTAGATAACTTAATAAATAATAATATAATTAATCATAACCATTTTTCGCACCAACAATGGGGGAGACCTCCCCCAACGCGGTATTATATGGGGGAGACCTATAGGGGAGACCGCCCCATTATAGATATACTTAGATTAACATAGCAGTTATGGAGACACTGGAATATCTATATTTTTTCATTTTTAAAATTGAGTACATCTCTTGATTTATTTTGTAATTTCTAAAAAACTTTTGAAACTTTTGAAAAAACAGAAAGATGTACTCAAATTTTAATTTTCAACTTTTAGAAAAACCTGGTTTCTTTTTGAGACATCATAATGGTATTATAAATAGCTCAATAGCCTCTCGGTAGCCTCTCAATACCGCGTTGGGGGCGGTCTCCCCCATAGGTCTCCCCTACCCCAAAGGGCTATTTTAGTGATACATAATATCTGTATTTCCATAGCTTCTTTTTATTTTTATTTATAAAGGTTCTATATTTAGTGTTCCATATTTCACACCAGCTATCCTTAGAATAATTACTCATATTTAATATGTAATTAGATGAAGATATATAGGGTCTGCGCATAGTTTTTCCTCCAGTTGAAAAGAATACCATATCATAGACATTCTGATACATTACCCATTCATAAGAATCGCAAGAGAACTCCATAAACCATCTAAAGCCCTCGCTCGGTTTTATATTGCAGAGATTCATATAATTTCCTATAACCATTAAGCGTTTAATATGATGCAAATAGCCTGTATCAAATGCTTCACGAATGCTGTCGTCTACTGGGATTATCCCTGTATTCCCAGAATACCATTCTTTCCCGAGCAATTTATTATTTCCAAAATAATTTCCAGAAAAATCTACATATAAATAGCATAAATGCTGATACTCGCGCCAGAATAATTGTCTTATAAAGCCTTCGTAGCTATTCATAGGAATATCACTTGTTTTGCGTTTTTTTTCTAGTATATCTATGATATCTCTCGGATTTATAAGGCCTATGTTTATTAAAGCAGACATTAGAGAATGGCATAGATGCCTATTATTCTTATCTATATAATCCTGGTAATTCCCGTAATTCTTCAGTTTATTTTTAATAAAATGTTCTAACCATTTTATAGAATCGGTGTGTGTTATAGGATATATAAAATCTATTGAATCATTATCATTTCCTGATACTCTAGCGTTATTTACTTTTATCACACCACAGTTATTTTTAAAATGCTTATCGACATATTTAGAGGCTTCGTCAATATACTTAGATATATCTTTTCTCACTGCGACATCAGCGTAAGGCTGAGATACGCATATAATATTCTTCGGCTTCTGTCTATTCAGTTTATCCTGTGATTTAATTTTAGGTATTATATTAAGCTCTTTCTTTGACCACATATAAAAGGCGTTAAAGAAAAACTTGCCAGTTTTCTCACGATATCTATTGATATGTTCTCGAGACAGTAATAAATTTGGCGTATCCTTATCATATATTATGGTGTTTCTTGGAAGCTTTAATATATCCACCTTATTTATTGGGTAATATAGAGTATATTGTTCGGTTTCCGCGAGTTTCTTACCAAACTCCACATATACCACAGAATACCCATTCTTTTTCATCAAATCATATTGATATCTCATAGTCGCGCGATGTAGCAACAATTTCTTTTTATTATAATTATAATCTGTAAAAAAATGAGGGCATTCCCATAATATATACTTGAAAGACTTAGTAAAATGCTTGATATCAAATAGCTGATTCGGCAGAATTAGAAAAATCATTTGCTTGTTATTCTTATTTTTATTCTTATAAATCTTCTATTATTCATTTATTTTTTTAATAATACATTGTCTATTTTAAGGGCGACGGCATCAACCGTATAATTATCGTTATAATATTTCATATCTTTATCTTCAAATATGGGGCGATTGATAAATTCCAGGTATTTTGCATCATCGTTATCCAATTCAATAATTTCATTCATTAATTTTTCATAAGATTCTACGCTTTCATCTTCAAGGAATAGCATAGAGTTTCTATTAAATACATTGTGTATATGCTTAGAACTCCAATATATAGGGATACTCCCTGCAATATAAGGATTTACTATCTTCTCTGTAGAATATGTCCCGAGCCTGTGATTTTCAAAGCATATAATAAACTTATAATTGCTTATGAATGCTCTGAACTCGTCGCTCCAATAATTGTGTCTTATGACATAATTGATGTTATTACAATATTTGCCGCCAGAATCTACCTTTTTATAGCTATTTAAAAGATGGAACATCTTATTGCGTGTATTACAGGCGTCGTTAGATACTATAAAACAACAGAACTTCTCGGGTATCTTTGTTATCTTCGGGCGATTGATTAACCTTTCCATAAAATTATTATTCTGTATATATACGGCATACAGGGGCAAATCTACGACATTTTTATGCGTTTCCGCAGAATACAAGAGGACATCGTACTTATCCGGATTAGATATATAGGGTTCGCCTGAATAAAATATCTTATATCTCCATCTTTTTATATCAGCCAAAGTGGAGCCAAAGACGGATTCAAATAGCACATTGGCTATATTTAAATTATCAGTAATCTTAAAATTACGCATAAAAGTCTTAGAAAATATCTTTTCAAATATAACAATAGTATTCGCATCCGTATTATTTATAAAACCATACCAAAACGCATTAACATATATATAATATTCAGTGTCCTTAGTGGGCTCAGTTTCCTTAACAATCTCCATAATGCCAATATGTATCTTAAATATACTATAATATAGCTGTGTTTATATATTTATAATATATATAAAAAATGATTACAGTTATAAAGATATAATATAACTATGAATACGAATCCCTATATAACTCATTACATCAGCAATTCAATTGTTCCCCCTAATGCGCCTACTAAATCAAAGGAAGCAAGAAATTTGCTATATGACCATTTCACACCTCCAGGAATTAAACTGGCTATCTGCAAAGTATTGAACTTTGAAGACACTAAAAATTAAGATAAATAAAAATGTTATGATTATTATAATATTTTATAAAAATTGATTGCATATCATATTATATCTATTATCACATAGTCTAAATAAGACAATATGAATACTCGCTCCAAAACTTCATCTACCTTTGCGAAGACATATATTCCCAAAGAGTCGGCACAAGTAATGGATATGCCCACTGAACAATTGTGTCCTTGCGGTGGAGGACAGTCGTGTATTGTTGATAGAAGATGGGTCGGCGACTGGGTGCACGAAGATGATGTATTTACAAATGCCGGGTTGCCTCTTAGAAAAAATTGCTTCGCAAGCTTTACCACTGCCCAAAAGAAGCAATTAGGCAAATATCAATAATAATAAACAGGAATAAGTAATGTATGTATGTGTGTGTGTGTATATATTTTTTATATTTTATCGTAAAAATTGATTGACATATTATCTTATATGTAAGTAAAATATATAATGAGCAAGACTTTGTGTCCTATTACTAAATATCCTGATATTGAAGATTTTGAAAATAACATATTTCGTATTGAATATGTTATGTTGGGAGACTATAATACTATTTCATCAAGAAATTATAATAGGGCAAATAACTATTTTAGAAATAATAATATTACTGGATTTAACAGGAAAAAATACAAGATTTCTTCGCATATCCCTATGATACACGATACATTAAGCTATTATCATTTATATAAGAATATGAATGCAATTTTCAAAATTGGCAAATATACTTCTATTGATACTACGGATTTGATGTTGATGAGACAGCTAATTGATAAAAAACAGAGATATGACACTTTACTATACAATTCCAATAAATACAGAAAGTCTATGGCATCCGCTTACAGATTTGAATTATAATTGACAAAAAATATATAAAATATATATGCTATATAATTAGTAATTGATGCCTATTACCATAGAAGCTCTTTGTGATGTTATGGAGAGTATTGATAAAAAATATATATTCACATACACACTCTATGATAAAAAAATAACTAAAAAATACTTTGCTACTTGGAAGGACTATCATGATGCGTCTTTTTAGGAAGCAATATATCTATAATTATCAATAATTCTAAAACATATTCTGTTGCATTTCTAATGTACCCACATTTCTTCTTTAATACTCTAAACGCTTTTATATCTCTATATTTTATGTTATGTATGCAAGGTATTAAATGATATGCTTGGTTAATATCAGCAACGAGCATAATATAAAATATGTATTTAATTATATTCATAATTTGTTCTAAATTATATTACTATTTATAAAAATTGATTGTTTATATGTTTTATTTTTTACCATCTAAGAGCCAAAGCATCTACCGATACACATTTGCATAATCAGCCAACAAGAAGCCAACAAGAAGCCATGTCTGCCGGTCATAAGAACTTTGTTGTAGGCTTTCGTAATGATAGTGACAATGTTAATGCTATTATGAACGGTGGATATGGAAAGAATATTATGGATATTATGGTTGCTATCAATTCATCTGGTGATTATGAAGATGCTAAGAAACAGAAGATCCCATGTATCCAGAACTATATCTATAAAAATATGCAGTATATTGATTTCTTAATCTATTTGTACGGACATTCTCTTGTTATGGAGGACTATATAAATAGATTTGGGCCCATTCAATATTCGCCGATTCTTGAGGTAGATTTTGCCACGATAATCATAGATAATATCATTGTCATATACGAGGCTCGCGAGTTTCCCGTAAATACACCAATATCCCTCGTTGATTCCTCAATTCAGTACGATTCGCAAGATATAGAAACCGACGATGCAAGCGTTGTAGATGAAAAGCATAATAACTATGATAGTTATTTGGACGACGAAGAAGAGTTGTCTACATCACAGCTAATTAGTAAATATGATAATATTCTAATGGACGATGATATCTTGAAGATTCTATCTGATAATTAAAAGTAAGGGTATATATATAATTTATTATGTAAATATATATTTTTTATTTTTTTACTAAGTATAATAGAATATGAAAAATCCTCTGAAAAAGCAAAATAAACTTGTGTTGAATAATATTGAAGAGCTATTGATTAGAGAGTATTATTTGAAATATTTGCCGAATAATGGAGAGCCTTTCAATAAGCCCAATACTATATATGACAAGGAAATCCTTAATTATAGCAAAATAATTCGCTTGTTACGTTAGTTACGTTAGTTACGTTAGTTACGTTAGTTACGTTAGTTACGTTAGTTACGTTAGTTGAGATATTTGCAAGCAATCATATTCTTTATACTCTCTATATCTTTTTTGATGGTCTCATTTTCTTTTTTTAATTCTTTGATTTGTCCGGTTAATTCTTTGATAGCCTCTACAAATATGGGACCTAATCTCTCATAGCATATTGTAAGATATGATTTTCCTGATTTTGAAGTAATGTTTCCGTTATCATCTCTTGTCATATCAAACGGTGCTATTTTAACAATTTCTGGAAGTACGCTTTGAACCTCTTGAGCACTGAGACCTATTTGTTGTTCATTTTCAAATCCAACTTTTAATGCTTCTTCGTTTGGATGATAATAGTAGCCGTTAAGATTACTTATAATATCCAAAGAATTACTGATATTAGAGGTAAATATTTTCAACCGCTTGTCAGAATAACCTGATGTTATTCCGCCAGTCGCTATGATATTTCCCATAATATGTAGCTTTTCTAAGGGAAGTATTGGTGGCGTTGAAGATTCATTGAAAACGCCCACACCCATATTTCCATCGTTTGTTATAATTGTGCGAATCTGATTGCTTTTAGCTATTTTTAATAAACTCCCTGCGCCATTCTGATTAATCTTAAATATAGCTTCTGCTCCTGCATTGCTAGTTCCTTCAATTTGCAAAGCTTGTAAAACTACATTATCTAAATCTCCAATATCAAATGTACCACCAGCTATCTCTATGCCACTATTAAAAATAACCTTTTGAAAAAATTTGAAATTATTATTATTTTCAAGAGTACCATTATTGAGTGCCCCTATCTGATATTCAAGAACATTACCTCCTATGTTTTCTAAAGAGAAGCACCTGTTTTTATTTCCACAAAAGAGTTTGTCTATATTATCCAAAGTAAAATTATTTATTCGCTGTGATATTATATTTGAATTATATTCGTCCATATTAACGCCATTTATTTTATAGACTCCATCTATAATATTGATATCTCCATTAACTATCAAGCGATTTGAACTATCCTCTGGCAAAATACCTATGCCTACACAGTGACTATCTGTAATTGTTTGAGGGGGATAAAATATATAATCATCAACTTGTCCCCATCGCGACACTGTACCGCTGTTATTTTCAAATGTTAGCTCATTATTATTGTTTAATTTGAATTGAGTACTTAATTTAAGTACTCCCAACGTATTGGAGGTTGCAATTGGATAATCTCCTAAAACATCATAAGTTAGCGGCTGCCCACCAATTAACAAATTGCTATGCGCTGGTAGTTTGATATTTCCATTAATCTCAAATGCATTATCATTATTGTCCCATTTTAAATCGCTGCTTTGAGCAATAGTAGTTCTATCAATATCGTTGTTATTATTTAAGTTAGCTAATAAAACTCCGCCCTTTATATCAAATCTCTTGAGTCCAGTGCCTCCTCTCGTAACACCCAGTACACCCTGAGTAATACTAGAAGCATCTATGCTCCTCAATTTAGAACCGTTTCCTTCAAAAAACAGAGTTTTTAACACATTATCTTCAAATATAAGATTCTCGGATTGCCTTATTTTATTATTGTCTCCGTATATCAACTGATTCGGTATAATATTCGGCACCCCCGTACCTCCTTGTAAGACATTCAAAACGCCCGCATTAATATTAGAGGCATTTATATTATATATATTGCTTCCAGTTCCTATTAGCTCGCGAGCATTTATAATTCCAGCAACATCAAGAGCTGACCTGGGTATCGTCGTGCCTATCCCGAGATTTCCTCGTAATAATGTTGTTCCGTATATATCTACGACATTATTTGCAGAGGCACTTGCGCTATCTTTGAAATTAATTTGTAAAAAATTGCTCGTATTCATAACATTTCCGAGAATATTTGAAGATATAAGAATGCCGTTGTTTAAAATGTCTCCATTTATATCTAATTTCCTCTTAGGATTTCCATTATTAATACCCACATTACCATTTTCATTTATAGTAAAATAATCCGAATATAATAATGAATTATATGTAGTATTGCCAGAACTGTTTAATATTTTATAATCATTTCCACTTAATCCAATATTCCATACCATTATTTAATATATATATTATTTGTTCTCTTATTATTTTTAAATAATATAAATAATACTATATATACAATTAATATAATTACTACAATTAATATAATATATATTGGTATCTAAGATACCCAGAGAGACGCACAGAGACGCACAGAGACACATAGAGACTCATAGAGACTCATAGAGACACATAGATATAATGTAGATATATTATAGATATTAGAACTGATATTATGAAGGATAAGTGCGATAATGTTATTACATTAAAACAGTATGGGCCGACTTGTTGGTTCAATAGTATTCTAATGGCCGTATTGTATAGCGATGAAAGTCGCAAACTTCTCTTGAAAAAATCTAAGAAGTGGAATAGCAAAATCCTAATATTCAAAACCCTGAAACATATTCTTGAAAAAAAGTATTTTCGTTCTAGCAATATATATAATGATTACGAATATTTTGATAAAATAAGACCGGAATACATATTGGAAAAGCTGTATAAATATAATAAAAAGAAGTTCTCGTTTAATCCTAAAATTAAAAAGGGCGGTTATGCACCTGCTCTGTATATAAGAAAAATCTATAAATTATTAGGAGCCAAAGTATTATTTCTGGATTACAAAGATGATTTACTATATTACTCAAAATATAATAATACGAAGGTTAATAGTTCGGCGGTTAAAAAGGGGGCTGTAATAGATGTCGGTGTAAAGTTTGTTTCTAAGGAAAAGGTTTTGGAGAAGTTTGAAAGTCCCGATGTAATTATTATCAATTTTACGAAATCTATTTTGGATAATATACCAGGATATTACAAAGTTCCCACGGATTCGCCATTTTATAATATAGTATCTTTTAATGACAAAGTTGCTATCAAGGGAATGAACTATATCCAGGATTCCGTCATATTATCAAATTGGAATCGCACAGAAATTGGAGGGCATTCAATAGCCGGAATTAAATGCAGAGATAATAAATATGTATATAACGGATGGACACGCGGAACGATTGATATACATTTGCAGAATGTTAATTTTACTAAAGAAGATTATGATAAAGAAAAGCTGTGGGTATCAGAAGTAATTAATAAACGTGTAGTCTATGTCAACGTTAAAAATAGTCTCGTGGTATATAAATTGCCGATTGGTGGTATATTAGTTTCTGATAATATACATATCCCTTGTGAATTAATGAAATACGATTGGGATGTTAGGAAAAATAGCGAGTTTTGTATAAATAAAAAAGAATGTCTTTTAGATACTCACTCTAATAAAAGTATTAAGGAAATTATCAACAAAGATAAAAACGAGCTATGTTTTTCATTTAATAAGGGCCCACGACTCCTTATATATGTTAACAAGAATAGTGTAGGTGTCTCTAGTAAGGGCGAGAAGGAATGTCCAGAAGGCAAAGTACTGAATCCTCTAACAAATAGATGCATCAATATTAAATCAATAAATAAAT
>Ga0209443_1000355_pt1 | contig 31547 bp, 23 predicted proteins | sample LauGreBMM110DCMD_2_FD_187571 | JGI IMG/M metagenome (GOLD analysis project Ga0209443, IMG submission 187571) | Freshwater lake microbial communities from Lake Michigan, USA - Su13.BD.MM110.DCMD (SPAdes) (version 2) | ecosystem: Environmental > Aquatic > Freshwater > Lake | place: Lake Michigan... | reverse complement strand
CTATTAATGTAAATGTAGTTGATTTTAGACCAGATATTGGAGTTGATAGGACTATCTGTAATGGAGATTCTGCCCAATTAATTGTGGCCAATGGTGGGAATACTTTTGCTTGGGCACCAAATTATCGAATAAGCCCTACCAACAATGATACCATAAAAGTTTTTCCGCAAGTTGATACCAATTATATAGTTACTACCAATAATGGATTGTGCTCTAGAACAGATACAGTGAGGGTAAGTGTAATTGTACCAACAATTAATGCTGGTTCGAACCTAAATGTTTGCGACAAGGATACAGCCTTCTTCAATGTAATTTCAAATGGCACCGTTCGTTGGAGTCCTTTTAAATACTTAAGCGATAGTGTGGGCGCTAATGTATATTCTGTGCCAGATTCAAGTATTATTTATTACTTAACAGCTAATTATTTAGGGTGTATTGCCAGAGATACCGTGGATATATCTGTGGCTTTTTTGCCAGTTGATGCTGGAGCCAATCAGCAGATTTGTTTTGGAGACAGTGTGCAACTTCAAGCCACTGGTTCTGCCTCTTTTGTTTGGATACCTACGTATAGAATTAGTGATACCTCTATTGCTAATCCTTGGGTGAAACCTTTGGTTCCTACTTATTATTATGCTATTGCGTATAATTCTTTGTGCTCTAGGTACGACAGTGTTTTTGTGGATGTAAAAAAGGTAACTGCAAATGCTGGTTCAGATAAATCTATTTGTAGAGGAGATAGTATTCCCATGAATGCAACTGCAGCTGGAACTTACACTTGGTCGCCTACTTTGGGCCTAGCCGACACTAGTTTAACCACTTATGCTAAACCCACTACCACTACAAATTATGTTTTAAATGTAACCAATGGCTTGTGCTCAAATACTGATACTGTTAGAGTAACTGTAACAAATTTTGTTCTCAATGCAGGCCCAAACAAACAAATTTGTCAGGGCGATAGTGTTCAATTAATAGCAACAGGAGCTCCTAAATATAATTGGTTGCCAAATTACAACATCAGTGATACTGGTATTGCTAATCCTTGGGTTAAACCACTGGCACCAACTAATTATTTCTGCATAGCTAATAATGGAATTTGTGTGAGAGTGGATACTGTATTTGTGAATGTAAGATTGGTGCCAGGTACCGCAGGCACTGATACCAGTATGTGTACAGGGCAGTTTGTTGGATTAAATGCTTCTGGTTCCGCAACCTATGAATGGATTAATAAAGTAAATATCAGTGACAGGTTTATTCCAAATCCAATTGTAACTCCAGCCACCGATGCGAAATATATTTTAAAAATGACCGATGGCGCAGTTTGCTATAGATACGATACTGTTGAGGTGAAGGTATTTAGCTATCCGCTGGTAAATGCAGGTCCTGATTTTAAACATTGCCCAGGAGATTATGTTACCTTAAATGGCAGTGTTACTGGTGCAATTAAATATGAATGGTCGCCTGCACTAGGTTTAAATGATAAGAACTTAATGCAACCATTGGCTTCAGTTACTGTAAATACTTATTATACACTGGGTGCTTGGAATGGCAATTGTTATAATTATGATGTTGCTTTTGTGGAGGTAAATCCACCGGTTAACGCATCATTTAAAGCAGATCCCAATCAGGGTTTGGCGCCATTGCCGGTTCAGTTTACTAATAATTCCTCTAACGCAATTTCCTATGATTGGGATTTTGGTGAGGCTGGTGGAACCTCAACTGAAAAGGATCCATTATATATTTATAAAAACGATGGTATTTATACTGTTAAGCTTACTGTATTAGATGATTTGGGTTGCGAGGATACTACTACTGCAACCATTAACGTTAGGGTAATTGAATCGCTTCAAGCGCCAACAGCTTTTACGCCAAACGGTGATGGTTTAAATGATAATTTTGCTTTTGTGTATGCACCAAATCGTTTTGAGTTTTTAGAAGTTGCCATTTTTAATCGTTGGGGTGTAAAGGTGTTCGAATCAAAGATGCCAGGAGGAACTTGGTGGGATGGGAAAGTAAATGGTATACCTGAGCCACCAGATATTTATACCTATACAGCAGTTGCTAAAGACAAAAAAGGGAAGTCCTATGAGCTCAATGGCACAATTGCCCTTGTAAGGTAAAGATGGCTACGAGTGATTTAAAGCTAATAATATTTGTTCAGTTGAAGTGAGCGGCAAGCCGCACACTTTATCTGCACACACCCATGCCAAAGTTTGCTCTTTAGTAGCTATTTTTCCCTCAAGCAACGGAATGTAGTTGTCTTCAACTTTTTCAATGAATATAGTATTGTAAGTGAATTTTTTCCTTAAAATAGCGATCCATTTTTGGGCGTCAATACCTGTTATAACAACTTGCGTAAATCCTATTTCTTTTAAAGCGATTAATTGCATCCAATTACTAAATCCATTCGGAAATTTTTTCATTTTAGGTGCAATAGCCTGTAACATTTGTTCCTGTTTTTCTTCATAGTCTGCCTGGTTAAAGTAATAAGCCAGCTTATAAAGGCAATGCGCCAGGATACTATTCGAAGAAGGTATTACATCATCATTTACATCTATTTTTCTGGTCACTAGTACTTTTTGTTCTGATGAGGAAAAGAAAAACAAGCCGCTGCTTGCATCATAAAACTGACCGATGCATTCTTCCATTAGTTCATTAGCTATTATCAAATACTTTTGGTTCGAGCCAGCCTCAAATAAGTGAATTAAGGCATCAATTAAACAAGCATAATCTTCTGCAAAGCCTTTGATACTTCTTTTGCCATTTTTTAATATGCGGTATAATTGTTTTTCATCTTTACTCCAATTAAGCAACTTATCTGCGGCATTGATTGCCTCCGCTAAGTATTTATTATTTTGTAAGTACAGATAGGCTTGAGCATATCCTTTTATCATTAAGGCGTTCCAACTACAGATAATTTTATCATCTAATCCTGGCTTGGTTCTCAAATTCCTAATGGCCAACAATGATTTTTTGTTTTGGGTTATATTAGCTTCAATCTCGACTGATGGTTTTTGAAAATTGCCTTCTAATGTTTTTAAACCTATAGTTCTAAATAGAATATTTTCACCTTCCCAATTGCCATTTGGTTCAACAGAAAAATAGGCGCAAAATAACTCAGCATCGTCTTTTAAAATTGCTTCAATTTCGGCTTGAGACCAAACATAGTATTTACCTTCTACCCCTTCACTGTCGGCATCTAGCGCCGAATAATAATATCCTTCTTTCGAACGCAATTCAGTTTCTATAAACGCATCAATGGAGGCAACTACTTTCTCAAACAATGGTTCATTGAAATATTTTGCAGCCATTGCATATGTACCCATTAATTGCGCATTGTCGTATAACATTTTTTCAAAATGAGGAACTTTCCAAAAACCATCTGTGCTATACCTGGCAAAGCCTCCAGCTAGGTGATCAAAAATACCTCCTTCATACATTTTTGTTAAGGTAGTAAAACATGCTTCTTTGAAAATGATATCATTTGTTAAAGAATGAACGCCCATAAATAACTCCCATTGGTTTGGCATTGGAAATTTAGGCGACCAATTATACCCTCCCCATTGTAAATCAAATTGTAGTTTCCATTTGTCTAGCAATTCAATCATGGCAGGATAGAAGTTGGAACCAGTATTTTCTGGTACAAACTGATCCATTTTGCGGACGCCATTTGAAAGGTTAGTAGCAAATTCAAAAGCTTCTGTTTTTTTATCTTGGTAAAAATTGCTTAAGCTTATAAGCACTCTTTCCCACTCTTGTTTAGGGAAATAAGTACCTCCATGTAACGGCCTCCCATCTGGTAAGGTAAACATGTTTAATGGCCAGCCACCTCTCCCTGTTAGCAATTGCAATGCATCCATGTAAACTTGATCAATGTCTGGTCTTTCTTCACGGTCAATTTTAACACAAATAAATCGCTCATTCATAATTGCTGCCGTATCTTCTTTTTCAAAACATTCGTGCTCCATTACATGGCACCAATGACAAGCACTATACCCAATGCTAATTAAAATTAATTTGTCTTCACGTTTGGCTTGATCCAAAATTTCGTCGCTCCATTCTTGCCAATTTACTGGGTTATGGGCGTGTTGCAACAGGTAAGGGCTACTAGCATTTATCAATGAATTGGTGTATTTCTTGTTGGTCATGAAGATTTATTTATGCAAATTAAGCAAATATCTCTGTGCCTTTGTTTTAATTTGAACCTAAATGGCATCAACATATTTTGATTTCAAGCAATTCAGGGTTTACCACCAACATTGTGCCATGAAGGTTGGCACCGATAGTGTGGTGCTGGGAGCAATCATTCCTTTATTTGGTTCAGAACAAACTATTTTGGATATAGGAACTGGTTCTGGCTTATTGGCTTTGATTTTAGCACAGAGAAGCATTGCGCAGATTGATGCCATAGAAATTGATGAAGCCGCGAGTAAGGAGGTCCAAGAAAACTTTGTAAATTCGCCTTGGAATAATAGGCTTCAAGTAACTCAAATAGCTTTGCAAGATTTTCAGAAAATTACTAGCAAACAATATGATTTAATCATCAGCAATCCACCTTACTTTGAAGCAGGAAAAAATTATTCGATACACGATTTGCAGAGAAGTAAAGCCCGACACGATGGTGATTTGTCTTTTGTTGATTTGGTTAGTGGGGTTATGAAATTATTAAAAGAAACAGGCCATTTCTGGCTGATCCTACCTATAGATGAAGCAATTAATTTTAAAGCAATTGCCCGCAATCAAGAACTATTTTTGAGTGCCCAAATTGAAATTGTTCCAAGAGATGGAATGCCTGTAAAAAGGGTGGTTCAGGGCTATACTAAAAAGTTAGTTGTTGAAAAAATGAGTTCACAAATTCTATTGACAAGTAACCATTCTAAAACAGAAAGCTATTACGATTTAACCAAAGATTTTTATTTAGATAACCTAGATTCTAGGTAACACTAACTAAAGGCTATATTAAATTTCTTCAGTTCTTGTAATATGGGCTCATAAAATTCTCTGCTCAATGGTATTTGTACTCCTCTGCTTTTTATTTTGCCTTGAAGAATCAGCTTGGTGGCTATAGCCATTGGTAAACCTACTGTTTTGGCCATAGCAGTTAATGTTTGATTTTCGCCATTTACTATCAAATAGCTGTGCTCTTGATGAACCTTATTTGCAAGCTCATAGCTGATTTCATGCTTCATTACTATTTGATCCAATTCTCCTTTTTTCAAGGCCCATTTTTCTTGAAGCAGTTTTTGCAATGCTTGAGCTGGACTTGCATCTTTTAAAGCAATAGGATTTGGTTCGAGCAGGCCTAACCAAATTATTTTTTTGAATACCTTATTGTTTTTTGTGATGCCTAAAAATTCAGCTAATTTTACTTCTGTGTTTTTTAAATCTGCACCACTTAGAAATGCGCAAACCATTTCTCTATAAGTTAATGTTTCTGTTTCAGACAAATGATAACTGTCGTCGGTGAGGCCCAATTTAACTAAGCAATTCCAAGCTTCGCTGAAACCTTTTTTGCGCAAAGTGCCGCGTAAAACAGTTTTGGCTGAACCAATTCCATAAGGTTCTATATAGCCTAAAGAATCTCTGTTTGCATAAGATTCATAGGTTCCATGTTTGCCAACTTTTATTGGTTTGGTTTGACTAAAAATTCTATTTGGTGGGATAAATTTTAGCAGTCCATTTTCTAAATAGCGTGCTGTAGCTTGGCCGGCTACCACTACATTTCTTGGATTCCAGGTAAACTTGTAATTCCATGGATTGTCGTCGAATTCTGGAGCAACCAAGCCACCACAATACGATTCAAAAGTGGTAATTTTTCCACCTTTAGATTGAATGTTATGAATCATTTGCATGGCAGATAAATGGTCGATACCGGGGTCTAAACCAATTTCATTTAAGAAAAGTAAATTGGCTTTGAGTGCTTGTGTATGTAGCGACTTCATTTCTTCACTTAAATAGGAAGCCGTTACCAAATGTTTGTGAAACAACAAACAATCTTGTGCAACCAAAATATGCAAATTCGCTGGTAACATTGAAACGACTATGTCGCAACTTTCTATGAGTGATTTGCGTTTTGTTTCATCATGAATGTTTAGCTCAACTGCATTGGCTGCCTGGTTTTTACCAATTTTACTTTGGGCCAATTGCAGGTTAGCATCAGCAACGGTTACTTGCCATTTCTCTTTTTTGGCATGTTGTAACAAGTACTTTATGAGATAACTCGACGATAAGCCAGCTCCCATCACTAAAATTCTTTTCATGGTTTTTGTTCTTGATTTTCGAGTGTGCTTTTATACACTTTTATTTTGGTTCCTGGTTTCAAAGAAGTACCAGAACTTAGCTCGTTCCAAATATTGATATCCTCCTCAGCAACCTGGTATTTTTCGGCAATGCTCTTACTTGTTTCCCCCTTCAAAACAGTGTGAAATATTTCTGTAATAGGGTCAACTTTATCCAATTCAGATTGTTTGGTTTCTTCAAAAGTTAAGGTGTCGTTTCTAACATTTTTCGCCAGTGAGCTATTCATTATTTTATTTTTTGGCAACGCTATATAATAAATTTTACCAACAGGCACCGATATGAAAGGCTTACGCAACCAAGGGTTTAAAAGCTTTAATAATTTGTAATTACAATTGTTTTGAATGCTCCATTTAGCCAAACTGGTAATACTCAAATCAATCCTAATTTTTACAGTTGGCACATTTTGATACATATCTGTTGGGGCTATATTAAAACCATATAACATTGGGTTTTCACAAATATCTTTGATAGCAATAATTCTAAACAAATACCTAGCAGTTTCAACGTTTAAATATAGGTCGTAATAGTTTGAAATTTCTTGTGCCCTTATTTGTTTTTTTACGCCTTCAATTCCCATATTATAACTTGCAGCAACTAAACTCCAATCCCTCAGTTGGCTGTATGCTTCTTTAAAATATAGGCATGCAGCATAAGTTGCTTTCTCTAAATGATACCTTTCATCTACTTCCTCTGATATTTCTAAACCATAGCGTTTACCCGTTTTATCCATAAACTGCCAAAAGCCTGCTGCCCCTGCTGGCGAAACCACATTTTGCAGGCCACTTTCTGCTAAAGCTACATACTTAAAATCTTCGGGAATGTTATTAGCTGCTAATATTTTTTCTATGGTTGGTAAGTATCTATTGGCGCGTTTGAGCATTAACAAAGTTTGCGATTGCCAATATACATTTGTGAGAATTTCTTTGTCGTATCGCTCTGCAACGTCATAATCTGATATGGGTATTTTGGTTCCGGCAAAACTGATTGATTTTGGCAGGGCCAGCGAATAAACTTTATAATATAGTTGGAACTCTTCTAAGTTTTTCTTTTCCTCAGTTTGGGTATGACTCTCGAGAAGCAATATGACTAGCACAAAAACGACTCCACTTAACATCCAAACTGCGCTATTTCTAATTATATTTTGCATGTTTATTTATGTAAGAGAATCTTGGGATGTACTAAATTGATTAAGAATTTCTTCTACATAGGTTCTGTGATTACTGAGCCTGGGAACTTTATGTTGTCCGCCTAATTTACCGGCATTTTTAAGCCAACCATTAAAAGTTCCTTTTGGCATTTTACGAACCAATGGAATTAACATGGCCATGTCTTTAAATCGTTTTGCTTCGTAATCAGAATTTTTTTGCTTCAATGTTTGATCCAATGTTTGCACAAAAGTATCCATACAGTTTGGTTCTCTATCAAATTCAATGAGCCATTCGTGGCCTCCTTTGGTGTGTTCGGTAAAGTAAATGGGAGCAGCAGTATAATCTACAAGCGAAGCTTCAGTTTCATCACAAGCAGCCTTGATTGCAAAGTCTGCATTCTCTATCACTAATTCTTCTCCAAATGCGTTGATAAAGTGTTTGGTTCGACCCGAAATTTTAAAGCGAAAAGGGTTTACAGAAGTAAATTTGATGGTATCACCAATGATATATCTCCATAAACCAGAATTGGTACTAATAACCAATGCATAATTTTCATTGGGCTTTACTTGATCCAAGCTCAAAGTTTTAGGGAAATCTTTACCGTACTCACTCATTGGCATAAACTCGTAATAGATGCCGTAATCTAACATCAATAACATATCGTCTGCATCTAGCCTATCTTGTATGCCTAAAAATCCCTCGCTAGCATTATATGTTTCTAAAAAGTTTACCTGACTGCTTTTAATCAATTGCTTAAATCTTTCCTTATAAGGAGTAAAGCTAACGCCACCATGCACGTATAGCTCTAAGTTGGGCCAGATATCTGTTAAGTTATTTTTGCCACTCAGTTCAAAAAGTTTTTCTATGAGAACGATTGTCCATGTTGGCACACCAGATATATTTGTAACATCATCTTCCAGAGTAGCCCTTGCCATTTTCTCAATTTTCTCATCCCAATTATCCATGATGGCAATGCTCAATTCTGGTGTTCTTAAATATTGAGCCCAAAGAGGTAAGTTTTGCATCATCACCGCACTTAAATCGCCATAAAAACTTTCGCTATTGGAGCTATTTATTTGGTGACTGCCACCCATCACCAATGATTTGCCACTAAAAATATTTGATTCTGGTTTTTGAAGTAAGTAGGTCATCAAAACATCTTTACCACCTTGAAAATGGCATTCCTCCATGCTTTCATAAGTAACAGGAATAAACTTACTTTTAGCACTTGTAGTGCCCGATGATTTTGCAAACCAACGTACTTCACTTGGCCACAAAATGTTTTGTTCGCCTTGCATCATTCGTTCTATGTAATGCTTGTAATGATCGTAATTGGTTACAGGAACTCGCTGCTTAAAGGTATGTAAATTATGTATGCTTTTGAAATCATATTGTCTGCCAAATTCAGTTATTTGTGCGGTGCGCAGTAACTTCAGTAATTGGTCTTGTTGCACCTGTTGGGGATTATTTAGAATCTCCTCAAACGCAGGTAGTCTCCGTTTTAGGTACCAACTAACTAAAGAATTAACAATAGGCATACTCTTTTTTTTACATTGGCCAAGTTGGTGAAAAAAAGCTTAAGAAACAAGGATAAATAATAGGATTGTGTAACTAAAATGGCGATTTTGTTTTATTTACTCATTCGCATGTTAGCAAAATCTAAAATTAGCTGAAAAGCTTCTTTGTACTTGCTCAAGGTGAGTTCTTCATAAGTATCATCTACATCATGATAATGGTGGTAATTGCCTCTCAGGTAAAAGAAGAAAGCTGGAACTCCAGCTTCTGAGAAATAATAATGGTCGCTGTTTTGTGCTTTACCTCTTGGTGCAATATTTGGTAGATAATTTCCTAAAGTATTGCACATTTTTAGGTTTTCAAACAAATCTGGAAACACAGTAGCATTAACAGCAGTAAGACCTTCATCACCAGTTGCCATTAAATCCATATTGATAAGCAGGCTAATTTTCTTTAATGGAATTAATGGATTTTCTACAAAATAATAGGAGCCAATCAAACCAATTTCTTCGCCTGCAAATGCAATAAAAACCACCGAATAGGGTGGAGGATTTTTAGCATAATGCCTAGCCAAATCGAGCATCATTGCTACGCCACTTGCATTGTCGTTGGCGCCAGGAAACATGGCTTCCTTACCCAACATTCCTAGATGATCATAATGTGCTGTAAAAACGATAAAAGAATCGGGTTGAACCTTTCCTTTAATCATGCCCAAAACATTTTGAGTACCATGTACTTTAAAATTTGCATCAATTTTTACCGTCATTTTTAAAACCAATTGAGGTAAAATCCCTTTCTTAAAGTAGATAATAGGAAAAGTGGCAAACTCCATGGCAGGACTCCATATCAAGGTTGTGTTATTTTTGAAAATTAGTCCTTTGGCTTTTATGCCATTGCTTAAAATTAACTTAGCTCTATCTTGATGTAACAAGGTTTTTCCTTTCACTTCATCAACTACCAAGAAAGTGTTTTTGAGGTTTCGTATGCTTAATTTCTCAAATTCCGAGTTATTGTCGAGCATGCTAGAATCAACATTGAGTAATTTAAAAGTACCGTTTACTTTTGGACAGCCTGGGTTCAAAATAAAATCGTGTCCTGCAAAGGCTGTTTGGCCGTCTAATTCAATATCTACTCTTTCTGGGTAATAAATAACTGGGTAACCTAAATGTTGAAAGTAATTTTCTCCCAAGCCTGTTAGCTTGTGATGAATAAATTCGTCTTTGATAAATTGGGCGGCAATTTTGTCTCCATTATTTACATAACCTCTTCCGTAAAAATCATCGCTGCATAAGGTTTTAATGCAAGAGCGAGCATAACCAATATCTTGCGCAAATATAGGTTCAGCAAGATTTATAAATAAAATTGGTGCAAGTAAAAGCAACTTGCGTAGGCGCATACTAAATGGCTTTTATTTGGAAATTGTATGATTCCATGATAAGGTTGGCAAGCAATTTTTTGCAAGCAGTTTCAACCATTTCATTTGCCTCTATTTCGGAATTAGCCTCAAGTTCTAAACTAATGTGCTTGCCAATTCTCACATTTTGTATGGCGGCTAAACCAATGTTTACCATTGAACCAGTTACGGCTTTGCCTTGAGGGTCTAGTAGCGCTGCATGAGGCATTACATCTATTTCTGCTTTGAATTTCATATTATTTTTTCAAATGGTTGAAGAGCGACAAAAGTACGTAAAGAATTATACTCAATCCAATTCCAAAGTAATGAAAAATTAAAATAAGTAAAACAGAGATCAAAATAAAAGCATACCTTATTTCATTTCCTTTGAAGCTAAATTGCTTGAACTTAAGCGCAAACAATGGTAATTCGCATACCAAAAGATATGAAGATATGATTGGAAATAAAAGTAAAAAACCCATCGAAGTATAAATTTCCTGCGCAAAAAATGGCCCGTTCTCTAGCACAAATGGAATGCTGCAAATAAATAGGGCGTTGGCAGGGGTTGGCACACCAATAAATGAGTCGGTTTGTCGGGTATCTATATTAAATTTAGCCAATCTAACTGCTGAAAATATGGCTATTAGGTAAGGTAAATAGCTGCAAATAACCATAAGTGGAACAAATTGCAAAAAGGTATAGTTAAATACCAAGTGGTCTTGAGAGATGGCATAAAAAATAAATCCTGGTGCCACACCAAAACTTACCACATCAGCTAAAGAATCTAATTGCTTGCCTATTTCGCTGTGCACATTTAATAATCGAGCTGCAAATCCATCAAAAAAATCTAATACTGCCGCAGCCATAATAAAATAAGAGGCTTCAGTCAGGTTTCCGTCAAATGTTGCAACAATGGAAAGGCAACCCATAAATAGATTTGCAGCGGTAATGGTATTGGGAATATGCTTAATCACGGTTTAATTTTTATGCAAAGTAACTACTACGTGTTAAATAATGAAATTGGCTTTTAGTTGATTTAGCGTAAATTTGAAACAAATAATTAAATTAGTAGGCATTTACCATGAGTTTGAAGCATCAATTATTTATTATTTTTGGCTTTTTGCCATTCTGCTTGTTTGCCCAAAGAGAGCAGGTAACCTTTAAAGTGCGCAATGCGGCACAAATGCGCAAGTTCGAATACCATCAAAAAAGTAATTTTGATGCGGTTAATGGCAAAATAAATGTGGCCTTGGCTTCCTCCAACGGTTATTTATTTGAAATAACCGGAATCTCTGCAAAAAACTTAAAATGTGCTACCCTGCTCAAGCAGAATCAATTCAAAGCAATACTCATTGATAATCGTTTAAATAAAACTTTTGTTAGCACCGAAAAATCGAAGGGAACTTTGCGCATCAATTGTTTAGCTGATGGAAAATATGAATTGATTTATGTTGGTGATATTTACTATAACAATCAAAAAGTAACTTTAAATTCGAATTTAATTGGTGAAGTAGCCCATTCTAAAAATGTAAAAAATTAAGAAGTATGTATAAAAATAGTTTACAAATAATCGTCTTGTTGCTTGTTGCCCAAGTAACTTTTGCCCAACAATTAAGAGATCCCTTGTCTGCAAAAAATCCGGCAGAACTTGAGTTAATTTTCAAAGAGAATTTTTCCATTCAACAAAAAGTTTTGGTTGAAAAGGCCGCTACTTTGAATTACCCCGCTAGGGTTGAGTTTGCCAATGGTACTATCCGCGAAATGGTTGGTATTTCTCCAACTGGAATGCCAATTTATGTGCAAACCAGCAATAATCTTGACGCTGCAAAAACAATATCTACCAATAAAGTTTGGCCTGCTGGCTCATTGGGCTTGAACCTCTCGGGAGCTGGCATGACCAACAGAATGGGCGTTTGGGATGGCGGTGCCGTAAGGGTTTCACACCAAGAGTTTCAAAGTAGAGCTACCCAAACTGATGGTGCTAGTAGTTTGAGCGATCATGCTACGCACGTGGCGGGTACCATGAGTGCTGGTGGCGTTATGGCAAATGCAAAAGGTATGAGTTTCCAAGCACCTATAAAATGTCATGATTGGAACAATGATAATTCAGAAATGAGCTCAGCTGCAGGAGCAGGCCTTTTAGTATCCAATCACTCTTATTCTCAAATTTCTGGCTGGCAATATAATAGTAGCGCTGCAAGATGGGAGTTTTGGGGTGATCCAAGTGTTAGTACCACCGAAGATTATAAGTACGGATTTTATGATAATATCAGCGCACAATGGGATCAAATCATTTTAAATTACCCTAATTATTTACCTTTTGTTGCAGCTGGAAATGACAGAGGCGAGCCTGGAACTATTCCTTCTAGTTTTTATATTAGAGATTTAAACGGAAATTGGGTATTGGGAAATAATAACAATTCGCCAAGTATTGTTGGCCCTTATAATTGTATCAGTGGTGGCCCAGGAAATGCTAAAAATGTTTTAACGGTTGGAGCTGTAAATAAAATTACCACCGGTTGGCAAAATCCCAATAATGTTGTGATGAGTAGCTTTAGTGGCTGGGGACCAACAGATGATGGTAGAATAAAACCAGATGTGGTAGCCAATGGCGTTGCTGTTTATTCACCAATCTCCACCACAAATGTTACCTACAGTACTTTTAATGGAACCTCAATGGCAACGCCAAATGCAAGTGGTTCGGCATTGTTGGTTCAACAACATTATAATAACCTAAAAGGTAATTTTATGCGGGCCTCCACCCTCAAAGGTTTAATCATTCACACAGCAGATGAGGCTGGTACTTCGGTAGGACCAGATTATACTTTTGGTTGGGGTTTAATGAATACGGCAAAAGCAGTAACAACCATTTCCGATACTTCAAAAAATCTCATTTTACAAAATACCTTAAACAATATTAGCACTTATAACTATACATTTTTCTCAGATGGAACTTCCCCCTTACGAGCAACCATATGCTGGACAGATAGACCAGGTTCATCGCCAAGTCCATCATTGAACCCTACTACAAAAATGCTGGTAAATGATTTAGATATCAGGGTAAAAAGAAACTCAGATAACCAAATTTTTTCTCCATACGTTTTGAACCGAACCAACCCTTCTGCAGCAGCTACAACTGGTGATAATACATTAGACAATGTAGAGCAAGTTCATATTGCTTTGCCAACCGCAGGCACATACACCATTACAATAAGTAAAAAAGGATCTTTGGTTGGTAGTACACAAGAATATGCTTTAATCATTTCTGGGATCACACCAAAACCATCTGCTGCATTTACAACTGTTAATCAAGTAATTTGTACAGCAAAAGCTACTGTATTTACAGATCAATCATCTGGAGCAACCAGCAGAATGTGGTATTTTCCAGGTGGAACACCATCAACTAGCACAGCCTTGAACCCAAGCATTACCTATGCAATCCCTGGCGTTTACCCTGTTGCTTTAAGAATTAGTTCTACCACGGGTTACGATTCTGTTTATAAAGATGATTATATAACAGTAGGAGGAATGACCTTGCCTTTGAATGAAACCTTTGAACCTACTTCATTGACCAAGAATTTTTGGAGCATTGAAAATCCCAACAACGATAGTACTTGGAGATTGTACAATGTTGCTGGAACTACGCCAGGAAATACCGCTTACGGAATCAATAACTTTGATTATCCAACTGTTAATTATTTGGATAGATTGGTATCACCTGTATTAGATTTAAGGGGTTATCAAAATGCTTTGTTGGAGTTTCAACATGCTTATACCAGGTATGATAAAACATCTTCAGACTCATTGATTATTTATATTAGTACAAATTGTGGCACCTCATATACAAAAATTGCAGGATTTGGTGAAAACGGAAAAGGTAATTTTGCCACTGCCTTAGATACCAATTTTGCGAGTTCAAATAGGTTCATTCCTTCAAAGGCTACTGATTGGTGTGGTGGAGGTGTTGGCGCAAGTTGCTTTAGTTTAAACTTAACTCCTTATGTTGGTTTTCATAATGTAAGAATTAGGTTCGAACAAAAATCTGCTGGTGGCAATATCATGTATATTGATAATGTTAAAATTACCGCAACGCCAAATGCCCCAACGGCTAATTTTTACTCAATTTTAAAAACAGTTTGTGTAGGTGATGAGCTACAATTATTAGATTCGAGTTTAAACAAACCCGATAAATGGAATTGGCATTTTACAGATGCAGATACTTTAACTGCAAACATCAGAAACCCTAAGGTTAAGTTCCTAACGGCAGGTACTAAAACCATTGCTTTGGCTGTAAGTAATATCAATGGAAAAGACAGTATTACAAGGGTTGGGTATATCAATGTTTTACCTTCGCCAATTGCGCCAAGTATCAGTTCTAGTAACGGTTTGAACCTATGTAGTGGAGATAGTACTGTAATAAGTACTGATGCCACAACAGGATTTATTTGGTATAAAGATAATTTGGTTTTTTCTACTTCACTTACAAGTTTTAAAGTTAAAGATGAGGCTAAATTTTATGTTAAATTATTAGGATCAGCAGGCTGCACCGCCAGTTCGCCAACCTTGTTTATTCAAACTGGTATTAGCCCGGCGATACCTACCATAACAAAGGATTTATCTGGGAATAATTTCTGTGAAGGTGGCGCTTTCAATTTAACCTCAAGTTCTGCAAACAATAACCAATGGTATATCAATGATACCTTGTTTAAAGGAGCCACAGCAAAAACATTAAATTATAACGATGCAGGAAAATTTAAAGTTAGCATTAATGATAAAGTTTGTTTTAGCTTTTCTGATTCTTTGGTCATTAATAAATTAGCGAAACCTAATACATCGCCTATCACAGGAACAACTTGGGCCATAAAAGGAGATACAGCAGCATTCTCAATAGTTCCGGGCTTAACGGGATCTATTTTTACTTGGACACCCGTAGGAGCAACTATTATAACAGGTGCTGGCTCCAAAGATGTTAGTTTAAAAATGGGTACAGGAGTTTCTGCAGTTGTTAATGTTCAAGAAACTTCCTCTGGAGGTTGTGCAGGAGATAAAAAATCACTTTCTGTAAATTTGGTGAGTACCGGTTTGAACCAAAACAATGGCGAATTTAATTTAACTATTTATCCAAATCCTGTTTACGAAAAACTTTCGCTTAGAACAGATACTAAAAATTCTTCCGAACTTGAAGTTATGATTTTTACTATTTTGGGTCAGCAAGTATCAAAAGAAACTTATTCAATCAGCGGTTCGGGTCAACAACGTGAGTTAACTATTTCTGCTTTACCTGCAGGAATGTATATTTTAAAAGTGAAAGCTGGAGATAAAACAAGTGCTAGAACCTTTATAAAAGATTAAGTAGTCATCAAAACAATAAAGCCTCTTACCAAAAAGTAAGAGGCTTTTTTTATACCTAATGATTTCTGTCTATAATAAATTCAACTAACCTGCGAACGTTAGGTTTTACTTCAGATTCTGGCAATTGATCAATAATAGCTAGTGCCTCTTCTTTAAACTTATTCATGGTTTGTTTGGTATAGGCAATACCATTGTGTGCATTCACATAATCTACCACTTCTGCCACTTTGCTTTTGTTGTTGTGGTGATTTTTAATGGTATTGATTATTTTTCTTTTAACGGCAGGTTCAGCTTGGTTTAAGGTATAGATAATTGGTAAAGTGAGTTTCTTTTCTTTTAAATCTATGCCACGAGGTTTGCCAATATCTTCATCGCCATAATCCATCAAATCATCTTTCATTTGAAAAGCCATGCCAATTTTTTCGCCAAACAAACGCATTTGTTCAATTTGCTCTTGGGTAGCGCCTGCAGAAGCTGCGCCAATTGCACAACAAGAGGCAATCAAAGAGGCTGTTTTTTTACGGATAATGTCGTAATACACCTCCTCTGATAAATTTAGGTTACGCGTTTTTTCTATTTGGAGCAATTCTCCTTCACTCATTTCCTTCACAGCATTGCTCACTATTTCTAGCAGATTATAATCTTTGTTTTGAACCGAGAGCAAGAGTCCGCGACTCAATAAATAATCGCCTACCAATACGGCAATTTTATTTTTCCAGAGGGCATTAATTGAAAAGAAGCCCCGTCGTTCATCGCTATCATCTACCACATCATCATGTACCAAAGTGGCCGTATGCAACAACTCCACAAGGCTTGCTCCTCTGTGTGTTGTTTCAGAAATTCCATTGAAAAGTTTTGCACTAAAAAACACAAAAATGGGTCTTATTTGCTTGCCCTTTCGTTTTATTATGTACGACATAATAGTATCCAAAAGTGGAACACTACTTTTCATGGCTTCCCTAAATTTGCTTTCAAACAAATCTAGTTCTTTGGCTATTGGTGCTTTAATTTGTTCTAGTTCACTCACGCGTATGCAAATAAAGCATTTTATCCTGTTTTTTTATTCCCCTTTATCTGATTTATATTAGCCAAATAATAGATATTTGAAAATGGCAAAAACGCATTCAACTTTTTTTTGCAAAAATTGCGGCGCTACTTCCGCCAAATGGGTTGGTAAATGTGCTGCTTGCGGCGAATGGAACACCTATGTTGAGGAAGTTGTTCACAAAGAAAAAGAAGACTTCAAAAGTACTTGGAAAAAAGAAGGGATTGTTACTTCACGTAAGCCAATTTTAATCAACGAGGTACAAAATGGCGATGAATACCGTATTCCTATCCAAGACCAAGAATTATCGCGCGTTTTAGGCGGGGGCATTGTTCCCGGAAGTGTTGTTTTAATAGGTGGAGAACCAGGCATTGGTAAATCTACCTTGTTGTTGCAAGTTGCCTTACAATTTAAGGGTATGAAAGTGCTCTATATTAGTGGTGAGGAAAGTGAAACTCAAATTAAAATGCGTGCCGATCGCATTCCTTTTGCCAATCCTGATTGTTTTTTGTTTACCGAAACTTCTACCCAACGAATTGGAAAAGCCTTCAAAGAATTGCAACCAGATTTGGTTGTGGTAGATTCTATTCAAACTCTTCAATCGGATATTATAGACAGCACTCCTGGCAGTATTTCTCAAATAAAGGAAACCGCTGGCGATATGATTAGGTTTGCCAAAGAAACAGGTACACCCGTATTTTTAATCGGGCACATCACCAAAGATGGCACCTTGGCAGGACCAAAATTACTAGAGCACATGGTTGATACGGTGCTTCAATTTGAAGGAGATAGACACCATGTTTACCGTATTTTGCGCAGTACTAAAAATAGGTTTGGATCAACCAATGAAATTGGCATTTATGAAATGCAAAGTGGCGGCTTACGCGAGGTGAGTAATCCTTCAGAGATTTTGATTTCGCAGAGAGATGAAGCATTGAGTGGAGTTTCTATTGCGGCCACTTTAGAAGGCATGCGCCCGTTGCTCATAGAAACACAAGCGCTTGTAAGTGCTGCTGTATATGGCACTCCCCAGAGAAACTCAAATGGCTACGACGGCAAAAGATTAAACATGTTGTTGGCCATTTTAGAAAAGAAGTGTGGTCTTCGAATGGGCATGCAAGATGTGTTTGTAAACATTGCTGGAGGTTTAAGAGTGGAAGACCCGGGTATTGATTTAAGTATTGTTGCCTCCATTGTTTCGAGCTATGAAAATGCGCCAATAGACAATAAAATTTGTTTTGTGGGAGAGTTGGGATTAAGCGGAGAAATTAGGGCAGTAAGCAGGATAGAACAACGCATCTCCGAAGCCGAAAAATTGGGTTTCAAAACTGTTTACCTGTCGAAATTTAACAAACTGCCAAAAGCTAAAATTGGCTTAAAAATAGTGGAAGTAGCCAAATTAGAAGAGATGCTGCAGTTTTTGTTTGGGTAGAGAAGAAATTTGTTTTTTAATAAACGAAATTGGGATTGTTTAGCTTTTAAATTCTTACCTTGCAACTATAAGTAATTTTGTTTTGGTTCGAACCAAAAAATGAAAATAGCCAAGGAATATCAGAAGGAAGTTTTTTGCCTAGAAGGTGACTGGAGTAGGAATTTAACCAAGCAAACCAGTATTGAGGCAGCTTTGTTGTTTTTAAAGCAAAATAGGAATATCAACTTTATTCATAGGCATTGTGGTACGCGCGAAAATTTGGCCTATTATCTTAAGCAATGGCAACTAAAAAGATACCAGCGTTACTCCATTTTGTATCTAGCATTTCATGGAAAACCACAACAAATTCTTATTGATAAAAAACCTGTAACTTTAGATGAATTGGCAGAAATGCTGGGCGATTCTTGTAAAAATAGGATCATTCATTTTGGTAGTTGCCAAACACTCAATACAGATATTCGCCACATAAAACGTTTCTTACGCAAAACCAACGCCCTTTGTGTGTGCGGCTTTGGAAAGGAAATTAAGTTTGTAGAAAGTTCTGTTTTCGATATCTTGTTAATCGACCTCTTTCAAGAATTTTTAGATGTAAGTAGGGTTGCTGCCAACTTAGAAGAGTCGTATGGGTCTTTGGTAAAAAAGCTTGAGTTTAGGTTAGTTCACCTTTAGTACATCTGTTTTTTTAAGTGTGTCAATAAACCACAAATCAACAGGTTCTTTGGCCCAAATGGTATTGATTCCGGCACTTTCAGCTCCCTTTAGGTTCAGCCTGTTATCATCTACAAAAACTGTTTCAGAGCCTTTAAGATTGGCATCTCTTAACACATATTCATAGCAGGCCACATCTGGTTTGCGAATACCAATTTCATGCGATAGGTAAATTTTTTCGAATAGTTCTTCAAAAACAGTTTTGCCATGCTCTTCAAATACAGCGTTGATATGAATGCTATTGGTATTACTTAATAAAAATAATCTGTATTTTGATTTGAGTTGTTTGATGATTTCGACCCTATGCGCTGGCAATTCTAATAACATGCTATTCCAAGCTTGTGTAATTTGTTCTTTGCTGGCATTTCCTTTTAAAAGTGTAAAAATGCTTTGAAGAAAGTAGTTTTCATCCACCTTGCCTGTTTCGAAATCTAAAAAGATTGAATTTTCAAGGTTTAACTCTTCCAGGTTTGCTCCTAACCTTTTAAAAGCCCTGAGGGTTTTTTCTTGGTCTAGGTTCAAAACAACTCCTCCTAAATCAAAAATAATATTTTTAATGGCCATGAATACTATAACTATAAAATAGAAAAAAGGTTTTCTTGAACCTAAAAATTAGGCGTTCAAAGAATGCACTGCGGTTACTAATATTCGAACCAAATTAGGATCTTTTTCAATGGCATTTCCCACCACCACAATATCTGCACCGGCATTACAAGCATCAATGGCCTGTTGTGGCGTTCTTATTCCGCCACCAATAAAGAGCGGACCATTTATTTGTGATTTAACTTCCGCAATCATGGAGGCAGAAATTGGGTTTTTGGCACCACTACCTGCGTCCATATAAATAACCTTTAAACCTAACATTTCGCCAGCAAGTGCTGTGCAGGCTGCAATATTGTTTTTATCGGATGGCAATGGCGTTGTGTTACTCATATACATCACACTGGTAATATTGCCACCATCTACAATCATATAACCCGTAGGAACAACCTCGATGCCAGATTTTTTTAGCAAAGGAGCGGCTAGTACATGTTTTCCAATTAATAAATCTGGGTTTCGACCGCTGATCATGCTTAAGAAAAGGATAGCATCTGCGGCTTTATGTGTTTGCATAATGTTGCCAGGAAATAATACCAAAGGTATTTTAGTATTTGCCTTAATCAATTCTATGCAACGGTCCCAAAAACCATTGGTAATTAAACTTCCGCCAACCAATATTAAATCAACCTGCTGCTCATTACATAAATGAACAAGGGAAAGCAGGGCTTCCTCAGTGTGCAGACTATCTGGGTCAATCAACACCGCAAGCTGTTTAATGCCCTTTTGGGTTTGATTTGTTAATGTATTATAAAAGCTAGTCTTCACTGGGGTCAAAAAATTGTATAAAGCAAATAAAAGCCTTTTTATTCAAAAAACTTACTTTTAGTCCAAACAGATTTACAACGATTTTTTTTTTGATAATTACAAGTAAAAAAAACGCCCAGTTCCAAAAATTGGTCAAAGTGTATTCATTAGGATACAACCTATTGATAATTAAGAAATTGTTAACTCCTGCAAAACCACAAGTAGCAAGGGGTGTTCTGTGAATAACTATTGTTATGAACACCCGAACCATAGTACTAACAAGGTAAAAAAGAAATCAACAGGGAGTGATGTTGAAATTGATTTTTGAAATAACGTTTCAGATAGTAGACTTTTGGATTAAAAACCCCCCAAATTTTTTGAGGGATATTTTTAAAACAAAAATTAGTAAATAGAGTTAATAAGCCTGAAATGAAGAAATTGATAAAACTAACTTAACACTGAGATAATTTTTTAAACAGATTAAAAATAAAGACAAACCGAAATAAATTAATATATAGAAAAAAAATACTTGATAACCACCATGACCCGCAACAAAAAAAACAACGAACAAAAAGGCCTCCGGATTGAGCGCCATTTTACCAAAGAAGGAGTAAGTGCATACGATATGTTTACTTATGACTATCGCACATCCATCATTAAAAACCCAAATGGCAGTGTGGTTTTTGAAATGAATAATGTGGAAGTACCAAATTTCTGGAGCCAAGTTGCCACAGACGTTTTGGCTCAAAAATATTTCCGTAAGGCGGGTGTGCCTCATGCAGACGGAACAACCGGAAGAGAAACAAGTATCAAACAAGTTGCCCATAGAATGGCTCATTGTTGGATGAAATGGGGTGAAGACTATGGTTATTTTGATAGCAAAGAAGACGCCCAAGTTTTCTATGATGAAATGGCCTTTATGATTGTTGGACAATACGCTGCTCCAAATTCGCCACAATGGTTCAATACTGGCCTGCATAGTTCATATGGCATTACTGGTGGCCCACAAGGACATTATTTTGTGAATCCTAAAACAGGTGAATTAGAGAAATCTACTTCAGCATACGAGCGCCCTCAACCTCATGCCTGTTTCATTTTATCGGTTTCCGACGATTTAGTGAACGATGGTGGTATCATGGATTTATGGGTACGTGAGGCACGTATTTTTAAATATGGTTCAGGGGTAGGTACCAACTTTTCTCAAATTAGAGGTGCCAAAGAAAAACTTTCTGGTGGAGGTACTTCTTCTGGCTTAATGAGTTTCTTAAAAATAGGTGATCGTGCAGCTGGTGCCATCAAATCTGGTGGAACAACTCGTAGAGCAGCCAAAATGGTTTGCTTGGATTTGGATCACCCAGAAATAATTGAATTTATCAATTGGAAGAAAAATGAGGAAAAGAAAGTAGCTGCATTAATAGCTGCTGGCTATCCTAGCGATTATGAAGGCGAAGCTTATGCTACGGTTTCTGGTCAAAATAGTAACAACTCTGTGCGTATTCCTCATGAGTTCTTTTTAGCCCTTGAAAAAGGTGCTGATTGGGATTTAAGAGCGCGTACCGATGGCAGAGTGATGAGTTCTGTTTCAGCAGAAGATTTGTGGGAAATGATTGCAGATGCAGCTTGGGCTTGTGCCGATCCTGGTGTGCAATACGATACCACTATTAACGAGTGGCATACTTGTCCTGAAGGAGGAAGAATCAACGCTTCTAACCCTTGCAGTGAATATATGTTTTTAGACAATACTGCTTGTAACTTAGCAAGTTTAAACCTCATGCGTTTCTTCAATGTAGATACCCTTGAGTTTGATGTAAAAGCTTACGAGCATGCTTGTAGACTTTGGACAATGGTTCTGGAAATTTCTGTATTGATGGCGCAATTCCCTTCAAAAGAAGTTGCTCAACGTAGCTATGAATACCGCACGCTTGGATTAGGTTATGCTAATTTAGGTAGTGTATTAATGGTTTCTGGTATTCCTTATGATAGTCCCAAAGCGTTTGCCATTGGCGGTGCTTTAACTGCTGTATTGAATGGTATAGCTTATCAAACTTCGGCCGAAATGGCAAAGTACCTTGGTGCTTTCCCTAAATACGAAGAAAACAAAACACACATGTTACGTGTAATGCGTAACCACCGTTATGCCGCATACAATGCTACTGATGCCTATGAAGGATTGTCTATCCGCCCAGCCGGTATTGACCCTAAATATTGCCCAGATTATTTGTTAAAGGCAGCTTGCGATTCATGGGATCTTGCTGTTCAAATGGGTGAGCAATATGGTTATAGAAATGCTCAAGCTACAGTAATTGCGCCAACAGGAACAATTGGTCTAGTGATGGATTGCGATACCACAGGTATTGAGCCAGATTTTGCTTTGGTAAAATTCAAGAAATTATCTGGTGGTGGTTATTTTAAAATCATTAACACAGGTGTACCTGCAGCCCTAAAAAACATGGGCTATAGCCAATCTGAAATTGATGCAATCATTCATTATGCCACTGGTTCAGCTACTTTAAAAGGTGCACCACACATCAATCCGGAGTCGCTTAAATTTAGAGGATTTACTGCAGAAGAAATTGAGAAATTAGACAAAGCTGCTGCTGGTGCTTTTGAAATTGGATTTGCTTTTAATCAATGGACTTTAGGCGAAGCTTGCATGCAACGTTTAGGTTTCAAAACAGAAGAATACAATAGCCCTAACTTTAATTTATTGCGCAAATTAGGATTTACTCGTGCAGAAATAGAAGAGGCGAATGATTATATCTGTGGTACCATGATGCTAGAAGGTGCTCCATTATTGAAAGATGAGCATTTGGCTGTTTTTGATTGTGCCAACAAATGTGGCAATAAAGGAACACGTTACATAGCTGCAACAGGTCATATCCGCATGATGGCTGCTGCACAACCTTTCTTAAGCGGTGCTATTTCTAAAACTATCAATCTGCCTAATGAAGCAACTATACAAGATATCAAAGAATGCTACCACTTAAGCTGGAGCCTAGGTTTAAAAGCCAACGCCCTATACCGCGATGGTTGCAAATTGAGTCAGCCTTTGAGTACCAAATCTGATGTGAAAGAAGACGAAGATATTCAAGATGCAGTTGAGCAAATTTTAGGAGAAGATGCCTACAAACCAGTTGGTGAATTAACACCAGAGCAAGTTTTAGAAGCAGCTACTGCTATCCTTAACCGCACACATGATACAGCCTTTAAACATAAGTTGGCTGGTGTAGTTGCCCGTAAAGCATTGCCAGGTAAGCGCGGTGGATTTACCCAAAAGGCAACTGTTGGTGGTCAAACCATTTTTGTTCGCACAGGCGAATACGAAGATGGAACGATTGGTGAAATATTTGTTGATTTGCATAAAGAAGGTGCCACACTTCGTTCATTGATGAACTGCTTCTCTATTGCAGTTTCATTAGGATTACAATATGGTGTACCTCTAGAAGAATACGTAGACAAGTTTACATTTACTCGCTTTGAACCAGCAGGTATGGTAACTGGTCATGATAATATTAAAAATGCAACTTCTATTATTGATTACATGTTTAGAATGATTGGCTTTGAATATTTGGGAAGAGAAGACTTTGTTCAAGTTGCACCAAACGACGTTCAACGCAGTCATTTGGCAGTTAACCAACACAAAGAAAAGGCAAACCCTACTACTCACCAAACAAAGGTTGATGTTATTGCTCCTGCAGGTGCTGCTCCAATAGTACCGGTTAATGCGGCACCAATTGGTTTTCACAGGCCAGAGGTAAAAGCAGATTTGGAAGTAAAACCAATGGCTATGGCAACTCTAGAAACAGCGCCAATGGATCAAGTGAGCGAAATGAATAAGCGCATGGGAGATAGTCCTGCTTGTCCTACTTGCGGTCACATTACCATCCGCAGCGGTGCTTGCTATAAGTGTTTGAACTGCGGCACCCAAACTGGTTGTAGCTAGAATTAAGTGATTTTAGATAAAAGAGTCCTCCGTTCAACATTTGAGTGGGGGACTTTTTTTATTACTATACTACACCTAATTTCGTAGGATGAAAATAGCAATAGGATGCGACCACGCCGGCTTCGATTATAAAGAAGCAATTAAGGCAACACTTAAAGCAGAAGGTTATGAGGTTTCAGATTTTGGAACCCACAGCACCGCTTCCATGGATTACCCAGATACCTCGCATCCGCTGGCATCTTCGGTAGAAAATAAAGAAACTGAATTAGGAATTTTAATTTGTGGTAGCGCAAATGGCGTGGCTATGACAGCCAATAAACACCAAGGCATAAGAGCTGCAATCTGTTGGGAAAATGAACTGAGTTCTTTGGCTAGAACCCACAATGATTCAAACATTGTTTGTTTACCAGCTCGTTTTATTTCATTGGAATTGGCACAACAAATAGTACACACTTTTTTAACCACTTCTTTTGAAGGTGGAAGGCATGCTAATAGGGTAAATAAGATCTCTTGCTAAATAATATGTCCGAGTTAGCGTCATTGGTTCAAACCGGAAATAGAAAAGCTTTGGCCCGTTTTATTTCTGCTATTGAAAATGATGCCCCCAATTATGAAAATGAATTGGCTAATTTAACCATTGCCAGTACCCCATTAATTGGCATCACTGGTCCGCCTGGGGCAGGCAAAAGCACGCTCATCAATGCGCTTGCAGGATATTGGTTGCAGCAAAATAAAAAGGTAGCAATTATTGCGGTTGATCCAAGTTCTCCTTTTAACCAAGGAGCTTTAATGGGTGATAGGTTGCGCATGAGTGAGCACTTTTTGAACCCAAACTTGTTTATAAGAAGTATGGCAAGCAGAGGCAGTTTGGGAGGATTGGCACCTAAAATATTTGAGGTTTGTGATGCCTTGCGTGCAGCTCAATTTGATTTTGTAATTATTGAAACAGTAGGTGTGGGGCAAAGTGAAGTAGAAATTGCTGCATTGGCAGATACCACAATTTTGGTTTTGGTGCCAGAAGCTGGAGATGATATACAAACTATCAAAAGTGGTGTAATGGAAATTGCAGATATTTTTGTGCTCAATAAGGCAGATAGGCCGGGGGCTGCGACTTTTCAAAAGAATTTAAACATGCTTGCCCATCAATATGCAGAAGACAGTTGGGAGGCGCCAGTTATAAAAACTGTGGCCTCTCAAAAAGAAGGTATAGAAGATTTAGCCAATGCAGTTATAAAACACGAAACTTTACCCAACAAAGGCAATAAAAAAATTCATCTTTTGGCACAAAAAGCCCTTTTGTTAATAAAGGCCTTGCGCACACGCGATATTCAATTGCCCTTGCTAGAGAGTGATTTAAAAATTGCTTTAAACAATTCAGATTTTAATTTGTATCGTTTTATAAGAAAGTACCAATCTTAAAAAAAAACATACATGAGAATAGCTATCATTTCGGGCTCGGCAAGAACCAATAACAATACCATTAGGGTAGCAAAGGCTATTCAAAGAGTTTTGTCTAGTGCGCATCAAGTAACTATCATAGATTTTATTCATTATGATATACCATTAATGGCCCAAGGAGGCATGAATGCTGCAGCATTAACACCTTTTCAAAGCGGTTTGATCCAAGCCATTGATGAAGCACATGTTGTGGTAATGATTTCACCTGAATATAATTGGAGTACCACCCCAGAGATTTTAAACATGTTGCATTATTTGCCCAATAAGCCTTTTCAAGATTTATTTAACAATAAAGTTTTTGCTTTTGTTGGGGTATCAACCGGTAAAGGAGGAAAAACTCCAGCCATTCATTTGATGCAAATTTTAAACAAACTTATCAGCTTTAGCAACCATGACTCAATAGTATCTGCAAAAATATTTGAATCGCATTTTACCAAAGAAGTATTAGATGCAGAAGGCATAAGCCTTGGCAATGAGATGTACGATTTGGGATTAAAAGATTTTTGCAACTATACCATTCGTATGGCGCAACGTTGGTTCAAATAGAAATTTATTATTGCTTTGCTTTTGAAAAATCCTCAATGCGCATACCTGCCGCGTACAGATGTGTTAAGGTATCTTCGCGCATGTTTTGCTCCAATTCAAAATGGTAAATTCCCTTTTCTTTGAACCTATACTGTGGATAAATAGGCACTTGATAGTCATACAAATCTCCTAAACCCTTACCAAGCCAATTTCCGCTTTCATCTATCAAAACAATTTCTTTGCGCTCCTTAGTAACGGTTTGTGATGGGGAAGTTTGGTGAACCATTACAAAAAAATTATTATACTTATAGTCGTTGCCAACCCTAAGGTTTAAATATACATTATAAGTTTTATTTGTATCCTCTATGTTCACATCAAATACCAACCTGTTTTTATAAAACCACTCCTGGGCGGGTAAATCTTTGTTTTCATCTATTAACTTAGCTTCATCGCAAGCGGTAATAAAAAGCAAAGTCAATGCCACTGAAATAATTGTAGGAAAGTTCCAATTAGGTTTCATTTATGGTTTTGGATTTCTATTGGGATTATTGTTGTTATTATTATTTCTATTTGGGTTTGGTCTGCGGTTTTGATTAGGGTTCCCTGTATTACCCGCCTCTCCATTCGGCCTAGGACCATTGGTTTGGTTTGGCCTTGGTGCTTGGTTTCTGTTGTTATTTTCAGGTCTTGGCAGTTGAGGTGGGTTTGACCTTGGCTGTTGGTTACCTTCTGGTTTGGGACCATTATTGGTATAAGGCTTAGGGCCGTTGTTTTGGGGTCTAGGTTCAGCATTGGATCTTGCTTTATTTTTGCTCCTATTTTGGTTTCTATTTTTATTGCGATCTCTTTCATCGAGCCTGGTTAAGCTACCGGTGCCCATATCGTTTTTAAAATCAAGTTCTACCTTTTCAATTTTCGCAGGCTTTTTATCTTCCAATAGCAAAGGTGGTTTTTCTCCTTTTTTGTTAAGGTCTATAATTTCTCTTACCTTTTTAACGGGTAGGCTCAACCATTCGCCGCCCAATTCTGTTTGAGGGGCAAACCACATCACTCGTTTTAAGATATCTGTTTTCACAGATTTGTAAGCTATATTATCTTCAAACTGTAGGGTAACATAATTATCAGGTGGGAAGTCTTTGAGCGCTTCCATATACGAGTCAAGTTCAAAGTTTAGACAGCATTTTAACTTACCACATTGCCCACTTAATTTTAATGGGTTCAGCGATAAATTTTGGTAGCGTGCCGCTTGGGTATTTACCAATTTAAAATCTGTGAGCCAGGTACTACAGCACAATTCTCTGCCACAACTACCAATTGCACCAAGCCTTGCGGCCTCTTGGCGGTAGCCAATTTGACGCATTTCAATTCTTACTTTGAAGCTTTCTGCCAAGCGTTTAATGAGTTCTCTAAAGTCAACGCGTTCTTCAGCAGTATAATAAAAAGTGGCTTTTCTTCTATCACCTTGGTATTCTACGTCGCTCAGTTTCATGCTGAGGCCTAGTTCCATAGAAATGCTTCTAGCCTTATACATGGTTGGTACTTCTAATTCTTGATTTTCTTTAAATTTAGCAATATCAGCCTCCGTGGCTTTGCGCACTATTTTTCTAAAATCAGTATCATTTTCACTTCGGTTATACTTCTTTAATTGAAGTTTCACCAATTCACCTTTGAGTGCAACTTTACCAATGTCGTAGCCATTTTCTGCATCTACTACTACATATTCATTTACATAAAAATCTACCAAGGTGCTCCTGTAAAACTCTTTGCGCGTGCCTTTAAAGCGCACTTCCACAATGTCGAAAGGCTTCATATGTGGCGGTAACTCCATCTCTGCTAACCAATCGTAAGTATTTAATTTATTGCAACCGCCCGTACTGCAACCTCCGCTGCAACCACCACCAGTGCTACATCCTCCTGAACCACAACCCATATACTTTTTATATAATAAAAGTTAAACCATAATGTTAATGAGGTATTGCATTAACAACTAATAAAATTGTTAAGCAGCCTTCTGGGCGCTTTTCAATTGTCTGCCAATATACAGAGAAAGATTAAGAAAAAGGATTTTTAGATTGGCATTTCGTTCTGTTGAATACACTGCATCATCCAAACTTGTTGTAATTTCACTTAGATTGGCTGCAGAAAGGAAGCTCGAAAATTTTACCAAGAATTGCATTTCTTGCTCATTTACGCGCAATAACTGCCTATCGCCGTACTTATAAATAAAAGCCGCTCTTATCATTTGAGAGGTATAACCTAAGAAATTTTTTACATATTCTCTGCCTGATCCACTTATTTCATCCACCCATTTTTGAAGTTCATCTACTTTACCACTGAAGCAAAAGCGCATCCATTGGCTAAATATTTCAAAATAACCATCGTGCTCAATTTCTAATAACGACAGAGCCAAATTGTAGTTGCCATCTGCCAATCTGCTTATATCTGTGGCCTTTTGTGGCGTGCATTGGTGGTCTTTTTGTAAGGCCAATTCAATATCACTATCAGTTAGTTTGGGGATTTTAATGGTTTGAGCCCTCGATAATATAGTGGGTAAAACGCGTTCGGTATTTGACGCAACCAAAATAATAAGAGTTCCCAAAGGAGGTTCTTCCAATAATTTTAATAAAATATTTCCTGCGGTATCTAAGTATTCTGCTTGCCAGATAATTTGCGTTTTAAACTTGGCCTCATAACTGGTTAAGCCAAGTTTGCTGATGATTTCTCGGCACTCTTCGCGGGTAATATTTCCTTGTTTATTGGCATTGTTGTCTAAGGTTTGAAGCCAATCAAAATCGCTGAGGTATGGATTTTTCAATAAAGTTTCGCGCCAATCTTCTGACAATTCTTTACTTTGTTTGTAAGGTGAAATGGTAGGGTAGGTAAAATGCAAATCGGGGTGAACCAATTTTTGAAATTTTACGCAACTAGCGCATTCTCCGCAACTATCATCAGGCAATGGTTGCAAACAATTCACATATTGGGCAAATGCCAGAGCTAAGGGTAAGTTACCACTACCCTCTGGCCCCAAAAACAGTTGGGTATGGCTTATTCTGCCAGTTTGGGCCATTTTTAATAGCTTTTCTTTTATAAAATCCTGACCTATAATTTGTTTGAATAACATGTTGTCTTAAAATAAGGTCTTCGCAAATTAATATAAATCATAAAATAACCTAAATTTAGTCATTATTTAATAACTATTTAATAACTATTTAATCATTTGATTAGCTTTTTTAAATATATGTAATAAATTTGCAATCCCAAATGATTAACCAAATATTTACCTTCACTCTGAAAAGTCATTGCCCAAATTGTGGGTCTTGGGACTTAGAGCGCGTTAAAAGACCCTTTTGGGCAAGTTTCTTAAGCAAATTTAAAACATTTTGGTGCCGCAAATGTTTTAAAATAATAACTTGTATTAACAAGATTGATGAAGATTAGGCATTTCGCCTAATTAATTTTTACTAGTTTATTCGTTAATAAGTTTGAATTTATAATTGAACTTTAAATCCAATTAGTTTCCTTGGCTCATTTTCTTGATGGACAAGTTGCCTCAGGTATTCAAATAATTGTTGGATGCTTTTATCTTGGTTTCCAACTTTGTTTTCTAATTCGTTAATTTTAATTAGTAGGTCTTTGTGTGTAACTAACATTTTACGGACACGGGCAAAGACTCTAATGATGTGAATATTTATTTTTATAGCATTTTGGCTATTAAGCACGCTCGAGAGCATGGCAATACCTTGCTCTGTAATAGCATAATGCAAATATTTGAAATGCTAGCCACGCTTTATGATGCCAAATTGGCTCCTTAAAGCATTTGATTTCTTTTTTCTTAAGCAGCTCCACCCCAACTTTCTCTATCCAAACTCCTATATTGAATTGCCTCTGCCAAGTGCTCAATTTTTATTTCTTCGGAACCTGCTAAATCTGCGATGGTGCGGGCAACTTTTAAAATGCGGTCGTAAGCCCTTGCCGATAATTGCAATTTGTTCATGGCAACTTTTAATAGGTTTTGCCCAACTGGCGTGAGTTGGCAAAATTCTCTGGCCATGGTAGAACTCATTTGGGCATTGCTGTATATGCCTTCCATTTCCTGGTAACGCAAGCTTTGTATTTCTCTTGCTGCCACCACTCGGTTTCTAATCAATTCACTTTTTTCTGCCTTTCTTTGATCTGTTAGCTGGTCAAAATTTACGGGCGTTACTTCTATATGTATGTCTATTCTATCTAGGAGTGGTCCGCTAATTTTGCTCAGGTAACGTTGCACCACCTGACTGCCGCAAACACATTCTTTTTCGGGGTGGTTAAAATAGCCACACGGGCATGGGTTCATGCTGGCCACCAACATAAAACTTGCAGGGTATTCTATAGAAAATTTAGCCCTAGAAATGGTTACCCTTCTTTCTTCCAGAGGCTGACGCATTACTTCCAATACTGTGCGTTTAAATTCTGGCAACTCATCCAAAAATAGTACGCCATTATGTGCCAATGATATTTCTCCTGGATGTGGATTATTGCCGCCACCAACTAAGGCCACATCGCTAATAGTATGGTGTGGCGACCTAAATGGCCTGAGGTATAATAAGGAGCTATTTTTATTTAGTTTGCCTGCCACCGAATGAATTTTTGTGGTTTCTAGGGCCTCAGGTAAAGTAAGTGGCGGAAGAATACTTGGTAGCCTTTGTGCCAACATGGTTTTGCCCGAGCCTGGTGGTCCAATTAAAATAACATTGTGTCCGCCAGCCGCTGCTATCTCTAAAGCGCGCTTGATGTTTTCTTGCCCACGCACATCGCTAAAATCATCTATAATTTTGGTCTGACTATCTTCAAACTCTTTACGGGTATCAATTTCAAAAAGTTTTAATCGGTCTTCATTGCCATTAAAGAAATCTATTACCTCTGCAATATTTTCTGCGCCGTAAACTTTTATGTTATTTACAATGGCAGCCTCTCTCGCATTTTCTTTTGGGAGAATAAAACCTTCAAATTCCTCCTTGCGGGCTTGAATGGCAATGGGCAATGCTCCTTTTATGGGTTTAAGTGTTCCATCTAACGCCAACTCACCCATAATAATATAACGGTGCACCTTTTCTGCATTCAATTGTTCGGTTGCTGCCATATAGCCTATAGCCAAAGGTAAATCATAGGCACTTCCTTCTTTTCTGATATCCGCAGGAGCCATGTTTACCACAATTTTTTGACGGGGCAGGGTGTAGTTATTAAATTTTAGCGCGCTTTCAATGCGTTGCTGACTTTCCTTCACAGCATTGTCTGGTAAGCCTACTAAAAAATAACCAATGCCGCTGCCTGGTCCGGCATTTACCTCAATGGTAATGGTTACAGCATTTACCCCATATACGGCGCTACCAAATGTTCTAATAAGCATA
>Ga0209443_1000354_pt1 | contig 31548 bp, 29 predicted proteins | sample LauGreBMM110DCMD_2_FD_187571 | JGI IMG/M metagenome (GOLD analysis project Ga0209443, IMG submission 187571) | Freshwater lake microbial communities from Lake Michigan, USA - Su13.BD.MM110.DCMD (SPAdes) (version 2) | ecosystem: Environmental > Aquatic > Freshwater > Lake | place: Lake Michigan... | reverse complement strand
GCAGTTTAATCGCTTCCGGACATGGGTTTGCGGACAACCAAAACCCATCAATCTGTTTTGGATATTCTCTAAGCAAACGTATCGCATCTGGATTGGGATTTGCAGATAACCAAAAGAACTTAATTTTATCAATATTTTCTTTCATGATATTCATCGCCTCTCGACACGGATTTCTTGTTAACCAGTACCAATACATATTATCTGGTTGTTCTCTTAGATAACGCATCGCCTCTGGATGTGGATTCAATGACAAATAACACATATTAAGCTTATCAATGCTTATCCAGTCCAGTAATTTGTACCTTTCATAATCCATTCTTCGTATTTTATATCTATCGTTCTTACAAGAAAATATGTTCAATTTTTTATAAAAAAATGTACACGTTTTAGTTCATTAATTAATCAAATAATCATCCATATCTCCACCTAATTCAAGAAACTTAATGATACGTCTCGGGTGCAGCACGTTCTTTAAAAAGTCTTCCAGTATAATCATAGTTCTCTTTTTCGACATTCGAATATAGTCACGCTCAAATATAGACGGATTTCGAGACAACGCATACGAATGAATATTTTCAGGATATTGTCTAAGTAAATCTAGTGCCTCTACACTCGGATTGGATGAAAACCCTTCCCAAGGAAAATCAATGTCATCGAAATGTTCTTTCAGTAGATCAATTGCCTCGGGACACGGGTTTGATGATAAATGACACAAAACCTCACACCACTCAAACTTGTCCGAATTTTCTCTTAGAATCTTAATAGCAAGTGGATTTTTGTTTTGTGCAAAACAATACCAATTGATATTATTTGGATTTAGTCTAAGCAACTCAATCGCTTCCGGACTCGGATTCCGGGATAACCCATACCAATCAATTCTGTTGAAGTGACGTTTGAGAAAACGTATCACCTCAGGACTTGGGTTAGCTGATAGTTCAGAGAAACAGAGTTTGTGTACGTTTTCTTCAATGAACTTCATCGCCACTACGCTTACACATACATTTGCCGAAAAACGAGACCAATAAATCTTGTCAGGGTGGTGCTGTATAAGGAATTCAATCGCCTCTGGATTTTGATTCGCGGAAAATTCGCGCCAATCGACCTTATCTATATTTTTTCTCATTATATCCAATGCAACGGGACACGGATTTAATGCCAACCATTTCCAACTAATCTTCTCGGGATACATTCTGAGTAATTCCAATGCCGCTGGATTTGTATTTGCTGATAATGACGTAAAATTAACAATGTCTATAACACTACAATCTATATTTTCTCTAATCAACTCCAATGCCTCAGGACACGGATTTGATGACAAATAATACCAATCAAACTCGCTTGGAAATTGTCTAAGCAACCGCATTGCTTCTGGATTCGTACTTTTTGACAAACCTGAAATAGTAATCTTATCGATGCTTATCCAATCGCGTAATTTATACATGTCGTAATCCATTATTCCAGTTTACGTTGGTTGATGTATTCTTATTATTTATGTCTCCTCTCATGACATCACCACAATTCAATTTTTTATAAAAAAAGTTTTGTTTAATTAATGAATCAAATAATCATCCATATCTCCTCCCAATTCAAGAAATCGATTGATACGTCTAGGATGCAGTACGTTCTTCAAAAAGTCTTCTAGTATAATCATTGTTCTCTTTTTCGACATTCCAATATAGTCGCGTTCAAATATGCCAGGATTTAATGATAATACATGATAATAAATCTTTTCTGGGTTTTGCTTAAGCAACTCAAACGCCTCCGGGTGCGGATTTTGTGACAAGTGATACCATAAATTATCATCATTATTTTCTTTAATCATTTGTAACGCCTCGAGAGATGGATTTTTTGCCAAACCATACCAATCAATATTATGTTTATTTTCTTTAAGTAGTTTGATCGCTTCCGGATTTGGATTTTCGGATAATCTATCCCACCAAATCTTATCCTCATTTTCTTTAAGTAATTGTAACGCCTCATCACTTGGGTTTGACGACAACCAACACCAATCCGCTTTATCTATATTTTCTCTAACCAACTTTAACGCATCCGGATTTGTGTTTGTTGACAACCAACCCCAAGCAAAGGAATCTAGATACTGGAGATTTTCTTTAATCAGGTTTACCGCCTCAGGATTCGGGTTTTTCGCCAATTGATACCAGCAAATCTTATCTTTATTTTCTTTAAGAAGTTTCATCGCTTCAGGACACGGGTTTGACGACAAATAATGCCATTCAAAGTTTTGTAACTTATCTATATTTTGTCTCATTAGTTTTATCGCATCCGGGTTTGGATTTCGTAATACTTTACCCCATTCAATCATATCCTCGTTTTCTTTAAGTAGTTCTAACGCCTCTGGACACGGATTGGCCGATAACCAATCCCAATTAATATCATAAATATCATACGGATGATTTCTAAGTATTTTAATCGCTTCAGGATTCGTACTTCTTGAAAATTGTGCAATGTCAAGCTTATCAATACTTATCCAGTCACGTAATTTATACATGTCGTAATCCATTCTTCAAATTGACGTTTGTACGCCTTTTCGTATGTCTCTCGTTCTTACCTTAATAACCGAATTCAATTTTTTACAGTAAAATGTATGCGAATGAACGTACGTGCGTTTTAGTTAATTAATTAATCAAATAATCATCCATATCTCCTCCCAATTCAAGAAATCGATTGATACGTCTAGGATGTAGTACGTTCTTCAAAAAGTCTTCTAGTATAATCATTGTTCTCTTTTTCGACATTCCAATATAGTCACGTTCAAATATACCCGGGTTTGAAGAAAACACACGCCACCAAATCTTATCTGGATGTTGCCTAAGAATATCTAACGCCTCTGGATTCGGATTTTGTGAAAATGCATACCAATCAATATAATTCGAATATTTTTTAACCACCTTTAATGCCTCGGGATTTGAATTTATTGACAAATAAGGCCAATAAATATTATCTTTATTTTCTTTAAGCAACTGTATCGCTTCCGGATTTGGGTTTTCTGATAATTCACGCCACCAAATCTTATCTTTATTTTCTTTGAGTAATTGTAACGCCTCATCGCACGGATTTGCTGACAACCAACACCAATCCGCTTTATCTATATTTTCTCTAACTAAATGTAACGCATCCGGATTTGTGTTTGTTGACAACCAAGCCCAAGCAAAGGAATCTAGATACTGCAGATTTTCTTTAATCAGTTTTACCGCCTCGGGATTCGGGTTTTTCGCTAATTCATACCAGTGAATCTTATCTTTATTTTCTTTAAGCAATTTTACCGCCTCAGGACACGGGTTTGATGACAATCGATACCAATCAAACTGTTTTAACTTATCGATATTTTGTCTAATCAGTTTTATCGCATCAGGATTTGAATTTTGTAATAATTTATCCCATTTAATCATATCCTTATTTTCTTTAAGCAACTTAAATGCCTCTGGACACGGATTAGCCGATAACCAATCCCAATTCATATCATGTGGATGTTTTCTAAGTATTTTAATCGCCTCTGGATTCGTACTACTTGAAAACTGTTCAATGAAAAGCTTATCCATACTTATCCAGTCACGTAATTTGTACATGTCGTAATCCATTCTTATGTCTCTTATTCTTACCTTAACAAACGAGTTCAATTTTTTAGAATAAAATGTACGTTAAAAAATGTACGCGAATGAACGTACGTGCGTTTTAGTTAATTAGTTAATCAAATAATCATCCATATCTCCTCCCAATTCAAGAAACCTTTCAATACGTCTAGGATGCAGGACGTTCTTCAAAAAGTCTTCCAACAAAATCATGGTTCTCTTTTCCGACATTTTAATATAGTCGCGCTCGAATGCACTCGGGTTTGTAGACAACCACTCGAAACAAACTTTATCTGGATTCTGTATAAGCAATTCTATCGCCTCGGGACATGAATTTCCAGACATCCTGTACCAATTGATCTTGTCGAAATGTTTTTCTTTCAGCATCTTTATCGCCTCCGGGTTTGTATTTGCCGATAATGTATCGAAATCAATTTTATCTTCGTTGTCTTTCAGTATCTGAATTGCCTCATCGCATGGATTTTCTGACAATGCATACCAACTTATCTTATCGAAATATTTTTCTTTCAACATCTTTATTGCCTCGGGATTTTTGTTTCCCGACAACTGCTGAAACCCAATATGTTGTGGGTTTTCTTTGAGCATCTTTATCGCCTCGTCGCTTGGATTTCCTGATAACATTTGCCAATTAATATTGTTGACGCTAAGGCGCACATATTGTACATAGCAAGGCGGGATAATCTGTTCCTTAAGCATCTCCATCGCCTCAGGACAAGGATTTCCTGACAACCGAGAGCAATGTTCATACCAACCCGATGCAGTAAATGTCACATTACCACCCGTTTTATCAAAATATTCTCTAAGCATTTTTATCGCCTCTGGATTTGGGTTGGCCGACACCCGAGACCAAATGACGTGTTGTGGGTTTTCTTTACACATCTGAATCGCCTCGGGACTTGGATTGATTAGAAACCACCACCAATTAATTTCAGCTGGATGTTTTTTTAGCAACCCGATTGCCGCGGGATGTGGATTTCTCGATAAATTGCCCATTTCAAGCTTATCCATACTTCCCAATCCTCCGCGTAGTTTGTACATGTCGTAATCCATTGTTTCTTTATGTTGTGCTATCGATCAGACAGCAAATCAATCAATCAATTTTTCCCTATCGATCAGACAGCAAATCAATCAATCAATCAATTTTTCCCTATCGATCAGACAGCAAATCAATAAATCAATCCAGTTTTCGCTATCGTCAGTAAAGAAGCATAAGCGCGTTTTCAAATGGAAGGGGAACCCATTGTTTGGATATCTTGAAAAATACTGTTGGTAAAGAGACAGAGTTCAATGGGGTCTTCGTGAACGGTGTGGAAAATAGTAATGTATTTACACAGATAAGGAATGATTTTATATTTGATATCTTCGCCAACAAGAGAAGTGCTTTTAAGAAATGTAAAGAAGAAATCGAAAATATCAATGACTGAATATCCAGCATGATATAATTCATGAAATATATGTATTGCTTTTTTCAAGTCACGATTCTTGAATGCCTGTAAATAATCGTCAAAATGCTGTGTCGACATGTACGAACACGTATCTTTGCATAATTGAATCGTTATCGGCAAACCAATAAGGCTCAACTTCTCCAAATAGTTGATCATTACCCTTACTGAATTATTGCATACACTCAGTAAATATTCTTTACATTCTTCATTGACTTCCAGCTGTTCTTTTGTTACGATAAGCTCCATGTGACTTTTTATTTCCGGTAAATTCAAGGATCGGATTTGGATAATATGAACTCGCGATTGGATACTTTCTATTACTTTTTGCATATTCGTGCACACTGCGACAAAGTGAACATTACGTTTGTAAGAGTCCATGTAGTTTCTGAAAACTTGTTGACTTTGTTCGTTTACATTGTCCAAGTCGTCAATCACAATCATTTTCTTTTTCCCGTAGATTATGCTTTGCGATTGACAAAACGTTTTCATTTCGTTCCGGTAAAACCCGATTCCTTGTTCCGTTAAATTGTTAATATACATAATGTTATAATTTGGAAAGGCGTCGTCTTGTCCTAATTCGTAATATTCCCGAATTAAACTTTCCAATATCATTGTTTTCCCGCATCCGGTGTTTCCGTATAATAACAAATTAATGTCGTTCATTTTGAGAAATGTTTGTAACGTTTGTTCCGTCTCTTTATTAAGTTTAAAATCGGTTATGTAATACGGTTTGTATTTGTTGATAAATTGTTCTCTCATTATGCTATGTTTAACATTTGTTCGAATTATGTATATAAACCTTTTTGTCTTTTTATAATATTAATTTCTCAGCGAAAAATGTCTAAAACTGACTTGTACGAGGTCCTAGGCGTGTCTTCTGATTCAAACGAAACGGAGATCAAAAAAGCATATCGTTCTCTAAGTCTTAAATATCATCCGGATCGAAATAGCGATAGTGATTCAAAGGGAAAATTCCAAGAGATTAGTGATGCATATGAAACGTTGAGTGACCCACAAAAAAGGAAGGAATATGATCATCATAAACAATTTGGCGGTAACCCGTTCGGTGGACAGCAATTCCCGGGAGGATTTCCGTTTCCGGGAGGATTTCCTTTCGGGGGCATTCAAGTGAATCACGGAGGTGGACCTCATCACGTGAATGTAGAAAGTATTTTCGAACAGTTTTTCCATGGAGGAGGTATGGGTAATATTCATATGATGCATGGTCAAGGTGGACCGAATATCCAAGTTTTCCACAACGGACGGAATGTCTTTGCACGAAAGAAACCAGATCCTGTCATGAAAACGATTAATGTCACTCTCGAAAGCGCATTTCATGGAGCTACTGTAGATATAGAAATCGAGAGAATAGAGGTGCAAAATGGGAGTCAAGTTCCAGTAAGAGATCGTATAAGTGCTCCGATTCCGAGAGGAATAAAACATGGTCAAAAGATTCTTCTGAAAGATTTAGGTTGTATCGAAAACAATGAAAGAGGAGATCTTGAACTCACGTTTCACATTGAAGACCATCCGTTCTTCGTGAGAAGAGAAAACGATCTAGTATACAAATCCAAGATTTCTCTTAGAGAAGCCTTGTGTGGGTTTTCGCTTGAAATATTACATCTGAGTGGTAAAACTTTGCGACTTTCGAATAATAATCAAGTCATTCATACTGGATATAACCGGGTTATAAATGGACTTGGTATGATGCTTGATAATAATGAATGTGGCAATTTGATTATAGAATTTGAAGTCGAATTCCCGAAAACAATTGACGATACGCAACGAAGTCAGTTGTTGGAAATCTTGGTTTAAAAGAGAAGAAAAAATAATCTGTTTTATCGAAACAGATTATATACATACATTATTTACTCAGTATCCGTATTAAAACTGATTTTCTTGGTAGGAATATCTTTGTCGACAATATAAATCGAGTTCTCGGTCAAAATGATAAAGTCTTTTCCGTTGATTCGGAAAATCTTTTCAATGTAAGAAGTGTACTCCTCCTCGTTTTTAATCAACATCTTCTTCTCGTCATTCCTGACACCAATCATTACTGTTTTTTCGAGAGAACTAGTCCAGTAGTCCATCATAATCGGGCGATCTTCAACAATGGATAATTTGGCGGCATTCTGGAGTGTCTTATCTGTGGGTAGTCTATGCCCTTCATCAAGGGTAACTTCGGTACTGGGAGATGCCATCTTTTAAGGTTGTTTGTTATATGTCAAAAATACAACTTTAAATCCTTTTTTAATTAACTAGTTTTCTTTTTCATAAATAGTATCATAATATTTTCTCGAAAAGGTGACTGCTTTTTTCCTAGGTTTCTTCTTTTTCATTTTAATGACGGGGACTTCGTTTATGGCCTTGACATTTTCATATTCGGCCATGAGTATATTTTTCACGAATTCAAATACAAAGCAAAGAATCGGTTTCGAACAGTTACCAACAATCAGACAGTTTCCTGTTCGGAAAACCATGAACGATACTTTGGTGTATTTTTCCTTTACCAATTCGTCCAATTCCGTCATGGTAACGTTCTGATCAGCCTCCGCCAGATATCCCCTTTGTTCTGTATCCGGGAGGTTGTTGTCATAGAAGAACTTGCACTTCACGCCGGGATACATCGTTGGGTCGTATGAAGGATTTAATTTATATTTATCTCTCAAAATATGTTTCAGTTTTTCTTGTTGAATATAATATCCACAATTGAAATTCGAATTGATGAGGACATTTCCCTTGGGTTGGACATATTCAAAGTGGCTTTTCGTGGTTAATTCGTCTTCTTTGCCCTTGCTCTTTTTCCCACGAACCAGACGTTTCACCATGGGCGACTTGTCTGCCGGAATGAGTGACAATGGATCGGTGAAATGCGGTTGCAAAATCGAAAGTAATACTTTTTTGGTTTCTTCTAGAAGACTTTCGTTCACGATCCCTGGAATAGCCATTTTCCCAGTATTGAAAACTTTCACGTGAACTTCGTGGAATTTTTTCTGGAATTTAACACGCATAATCATCGCAAAACAATTGATAAACGCGTTTTTGTTTTTGCCGTGGCAGTTCATAATGTCTTTTTTAGAAATCCCAATCGTTAATTTCCGTACATCTCTGTACTTTATTTTACGGGCTTTTGGGTTATCTATTTGTTTCATTATTTTTTCGGTGTAATATAGATATGATTTTAGTTTTGTTTGGTATGCTTCGAACTCTTCCTTTTCGCTACAAACTATTCTAATTTGTTTCTTGAGAACCCCGTTTTCGGGGGTGCCGTAAAACACAATCGGAGTGTTCCAGAAAATAGTATCCACGTCAATATAAGGTATGTTCAAAAAGAAGATTTGGGTTTGTGTTGATATATATAATTCTTCGCATGGACTTCGAATGTTTTCTATAGCAGGTTGATCATCGTCGTTGTCTTCCTTGTCTGACTCGCTATATTCAGACGAATCCGTTCCGGTATTACATTCTGGAACGAATATGTGATTCACTCCCCAACTATCTGGAGAGTTATGATTCATGAGAAATTGTTTCCACTCATCGTCAATTGATGCCATGTATGGATTTACAAAAAGAACACTTATATTACTTTTTAAAGTATACTTTTCACAACTTCAATTTTTTGTAAAAGTGTAACAATTGTTGTATGAAATATGAAATCAAGAGTTTTTCCTCGCAAAATCGAGTGTGATTTACACATTCTGCAATATTTAAAAAATCGTGACAAATCAAATTGTCATCGTATGTAGTCATGAAATAAAAATATTGTTTCAATAATTGAGGCACATCAAATTGTAACTTACAAAGACTTTCAATAAACAATTCAACCGCGTCTTCGTCTTGTTTCGTGAATAAACCATGCATTTTGATCCATATATCATCAGAGTTGCCTTTGAAATCGCCCCCCTTTTTATCATTGTAATGTAACTGCAAAAAATTCACCATACTTCTGATATCGGATTTGAATATTCGTTTGATGGTATTCAGAAAATGCGAGTCCATTTCTATTTTTTCGTGTTTGATGATATTATTTATATACGCGTCAATTTCGTTTTTAGGCAAGTGATTGAATCGAATACAGATAAATTCGTTCCGCAAAGACTCTTCGATTTTACAAATATAATTACAAATTAAACAGAAACGGACGTTTATGTATTTGGATTGCAGCAAATTTTTCAATGCTTGTTGCGCGTTTTTCGTCATATAATCTACTTCATCCAGAACTACGAATTTCAGTCCTTCTTCGAACATGTTGTTGCTTTTGACAAAATTATTAATCTGGTTCCTAATCATTTCTATTCCGCGTTCGTCGGATGCATTGAGATGAATAATCGTTTCACGGTTTGGCCGATGAAACTTTTTCTGATAGGCATTGATCAAATTATCCGCGGATGTTGTTTTTCCAACCCCGGGGGGACCGTAAAAAAGTAAATTTGGAAACGTGTTTGTTTCAAGGATATTATCAAAAATGGTACGGTTTATCGGTTCAAGGATGATCTGGTCAAAATTGATCGGTCTATATTTTTCACACCACGGAACTGAAAATTCGTGCTTCTTCTTAATATCCATCTTTTGATTGATTTTACACATGGAAGTACTTTTATATGGAAAAGTGTTTTAAGAATGTATTTAAAAACGAAATACCAGTCAATATACTAAATATACTTATAATGATGAGTGAACCACCGAAAAAAAGAGGGAGAAGAAAAAATGTTGTAGGGAATGCCGAAGAAGAACCGAAAAAAGGAAAAAAGATTCAGGAAATTAAATTACAATCGCTGCAAAATATTTTACAACAAAGTCTAGAATCCAGTAAAAGCAAGCGACATATCATTCTAGAATTGAATTGTTTCATGAGTGATGTCGATGCTTATCTCCAGAATAAAATTTTCCAAAGCGATCATTCCGTTTATAATCCCGATGTCCCGCAGGAAATACAACCATTCGAGTCAAAAAAATTGTACGAAACGTTTGAAAGTGATGAAAAAACAAATGTCCAAACCGTTAGAAATAATGAAGAAAAAGAAAGTATAACAAACGAAGATTTGAAAAGTAAAATAAGGGAACTCAAATTAACCTTTTACAAAAAAGAACAGGTGAAAAAAGCCGCTTGTTTTTGGTGTACGTACGATTTCGATACGGAAACTTGTTTTGTCATTGAACACTCGACGAAAGGAGGATATCTGGGCAATGGTTCTTTCTGTAGTCCCGAATGCTCAGTTGCTTATTTATTTAATAATATGAAAATGGACGATTCTGCAAAGATTGAGTCTTATCAATTAATAAATTACTATTACAGTACAGATGGAACTAATATTAAACCCGCGGTTTGTCCGTTCTATTTTTTAGAAAAATACTACGGCAATATGTCTATTCAAGAATATAGAAAAATGTGTAAATCGAATTACATGTTATTATGTGTGGATAAACCAATGACAAGAGTCTTGCCAGAGATCCACGAAGATAATGAAAAAACTTTGTTTAATAATACACCTTATACTCAAACGAGGGGGAATTATAAAGTAAAACGACAGAGCGAAAAAGGAACTGCTCCTAACCGAAACAGCATTTTGCGCGACAATTTTGGAGTTGCTTCTTAACCCCCCGAAAAATGATGAATATACTAAAAAATTGATTATGCATTAAGACGAATCTATTTAAAGCATAATATATAGTTATATACACTACAATCATGGATTCTTTGATCAACCAGATGATTATTCTTTCAGCAAAGTCTGATAAGAAATATCTCAAGAAGCGCCAGAAATGCAAACAATTGCAGGCGACGGTGTCTCTCTTGGAAATGATAATCCAAGACTATCATGATATATTGAAGACGCGTAATGTAAGTAAAAATCCGAAAAAAAAACTGAGATCAGGATTCTCTCCTATATACCCAGAATGCGAATGTATCTGTATCCCGGATACAAACACGTCGAAAAAAAGATTGGCTGTAGACGAATATACGATTGTTGAACCAGAAGCGATTGTCGAAACGGAAGCGATTGTCGAAACGGAAGCGATTGTCGAACCAGAAGCGATTGTCGAACCAGAAGCGATTGTCGAAACAGAAGCGATTGTCGAAACGGAAGCGATTGTCGAAACAGAAGCGATTGTCGAAACAGAAGCGATTGTCGAAACAGAAGCGATTGTTGAAAATAGTACAAACCTAGAAATACTCATGTTGTCAGATACAGACGAGTTTATTGAAAAATCAAAAATGGTTCATGGTGAAGATAAATACGACTATTCTGACGTCGTTTATATAAAGGAAGCGATTGTCGAAGCGATTGTCGAAGCGATTGTCGAAGCGATTGTCGAAACGGAAGCTTCGGTAGAGGGAATCGCTTCTGAGGAGGAAGAGGAGGAAGAAGAAGAAGAGGAAGTAGAAGAGGAGGAAGAAGAAGAGGTAGAGGAAGAAGTAGTAGAAGAGGAAGTAGAAGAAGAGGAAGAGGTAGAGGTAGAGGTAGAGGTAGAGGAAGAAGAGGTAGAGGAAGAAGAAGAAGAGGAAGAGGAAGAAGAGGAAGAAGAGGAAGAAGAGGAAGAAGAAGAAGAGGAAGAAGTTTCAATGGTTCATATTAATGGGAAACATTACTATGCGACCAATGAGAAGGACGGTGTGATATATGACATGCAGGAAGACGAAGAGATTGGAGATGAAGTCGGGAAGTATGTAGATGGAATCCCGGTTTTCAATAAAAAGAATTAATGTAATTATTTCGCTCGTCTAGTTTTCGTTTTTGGCGAAGTCGCCTTCTTGTTTAATGTTTTCCCCTTTTTTTTATCTTTTTGCGGATCTTTTGTCGATTCAATCTGGGTTAGCTCATCTTGTATACTGAAAAACATTTTTCGGTCTGTTATATCCCATGTATTCAAAGGGTTCATCAAATTCTTAAAGAGACTTCCCAAAGATTTGTCCAGATACGAGCATTTAATTTTTTGATAATTTTCGGAATTTATATTGCCTTCAATCAAGTTCACCATTAAACAAGCTTCAATTGTGTTAAATCCAGATTCTTTCGACTTGATACGATCCAGACCAACATGAATTAAATCTTTTTCTAAACATTCTGCGCACTCAGACGGATCCGCACGACACTTGATCAGTTGGCTTAATTCTTTAATGTTTTTTTTTTTAATGATTTCCTTCATGCTTTTATTTTCAATTAATCGATTTTTCTGCAAGTCTAAAATCATGTCGGAGAATTTCCGGAAAGAAGGATTTATTTTCTCGACATATTCTCGTATTTCCTTTTCTCTCTTTCCTTCATTACTCAAGTCAAAATTTTTGGAAGTAATATATTCAATAGCCCGTTTTTTAATCCACAATTTACCAAATTCCCTGACAATAAGTTTCAACTTATTAATGTTAGAAAAGGATACATTCGTTTTATCCAAGCCCCCAATCGATGTACTGTGTTCATTTAAATAATTGAACAAATCTTGTAATTTTTCGGTATTTTCCAGCGAAAGAGGGTCGGTTTGATTGGTTTTTAGCAGCTCATTAATTTTCATCAATGTTTCAAACATCTGGAAAATTTCAAATTCATCTTTATAAGGGTTTCTCTTCGGTTTGTTTTCTGATGTAAATGCATTCCAAAGTTGTGTGTTTTTCTTCACGTGGTCCTCATAAAATTTCTGAAACCCGCCCTTGTCTTCTTCCACTACATCATGTTGTTCTACATTTGCCAATTCCTGTAGAAATAAACTATAATATGGGTGGTTGAAAACATCATTTCTCAAAATGATACCGGCGACCGTGTATATTTTTTGGTTTATTTTTAAATGGGAAAATTCACTTTTTGAAAATGACGACAAAATACTCGAAAATATGTTATTCTCAGAATCGAAAAAATCATACGACTTTTCGTAATTATTCGCTACAGGATAAGATGTCGGTAGAATCGCAGAAATAAATACATCTATATTGTTGTTTTCGCGCGTTGTTTGTCGCTCTTCATTTGTATCTTTGATTCCATTCCATAAAGACAGAATATTTTTTTTGAATTTTTGCGTGTTGAAAAATAATTCAATTCGTTTATGGTACGGCATTCCCATAATTACATCTCTCGGATAGGTTACATTAGGGGAGAACCATGGGTATTCCTCTAGATGGAGTTTACGCTTTGGATTATATTCCAATATACTACTGGTGAGCATCACTTCCTGTTTTTTATCGAAAGGAATACTTGTATCTAAAATGACTTTCAGTCGATACGACATTTTTAGACGGGACTTCCTTTAGAATAAGACAAGATTTAAAATCTTCACTGGTATAAACCTATTCGTAAAAAACATCATTGTACATTGGATCTGTCACCATGAAATTCAAAAACTTCATGTGCCCCGAACTCATTTTTGGTTGTTTCGGTGGTTTTTGGTCGCCTTTCTGTTTTGTCAGAATCGCCTGGGCTTTTTCGAATGTTTTGATGGCAATATCAAGTTCTTCTTTTGAAATAGAGTCTTCTTGTTTTCCTTCATCAATAAGAGACATGTGATAGTTCATGAAACTTTCCGTAAAACAACAAAACGGACTACGTTCATTGAGCAAAACATTCATCACCAAAATGAACAAAATAGTCACCGTTATTGCTGTGAAAATATCACGCGTACCTACCCATGCAATTGCGAAAACCAAAATATGGCGACTAAATGTATTTTTCAAGTAGGACTCCATTGTTTTACTGATGGGAAGAGTCGTGAATTTCGAAGATACATTTAAAATGATTACAATCAGACCAGCAAACATTTTGCTGTCATTGACTGCTTTTACGTGATCGTGAACATAACCGAATGAGTTCTTGAGCTGTTTAAAGACACCCATCTCTTTATTTTATATAACGATTTATTTTAAATTTATATTACGATCCTAAATACTAATCATAGAAACGAAGCGACTCCGTCACGAATACCTGTGAATGGTTCACCCGAATTTTTGAAGATTCCTAGTTTCTTTATTTGTTCTGGGATAAAATCGGGAACATCGCGCGTGTTTTGTGGTTCCAATTCCTCCAATATTTCCTGTTTTTTTTTCCGAACAGAAAACCTACATGTCGAGTCACAAGGGTTGCATGTTTCATCTGCATATTCAATCTCTAAAAGGTGAGGAATCATTTCATTTGACACTTCGATATTCTTATAGGAAACCACGTTTTTCACTTTGCAGTGTTCCTCACGGAATATTTTTTCACTTTCCGGACAAACTTCAGCAAGGTGATCTGGATATGCAGTCTCAATAGTTGTATGGATGGTATTTGAACGCGGTTCTATCAAGCCGTTTCCGACTTTTGAATGGACTTTAGGCAAATAGTCGTGATATTGATTCGTACTTTCTGATAAAAAAGGTTCCGATGTCATCTTGTCATTACCGTGATGAAAATAAAATACTATGATTATCGCGCAAGTTGCCACTCCGTAGATTACATTTTTAGAAGAATAATAAGCAATTAGAAATATCGCAAATAACCTTCCTAAAACAGTATTACTCGTCTGTACAAATTTATTTAGAAATAAAACATAAAAGAAAAACAGGCCGAGAACAACACCATCGACAATTGTACATTTATGGTTGTACAGTTTTAATTTCATTTTCATTCTATATAATTTGCAAATACAAAGATTTTAGGCGTATAATATAGAAAAAGTAATATCCTTTAAACTTAAATGTCACTATTAACTTCTGCTTCTACATGGGACACAAGTGATTTAACTAGTAGTGATACAGCAGCATCCAAAAGAAGGAAAAAATGCCTAACATTTCAAGAGACGGTGGATAAACAGGAAGAATCGAAAAAACGAATCAATGATTTACTGAACAATATGCAAAATGTTTCTCCAGACAATGACGGGTCGTCACTTGGCGCATTCCAATCTCCCGAACCAGCACCTCCGGCTATTTTGCCAAGCAAAATTTCCCAACAACAACAATTACAACGACGCGAAGAATCGACTTCGTATCTCCCTAGCGATACGAATGTGAAAGAAGGATTTGCTTTAGCAAGTTCCTATGCTGAAAGTTACAATGGGAAAATATTGTCAGAAGCGATGAAGCCTTTTCTCATGAAAGGAGGAGATCATCACGAATTGAACACCTATACAAACGATAAATTAGTAGAAAAATTAAATTATTTGATACACTTGATAGAAGAACAAAAACACGAGCCTACTCAACACGTCACTGAAGAATTTCTATTGTACACGTTCTTAGGAGTGTTTATCATTTATATTGTAGATTCTTTCTCTCGAGCTGGTAAATATATTCGCTAGGATTTTCTTCTGCTTCCATTTATTTACCTTTATAAATATTAGAGATAAATAAATAAAAAAATGAACTCGTGTTACCGGTTTGAAAAAGTCACAGGAGAAAACCCCCTTTTTAAGAATATCGACGCGACGTATGTTTTACATCTGGAAAATAATGGACGGCTTGAACAAGTAAGAAAAGGTTTGCGAGATTATTTCCCGAGCGAAACTACTTTTATTTTGTTCAACAAAGGGCTGAAAAACTGCAAGAAAAATTTACCAAAACAAAATTCTATTTTTGATATCATAGATGCAAATTTAACTATTTTCAGAGACGCGCGAGAGAAAAACTATCAGAATATTCTGATATTAGAAGATGACTTTTTCTTCCACGAAGATACACGGAAGCATAGCCATAATGTAGACGAATTTATTCTTAAAAAACAAGACGAGGAGTTCTTTTATTTTCTCGGATGTATTCCCTGTTTCGTTTTGCCGTATGACTTAAATAATTATCGCGTTGCATTAGGAGTTGCTGTTCATGCAGTTGTATACAGTAGAAAATATCGAGACGAATTATTAAAGACAGATCAAAAGGATATTACCGATTGGGATATGTTTCAAATATGGTTTCGACCATTCAATCGGTATATGTATTATAAGCCACTATGTTACCAATTGTTTTCCGAAACCGAAAACTCGAAAATATGGGGAAGTGAAAATTTCTTTCTGTTTTGGTTTGCAAAGTCGGTTGTTCCGATGTTTCACTTCATGAACTTAGATAGAGAAGCTGAACCAGGATATTCGATTTTCTATTTTGTTTCTAAAATGATTATACCAATCATTTTGATAATTCTTGCATATATTTTCAGGAACAAAATACTAAAAAGAAATATGGCATATTTCAAGATGATTCGCAAAGTCATTAAAAATTCAATTTTGAGTCCCATTCTTCCAGAATAGCAAGTGGAATTTCCGGCGTTTCGATGTGACACTCCCAGAAATACCGACAAAATGCCCACTGAAATTTCCAGGTTTCCAGATCGTTTTGCGTTTCACACGGTAAAAAGAATTGGGAATATTTTGTCTGGATTAAATTTAAAGTCGATTCTAACAACACCTTGTGGTGAAGTTTCGGCGGTATAACATAAATCAATTGCGTGGAAGTCTTGAATGGTTTCGTGTCGCCGTTTTTATAGAAAAAGGTAGTAGGTATTTTCGGGACGATTTGTACCAAATCTTTCAAAAGCGGTGGATAATTGAAATTATACTTCCATTTCCAATCAATGCATCCTTCAAGGTAATATGTCAATACCCACTCTAGACCTTCTAAATAATTGACACATATTTTATGAATGTCATCCTTTTCTAAATTGCTTTGATCGTGACTTAAAAGTCTTTGGTAATATCTGTCTTCCCAAAAATTCTCATTGGGACAAATGTATGTTTCTTCTTGTCGAAATAATATGGGAGAATCTTGCAACAGGACGAGTCGTTCTTCCGGTGTATTTGTTTTATACGAACGAGGTCCTTTTGAATCCCATTTTTTTCGCAGTGCATATTCCTGTAGAATAAATGTATGTTCGTGACTCGCTAATGCTTTTATGAAAATATGTAACTGGTTCCAATTTATTTTTGGTGGTGTAGTTTGTGTCAACAGAAAAGTTTCCTGTTTATTTCCAATCGTTTCATTATAAACATCCAAAAGCCGTTGAATCCCGTTTGTACGAATATTTAAAGATGGGAAATGCGGTAGAAAATCATTGCCTAGAAAGAAACACAAAAACACATAATCCAACATTCTGTTTTTATGAGGGACTCGACATCCCATAGTACTACTAATAGAATTTCCCAACTTGAGTATGTCTAAAAAACATGGTTCAAGTTCATTACCGGCATAAGACATTAATACATGAGCAAATGCAGGTACCTCACGAAATACATATATTTGAGGGGCATACTGTAAATGAAAAAGAGAAAGCATGATAAGATCTGCATCAAGTCCATAAATGGCAGCAGTTTGTGTAACAGTCATTGGATTTTTCCGTAAATGAGCATATAATTTGTGTTCTCCTTCCCCAGGTTCTTCTGGGGTGGCTACAATGATTTTTCGTACTCTATATTTAGATGGAGCTTTCTTCGATCCGAAATGTAATTGCATCGCGAGAGATAATTGTTTCATAAAGGCAGTTCCTGGTGTGAATAAACTAGTCGAAAATTCGTTTGTAGTAGTATTTATAGCACTTTCGTAACATGACCGATATCGTCTGGTTCGTTGCTGGTTCATTTTCGCAAACGGCGCGACTCCATCAAATGCAATAAAAATGAGCTCGTTCGGTTCGATTTTATCGATATAATACTCGATACGTTCAATCGTGCAACGGATTAATTCGGTTTCCATATCTATATTTTGCGGATCGAGATTCCGAAAACAGTCATAAAGCAACGAATTGCAGTCCATGTACAACCGATCGAATTTTATTTTGTTTTTTGCGATATTCTCTGATGTTTGGACGATATTGGAAAAACTCTTGATAATGTGTGCGAAATAACTGGGGATCCCCATTTGTGTAGAGTCGCGGTTTAAGTTTTATATCATTTCGCAAATGCTACTAATGTGACAAATATTTTATAAACGTTTTGTATATCAACAACAACATGGATAATATGAATCTTGCCTCGTTATTATATTTATTTTTTAGATTTGCTCCATTTTTGATAGTCGGATACATGACGATGGGGTCTATTATAACTGGCCAAATACGCGGTTTCGTGTATTTAATCGGACTTTGTTTTTCCATCGTTTGTACGTTTTTAGTTATGAGTAGTGGTAAAGCACTACCCAGTTCGGATGCTTCGTTGATATGTAGTAACTTTTCACTCAATGGAATGGTCAACAATAAAATCCCGTTGGGTTTAGCCATTATTAGTCATACTTTTTTCTATTTGGTTTATACAATTGCCAAGTACAGATTGGAAGTGTATAATTTACCGGTTTTGATTATTTTTCCCATTTTACTTATTGCTGAAATTTTTTGGAATCTGCAAAATGGGTGTTTTGATGTAGGACGTTGCGTTTTTACACTTATTCTCGCAGGTGGCTTGGGAGTGACCTACTCTGTCATTATCGATGAATTAAAAATGCCGAAATTACAATTTTTATCCGCAGGAAGTACGCGAGAAGTTTGCAATATGCCGCAAAAACAAAAATTCAAATGCGTTTCGACAACATCTAATTAACTTAATCGAAATGAGAGACATTCGATGCAAACCATGTTTGTAGAATCTTGGTTATATTTTCGCGATGAAAATCGTTGGATAGCATCTTCATGTTTTTTTGTTTTCTACTAAATTCAAGTATAAAATTCCGCCAAATTGCATTCAGGTTTGCCCTTTCGTATTTCGAATCGAGTTCTTCTTTTGTGAAAATGGGGTTGCCTTTTCTCTCGTTGACCGAGTTGTGGAAAATGAAGAGCGTTTCTTTTAGTTTTTGTTTCGTTTGGATTCCTTTGAAATTGATATTATTTAGGTACTGTGTGGCATGATTCGTGCAGTCTGGACATGGTAAGTTCTGGCAAATAAGGAAAATCAAGTTGAGCAATTCAACACGTAAAAGCGGGAATTTACTTTCATTCACCTTTTCAGCCAGCGTGTGGAATAAAAACCAAAAAGGCGGGCCCCATAGTAGAGCTTTTTTTATTGGTTTCACAGGCTCCGGTTTAACAACCACTTGGTCATTTCTTGGGAAATTATTTCTCATCATCGGCGTTGATGGAAATATGCGTTGCGTTTTGTTGGTGAACTGCATATCAAGTGGTTTTCGCGTAATTGATCTTGGGTTTGTAAACATATTGAAGCTATGATTTTTTATAATATATAGATATTATAAAAGATATAATTATAAAAACAACCCATAATATAGATGGAAATGCAAAAAGAAGGACAAAATAAACAATTGCTAATCGATACAGTAAAAAAATGGGTCGAAATCGACAATAAACTTAGACAAGTGAGCGAAGTTGCAAAAAAACTACGGAAAGAAAAAAAGGAAAAGAATGAACAAATGATTAAAATCATGAAAGAAAACGAAATCGACAATTTTGAAATCAAAGATGGCCAAATTCAGTATAAAAAAGAAAATAAGAGAGAGCCGCTTACTCAAAAAAGATTAATTTCCATTTTGATGGAACATCCGCAGCTATCAGAAGAGCAAGTCTTGAAATTAAATCAATATGTTTTCGAATGCCGTAAAGTTACCGAAAAAGAAACGGTCGTCCGAAAAATGGCTAAACCTCCGATTTAAACCAATCCCAGAGAAGGAACTGTATACACGCCATTTGTCAATTCATAGTTCGCAATCACCCGTGGATTTTCCTTGTTGTTCAATACATCTTCTGTGCTGAAGATATGTCCGTGTTTGTCAAGGTAATATACGATTCCATATATTTCTTCCGCAAATACTTCGGATTTAATTTGATAAGCTTCCGTTTCTTCTGAGCTAATAATTCCATGTGGCGTTCCTTTTACATGAGTTCCACAAAACAAATGCCCTTCTTTTTGTTTTCGAGTACATTGCTCACATGTCGCGCGTTTTGCATGACATCTGTTTGTTTGAGGTATAGAGTTTTTAATGCGTTTTCTTTTACTGACATCTTCTTTGGAAAACACCAACCGTTCATATTCAAACACATGTGCCATAAGTGCACTAGCATCATTCGGATTTATTTTTAAATCAACTACCTTGGTTTTAATACTATTTTTAAAGTTGGAAATATAGGTCTCTAATTGTCTATTTAATCGTTTATCCATTTTCTCTGTAAATTATATAAATTGGATATACGGCGAAACGTTTAATCAATTTTTCATTGATAATCAATAAAAAACAATATAAAGGGGTATTATGCGAAATCATACGGTTTTGTTGCCAATACTTTCAAATATCTTTGATGCAATTGCAAGTGCTTTCTGTATATGAGTTTTACGTGCTACAATATGTGTGTCGGTTTTGTAGGCAACACGCAAAATACTATAGGTATCGTGAGGATGATACTTTTTGAATCCTATGAAGGAAAGGAGTTCTTCTCCTTCATAAAACAATTCATACATGATATGTTCGAGGACACATCCCACGGTGTAATCTTCATTTTCGAGTACAATATCAAAACAGAAGGGAATAGATGATTCCGTCACACTGAGATAAATGCCAGAGAGTCGGATCGAATCGCTAGGGATAATCTTGAGAACATCGGCATCGCAATTCCCAAATAATACCCGGAACTTATCGACCAATACTCTGCAAGCGAGTTTTACTAATTCAGTAGACTCGTAAATACCGACAGACTGGACGACGAAACTAAATTCGTTTGGTTCACCTTTTTCGTCTGATACGAAATATCTCTGTCCTTGTAATTGTTTAAAGTTTTCTTGTTCAAATTTGAGTTCTTCAGGTTTCCCTTCGAATTCCTTACTATGATCTAGAACGTAGGCATCCCATGCTTTATCACGTTTATCAGTATCGATCGTATTGTGGTATGTACAAATTGTAGCGGCATTAAACATTCCATTTTCCTTTGCGGTACATACTGAAAAGTCGGCTTTCAATTTGATGTGTTCTCCTGGAATAGTTTTTCCTACACCAGGAAGCAATCGAAGGAAATCTATGTATCGTCTTGTCAATTGGTCTGGTGGGAATATTTTGTTCACCTCCTCTTTTGACATGTATTCATTCGTATCCTTGTTTCGAAGTTTGAAATCCTCGGTGGTAACCCATACGATCTCGTTCTCACTCTCGTTTTTCTTATCCAGCTCTAATTCGTAACGCAGAAACCCAGAATCGATAATCGGCGTGAACGAATCTTCATCCCAAGGCTCTCGCCAGTTATCGGGCGACGGACGAACCCCACGGGTCTCTATTATTTGATGGACTGGAATACAACTCAGACGTTGTTTGATTATTTCATTATGTAACCGCGAAGTATTTATTTCGATCCGACATTGGTTTAATTCTTCTGTTTCGGTTCTGATTCCATATACCGGAATATCTGATAAAATGGTACGTCGCAAAGCATTGGCCGTGCTGAAATGTATGTTTTTTAAACTAAAGGAAAGTTTGTTGTCACTTTCTAATAGATTCGATGTAAGTTCGGGATATTGCATGATTGGAATATGATTTTTATTGATATAATAAATATGAAATGTTTATATCAATTTTTTATGGGTCTTGTTTAATAATAGACGGTACTTATGTTTCCCGATGAATTCAACAAAAAAGTGCCAACTATCAGAAATAAAATAATAAAAGGGACCAGTACCAATACCCAAGACAATGGCGTCCAACCTGCTCCGCATATTAAATTCAAAAGCCACGTCCAAAAAATAATGTATACGATTTTCAATCCGAAAATCATAACCGAACTCGACGTATTACAACTAATATTCCCAGCACAGTAAGTATGTTCCATACCGACATTCTGGATTACCATTAGTACAACCAAGACAGATGATATGACTAAATAAACCATTGCGGGTGGACATAAATCGAAATACCCCATTTTACTATATATTGAACCACATACATTATTTATAGTTTAGTAAACGATTGTTTGATAGGATCCCCGTTAATTTCCCACGAGCTTCCTGCTCTCTGCGAGCCCAACATATTCCCGAGCGCAGTTCCATCTGGTCCATCTGCAATGGTTCCGGTAAGATAATTGCCGCCACGTAATTTCCTCTTTTTCTTTATCGAAGTGCTTCTTCTTCTTTTCGTCTTTGGTTTTCGTCTATGGGTTGTTTTATTTCGTTTCCTTTTTTTCCCACCGCCACCACCTTGATATGGAATGACCGGGGGGGAAGAACCAGCAGTACAGCCACACGTCATTGTATTCATTATATCTAGAAATTATTCTATATCGACATGTGTCAGCATGACTCTTCTGCAACAAACATTCTTTAATCCTAAAGTATCGAGTACTTTTCCTTCTGGTGACTTTTCCGTAGGTTTGCTCGATTTCGTGAAATAAACCACACGATTCACGTCTAGCCCTTTTGCGATTTTCTCTTTACGAACTTGTTCCAAATAATAACGGTATTTATCTGCTAAAACCGTCCCGCAGCTAACGCACTTGATTGGGATCAACATTATAGTCTATACGTATATATAAGTTACTCCTTATATATAATTCTATATTCAATTTTTTAGAAAAAAATGTGTATTCATAACATAGAAGGAAGATACAATGAAATATCTTAATATGCACACTTTTTTTTTCACAGTGCTCATTTTATCTCTAATCTTTTTAGTTTTCAGAGGGATGACTGATTTGCCCCTTTCTATTTTAGCGAGAGAACCGTTCGAAATATCCACTCAAGCCGAAATTCCCATCATTGTTCATCGAGAAAATACCACATTGATCGAACACATTAAAACCGGGATGACTGAAATAGATAATAATTTTTTCAAAAAGCCCAATATAGGATTGACTTGGGCAGTAACCAATGGCAGTACGATTACCAATTCCGCATTTACTATGACTGGGACTCCTTCGATCGAGCAATATTTTGAGTTCTTGAAAATCAGAAACGATCTCGACAATCTAGATCTTACCGGAACTACCCCGCATCTATTTTTCCTGAAAAAAGATACCCAAGGCACTCAAACACTTCCTATTGCGTTTTCTTTTATTTCAGACAAGTTTCCACCGATAATAGTATACCGCGGTATTGTCAATGAAAGCGGATTTGAAGACGATTCTCTCAGAAAAATGACTCAAGAGTTATGTAAAGCTCTCGGATTGGTATTTGACAATTATTTACCACCGACGAATATCATGAATCCGATGACGTCTTTAAACGGATATGATACAAATCCATCCCAGGTGACGACCTTGAAACTAAACGCGAATACTATAATATCTAAAAAAAACAGCGATTCAACTTTGGCCACAAAAATAACCGAGTCCCTTACTGAAGAAGCGATAAAGAAGCAATCCGAATACAAAAATAATTATTACGACAATATACAATATCACGACTCGGAAGAAGCGATTCGTGCAACCATTCCTCCTGGAGAAGGAACCGGTATTGCCTATGTGACAGATGCATCAGGAAACCGTGTGGGTTTAGGAAAAGTGAGCACACAACCAGATCAGTTGTATTATACTCCAGGATCTTTTCCATTTGGTAGCGCGAGTTATGTTCCGAAATACGACGATGCGGCATACCTAAGTAAACTTACCGGAGAGACGACTGCGTCCCTTTTAGAAGACACTGCCGCAATGAAGGGTGGTTTCTGTACACAAGAAGCAAATAATATATTTGCGCTTGATGAAAAATGTAGAGGGACGAATAAAAATCAATGCGCTTCAACCACTTGTTGCGTTTTATTAGGCGGTGCGAAATGTGTCGCTGGGAATGAACATGGACCGACAATGACTGCTCATTACAGCGATTTTACTGTAAAGGATCGGGATTACTACTATTTCCAAGGAAAGTGTTACGGCCATTGTCCCGAGTCAAGTCCGCTTTAGTTTTTTCATCAAATGGAATAAATATAAATATATAATATGAGAACAAATATCATGATGCTGCTATCATATCTATTCTGCTCTAAAAATGTAGATAAAGCAATACTACAGCAGTTGAAATCCGTACAAAACAAAGAAGAAATGAAATGTTTTTCGTTCAAAGGTCAAACCCATTTTGGACTACCGACCAATGTATATGATGGAGATACACTAAGTATTATTTTTATATATAATGGAAATCCAATCAAATATCGGTGTCGTTGTCTAGGATATGATTCTCCTGAAATGAAACCCCTTTTATCGAATCTAAACCGAGAGAATGAAAAAAAGTTTGCTTTACTAGCGAAAACACGATTCATAGAATTATTGAATAAGAGTCCAGAAGGTATTCTCAAATTTGAATGTTTTGATTTTGATAAATATGGTCGACTTTTGGTAAAACTATGGAATCAAGTCGATGAAAAATCCATAAATGATATGATGTTGGAAGAATGCCATGGAAAAAAATATGATGGTGGAAAAAAGGAATCATGGTAAACAAATCAAGTTTTTACACATATAAATACAAAACTTGATTACATATTGAGAGAAAATACCATGAGTCAAATTCCAAACATTTACGACGAATATTTTGAATGTGTCAACATTCATACAAAACAATGCGGTGAAAAAACCGTAGTTCTGATGCAAGTCGGAGATTTCTATGAAATGTACGATTCTTCGTATCATGATACGACCAAATTCAATGCTCTACAGGAAATAATCAAGTATTGTTCTTTGGCGACTTCATGTAGTCGCACATATCGAGGCCAGCCACTAATGATGGCCGGAGTTAATATCGTTTCTCTCGATAAATATATTCAACTTATAGTAGATGCCGGATATAATGCGGTTATTTATGTACAGACGAAAGAGTACGACGAAACGAATAAAAAACTAAAACGAGTATTGGGGGAAATCCACTCCCCTGGAACATTTATAAATACTACAACGTATACTGACATTCAAACAAGTAGTCATATTTTGTGTATTTGGCTCGAATCGCATGCGAACCAGATTCGTTTCGGTGTTTCCGTAATAAATACGTATGATGGGAAATCGTTTACATACGAAGGTGCAGTTTCCGACAAGATCCAATGTACGAGTTTTGATGAGCTTGAGAATTTTGTATCGATTTATAGACCGAAAGAATGCATCATTATTGCAAATTTGAATTTCGGAGAATCGAGAAACGAGCAAATTTATCAAAGTGTATTGCAACAAAGTGGTTTGTCTGTGTTTGAAAATACCCATATTCATATTCATAAATACGACTCTTCGAAGAAAGAAGTGGTAAATTGCGCAAAACAAACCTATATCCAGAATATTTTAAACAACCATTTCGGAGACGATTGTCTGTTTCAATGCAATCAGTTTTTACAGTACATATATGCCACTCAGGCCTTTTGTTTTTTGCTGCATTTCATACAGGAAAGAAATCCGAGTTTAATTAAACATATTTATATGCCTATTTTTACAAACATTTCTAAACATACTATTCTCGCGAACCATACACTTAAACAATTGAATATTTTATCAGACGGGTTGGAAAATGGGAAAGAATGTGGAAATCTTCAATCTGTCCATACGTTTTTGAATAAATGCAATAGTGCCATCGGTAAAAGACGGTTTCATAGTATCATGACACATCCGACATTTGACGAAAAGTGGTTGAAAACAGAGTACGAAATGATGGGTCGATTTCTTGAAGAAAATGACACGATGATCCCCGCGCTTCGTAATAAAATAAAACAACTAGTAGACATTGATAAAATATGTAAACAAATCTCGAACCGGAAGTTGGTTCCTTTTGCATTGTCTCAACTAGTAACTAGTCTTGAAAATATCGAGCAAATACATACTTGTTTGTATGAAATGCCAGATGTAGTGAAATATCTTTGCGAGTCGGATTTCGTTACCAATTTTGACAGTAAAAATAAAATCAACGCATCTGTATTCCAGAAAAATATTCTAGAATTGACTACATTTCTCAACTCGCACGTTTTCTTGGAAAAATGTAAATTGTGTACATCTATGACGAATTTCGAAGAAAATATAATCCGGCCTAATATTTGCGAGCCGTTGGATATATTGGTGAATCAATATGAAAAATCAAAACGGCAACTGGATTATATACAAGATTTTTTCGAGTCGCTTTTTGAATCGAAGAAAGCCGGGGGAGCCGAGTTTATTAAACGTAACTGTACTGAAAAAAATGGAGTCAGTTTACAACTTACGAAACCCCGGTCGGAAACCCTGAAAAAACAATTCCAATCAAAACCGTCTTCTTATCTGGTGGAATTGAAAGAAGATGTAACGTTCACTTATGCGGAGATTCAATTCACGAGTCCTGGAAAAAATACCATCGAACTTCGGTTTCCCTTGTTGGATTCGATATGTACGAATATTACTCGTTTGAAAAATGCCATCAATTCAGAAATTTCCACTCAATATTTGAAACTATTGGAAAAAATAGATGACACGTTTATGAATACCATAGGACAATGTAGTTTATTTGTCGGGAAATTGGATGTATTGTTAAGTAAATGCCATTGTGCCAAGGCATATAATTACAAGAAACCTACTATAATTGGCGATGCACCCAAATCGTTTATTCATGCAAAAGACGTTCGACATGTACTCATTGAACAACTCTTGAAACAAGAAGTCTATGTACCGAATGATATTTCTCTGGGGTTGAGGAAAAAAGAAGACGATATTTTAAAGGTTTCTGCCGATTTCGATTTCGAGGAAATCGTAGATGGTATCCTTTTATATGGAACCAATGCAGTAGGAAAAACGTCTCTCATTCGATCTCTAGGTATATGTATTGTCATGGCACAATGTGGTATGTATGTCCCTTGTTCAGAATTCGTGTTTAAACCTTATAAATCCATATACTCGCGCATTTTAAGCAACGACAATCTATTTAAAGGACTATCTACATTTGCAGTAGAAATGTCGGAATTACGAGTGATTTTAGAACAGTCTGATGAAAACAGTTTTATTATGGGAGACGAATTGTGTTCTGGGACAGAAACCGAGTCGGCATTAAGTATAGTGGTTGCGAGTTTGGAGATTTTACATGCGAAACAAAGCACATTCATGTTTGCGACTCATTTTCACGAACTCGTAGAATACGATGAATTGAAAGCATTGACACGTATTCGATTGAAACATTTACAGGTGATGTATGATGAATGTACTGGGAATTTGATTTACGAGAGAAAAATGCAAGACGGACCGGGAACCAGTACATATGGTCTGGAAGTCTGTAAGTCGTTGTTCATGGGAAAAGACTTTTTAAATAGAGCATATTTTTTGCGATCTTTGCATTTCGAGCAAACGAAAGGACCGTTGTCGATCGATTCTTCCCGGTACAATTCCCAGAAATTGAAAGGGAAATGCGAGTTATGTGATAAACAACTCGACTCGAATGAAATTCACCACATTGGAGAACAACGGTATGCAGATGAAAATGGGTTTATCGATTCGTTTCATAAGAACCATGCCGGAAATTTAATGACACTTTGTGTAAAATGCCATGATAAACTCCATAGTAGTAGTAGTCCAGATGACAAGAAAAAACGCCGAACAAAAACGAGTCAAGGATATAAATTCGTATAAATGGGGGTTTTCTTTTTGCCTGTTGTAGTTTACTGTAAAGTAACAGTCATATTTCTAAGCGAAAACATTGTGTCTTTTTCTATAGGTTATAAAAAATTGATACCCGAATTGTATGATACCTAGGATATGATACAATATACATAAATGTACCGTCCTCGAGTCATTTCACTAGAAGGTAATATCGGAGCCGGAAAATCTACCTTATTGGAGATTATGAAGGAAAAGTTCAGAGATAGAAAAGATGTAATCTTTGTCGAAGAACCCGTGGGAATTTGGGAAACCATTCAACAAGATGGCCTAAATATGTTGCAGTTATTTTACAAAGACAATACCCGATATGCTTTCGCGTTTCAGGTTTTAGCTTGTACTACCAGGTTGCAATTCCTGAAAGATGCTCTAAAACAAGCAGAAAAATCCCCCGTTCAAGTGAAAACGATCATCATGGAGCGTTCTCTAGAGGCAGACCGGTATATTTTCGCCAAGGCGCTTTTCGAAAATAAACAAATGGAAAGTTGCGAATATGAAATTTACACGAGAATGTCCGATGATATCCTTCGCGAATACTCTGTCGATGGTATTATCTGGTTGAATACGCCTCCAGAAGAGTGCAAAAATAGAATCATCAAACGAGCCCGAATCGGAGAAGAAGATATCCCCCTTTCCTATTTACAGAAATGTCATGAAAACCATATCGAATGGCTTGGTGCGGATTTGGGGTTTGTTCATATCATTGAAGACACGCAAAGTGAGCAAATGTGGGATCCATTTATCACGTACATAGGTCTGCAATAAATGAAATTAAAAAACGATATATGTATTATTTCTCTCTATAATAAAGAACGAAAGAAATAATATGCCTCCCAATACTGAAGCAGAATGTGAAATGTATGTAACAAAACGGAACGGGAAAACAGAGGTGGTTTCATTTGACAAGATCTTGCAGCGTATCAAAAAAGTAGGGATGGAAGTGAACTTGAAAATAAATTACACTACTTTAGTTATGAAAGTCATTGATCAATTGTACGACAAGATTTCCACTCGAAAAATAGACGAACTCACTGCAGAACAATGTGCGTCCATGTCATCTACGCATCCAGATTACAATACTCTTGCTGGAAGAATCACCGTTTCGAATCATCATAAAAATACAGACGCCTCTTTTTCCAAGGTCATGAATAAATTATATAATTTCAAAAACAAAGAGGGAAAATCAAGCCCATTGATATCGAAAGAAACACATCAAGCCATTCACGATTTAGATTCGAAACGACTGAATAGTCTTTGCGATTATTCGAGAGACTACTTGATCGACTATTTCGGTTTCAAAACGTTGGAGCGGTCTTATTTAATGCGCATTGATAAACAAATTGTAGAGAGACCTCAACATATGTGGCTACGTGTTTCAATTGGGATCCATGGAAATAACTGGACAAAGGTGGAAGAAACATATCGGTTCATGTCACAGAAATATTTCACTCATGCCACGCCTACTTTATTTAATGCCGGAACCCCACATCCTCAATTAAGTTCTTGTTTTTTAATGGCGATGGAAGAAGACAGCATTGATGGAATTTTCAACACATTGAAAGATTGCGCCTTGATTTCGAAATGGGCAGGTGGAATTGGCTTACATATCCATAATATTCGGGCGACGGGAAGTCACATTCACGGTACAAATGGATCTTCGAATGGCATCGTACCCATGTTGAGAGTATTTAATAATACTGCGAAATATGTAGATCAATGTGTCACTCCAGAAACGTTCATCTATACAACCAAAGGTCCGAAACGGATGCAACATCTAGTAGGAAACGAAAGCTTTGTGATTAATGCTACCGGAGCACATGAGGTGGTCGAAACGGTTCTTGAACATTCTTATGCCGGTCCTATGATCCATTTAGAAAACGCGCATAGTTTTTCAGAGTTGGAAATTACTCCCGAACATCCCTTGCTCATATTGGAAGGGAATTCTACATCTTCCTTCGACGAAATAAAAAACGAAGTATTACATGGTCACTTGAAACCTAGTTTCGTAGAGGCTAAACATGTCACTACACAAGATTATATGGTATATCGAATTCCGCATTACGAAAATACAACGAATCCAAATATCTCGAGGTTAGATTGTTATATTTACGGGATTCTGATTTTACGAGGCGACTTTCTGAATTATTTGGAAACGGTGAGAGTTCATTTTTTTACCGAAAAAGATTCGGCGTTGAAAGAAACCTTTAAACATTATTTGAATAAACATTCGGTGAAATTCATCGCAGAAAACATTGATGGATGGGAAATCGTCAGTTGGAACAAATCAGACGGGATCCAGCTACCTTTCCGAAAGTGTGATTTCTACAATGAATCGAATGAACTATGTATTGCCCATAAATGGCTTTCGTTGCCTATGAAAAAGGTAGAAGAAATCGCCAGAGGTTTATTGCATTGCTCCGAAGTCGCCGATGCAGAATATAATCCTTTTTTCTTTTTGCCTTTGTCACATCGAGTTTATATGATTGAATCGATTAAATATTTATTTCTGAGAATGGGTGTACTCGTAAAGTACGTGCCCACCGATTTTGTGATTCGAATCGCCAAAACCGAATATCTGTGTCGACTGGCAAATTATGCGTTTGACTCTAGTCAAATGAAGTTGGACTATTTCACACACGATAAATATATATATTCGCCCGTAATGAATATCACTCATTCTGAATACAAAGGAACACTTTACGATTTACAAATGAAATATGTCCACAATTACATGATTTCTGATGGTATTATTCATAATGGGGGCGGAAAACGCAATGGATCTTTCGCGATTTATCTCGAACCATGGCATGCGGATATTGAAATGTTTTTGCAAATGCGGAAAAACCACGGAGACGAAGAATTGAAAGCGAGAGATTTGTTTTATGCGTTATGGACACCCGATTTATTCATGACACGCGTAAAAACAAATAGCACATGGACTCTCATGTGTCCTTCCGAATGTCCGGGATTGTCGGATGTTTACGGACCGGAATTCGAGGAATTATATACGAAATACGAAAAAGAAGGAAAGGGAAAGAAAACCATACAAGCGAGAGATTTGTGGCTTAAAATATTGGATGCACAGATGGAAACGGGAACTCCCTATTTGCTTTTCAAAGATGCGGCCAACCAAAAATCCAACCAGAAAAATGTAGGAACGATTAAATCTTCGAATCTATGTGTCACGCCAGAAACAATGGTCCTTACGAGAGAAGGGCAATTCCCGATTTATAGTTTATGGGCAGGTAATTATCCAAAGTGTATCCAGGAAGAAAAAACACATAATTTTGTGGATATCTGGAATGGTGAAGAATATAGTACTGTAGAAGTCGTCAAAACAGGAGAAGATCAAACCGAATTTCTGAAGATCGAAACTACAGACGGAGCTTTTCTGACATGTACCCCTTATCATAAATTCTTCGTTTACGATACTATTCGCATTGACGACGATGACGATGAAGTCATAGAAGTCGAAGCTCAAAATTTAATCGAAGGAATGCGACTCCAATTCTCGTCATTCCCAATCATTCAAGACGGCGAGCATTATAATGACGGGACGAGAGAAGCTCATTTGGCCGGTTGCAAGTCAGGGATGCAGAATATTAAATTAACATCTGAAACAAGCGAATATGAAAATATCCATGTTCCCGTCAATTATTGCCTAGAAGATAAAATGGCGTGGTTTTCTGGTTTTATCGAGCCTTATTTGAGCGATTTAAATATTAAAGAATACAATATTATTCATGCGCCGAGTAGATCGTATGTTTTCCTACAAGATATTAAATATATGCTTCAAACTTGTGGAGTTAATGTTGTGATAAGAAGTATTCAAAACCAGAAACAACAAACCATCTACGAATTGATTATCCATGTCTGCCAAATTAAACAACTCATGAGACGCAATCTAGAGTTTTCCAAAGTATACTGGGAAGAAACGACCATGTCTCGCGGGGAATTAGCTTATACTCCAGAAGTTCGTATCAAATCCGTTTCACAAGTTTATAGAATAGACGACACTTTTTGTTTTAGCGAACCGAA
>Ga0209443_1000353_pt1 | contig 31564 bp, 34 predicted proteins | sample LauGreBMM110DCMD_2_FD_187571 | JGI IMG/M metagenome (GOLD analysis project Ga0209443, IMG submission 187571) | Freshwater lake microbial communities from Lake Michigan, USA - Su13.BD.MM110.DCMD (SPAdes) (version 2) | ecosystem: Environmental > Aquatic > Freshwater > Lake | place: Lake Michigan... | reverse complement strand
TATAAATGTTCCATTTTGAGTCAACAATTTTTTTACATCATTATCATTACCTAAAAACCCAGTTAACTCTTCACCGCCTTCTCTTATAGCTGTTTCTAAAAAAGATTCTTTATTATCGGTTCCACCTCCAAAATCAGAAAATCCTGGTGCAGTATTCTCAAATTTGCCCTCTTTTCCAAATAAAAAGTACAGTTTGTTATTATGAATAGTTGCCGGTAATATTCCTGCCCCCATTATATTAAATAAAAATATTATTTATTTATATGAGTAAGACAAAAAAGAATAACCAAAATAACCAAAATGACCAAAATAACCAAAATGACCAAAATAACCAAAATAACCAAAATAACCAAAATGACCAAAATAAACAAATAAAAAAAAATAAACAAATAAAAAATAAAACTATTAAGAACAGTAGGCTAGTAATAGCAAAATCTTTAACTCCACGTAAAATACGTAAAGTTAGTAATAAAATAGCAAATAAATTATCAATATATAAAGATTCTTATTCACCAACAATTAATAAAAACCTGGTTACCTTAAAATCTATACCGCGCAACGAATTATTAGACTGTAATACAGAAAAGGCGTTTAAACTGGAAGCGCCACTTAAAATAGGAATACCGGGTATTTTATACGATAAATCTTGTTTTAAATATAATACTAGTGAAGCAAAAAAGTTCTTATTACGCAATTTAGCTGCGAATAAACACATCGACCCGCAAAAAGTGGTACCACCAATTCAAGCTCAATCGAATTGCTGGTTCAACGCAATGTTTGTAACTTTTTTTGTAAGCGATAAAGGTCGCAAATTTTTCCATTTTTTACGACAACTAATGATTGAAGGTAAAAATAAAAATGGCGAAGTTATTCCAGAAAATCTTCGAGACGCATTTGCTTTGCTAAATTTTGGAATAGATTCTTGTTTAACTGGAAATAAATTCGCATATGAATTGAATACTAATAATATTATACATAAAATATACGAAAGCATACCAAACTCATATAAAGCAAGATATCCTTATATCACAGATGTAGATAAGGCGGGTAATCCTCTACTCTATTACATAAGTATAATAAATTATTTAAACGATAATTCCATTCAACTTTTATTTATAAGAGACGTAGACAGTAAATGGAAAGACAAAGTTTCCGAAGCCATAAAAAAAATGTCACATTTGCCTCATATAATTGTTTTTGAAGTATATGACGAAGTGGCAGAAGAATTTAATAATAAACCTAAAAAATTCGCAATAAAGGAAGCAAAATATGAAATAGATAGCGCAGTTGTAAGAGATATATCGAAACAACATTTTTGTTCCACCATTACTTGCGAAGGGAAGGAAATGGGTTACGACGGTATGAGTTTTCACCGCATGGTTCCATTGAGCTGGAAAAATAAAATAAACAAAAATTTTAATTGGCAATTTGAAGGCACAACAGATTACGATGGAACACCATTAGAATGGAATTTTACTAAAAGTTATCAGCTGCTTATGTATTATCGTGTACAGTAGTTATTAAATATTCCGTTTAACAATTATTAATGTCTTTTATGTAAGAGTATATGAAACAGGTTTCGAATAATTCAAAACTCCAGAATATGAATACTTGACAGCCGGGCTTAATTGACCATTATATAAATTTACAACTACAATGTCATATATTCCTGCCGGGGCATTTTTTGGAACAACAAAAGATATATTAAATGAGCTGTAATAAGTAATAGAAAGTTGCGAATAATCGCCAAAATTAACATACGTTACGGCGTTTGGTAAAAAATTACTACCATTAATATAAACTAAGGAGTACTGTCCTGAAACTGAAGTAGTTACAGATATAGTATTAATTACGGGTGTAAAACTAGGTAAAAAAGGCTTATATAATCTACAAGGAACTTGTTTTGTATTAATGTTTTCACTTACTGTTGTAATAGGGTTTGTGATAAATGCCGACATTACTATATATATTTGTTTATTATTGTTATTGCTTTATTTACTATTATATTGATAATAGTAAAATGATAAAAATAGAAAAATGGTAAAAATTATTTAGGCGCTTCTATTTGATGACTTGCGGCAAAATGAACGCTTACTTCCGTTAGCTCTTTTGCATCCAGACTTTCTTCTGCATGTTGCGCGTCCTAATTTGCGACAAGGGGATGTTTTAACGCGCTTTCTGTAAACTGAGCGTTTGTGTGAGCGTGATTTAGACATACTTCTGGTAACAGCCATTATATATATATTTAAATAAATAAATTTTTTTCTAAATCAATAAATATGTTTATCTTCGCAAATAAATAAATATATTTATTTTTCTAAATAGGTCCGAAATCATCAAATTTCTCTCTAATTCTTCCTTTTAACTTTTGTTGGGCAAGATGAAAAACAACCCACGCAAATAAAGCCCCTAAAAGAGAGCCAACTATTATTTGAAAAATTGTATGATAATTATTATAAACACGTTGAAACATAGTTAAAAATGAGAATAACAAATAAAATAATAGTATATTTCGATTTTTAAGAGCCAAATAAATAAAACAAGTAGAAAAGAATACAGATTGTGCGTGACCAGAAGGCATGCCAAATGTGTCAAATGGTAAACCATTTTTAAATACATTCTTTGCCGAATTTGAAAGAGCTAAATTAAATAATTTTTCGTCCTCTGATGGTCTAGGCTGTTGTATTATTCCTTTTAATATTATGTTTAAAATAGAATTGGCGAAAACACCAACAATATAGTAAAATAACAAATTACGTTTTTTCCACAATAAATAGATAGAACAAAGGAATAAAATAATAGGACCGAATTCTCCAAGCAAGTTTAGTATAATTTCTAACATAAAATAGTATAAGATAAAATACTCATAGGGCTTTAATATTTACTACGAAGTGAAACGCCGATTAATCATTTGAGAAAAACACTTTACTTTCTAATGTAGCGTCATATACATAAAAACATTTTGGTATAACACGAATACCATAATTACCATTATTTATTTTTATATTTAGTATTTTTAATGGTTCTGTTATATTATTTTTACACAATTCCTTTATTTCAGTATTTGGAACATATCCAATAACTTTATCAATATTCATAATAGAAATAGCGTATGGGTCATATTTATTATCAGGCTCTTGTTTCATAAGTAATTCAGTATCGTATGTTATATTATAACAATTTTCCTTATAAAAACTAATGCCTGAAATTAAAAACGACTTTTCAGGAAAAATAATTTTATTTCCATAATATTGTTGCGTAAAATGACCATAAATAGACATTTAGTGTATTATAAATAATATCTTAAATCTTTAAGTCAAACAGCGTTTTAAATGTTTAATATTGATATAAACATTCGCACACCAAAGTTACACACCAATCATTCCCATTTAAATTCAGCACATTACCTTTGTCATCGAGCAATTTTACGGCCATTCTATCTATATTAACAGGACCGAAATAGGTGCGAGTGTTGTCTTGTAATGAACCACTAAAATCAACAATTAAAGTACCCGTTGCCACACCAGTAGATGTTTTTATTGGTAGTATTGCCAAAATATCAGAGGATGTAGGAGCTTTAGAAAGATAATTTGTTAAATTACTTTTATTTGCGTTAATTTGATTAATAGTATAAATTTGCGCCTGTGTTAAAGTTCTTGGCGCGCTAGGTAGCACTTGTTGTGTAGTAGTATAATCTTGTACATATTTTCCTCCAATTAAAAGTCCATTTAAAGGGTTTGAGTTTTGTAAATCAAATAAAGATACCCCTGCAATAAGTTGATTTAGGCTACTACCTTGCTGTTCTAAAACAAGTTGTTGTTGTGCAGGTGTTGTACAAGTATAAGGTAAATCAGGAGAATAATAACTAGGCATTTTCAATGTATTTGAAAATTGCGAAATTGAAACTAAACTATTATTTACATGATTTTGGTTATAATCATCAACGACAAGTATTAAATATTTTGGACCATTTAAATCTAAAATGGCCGGCGCAGTATTACCGCTCAAATCCACATTCATATATGGCACACGATAACCCATAAGCCAGCCAAGTGTATTATTAAAATAGCTGTTTGTTTTACTATAACAGTTGTTATTACATTGAAATTCGCCTGTAAAATCGTAAAATAAAATGCTGGTTTCTGGAGTCACTGAATAGACATTACCACTTGCGTCAGTATAAGTAACCCCATTCAAATTTAAAGTTATATTTCCACTATTTTGATTATATTGAACAATATTGAGAGACGGGTCAAACCCCGCACTTGCGAATGAGTTGCCTAATGTTGAAACAAACTGAGTTTGAGAATAATTACCAGACGCAATTGATACATTGGCAACGTAATTATTACTATTATCAATAATCCAGAAACAAGTGTTACCATAATTGGCGTCAATTGCATACCAGCTATAAGGGATTTGATAGGAATAAACCCGCATACTAATAGTATCTTTTAGTGTATCAGATAAATCAAGCGTATAATCAGTTGCGTTGGAGTCAGCTCCGCTAGTATATTGTCTAAATTGACTATCTAAATTAACAAAACGATTAATAGTATTTTTAAGATTAGGATTAAGCGAGTCTTGTTTAACAGGTAATTGATAAGTATCAGTTGTTGCGAGTTGTTCTCTATTCATTGGTGCATGTTGATTGCCAAAAACTCCTATTTTTTGTTGTCTGTTCGTTATTTTATTTACTTGGTTTTGGTCATTTTGTGTAAGGTTTTCATTTTTATACCAATCGCTGACTTGTTTATCCCCGGCAGGATATATAGCTTCATTAGACATATTACCAAAACTTTCAACGACAATTTTACCGGAAAGGTCTTCTTCTCTCTCAGCCAATAATCCTTGACTATATTGTAAAAGTTGGCTTTGAACTTCCATAAAAAAAACGGATAACTGTGGATTTGAAACCTTAAACTTATCAATTAATACATTTGTGTTTTTAACGATTTCTTCTGGGTCTATGTCATTAACTTCAATAATAGCCATTAATTCAGATACTGTATAATTGGAAACATCTGTATCAACACTAGTCATATGATAAATATAGATATTGTTTTAAATAAATAAAAAGATAAATATATTGGTACATTTTTACACATTACAAATTTTTTTCACATTATTATTAATAATTTTTTCATTTCTCATCGATTTCCTCATTTCTTCTCGATTACATCATCTTCATCATTTTTTGTGTTTATGTCCCCTCTAAAATGTGTAACAAATATATCTTTTATTTCTTTTTTGATATTTATTCCTTCACAAATATCAAACTTTAACACTTTTTCAGGAATTGTGGTTAACCCAGTACCACGTTTTGAATGAGTATACCCTTTAAACAATATTTCTTCCAATATATAAACAAGCTTCGAATTACAGTTATCTATTACTTCTCTCTCTAAGAAATAGTCTCCAATATAAATAAACCGATTCGTATTTCCATCTTCATGAACTTTATAATATCTATTTGTTGCAGGCTTGTTTTTAATTAATCCTATTCCTTCAATTTTGTTAGTGTAATTATTCATTTCAATAACAAATACTGGTGTATTATATAAAATTTTAGGAGACAATTCATATGGCACACAATACATACATGTATAGTTATGTTTTTTTCTATATGCGTAATTTGCGTCACGTGTTTCATTATTAAATCTACCTGTAACGACGGAGAACATACACTTTTATAACCTTACTATAAATATGTGTTTTTATTTTCAATTTTTTATAAAAATTGAATATAAATGAATTGCTGTATTTGCGGTCCTGTGAAGAATTGTGCGCCGTATTTGGATAAGGTGTTTGAGAATATAGAAAAAATAGGTTCTCTCTTTGATGATTATAAAATAATAATATATTATGATAAATCGAGAGATAACACTTTACAAAAGCTAAAAGAGTATCAAAATAGAAATCCGCGATTACAACTATATGTGAATAACAATCCAGTTTCACCATTTCGCACCCATAATATAGCTATAGCGCGAAACTTTTGTTTAAATTTTGTAAGAAATAATAAGGAAAGGTTCCCCTATTTTATAATGATGGACTTTGATGATGTAAACTGTAAAATTTTGAATGTGGAACCTCTTAGAAATAGTTTAAAGAGAGAAGACTGGGACGCCCTGTCATTTAATACAACTCCAAAGTACTATGATATTTGGGGATTATCTATTTATCCTTATTGCTTTAGTTATAATCACTTTGAAGAAAATGTTAAAAACTACAATATAATCCAAAATTATGTAACAACACTTTTAAATAAATTGCCGCCAAATGGTCTTCTACCGTGTATTTCGTCGTTCAATGGGTTTTCTGTGTATAGAACAAATAAGTTTTTGAATACTTATTATGATGGTAGAGTGCGAAAGGATTTGATACCCCCGCAAAATATGGCAGCACACAAGGCAATAACCAATTCAAAACTGGTATACAAAAAATATGTCACCGTAGATGGTCGGTACGAAGACTGTGAACATAGAGCGTTTCATATACAAGCGAGACAGAATAGTGGAGCAAGAATAATGATAAGCCCAGAGGTTTTGTTTAATTAGTTCCATTAAAAACAAAATTTAAGGTGTATTTTTTTTAGTTTTATTAATAACAAAAACAATATCATCATATCTATTTTTGTTTGGTCTTAAATCATATGTTTCTACAAAAGATTTCAAATTTTCAGGAACTTCATTTTTAAGCAATTCAATCCATTCCCATTCAGCTACATCTTCAATTATTAATATTCCATCTTCTGTCATTATTTGTGAGTATAACTTTATAAATTGTTTCATACTTTCAAGCGTGTGCGGTCCATCATCTAGCATAAAATCGAACTTAATATTTTTTGTAAGTAACTGATTATAAAAAAAATCTTCATTATAGGCATCAAAACAACCTAAAACAATACGTTTTTTATTTTTAATTTCATCCCACATATCTTTAATTTTTATTATATCTAGACCATATACAGTAGCTTGTGTAAAATAGTCATGCCATAACTTTATACTACCTCCGTTATAAACTCCAACTTCTAAAACATTTTTTGCTGTTTCTTTTTTACTAGATAATAATTTTTCATATAATTCTAAATAAGAATGTGTAGTGTTTTTATCTGTTCTATCATTATTAACTAATTCAACTAAACTCATATTATTAATATATATTTTAAATAAAACAGTCAATTTATTAAATATAAATTTTATGTATTATAATATTTTTTAAAGTTTCATCACAAGTTTCAGTAAAGTCATATCTTTCAAAGTAAGAAATATCTCTAACATTTTCAGATTCTTTACAGTCAGCCGCACCTCTCGTCATCTTTACTTCTTTAAAAAAATCCAAAGATTGTATTGGATAATGATTAAGCCTGATTAACTGATTAGCGTACCTAATACGTCTTTGACAAATATGAGGAACGTCTATTAAGCAATGTATCCAAATACTTGAACTATTTTTAATAACATTTGTTTTGAATATATATTTTGTTTCATCCCATAATTTTTCTGCACAATGTGTTATGTCAATTCTGATATCGTTTGGTTGTTTTATATGACCACTACTACCAAACATTTTCCAATTACATAATATATAATCAAAATGATTTTCTAAACTTTTAACTTTACTAACTAACTTCTGGTCAACTCCATAAAAAAATTCATCTAAATCGCAAACCGCTAACCAATGTGTTTTTTCTTTTAATCTCTCATTATCAAAAACAACCCTATAATGCTCTACTTGTTTATGTTTGTCAGGTAAATAATAGTATGTAACAATACCGTTATCGATATATTCTTGTAAAATATTTAAAGGTTCGTCGGTACTTCCATTATCAATTAAATAAAAATGTTCTATACCTTGCCATAAATAATGGTCTAACCAAAGCTTCAAATTTATTGTTTCATTCTTAAATATAGATAATACAGATAAATAGTACATAAAATAATATATATAATAAATTTTATTTTATTTTATTGAATAAATATGTAACTATTTTATAATTTTCATAGTATAGTTAAGAGGGTAAAGTATAACACCCCACGATCTTTCAATATAATGTCCTGCTTCAGGATTCGAATGTGTTGATACGGTATTTAGTAAATTTTTATACCTATCTAAGTCATGTTGTATTATGTCTCTTTTATCAACTGAAAATACTCCTGAAAAAGCTGCCATATGTGCGTTAACATTTCCAAAAAAAAACCTATACCAATTACCATAAGGTCTAATTTTACATGGTAAAAGTTTCGTTTCACTATTTTTTTTAAAATTTTCTTCATAACCACATTTATGATTATCTAGTGTAAAATCTGTAAAATGTTTTTGTATAGAATTATAATAAGAACCGATAAAACTTGCTTTAGTATAATTACTATTAATAATATTATTTAAAATATCAATTGCCGTTTTTTTCTTTTCTGGCATATCAACCGAACCAGGCAAAAAAACAACTATATCTGTTAAATTGTAATAATTATTAATAATATGATATAAATATGTGTGGTCACATCTTCCTAAATTAGGAAGGTTAACAATACTTTTTACATTTGTTTTTACAAAATCATAATTATCGCCCTTATTATAAACAATATATTCAAATTTATTAAACGGATACTCATCTAACCAAGATAATGATTCGTTATATCTTGCTATTACTATTACTACATTATTTTTATAAATAGACATTTTATATATATAGTGGAATAATATTTTAGACAATATGCTTTTTAGATATAAAAAAGACATAAAACTTTAAAAAACAGAATTATAATTGTAAACTAATTTAGTAAATTAGTTTACAATTATAATGATATTCATATTAGAACAAAAACAGAGTTATCAAATACATGAAAAAAATCTAATGAATTATTTATAAATATTTCTTGCGTTCCATAATTCTCCATAATGTTTAAACTTTTGAAATTTGGATTGTTCTTCTCTATAACTGTCATACCATCTTAATATTATTCTGTCACCTTTAACAATATAATACGTATTACATTTATTTTCTACTAATGTGAAACTATGATACATTTCCATATAATTTTTTTCTTCCTGTGTAAAATATTTACCTAGTAATGCAGGACCAGTAGGATATAAACAATTTTCTCCATAATAATTGTTTTTAACGTTTTCTACAATTTGGTTTATACAATTTAATAGTATTTGGTTTCCTGACAAGGCAACAATTAAGGCTGTATATGTATCACCAATATAATAGTCTCTTACAAAATATTCTTTTTCTGTAAGCGATATAAATTTAAATCCGTTTACACATTGATATTTTATATCCATGTAAATGCCACCATTTTTATAAAGAATACAATATCTCCATAAGTCAGATTTATAAGAACATGGTATTAATCTATCATATGCATTCAAAACTTTTTCATCAAAGTTTTCAAATATAAATTTACGACAATCTTCTTCATCAAAAAGATGAAACTTAATTTTAGGATTTCCTTGAACTAATAAATGATAATTAGCTTTCATCAATGGCGGCAAATCTTTAGTGTGCCAACAAGTATACAAATCTAAAGGTATAATACTATCATAACTTGATTTTAACTGAAAAGGTTTTTGTAAAATATTATAATTTAAAAGTTGTTCATTATCTATTTTATTTTTATTTATTAGTTCTTTAAGTTTTTCTTGTTCTTTAATTTTTTCTTGTTCTTTAATTTTTTCTTGTTCTTTAAGTTTTTCTTGTTCTTTAAGTTTTTCTTGTCCTTTTTTTCTTCTTAAAAGTTGTTGATTTTTTACAAAATTCATTTTATATAAATATTTATTTTTATTATATTATCTATATGATAAAAATATTAAACAATCAACCAGTACAAAAAATGAACCAACCAGTAAACCCCCAAAAAAATAATAAAAATGAAATAATCCCAAAAATGGATATCTTTAAATTTTATAATCAACCATATACATTTTTTAAACCAGATTACAATAGTGTTATACCTCGTAACATTTATCAAACATGGTTTACTAAAGAGTTGCCGCCAAAAATGAGAGAAAGAGTTGAATTATTAAAAAGTCAAAATCCTAGATTTAACCATTATTTATACGATGATAATGATTGTAGAGAATTTATTAAAAATAATTTTAAATCCGATGTTGTAAATGCCTATGATTCCCTAATTCCTGGCGCATATAAGGCAGATTTATGGAGGTTATGTATTCTTTTTATCAATGGCGGAATTTATATGGATATTAAATTAAGTTGTGTAAATGGTTTTAGGCTAATTGAACTTACCGAAAATAATCATTTTGTAAAAGACCGTCCTACTAATTCAATATTTAATACTTTAATGGTAAGCCAAAAAGGAAATTTATTTTTATACAAAGGTATAAGACAAATTGTTGAAAATGTGAATCGAAAGTATTATGGTAATACACCGTTATGTCCAACAGGACCAGAAATGTTAGGTTCACTCATTATAAATAATAATTTAAATGTGAATATTGATATGAGACATTATGATGGTGGTGGTTATATTATATATAAAAATAGATTTGTAATTTCAACGGAATATCCTGAATATAATACTGAGAGAACTAAATCTTACAATGGTATTAATACAAAAAGATACGACCAATTATGGGAAAATAGAACCATTTATAAATAATTAATAGTTATTTGTATATTTTTTTATTATTCCATAAAATAGAATAATGTTCTTTAATTGAATGTTTATCTCTCTCTTTTGCGTGTCCATTATAACTTTTAAGTATAGGAATATTATTAAAATATATGACTTTGTAGTTATTATCGGCAATTAGTTCTTTGTGTTTTAAATCAACTATTGCGTCATTAGTTGAAATAAACTTTGATAATAAGTTTGGCCCGGTGGGTTCTAAAAAGTTATTTCCATAATACTTTCGATTCACATTTTCAACAATTTGTCTTATGGCACTATATAAAATTTCATTGCGTGGTAAACAAACCATTAAGGCATTATAAATACCAACATTATTTATATCAGATACTAAATGTTCACTTTCAGTTAAATTAATAAATCTAAAGCCATTTAAAGGTGTGTATTTAATATCTAAATAAATTCCTCCTTGTATAAAAAGAACGCAATACCGCCATAAATCTGCCTTATATGCTCCAGGAATTAAAGAATCATAGGCATTTAAAACATCAGGTTTAAAATTATTTTTAATAAATTCTCTACAATCATTATCATCGTATAAATAATGATTAAACCTTGGATTTAATTCTTTAATTAAAAAAATCGAATTTGCCATTAAAGGTGGTAATTTTTTTGTATGCCAAGTCTGATAAATATTAGTTGGTATGATAACATTATAACTCATTTTTAAGGGATATGGTATTTTAAGTTTTTCATTTAAATGATTCAAATAATGAAGACTTTTACCATCATTTTTTACTTCATTTTTTACTTCATTTTTAATTTTATTTTTATTTAATAGTTGTAATATTTTTTTCATAATATAAGTGTTTATTTTATGAAACAAAAATAATTAAGGGTTATTACGAAAATATAGTATAATCTGCGACTTTTAATAAATTTATACTTCAATTTCTTCTTCCAATCTATCAGCCAAAATTCTATATCTCTCATTTTCTAAAGTCTTTTCTAGAACAGACCAAGGAGTACAAGCCTGTAAGGCATCTAATCCTTGTTGGCAGAAAAAATTGAGTAACGCAGGGCTGAATCCTGACATCATGGAGCAGTTAGCCTGTGAGGAAAGAGATGGAAAACCAGAGGTGCTTCTCAAATTCCAAAAGAGAATATGAGGCGGCCTATATGGTTTGCCATGAACACGCATACCAGCTTTAGCGTAACGCTCCTCCATTTCCAGGTACAAAGATTCCTTGTTACAAGAGTCGCCCTGGTCCATCTGCATATCAGACAAGATTACAAGAACCATATCTTCTACATCCTTCGGTTCCATCTTATTTTGTACAATTGCGTCCAAAATGATAGTAAGGGCAGCCTCAAAATTTGTATTCATTCCCCAAGGCGCGTTGCGTACAACCTCTACCATAGAAACAAAGTTTGGATAGAGTTCTAAATTCACCCAGGTTGGACTAGAACTGAAAGTCAAAATGCGCTTTCCTAGTGCCGATTTTTCGGCAATTCTGATTCCGAGCGCAATAGCGACGTTCATTGGGTCGCCATCCATTGAACCAGAAACGTCAACCATAGCAATCATATTCCCAAGCGCTCCAGTTTGCGAAGAACTGTCGCGCCATTGAGAATTTAACAACTCAATTTCATCTTGATTTTCATTCCACTTTGATTGTAAAAGGTCGCGTGCCTGACTGGTGAACTCAGCCATTCCAACACGCTTACCTTTCATATCAACATCGCCAGCCGTGGCATCCCTAATGCGACTCGTAAAATGCTCAGCACAAACAATTCTGTCATCATCTTGAGGAAATCGTACCGACCCGTCCTTTTTCTTATTTAAAAAAGCCTTCTTCTGCTTCGAAATAGTAATAGAGGTTACCTTTGCGAAGTCAATATCAGACCAACGCTTATCACATTGTTTTATCTGTGTGGTGTCAATCTTTGCGTTCAACATAGACAAAAGCTTACGATAACTCGTTTTACATTTTAAAATTGCCTTACGCTCTCTTTCACTAGTATTTGCGGTTTCCATCACTTCTGGAAAATAATCGCATGCGAGTGATTCATAAAGCCAGTTAAAACTAGATTTCTCTCTTGGAACCCACTTAGCGAGTAATGAAATATGTTGTTTATCACCCGAACTGTCCAACTTCAACTGTGCGTTGACAAGCTTTATGGCATAGTGAATTAAAGGATGTAAAACACATTCCCCTTGCGTCCTGCAATATTCACAAAAATACTTAATATCTTTCCAGGAACCATATTGATGTACTTGCTCATCACCCAAGTCAACCAAACACCTCAAGGCAAAAGAGGCGAGTTGTGGAAAAAAGTTATACCAAGTGTAAATCATCATATAGGTTAATGTACATTCACCCTTACCATCAATGATATCACGAGTTTGACCAATCATGCGGTAAAGAATAGACAACATTTGTTTTGCGAATTCTCTTTCTTGAATGGTGGAAGATTTCACACTATGTTTAAGAATACTCAACAACCCATACAAAACGTCTTGAAGACGACTGACGCCAGCTTTATCAGTTCTAGTTAATTGAAAGCTAAATTGAAGGATTTGCTCTCTAATAGAAGTAGCCCAACCATATTCTACATGACCATTTTCTCCAAGTTGAGTAGGAGTATTATTATCGAGTGCGGAGATTATTGCTGCCATTATGAGGTTAATATATAATAATTTTTAGTCTTTATATTGTTTTTTAATTGTGTTTTTTTTAGTATTTGGATTTAAATGTAATTTTTTTGTTATGTTATTAGGGTTCTTGTTTTTGAGCTCAGACGATTTTTCATAAAATATAAAAATGAGGTCGTTCAAGTCTTGTAACATGTTTATTGTTTTTTCAAATGGGATTGCGTCAATATTTTTGACAACAGATAAAAAATTGTCATTATTACTATCATTATTACTATCATTATTACTCTCATTATTACTCTCATTATTACTGTTTTTTAAAAAAACTTTAATATCATCTGCGTCAAGAGTAATATTGTACTTTAGAATTGTTAATAATTTATATGTTCTTTCGTTATCTGTAGAGTTTTTTTTAAGTATTTGAAAAATCTCTTCTCTAGAAATATAATTAGGAGTTGTCATTAAAAACGATTCTTGTTTGATTTTTTCAATTTCATTCGACCTATTAATATAAATAACCTGTAGATTAGTATAATATAAATCGTCTTTATAAAAATCCTGATATAACTTATCCGTTTTTTCAAAATTAGTAATCCATTCATCGTCTAATTTAACAAATTCTAATTCCATAGTGTATTATAAAATAGTCATATAATACATTACTACTTTTAACTAATTTTATTTTTATTTTTATTAAACTATGTACAATATATATTAATTGCCATAGTAGCTTTCATTTTCAATTTCATTTCCATTTCCATTTTCATTTTCAAGTTCTTCCTGGTACTCTTCATCTAATCTGTTAAAATAATCATAGTCATAATTAGGATATGTAAATGTTGTCTCCCATGTATCGTAACCCCACATATTAATGTACTCTTCAGTGCGTCTTTCATGTAAATCTACTAAAGCCTCCAAAACTGAGTCAACATTATTATCATCATTATTATTATCATCATTATCATTATTATCATAAATAAATTTAGTATTTCTTGTTGTTATAATCCGTTTTGATATAGGGTCTCGTTTAATTTCAACCCATCCAGGTTTAATAAGATTTTCTAAATTATTAGATTCTATTACGGGTTTAACAAATTTAACTTTATCAATAAAATCGGCTGTTATAATAATTTCATTTTGTGTATTTTTTGTATCTACTAATAAACTCGGGAAATTTTCAATAGCTAACGTCTTTTTTTCTGCCTCTTCTTTTATTTTCTTATTTTTTTCTTTTTCTTCCTTTTCCCGTTTTTCTCTTAATTCTTTACTTTTAATAGACTCAAAATCCCTATTAATATTTTTTATGTAACGTTGATTGTCATAATTATTAAATGAATTATTAAATGAATTATTAAATGAATTACTACTATTAGAAGTAAAACAATTTCCTTCCTTTTTATATACATTTTCATCTATTTTTTCATCTATTTTTTCATCTCTTTTCTCGTTTCGTTTCTCTTTTTTATTAAAAGGATTATTATTATTTATTTCTTCTGCCAATACCGCGAAACGCGAGTTTGATTTAAATATAGCGCTCATAAACTGTTATTAATCGTTTAATAAAATATGGCATAAATGTTTAAATTATTTACTTTTATACTTTAAAAAGTATTTAATTATTAAAGCATTTAAAGATAATAAAACAATACATTTATCTCCTTACTGCAATAAAATTCACTCAAACTAATCCAACAAAAACTATGAACTTTATATATATTTATAGGAGGTCGCAACATCTTTACATTATTAGATTTTATTATGACATATTTTAAATAATTAAAATTGAATATAAATTATCGCTTCAAAGTAGAGCATAATATATAAATTCAAAATGTCAAACAGAATATATTTTATGAATCGAAATATATTAAAAAATTTAAATCTAACAAATTTAAACGATGAAAATAATAAGAAAAAATATAAATTATACAGGTCACATGCTAATCAAAAAAACTTGAATAAAGTACTTTCTAGAAATTTTCATACAAATTTTGGAAGTCATTTATCATTCGGAAAACCTGGAGGAAATGGACCCAAATTACCAGTATTTACATGCCTGCTCTTTATTTATGCGGTATCATGTCATATTTATTCAAAATATGACCAACCAAAACCAAAATAATAATAAAACCAAACCAAAATAAAACCAAACCAAAATAAAAATTTATAATAGTCAGAAGTTTATTATAAATACATTTTTAAATTAATTTTTTATTAAAATACTAGGTGGTGCCTTAAATATCATCAATATCAATATCTTCCTCATCTGGAATTATAGAAGTCGACACCCCGGATTTTACTTGTTGTACTTGCGCCTCAATAATCTCTCGATATTCATCTGTTTTTTCATCGCTAAATTCAATTCCTGCGTCAAAATCGGAATCCGCAGAAACCGTAGTTTTAATATCATTGGAAACAAATAATGACCAATTCACAGTTGTTACAGTATTTTTAAGCCTTTCCTTATCCTGCTCATTATATACCTCAAGCAAATCGCAATTTTCTAACTTTTTTGATGTACCTTCCTTACTAGTTTCCCATTCTCTTAAACCAACTAGAATCCATGAGCCGGTTCCAACAAAATTATCACGCTTACCTCGCCCTCTAAATTTACCTCTAATATGACACAGCATTATTTTGCCGTCAGCATCATTTACGTGACACATAGACCCGCCTAATACTTTTATAACTTGGGCATAAACTTCGCATTCATCCTGCGAAATCCGCAATGTATGAGCAGCTTTAGCAGTTACAAACTTACGAGCTTGACCTTTAGTTTTACTACCTCCAAAAGTGTTTCTGACCATTTTGTTTAATTATTATATTTTTCTCATTAAATATTACAATTTATTTCAATTTTTTTTTAAATTAAATAAAAATATTTATTATTACACTACAATAAATCTAAAACTACAGTAAATCATTAATATACGGTTTATTAATATCATAAATTGTTGTAACTTGTAAACTAAAACTAAAATTATTTTGTAATAAATTTACTACTTTACCCACTTGATTTAACAGTTTTATAGATATTCGTGATATATCTACTGGACCATAATATGCCCTTTTTTTATAAATAAAGTTAGCATTATTATCAAAAATAAAATTAAATGGTAAGCCATTTAAAGGTATCAACGCAAGTATGTTTTCATTAATTACACTATTTTGTAGAACACCATATGCGCTACTAGTTTGTTGGGACCCGGTGTGGTCATCTAACGCAAAATACAAATAAGTAGAATAATCATTACTAAATGTGGACTCTGTTGTGTAAGATTTCGAGCCAAAATAAGATACATTTCTAAAACCTAATAAATAACCTAATGTATCTATATATTGTGATGGTTTAATATTAAACTTATTGTCTACATTATCTAAATTTGGTTTAGAAAAACTATATGGGTCACAAAAACTTGCATCTGTAAAATCTCTTTTTAATGTGTTCATTGAAAATGAATAAGTTGTATTACTAATAGTTATAAAAGTCGATGCCGTGTCAATAGTAACTTTAAATCTATATAAAAGAGGATTATTTATACCTAAAATTTGTTCATTAATAGCTTTTTCTAACGCCGGGGTAATTTCTGCGAAAGCGTTTGGGGTAATAAATGGTAACCCAATTTGAGCCCTGCTATAATTTCCGTCTGGTATTGTAACCACTCCATTTAAGTTCGTAGTATCTTCAAATATATAAAGTTGGTTTGTTCCTCTTTCGGAACTAAAGGCAAACATTACATTTGGTATCTGTACTGAAGACAATGATAACGATATTACATTTTTAAGTTTAAAAGGCAATATAAATGTACAACTTGTTGATGAGGATTCAAAAAAGTTTTCTCTAGTTGCGGTGTTAAATATATAGAGTGAAATATTTTTATTATGTTTATAACCATTTATATTTTTATGTGGAATTGATTGTATTTCTAAAGCTTGATGTGCAGCTAATGGATTTATTATTTTACCTATATTATTTCCGTTATTTCTTTTATATGTCATTTTTTCCATTTCTATTTTGTTTTGAATTTCATAATAACTACTAACTAAAATGTCCTTTGCCAATTTAATAAAATTCATTATATCAAATTTATGTTTTGAATTATATGACGATGAGTCAAAGGCAAAAATTTCGTTAGTCATTTCACTCACTTTATTTTCAATATCGTCTGTATTGTAGTTATCTTTTAATTTGAAAAATTTGAGTAAATCATCTACACTATAATTATTAACATCTAAATCCAAATTTGAGTCCATTTATATTATTTGTGTTTAAAAATTATATTTTTGTTCGTATTATTAAATTTATTTGTATTATTAAATTTGTTGTTTAGAAATATATTAGTTTTTATCTCAAAGTAATATATAATGAAAGGTGGTAGAAAAGCTAGTGCATGGAACTTATTCACTAAAAAAGTATTTGAAGAAGGGCGTCGCAAAGACTCTGATTATAGTTTTAAACAAGCCTTAAAGGATGCGAGTAACCGTAAAGGAGAAATGAACAGTTCTTCGTCAATGTCCACAGGAACTAAAAAATCTTTTAAAAAATCAAATGGAAAAACTAAAAGAGGCGGAAAAAGAAGAAAGAGTAGTAGCAGAAGACATTAAATCAAAAAATAAAATAATCAAAAAATAAAATAATCAAAAAATAAAATAATCAAAAAATAAAATAATCAAAAAATAAAATAATCAAAAATACTAATTATTTTATTCTGAAAGAATTTGATGTAATTTTTGTAACTGTTCAACTGTAAGTGAATGAATGTATGACCAATCTGTAAATATAGTATACATGTTTTGATATTTAGTAGATGTCTCTTTTAGAGATTCTCTCTTTAATGGGTCTGGATGAATATTTTTTGAAAGTTCTGTTATTAATTTATTAAGTAATGTGTCCTTTAGAGAGAAAACTCGCGTAATGTTTCCAAAAATATGTAAATAAATTAAACTCAAACTATAATTATCCCATGTGTTATAATATTTCAATACTTCGCTTATTATTTCGGTTTTTGATTTATTAATATACTGTTTTAATGAATTTATGCAGGTTTTTTTATAATTATCCTTATAATTTTGAGAGAAAAGTGATAAAACGGTTAAATTTTGAATAAAAACCTCGGTAATTTCTTCAATAAAAGAATAAGATATGGTGTTCAAATCATTTTCAATCAAATAAAATAAAACATGTACTTCGAGAGGTTTATATGTGTATTCCGTTGCCTTCTTAATTATAGTAGTAATATATTTTTCATTTAACTTATTTATTTGCAGACTCGTAGTAAAATTTTGTAACATAGGTTTATCTCCACAATCATTATCGAAAACAATATTTTCAGAAGATAAATTAAAAAAACATATATCATTATCATTTAATGTAAATAAGCTGGTTAATAAATAAGAATATGACTCTAAAACGTGAAAAATAAACTTGTTAGGTGTATTTAAATTAAACAAAAAATCATTAAATTTTACACATTTACTATCATCCTGGTATTTAAATAATACAATTTTTTCATCATTTTTTAATATAGTTTCCATTTTTTCTAATGTTTTTTCGCTTAATTGTCCAACCTGTATGAAATCATGGTGAATAAGTATTTTATAGAAATTAAAATAATATGGTATTTTTTGTATTTTATGGCATACTTGGTATTCATTTATAGAAAAAAAATTATATAAACAAATTTTGGTTTTATTTTTTGTCATTGTATCCTCTTTCTTATTTGATTTAATTGCCAAGTGTTTATTTATTTGGTTTAGTTCAATAGATACATTCATTTACCTTTTATTCGCATTTTTCCTTTATTATTTTTACTTTTTAATTAATATGAAATATCTATTCTTATATGTTTTTTTAATTTTTTCTTTTATTACTTCAGAATTGGAAAATCCATTTTTGCATAGTATACTTACTTCTTCCTTTAATAGCTCAATATTTTCTTTACAAAACATATCAAACCCTTCAGAAGGCTTATAATTTACGGAATTAACATTCGTTTTAATGTGCTCATCCATCGCTTCTAGCAAATCTTGTTGAACGCTTTGGTACTCGCGGCGTTTCTGCGGTGCCTTTTTTTCAGTGCTTTTTTTTCTAAAATAATACCGTGCGCTTTTATACATTTTGTCTAAAATGTTACCATCATATCTCAAGTTAGTTAGACGTCTAACTTCTTCACTAACTAATTCGTCTGTCTCTTCCAACCATATTTCCCAGGCCTCTTTAAAATCTTTTCTATGGTCATACTGATGAATTTTAGAAAATTTATATAATTCATTTGTAAAATTGTCCGTAAATTTGTAACGATAAATATTTACATTAAGGTTATTATCGTCGCTCTTATTTTTTGTAGTAACGCATTCTGTACCCTCCTTCGTGGCAACACAAAATGTATCCAGTCTATAATCAATCGCTCTAATATTACAAGGATTATTATCAATCCCAGTAACAACACCGTTAACAAGATTTTCGGATTCATCATTATATAAAATAGTTTGCATTGTTAAACAATTATCGCCTATATATTACTGATTTTTAATGAAATTAAGTTTTTAATTTCAATTTTTTTTTAAACCTGTTTACATTTACTACGAAGTGAAAAGCCAATTATTATTTATCTTCAAGATTATCTAAAATATCTTTATTTATTTTATATCTATAATAAGCATACCCTAAGAAAGATAATAAATAATATAGCGGAACTTCATTTAATAGTTCTATTATTTTTTCTTTATTTGGGTTTTTATTTAAAGTTATTTTACTTTTTATTTTGTTCGATAAACTTATACCTTCATTGTCATTTTTTGTTTCCAGGTCTATTTTATAACCTATTAGTACAAGTAAATCGTTACTTATATATGATAAATATTCATCTTTTTCATACATAAAACTTGCGATTTCACTATAAAGCGTAAAAATATCTTCTATTGCTATTTTTCTATCTATATTATCTTCACAACCTATATCATTTTTGAATATATATTCATTAATTTTATTCTTTAATGTTTTATTATTTTTTCTAAAATGTTTTTTGCTTCGCATTTGTACTATAATATACTATAATATAAAAAAGCATTTCACTTCGTAGTAAATATAAAACGTGTAAAGTAATAGGTTGTAATGGCTTAATCAAAAATATATTATTATTTTAATTATTGTAAAAATTGAATTAAAAATATGGCAAAAAGTATAATCAATAAAACAAAATGGACGCATCATTTAATGATTTTAATGATTTTAATGATTTTGACGAAATTCGTCCACCAGACGAAGTTATTAGAGAACGACTAGTACAAGACACAGAAGACACAGAAGACACAGAAGACACAGAAGACACAGAAGACACACGATGTGAATTTCAAAAACAAATGGACGAAGCCTTATCTTTAAGTATGCAGGACGCAATTAATCAAGAAAAAATTAATCAAGAATACGAAGATAAAATATTATATGAGCATGTAAAAGAAACTAATGAACGTAGAGAGAAATTCGATAAATTATTAATGGATATAAATAAGCTTATTAGATTTGATACAATTATTAAAGAAGTGTATGAAATTATTGAACCAATAATATATAACTATTGTCAAAAATATATTGAAACTTGGGAAACGGATGAAGAAACATATAACACAATTTTTAAAACTTTATCAACATTAAGAACCGATAAGAATGCAATTGAACTATTAAAAACTATTATTGTAAAAAGAGAATAACTTACACGGTTTATATAATATATATTTATATGGTTTATTTCAATTTAATAACTTTTACATTATCAGTGTTTACAGTGTCATCATATTTTTCTTCAGAATACCTATAATTGATAAAAGGGTTTTCACTATTTTGAATAGGAATTACCTCCTGAATTGGTTCAGTTATTACAATAGGAACATAAATTTCTTCGTTAGTAAGGTTTGATTGTTGATAAGTTGTCAATTCTTCATAATAAACCTTCACTTTTTTGTTAATACGAATTCTGGTTGCATCAAAAGAAGTCAAATACAACCCATCTAGGCTTTTCACTCTTGAAAGGGCTACATAAGTTTGCCCGCATTCAAATATTCCACTTCCAACATCAATTTCGGCTGCATCTAATGTAGCTCCTTGCGACTTATGAATAGTTATTGCCCACGCCAGTATAAGCGGCACCTGTGAAACACCAATACCGGGAATTTTGTCACTAGCCCAAACATTTCTACTCATAACCATTTCAATACCATTATTATATTTAACACGCGGACAACCTGTAATATCACAATAGGCAACAATGATACCTTGACTTCCGTTACAAATCAGTGTATCTCCCTCCGTTGATTTAATATTAATCACACACATAACTTGGGCGCCAATTTTAGCCTTAATCAATTTATCGCAAAGCAAGTTACCAGCTAAGAAGTCCAGTTCCATTTGAATATCTTTTTCTGAAAATTGGAGACGAATGCCTCTCTCACTCTTCGTCACTTCTAAATCTTTTAAATATTTAATAGAATACTCTCTTTCTTCTGTTTGTAGAGCGAACATTTTATTATTATTAATTTGTTCTACCTTGTTCCGTGTAGGGAACAATTTGGTTGGTTCAGCTACCAAATTTGCCGCGTATTCTCTCCCTACATATTGAAGGAGTAAATCATTCGACTTTCGCTTAATTTTGCCTTCGCGAATTTGATTCAAAATTCCAGAATAAATATCGTCTGTTTGTCGGAATATTTTAACTAATTGAATTTGGCAATTACGATGAAAAACCGAATTCCAATCATCGCTTTCAAAACAGAACCGCTGTGTATCTGGGTCTAAATAATCACCAACTGGCGGCAGTTGATAAAAATCGCCTGAAAATACTAACTGAATGCCTCCGAATGGCTTACTATTTTTTCTAATTATTTTACCTATTTCATTTAATATATTAAATAGTTTCAACGAAAGCATACTAATTTCATCAACTACTAGTGTATCCGTTTCTTGCCACGTTTTTTTGGCGAATTGATTTTTTTTTATTTTTGTAACAAGTTGTTCTATTGTTCCGCTCCCTAAACCTATATGAGCCCATGAATGTAATGTTTTGGCCTTACAATTAAGTAAAACCGCTGCGCAACCAGTAAGAGCGGTAACCTGAATATTCTTTAAACGTGAATTTGCGTGTTCATAAATTTTTCTGATTAAAGCTGATTTACCAGTTCCACCTGGTCCCGTAATAAATATATTATGACCTTGAATATATTTATCAAATGCCGTCTGTTGCTCTCTTGAAAGTTCCATTATATTTAGTTATGGCTTTATTTTTAATTTGATTTTTATAATCAATTTTATAATTTATTTTATAATATCTTAAATAAATTTACTTATTATATTATATGAACTTTGATTTAAATATTGATAACTATACCAGAGATGAATTAATTGATATGTTTGAATTGCCATCAAACTTTGATAAAAATATTGTTGAAATTAAAGAGTCCAAATTGAGGGATACTATTATTAACAACAAAGATATTAATAAAGAAACTCAATTAGAAACAATAAATTTTATTGTTAAAGCAAAAAATATAATTTTAAATAATAATAAACAAAATAAAAACGAAACTGAAAGCGCATTTATTAATGTTCTTTCAGATATTTATAACTCCCAGAATCAGCTCAAAAAAACAGATTTGGTGGATAAAAATGAGCATATGGTTCAAGTAAATTCTGTACAGCCACATTTAAGCTCATACCCAAGTGAATTTTTCCAAGGTGTAATAAATCCTATTAAAAAAAGAACATTAACCAAAATTTTAAATATTGACTCAAGATTTAGAGATAATTATTACTCTACATCGTCTACAAATTATAGTATTGCCTTGCCAACTAATTTTAATGATGTGCTTCAAATACAACTACTTTCTATTGAAATACCACAAACATATTACAACATTTCAAAACAATATGGAAATAATTTTTTTACTGTTGTAGTTGACGGTAATTCTCAAGTTGTAAATATACCCGAAGGTAATTATGACCCAACCACAATTTCAACAATTATTAACAATCAACTTACTAATTTAGGCGGGGATTTTGCCTGTGTTGTATTTGTGTGTAATTATATTAATTTCACTAGTGTAGCTACAGGAACAGGACAAATGCTAGTTGGGTTTAATGGCAATCAATCGCAAGGACTAAACGCAACATTAGAATTAAATTTTCAAGCTGATAGATTCGGTCTGGATGACCGTTCTACACCATTGCCACTTAAACTTGGCTGGATATTAGGTTTTAGAAATGGTATTTATATAAATAATCAAAATTATGTATCAGAAGGTGTTTTTGATTATACTGGTCCGCGATATTTTTTTCTTGTAGTTGATGACTATAATAATAGTGTCGTTAATAATTTTTACGGAGCCTTTAACTCATCTGTATTAAATAAAAATATATTGGCACGTATATCGGCACAAATCAGTTCGGGATATAATATGTTAGAGCAAAATAATATGCGTAATATAACTCCCGCTAGAGAATATATGGGTCCAGTAAACTTAAACAATTTAACTATTCAGTTATTAGATGAATATGGAAGAGTTGTAAATTTAAATAATATGGATTTTAGTTTTTCTATACAAATGACAACAGTATACAATATTTAATTTTTATTTTTATTTTTATTTTTATTTTTATTTTTAATTTTCACCCGAAACACGATATTTTAACCAAGATGTAGGTATTTTTTTTGTACCCCCATCATATTTAACCGCATATTTCTCTTTTAATAACCATTCATTTACATGTAATTCGCCGAAATACACATCTGCAAGTATTCTACCATATTTTTCAGATTGAATATTTTTTAGTGTAACGACTTTATTTAATATTAAGTTTGACACGGCATCTCTAGTATGTTTTGCGGCTACTTTTTCATCTTCAGTTTTTCCTTTTATTTCTGGCGTATCAATTCCATTTAGTCTTACTGATAATCTGTATAATGGAGAATCCTTAAATGGCAACTTTGAAGCAATGGTTATGGTATCACCGTCATACACTTTAATTACACGCCCACCTTCAATTGGAAATGTAAATTCAACCGTATCTTCCCATTTAATATCAATACCATCTTCCATATGGTTCTTTGACACTTCCTTTGTTTCTGTGACTTCCTTTGTTTCTGTGACTTCCTTTGTTTCTGTCAATTCTTTTCTTGTAAATATAGAAAAGGGATTTTTAATTTCATTCAATCGAAACATTCTTATAAATAATATTGTTATATTTACTCTTAACTATTTAATAATTCATTTTTATTATTAAATAATATTTTGATATTTTATAATGGCACATTCATTTAAAACTTATCCAGGAAGACCTACATTTGAGGTTTATAAAGAACCAATTAACGCAGGCGAATATATACAAAATAAAAAGGCTCTTACAACTTTTTGTAAAGCAAATTCATGTAAACCAAGTAGGGGAGTTGGAACACAAAGTAACTTATTATTACGCAATACTTCTAATTATTTAAATTATTATAGTCTTGGCGACATTGATACAACAAATCTTTACATAAATTTGGTGACAACATTAGACTTATCTGGGGTACCTGTAATTCAACTTAATAAACCTGATTTTAATGTGCCGACAGATATATCAGCAACTGTACCTGTATATACTGAATATTTAATTGACCCTTGTGGCAACCTATTTGGAAATACAACATGTGGAGTGAATAATTATGAAAACTATTTGGTTTATAACGCACCCTATAAAATAGACGGCACCCTGTAAAATAGATGACTCTATATAACACAAAATACAAAATAAGTTATCATTAATGTAATAAATATAGTATGACATATCTTAGAATTACAAAATATTAGGTTTGTCTGATTAGTATTTTCACGGGTGTTCATTTTATTTTTTTCACAGCTTAGTGACAAATTTTCTGTTTTTTGATAATATAAATAATATTCATATTCTTCCGACGTATCTTGAATAATTGTATGGTAATTATTATTTTGTATATAATATTTTTCACTCATTATTTTAGAATTATCGACATTATTTATATTCACATTTTCAATATCAACATAAAACCCCCAATCATCTTCACATAAATTTACACTATTTATTGACATCATTATACGTTGACTTATATTACTAAACTATAATATTATAAGTATTTTTCAAAAATATAATTCAAATTTTTTATTTTATATTTTTATTTCATTGTTTACAGTATTATCAATTATTTATCGTTTTGCCCCCATTTTAACAAGCATTTGATTTGCTTTTTTTGAAATACTTTTTTTATGGTATTGTTGAGCTCTAATATAAGCCGAATAAACGCCTTTAGAACTAACCTTGCACGTATTTTTTTTACAAATCGGAAAACTTTTTTTTGGTCCTAAAAAACATTTTCTACCACAATTTTTTAACATAACACTTCTTTGATGATATCCTGGTTTTTCATTTTTCCATCCTCTTGTGGCGGAGCCGCGTCCAGTTCTACGAGTTTTTGGCATTATATATAATAATAATATAAAGTATAAAGTTTATTTATGGAAGATACAGATAATAATGAAGATAATAATGAAGATAAAATACAAAATGATTATGATGTAAGTAAATTGATGGATTGTAGAGCATCTTACGACACACGTATTAGTTTTAATTCTCTAGGATATCTTCCAGAAGATGGCTCAAGCGACGGTTTCTCGACAGATACATCTGGTAACCTAGTAGATTCCTCTGGAAATATCATAGAGAGAAAAAGTAATAACCAAATTACATTTAAAAAATATACATATAAAGATATTGAAAAAGAAATTAACGATAATTATTTTGAAAAATGTGAATATCATTCTAGAGCGTTTGACATACTGGCAACATATTTAAGAGGTCAAAAGCTTATCTATATGGAATCAAAGAGTTATTGCGAACATAGATTAAATTTGCTTATGATGCCTGCCATATTACTATCCACTGCGGCAACCGTGCTCGCCGCGGTTATTAAGGATTATTATTGGGGCTCTTATTTTTTGGCAGGAATAAATGGAATTATTGCGTTTTTATTAGCTGTTGTAAACTTTTTAAAACTAGACGCAACCTCAGAAGCCCATAAAATATCTGCGCATCAATATGATAAATTACAAAATTCTGTTGAATTTATGTCTGGAAAAACATTATTATTTACTGATGATATAAGTAATAACGTATTAAGTGAAAAATTAACTGATATTGAAAAAAAAATCGGAGAAATAAAGGGGACAAACCAGTTTATTATTCCAAAAGAAATCAGAAGCATGTACCCTATTATTTATAACACAAATGTGTTTTTAATTATCAAAAAAATTGAAGATATAAGAAAACGAAAAATAAATGCCTTAAAAGAAGTAAAAAACCAAAAAAATTATTTAACTGCGGTTTTGAAGTCAAAAAAAAACAAAGATAAAAAAACGTCTCTAAAAAGTTTAGGATTAGAAATTAGCAAATTACAAAAAGATAAAGAGAGACATATAAACAATCTTTTAATTTTAAAATCGGCTTTTTCAATTATTGATGATATGTTTGTAAAAGAAATGGAAAACGCAGAAAAACAAAAAAAGTATTATTTAAGAACACTTTTTTGTTGTGGGTTTTGTATTAAAGACAAAATAATTGACCCTCGAAAGTTAAGTACTTTTGTCGAAGATGTTATGGACCCTTACGGAAGACAGGATAAAATACTGGAAGAAATAAAAAAAATAGAATGTGAAAATAATAAGAATGTGAAAAAGAGAGAAAATAAATTGAATGAAAAAGTCTTGAGTGAAATGAAAAATACAACTAAAATATTAAAAAATAATACATCATTAATTGAACAGTTATACAATAAGCTTGAATGTGGTGAATTGTATAATAATGAACCAAAACACCATAATGAACAAAAACAACATAATGAACCAAAAAAAAGAAATGGGTTTTATAAACATCCAAATGTTGTAACTTTATTTGGTGATAATGATATTTATAAAAAACCGCTATTTCATAATATTAATTTAGAAATTGACGATATTCAAGAGTTTGGTTCTGATAATGAAGAAAGAAAAAGCAAAAATTCTGATTCATCCAATTCATTAATGGATATTGACGTAGTATGTGAACAAAATAGTGTGAAAATGTAAGATTATCATAAATAAATATTTTTTTAAATAAGTATTCTAAAATATTTATGTAAATTCCGACTTGCTGGAATCGAACCAGCGACCTGTTGATTACAACATCATTACTTCTACAGTCAACCGCTCTACCAATTGAGCTAAAGTCGGGTTTAAGGGTGGTCAGCTATATAGCCTCCAAATTATATTTTTGAAATGTTTTTAAGTTGTTTTAAAAATAATATATATTATCCGAAATTCATAGAACGCAAATTGTTTTTACTAGCTCTTATTACTTTCTTATTTATATTTTGTCGCGTGTTTGGATTTCCAGTAAACAATAATTTTGTTGATTTTATTTGTGCTATTCTCTTTCTTTCTTGAAATTGTTTTATTTTTTCTTCCAAAACCATTTGTTTATATTCTTCTATAGTTTTCGGAACTTTTGGTTGTGGTTTAAAATTATTATTTGCGTCTTTATAATCCTTAAAATATTTATTAAATATATAACTGTGTTTTACGCTTGGGTTTAGTGGCTCTTGAATATGTTGTTGTTGTTGATATGGTTGTTGTTGATATTGATATGGTTGTTGTTGATATTGATATGGTTGTTGTTGATATGGTTGTTGTTGATATTGCGGTTCCTCATAATTTTGTAAAGGAACCATAGACTGCAAAACACCATTTTGGTTAACAACTAGATTCATGTTTGACAAAATGTCATCAAACGATACCCTTTTTTTCTTTTGTATATTACCCTTTTTTTCGGTTGATTCCCAATATTTCTGTTGATTTAATTCATAAGATTTATTATCTAAATTATCTATTTCAGTAAATTTCATTTCCATATTTATATATTTTAGATTTTATTACTTATTATTTTACATATTACATAAAAATAATATATTTTTAATATAAACAAATATGCTTGATACTTACATTAAAAATAAAGGTACAACAAAAACTCTTTTCTATGATAATAATTACAATAATATTAATGAAATTAATTGGGATGCGGATTATGATGGAAAAGTCGCAAATATTTCGATTGATTTACAAAATAATGGAAAACACAAGTATTATGATGCTAAACTTAATAATGAAGATTTAGCTAATATCTTAAATATTCCTAGCATTGAAATGCCTTTAGAAAAACGGTTGAAAAAAGATTTTAACCAAGCGCCGAACGTTTATAAGAGTGACTTTGAAGGCTTACAACCAAACGCGCCTTATGGCAAAATGAAACCTTCTATAGAAGAACTATTAGACTCTATTAAACATACTCCTAATTATATTAGTAGCCCGGCATCAAATGAAGAACTAATAATACCTTTGAGTATAGAAAATAACACTGCAGATAAAACTCCTAAACGACAACACAAAAAGAGTAAAACACATAAAAGATATAAGGCTTATAAAAAACGCAAGTCTTCTAAAAGCTCTAGAAAAACTATGTAAATTGGGTTTATTCCCCATATTTTTTTTAAACCATATATTAATGTCGTTTAGACAATTTGGTGGATTAAAACAAACTGCTAAGCATAATGTAATAGCTGGTAACTATAAAACTGCTAATCCGTCCATTAGCATTTTAAGTGGAAATACTACTACTACCGGAAATACTACTACTACTGAAAATACTACTTTTACTCCTATTAATGACAGTATTTATGTAGAAATAACAGTTGAAACTATACCTACACCTACACAATCTAATAATAAAAATTATTACATACCTATTGTTTCGTCAAATTCAAATTCTAATAAACAATCATCTATTCAAGTTAATGACATTGATAATAGTATTAATGTTAACACTTCAACATCTACTATTACAGCTACAAATTTCGAAGGGAATGCCTCAACTGCCACAAACATAAATATAACAAATAATACGGCAAACGACACGTTTTATCCCACTTTTGTTTCAGATTCCACTGGAAACAACTCTCTATATGTAAATACAACGGGATTGTCTTTTAATCCCAGTACCAATAATTTTGGTGTAGGAACTAATAATCCTAGTTGCGCTTTAGATGTAAAAGGGAATTTAAATGTAGATGGTTTTATGAATGGAATAATAAATAATCCTGGTCTAACGTTTTTACCACTTGATATTTCAGGCAATTTTGGGAGGGAATGGACTCCAATCAATATGGATTATAATTGGTATTCAGTGGCAATTTCTGCCTCCGGGCAATACCAAACGGCAATAACGAATGATGGTAATAGTAATAGTTGGATTTTTTATTCATCAAATTATGGTATGAGTTGGCGACCTGTTTATCAATTAGATTACACAGGTTATTCCGTAACAATATCTGCTTCAGGACAATACCAAACCGTAATAACTAATAATAAAAACGGTTGTGGTTACGGTTGTGGTTCTATTTATTATTCAGATGATTTCGGTAATAATTGGAATCAAGTTTCTGGTTTTATTAATGCCTGTTGCTCTGTTTCTATGTCTGCCTCTGGTCAATATCAAACGGCAGTAGCGGTTAATACTGGCATTTTTTGTTCAACGGATTACGGCGTTACGTGGTCACAATATTCAGCACTGTCATACAATTGGAGTTCAGTAGCTTTATCCTCTTCAGGTCAATATCAAACGGCAACTGTTAAAGGGAAAGATGATGAAGACAATTATGAACAGAATGATGAAGACGATTATGAAGACAATTATGAAGACAATGAGACAGGGATTTATTATTCAACTGATTTTGGTGTTACATGGACTATATCTTCAACAACTCTTTTACATAATTGGAATTCCGTTGTGGTATCCGCTTCTGGGCAATACCAAACGGCAGTCGCTAGTTCTTGTATTTTTTGTTCTACTGATTACGGTGTGTCATGGACAGAGACAATTGTACCGGTATCTGGTTCATACAACTGGCCTTCCGTTGCCATGTCTGCATCTGGGCAATATCAAACCGCGGTATCTGGTTCTTGTGTTTATGGTTCTGGTATTTTTTGTTCTACTAATTACGGCGTGTCATGGTCAGAGTCAATTATACCTCTATCTAGTTCATACAAGTGGTCTTCCGTCGCAATGTCTGCCTCTGGTCAATACCAAACCGCGGTTATTTTAGGTGGTATTATTTATAAATCTGCCATAATAAACTCACCATATTATACTTGCCAAGGCAACACAGATTATGTGCCTTTAAATTCTAGTTCAATGATGTGGAATCTTACGAATACTATAAATCCCGCAGTTAGTAAAGGTGAAACTGATTTTGTAAATCACTTTGGGGATGGTTGTGGCGGATTTCATTTTTATGCCTTTGGTCCAAATAGTACAATTGATGCCTCTTTACCAATAGTAGAAATATCTAGCGACGGTGCAGTGACGGCTTCCAGCTTTAACGTAACATCAGATTCTTGTAATAAAGAAAATATCAAAGCTCTAGATGAAACATTTGTTGTAGATAATTTGTATCCAGTAACATTTATTAATGTTAAATCTGGTAAACAAGACATAGGTTTAATTGCCGATGACTTACGGGAAACTTATCCGTTTTTGGTGACTGGAGATAAAGACGGAAAAGAAAGTCAAAGTATAAATTATACAGGAATAATTGGTATATTAATAAATGAAGTTAAAGATTTAAAACGTGAATTATTTCAACTAAAACATCGAAAGATTAAAACACATTAAATAAAAGATATAAGGCTTACACAAAATATCTAGAATTATAATCTCATATTTTTACTGAAATTTATTATTTAAGTTAAAATATTATACACCATAAATTTTTACATGGTTTTATTTGGTATTATTTGTTATTATTTTTTAAAACTATATATATATGTCATTTAGACAATTTGGCGGAGTAAATTTTGCAGCTAAACATAATGTTGTATCCAGTAATTTGAACACAGTAGGTAATTTACAAATAACGAAAAATATTGGACAACTTAATTCCTACATTAACTTTTTAAGTAACGTTACATTAAGTGGTACCTTGGAAGTATCAGGCGCAACTACATTAAAAAGTACACTAGATGTAACAGGCGCAACAACATTAAAAAATATACTAGATGTAACAGGAGCAACTACATTAAAAAGTACACTAGATGTAACAGGCGCAACAACATTAAATAGCACGTTGTATGTATCAGGCACAACTATATTACAAAGTACATTAGCTGTTTCAGGCGCAACAACATTAAATAGCACGTTGTATGTATCAGGTGCAACTAC
>Ga0209443_1000352_pt1 | contig 31566 bp, 38 predicted proteins | sample LauGreBMM110DCMD_2_FD_187571 | JGI IMG/M metagenome (GOLD analysis project Ga0209443, IMG submission 187571) | Freshwater lake microbial communities from Lake Michigan, USA - Su13.BD.MM110.DCMD (SPAdes) (version 2) | ecosystem: Environmental > Aquatic > Freshwater > Lake | place: Lake Michigan... | reverse complement strand
GCGAGCGCGCCGACCGGTGGGCGCGCACCGTCAAGGAAGACACCTTCGCCGTGGCGCGCCGGCGGGTCGGCCTACGCGCGGCGGTCGCGGTGAAGGTGATGACGCCCCACATGAAGAACGCCCTCACGGTCGAGCAGATGAAGGCCGTCTTCCGCGTGAGCCGCGGCGAGGTCTCGCGGCTCACCGCAAACTTCCGCGACCTCGTCCTTCGGCGCAGCGCGTGAGCATGACCCCCCTTTCCCCACCGCGCCTCATCGGCACGCTCGATTGGGCCGAGCGCCACATCCGGCTGGATGGCCAGCCGTTCGTCGCGGCCGACTACCCGTGGCTGACCGACATCGCCCGCGCCGTCGACCAGCAGCGCAACGCCGTCTTCGGCCTCGTCTTCCCGCCGCAGCTCTTCAAGACGCTCTTCGTCCAGCTCCGCCTGCTGCGCGATGTCGCCGTCGACCCCGGCCGCGCGTTGCTTTACTGCGTCACCGGCAAGGATGCCGCGGACCTCGCCGACGAAAAGCTCTTCCCCCTCATCGACAGCACGCCCGCCGTCTCGCGGCACTTCACCGACGATCCCGACAAGCGCGGCAGCAAGCGCCTTTACCGCTTTACCGACGCACCGGTGAGCCTGCTCTCGGCCGAGACCCGCGCCCATCGCAACAGCCGCTCTGGCCGCGACCTCTATCTCGACGAGGCCTGGCAGTACGAGCCCGGCGCCCTGCGCGAGATCTTCGCGCGGTCCGACAGCTACGAGTGGCAGCGCCGCATCATCATCACCTCGACCGGACCCACCGAGACCGATGCGGTCGACACCTTGTGGAAGCAGAGCGCCCGCAACGAATGGCGCGTCGTCTGCATCCACTGCCGCGAGCGCGTGCCCCTCGAGTTCGGCGGCACCGAGACCAAGGGCGGTCTCAAGTGGGATAGCGACGAATGGACCCGCGAGCCCTCGGGCCATTGGCGCGAACCCGTCGCCAAACTCACCACCCGCTGGGTCTGCCCGGCCTGCGGCGAATCCACCAAGTATTCGCGCGAAGTCCTGCGGCAGCTCAACGACCCCGCCCGCGGCGCTGGCTACGAGCAGACCCATCCCAGGCCCGACCCCCGCATCCACTTCTGGCACGCCGAGGCCGCCGTCTTCCGCAACTGGGAAGACCTGGTCGGCGAATGGCTCACCGCGGCCAACGCCAAGAAGCTCGGCAACATGGAGCTCATCGAGGAATTCGTCCGGAAGAAAAAGTGCATCTCGTGGAATCCCGCCCAACTGGTCGACCGCACCAAAGGCATCCCCGAGGGCGACTACGCGCTCGGCGATGAGTGGCCTGCCGAGGGCAAAGACCCGCAAGGGCGGCCCATCCGCACCATGTTTGTCGACGTGCAGATGGACCACTTCTGGGTGGTCATCCGCCAGTGGTCCACCTCCCCCGATACCTACGCGCACTCCCGCCTCCTGCACTTCGGCAAGCTCCACGTCGAGGGCCAGATTGAGGACCTGCGCGCGCGCTTCGAGGTCCCCGCCGAGAGCGTGGTGATGGATGCCCGGTACAACACCGAGATTGTCCGGCAAATCTGCGCGCGCTGGGGTTACTTCTCAGCCAAGGCCGTGGACGACCGGAGCTTCCTCTGGACCGATGGCGTCCGCCGCATCCACTCCATGCCCACCCCCATCGATGCCTTCATGGGTGGCGGGCTCCAGGGGCGGCATCACGCTTGGGAATTCATCTACTCCTTCACCGGCGCGGCCGGCCTGTTGCAGAGCGCCACCCAAGCCAAGGACCTTCAGGGCCGCCACATCCACACCATCGCCCGCGACACCCCCGAGGAATACCGCCGCCAGCGCTTGGGCCAGATCTACCGCCGCAAGCGCCACCCGAAAAACCCCAACGAGTTCACCTACGAGTGGACCAAGATCGGCCCCGACCACGCGTGGGATTGCGAGAAAGGGCTGATGATCCAAGCCGCCCGGATGGGCCTGACGGATAGCACGCCGCGGCAGGCGGCGGAGGAGACAGTGAGCAAGTGAGCCAGCCCGCCATTGTTGGCGATGGCCGCCTGACCCAATTTTCCCGCCCCACCTGTCGTGTGGCGGGACCGCTGAGACCCAGTGTGGACATGGGGCGAAAATCCCAGCGGCGCGGCTTGCAACCTGCGTAGTGGTTGCTTCCCTCTTTCAAAGGAAAAAGGAAAAAGGAGAAAGGAAAAAGGCAAAAGTGAAGAGACCGCGCTCCGGTCCTTTTTCCTTTTTCCTTCACCCTTTTGCCTTCGGCGGCTTCGCCGCCCGCCGCCACCATGGACGCCGCCCGCCTCGGTTGATGGCATACACGACCGTTCCATTCGGTCCCTTTTTCGGCGCCACGTTGGGCCAGTTGCAAACGCGGCTGGCCACGTTGCAGGCCGCCAAGCTCGCCGGCGCGGCCGGCGGAGGCGGCATGACCTCCGCCAGTGTCAATGGCCGCGCCTTCACCTACGACACGCGCGGTCGCAACATCGATGCCGACATCGCCGATGTCGTCCAGGCCATGAGCTACGTCGACGACGACGTCCAGCCCATCCCCAGCGCGTCCGTCTTTGTCAGCGGCAGCCATGGCCAGCCCATTGGCCAGCGCACCGTGCTCGTCCTCCCCTGACGCCATGTCCCGCACCCGCACCCGCCAGCGACCTGCACCGCCCGCCGCCGTGGCTCCGCGTCCTGCCATCCAGGCCACCGACCTCGGACCCTACCGCGGCGGCTATGGCACCGGCCTGGTGCCCAACAGCGAAGACAGCGGCACCCGCGGCTGGCGCCCCAAGCTCGACCGCGACGCCGCGCGCATGGTCAGCCAGTACCAGCAGCGCGCCATGCTCAGCGATGCCCGATTCATTTTTAGCCGCGTCGGCCAGGTAAGCGGGGCCATCCGTGAGAAACGCGCCTATGCCGTGGGCAAGGCCTGGGTGCCCCAGTACCTCGGCAACGATGCCAGGTACAAGGCCGCCTTCAACCAGCGCATCCAGCGCAGCTGGCTTGGCAATGCCGACCTACGGGGCCGCCCCTACGATTTCCAGTGTGACGTGGGCATCGGCTCCCTCGCGCTCGATCGCGATGGCGATTTCTTCATCCTGCTCACCGAGAGCGAGAACGGCAGCCCCCGGTTGCAGCTCATCGAGAGCCATCGCATCGGCTCCCCCGGCGGTCAGAATCTGGTCACCGAGGGAAACTACAAGGGGCTGAAAATGCTCAACGGCATCGTCTACGACGAGTACGACCGGCCGCTTGCCTACAACCTCCTGCCCGCCGACGCCGGCTATGGAGTCATCCCCTACGGCACCGCCTACAATTTTCTGCCCGCTTCCGCCGTCCAGCACGTCTACGACCCCCAGTATTTCAGCCAAGGCCGCGGCGTGCCCACCATCTGCCACGGAATCCTCGACTGGTACGACATGCACGAGATGCGCGAGGCCGAGAAGACCGGCGTCAAGGCCTTCAGCAAGCACGCGATGGTCGAGTACAACGACACCGGCCGCGCCGACCTCTCCGCCGCCTACACCGCCAACCGCACCATCGGCGGCACCGCCGATGCGTCCAAAGTCGATACCTCCGTCAAAGTCATCGAGGACGGCCTCATCCGCTATTTCCGCGCCGGGTCGGGCAACAAGATCGAGAGCCTCGAAGGCAACCGACCCGGCGCGGCCTGGGAGAGTTTCATGGACCACATCGCCCGCAGCGCGCATCGCGGCATGGATTGGCCCATCGAGATGCACGACCTCCGCGGCATCGGCGGCGCCAGCGTGCGCGGCCTCGTCAGCCAGGTGAAGCGCAGCGTCGAGCAGCGGCAGGAGCAGTTATGGAGCCCCTTCCGCGCCGCAGTGCTCTACGCCGCCGCGCGCTACATGGCCCGCGGCGAGCTGCCCATGGCCGACGATTGGGACAACGTAGGCTTCTCCCTCCCCGCCACCTTCGGCGTCGATGTCGGCCGGGACCAAGAAAACCGCCGGCTCAACATCGCCATGGGTTTAGAGACCGTGGCCAGCTACGTGACCGAGAGCGGCGAGGGCGACCTCGAAGACCACTTCCGCGCCAACGCCCGAGCCTCCGCGCTCGCCCAGCGCATTGCCGAGGAAGAGGGCGTCGACATCGAGCACGTCTACAACCCCGGCGCCGCCAGCCAGCCCGCCGCCACTACCCTGGCCGACGACCCCGCGGAAAACTCGCCGGAGGCGGGTGGGCAAGTGAGCCAGTGAGCCAGTAGGTCAGAAAACACCCGCGCGCGCCTCCCTCACTCACTGGCCCACTGGCCCACTGGCTCACTGGCTTACTTGCCCGCTCACCTACTCCCCTTATGCGCTTTCCTCGAATCCTCGCCGCCATCCGTAGCACCCCGTGGGCCGCGCTGCCGTCCACCGTCCACGCCATCCATGCTGCGGTCCTCGCCGCCGCCGGGCGTGATGGCCTGCCCCGCGCGGACATGGGTGAGGATGGACCTATGCCGGAGGCGGCACCTCTCTACGTCATCTCACCTGATGGCATCGCCGTGATCCCGGTGCGGGGCATCATCGGCAAGCACCTCTCCTCGATGGAGACCATGTGCGGCGGCTACGACCTCGACACGCTGGCGCCCGCCTTGGCCGCCAGCGCCGCCGACCCTCGCGTCCGCGAGCGCGTGCTCTTCATCGATTCCCCGGGCGGCACCTGCACCGGCGTGCCCGAGGCCTTCGCCGCCGTGCGCCGCAGCGCCGACATCAAGCCCGTGTTCGGCTTCACCGATTCGCAGGCCTGCTCCGCCGCCCAGTGGATTGCCAGCGCCTGCGACCGCTTCGCCATCACCACCAGCGCCACCGTCGGCAGCGTCGGCGTCTACTGCGCCCTGGTGGATGAGAGCGCCGCCTGGGCCAAAGACGGCTACCGGCTCGAGCTCGTGAAAGCCGGCACTCAAAAAGCCGCCGGCATCGCGGGCGCCCCCATCACCGCCGACGACGTGGCCGGCTTCCAGCGCAACGTCGACGCCATCTACGGCATGTTCGTGGCCGATGTCCGCACCGGCCGCGGCGTGGTGGACGACGCGGCCCTGCAAGGCCAGACCTTCATGGGAGCCGACGCCGTCGCCGCGAACCTGGCCGACGATGTCGTGACCGACCTCTCCGACCTGCTCGCCCAGATTGTGGACGCCCGATGAGGGCAAAGGAAAAAGTGAAAAGGAAAAAGAAAAAAGGTGGGGAGTCGTGGCGCGTGGAGTGTCTCTTCACTTTTGCCTTTTTCCTTTCTCCTTTTGCCTTTCCCACCTCCGCCACCATGGACGCCCGCACTTTCATTTCGTAACGCGGAACACCGCCACCAAACCCCACATGAGCCTTTTCTCCAAAAAGCCCGCCTTCGTCCTCACCGCGCTCGCGGCTGCTGGTATCAGCGCCGAGCAGGTCGACGCCGCCTACGCTGCCGGCAACACCGACTTCCTCGTCGGTGAATCCGCCACCCGCGACCAGCTCGCCGCCGACATCGCCACCAAGGACCGGACGCTGCAAGCCCGGGACGCCATGTTGCAAATTGCGGCCACCCGCGACACCTCGTTCCTCGCCGCACTGAGCGCGCTCGGCATCGACCCGGTCGCCCTGCTCGCCACCGGCGCCGACCCCGCCGCCATCGCCGCGGCCACGCTGAAGACCGCCGCTGCCCGCGAAGCGGCCGAGACCCTTTCCAAGCACGGCATCAAGCCCATCGCCGGCGCCAGCACCCCGGCCGGCAGCGGCAAGCCCGAACCCCAGACGTTGGCCCAATACCGGGAGATGAAACCGTGGGAAGCGAAGTCGTTCTTCGCATCCGGCGGCACGCTCGCGGACTGACCACCACCCAGCCCACACCCACCCCCGTCGATACTCAACACCTAGACCACCATGGCAAACACCCTCACAAACCTGATTCCAGACGCCTTTGCGGCGATGGATGTAGTCTCCCGCGAGTTGGTCGGATTCATCCCCGGCATCTCTCGCGACACCAGCGCTGATCGCGTCGCGATCAACCAGTCCCTCCGCATCCCCGTCGTCGCCGCGAACACCGCCGGCCTCGACATCACCCCCGCGATGGCCTTCCCGGCTCGTGCCGACCAGACCGTCGCCAACGTCGCGCTCACCATCACCAAGCAGCGCGCCTATCCCTTCAGCTGGACCAACGAAGAGCGGTACTCGATCAACCAAGGCCCCGGCGTCCTCACCATCAATCAGGGCCAGATTGCCCAAGCGATGCGCGCCGCGGTCAACGAGATGGAGTCCGACATCGCGGTCGCCGCCAACCTCGGCGCTTCACGCGCCTACGGCACCGCCGGCACGACCCCTTTCGGCACCAACCTCGGCGAGTCCGCCCAGATCAAGAAAATCCTCGACGACAACGGTGCGCCCGGCGCCGACCGCTCGCTCGTGGTCAACACCACCGCCGGCGCTGCCCTGCGCACGCTGCTCAACAACCCGCTCAACGCCAACACCTCGCTCAACGGCGACATGACCCGCCAGGGCGTCATCCTCGATGTCAACGGGTTGAAGTTCCGCGAGAGCGCCCAGATTGTCACCAGCACCGCAGGCGCGATGGCCAGCGCCACCTCCACCAGCGCCGCCTTCACGGTCGGCCAGACCGTCATCCCCATGGCGGCGGCCGGCACCGGCGTGGTCGCCGCGGGCGACATCATCACCTTCGCCAACGACAGCAACAAATACGTCGTGTCGGCGGTCTCGTTTGCCGGCGCAAATCCGGCCGTCGCGGACACCATCACGCTGGCCGCTCCCGGCCTCCGCGTTGCGCAAGGTGTCGCCACCCGCGCCATCACCGTGGTCGCCGCCGCGGCGCGCAACATCGGGTTCTCCCGCAACGCCATCGTGTTCGCCACCCGCTTGCCGTCCTCCGTCGAGCGCGACCTGGCCTTTATGAAAGAAATCGTCACCGACCCCGTCTCGGGTATCTCCTTCGAGATTGCCGGTTATCCTGGCATCGATATGGCCACCTACCACGTCCGCGCCTGCTGGGGCGTCAAGGTCATCAAGCCCGAGCACATCTCCATCCTGCTCGGATAAGCAAGTGGGTGAGTGGGCAAGTGAGCCACTAGGCCAGAAAGCTGACGCCGTCCGCACTCACTCACTCACTGGCTCACTGGCTCACTGGCTCACTCACCCACCGCCGCACCGCCCCGCCCTTCGGATTCGCTCCCCGAGGGGCGGGGTTTTCAGCTTCGCTGAAGGAAGAAGGAAAAAGGGAGAAGGAAAAAGTGCCGCGGCCGGGCGTCCCTCCTTTTGCCTTTTGCCTTCTACCTTTTGCTTTTTCCCATGAACGCCTTCGACACCCTCTGCGCCACATCGCTCGAAGCCGCTGCCTCCGTATGCGGCCAATCCTTCAAGCTGGCCGGCACCGACACCCTTTTTGTCGGCATCCTCGATGCCTACCGTCGCCGCACCAAGCTGGCTGATGGCGGCTTCGGCATCGAGTGCGATTCCCTGCTCACCGCGGCCAAGGCCCAGTTTGCCGGCATCGTGCTCCCCAAGACCGGTGGGCGGCTGCTCTGCAACGGCCACACCTACGTCATCGTCGACATCACCGACGACCCGTCGGGGATTGTCTTCGGACTGAATGGCGTGAACCAGTGAGGACAAGGCAAAAGGCAAAAGGGAGAAGGCAAAAGTAAGAGACCGCCCTCCGCTCCTTTTTCCTTTTTCCTTCTCCCTTTTGCCTTTCCCCATGACCTTCGGCATCAAAGTCGAGACCGCCCAGCTTGAGAACGCCCTCCGCGCCCTTGCCGCCGCCACCGGCAAGGAGCTGCGGCGCGCGTTGCGCGAAGACCTCGGCCGCCCGCTCGTGGCCGACCTCATCAAGTTCACCCCGCCGAACATCTTCAAGGGCGCCCGCCAGCAATCCCACAACGAGCAACGCAAGATCGGCCGCGCCAGTGTCACCCGGGACCTCACCCGGTTGTTCAAAGGCCGCAAGCAGCTCGACGCCATGATGAAAACCAAGGGCACGCTTGGTGCCGCCATCGCGCGCGCGGTCAAGGTCGGCGACATCAACCTGGCCAACCAGCTCCTCACGCGGGGCCATTGGCAGCAGACAGCCGAGCTCGAGCCCACCCGCGCACTGCACCGCGCCGCCCGCAATTCCCGCGGCCGAGTGGCCAAGACCGCCAAGAGCATCTTTGTGCACAACGAAGCCGCCCGCCGCGAGTTCTTGGCCGACCGCCTCCGATTCGTCGGCCTGGGCAAGAGCGGCTGGAACACCGCCGCCGATGGCGTGGGGCTGGCTTCCCGTCATCGCCCCGCCTACGTGCGCGCGCTCGGTGGCGATGGCGTCTACACCGAGGAAGGCACCGCCTCCGCGCCGGTGATGACCCTGGGCAACAACGTCCCCCACATCCAAGAGGCCGGCCGCGAGCTGCGCATCATGGATGCCGCGCTGAAAGTCCGCCGGCAGCTGCTGCCGAAGCAGCTCGAGCAGACCCTCCGCGCCATCGCCCGCCGGGCGCGGGTCAAAGCTACGTAAAGGCAAAAGGCAAAAGGTAGAAGGCAAAAGGACCGAGACACGCCGCGCGCCACGACTACCCCTTTTTTTCTTTTTCCTTCTCCCTTTTGCCTTCGGCGCTTCGCGCCGCGCCGCCACCATGGACGCGCGCCCCCATCGGTTGACATGCGCCGTCTTCGCCTGCTGCTTTCCCTCCTCCTCGCGGTCGCGGTTGCGGTCGCGGTCCCCGCGCGCGCGCAAGGCACGCGAATAAAGGACCTCCCGCTCACCACCACCATCCCCACCAATGGCCGCATCGCGCTGGATGACTCCACCTTCCCGGCGCTTCGCGGCGTCTCGATTGCGCAGCTTGCCACCAATTTTGCGGCGGCCGCCACCGCCTCCAAGCTCGACGCCACCAATGGCGTGGCCGTGGGCCTCACCACCGCCACCGTCCCGACCAACGGAAACGCCGTGGTCAACAAGACCGCGCTGGATGCCGCCGCAGCTCTGGCGCTTGCCAAGGCAAGCAACCTCTCCGACCTGGCATCCGCGGCCACGGCGCGCACCAACCTTGGGCTCGGCACCTTGGCCACCCAGAGCGGCACCTTCTCCGGCACCAGCTCCGGCGTGAACACCGGCGACCAGACCACCATCACGGGCAACGCCGGCACCGCCACGGCGCTCCAAACGGCGCGAGCCATCAATGGCGTGTCGTTCGACGGCACCGCCGCCATCACAGTCACCGCCGCGGCGGGCACGCTCACCGGCTCAACCCTTGCCAGCGGCGTGACAGGTTCCAGCTTGGTCAGTGCCGCGGGCGGAACCTTTGGTACCGCTGCCTACATCGCGTCCGCGACCAAGCTCGACACCACCAACGGCGTGGCCGTGGGACTCACCACCGCCACCGTCCCGACTACCGGCAACGGCGTGGTCAACAAGACCTCGCGCGACATCGCCATCGCTGGCGCATCCCGCCAGCAGACCAACTATGTCTTCGACGACTTTGATCGCGCTGATGCAACGCTTAATGGGCTGGTGACACCCACCGGCCAGACGTGGTATCTCTCGGGGGCAGGATACCTGACGGCCGGCGTGACCAACCGGCAGTACACGGCCACGGGAAACACCTACGCCTACCTGGATTACGGGGCTGCCATCCCTCGCATTGCTGGCACGTTCATGTACAGCTCCGGGACTGGCACCGACATCCGGTCCACCGCGATTGTGGTGCTGATTGCGGATGCTCAGATTCTCGGACTGACAAACATGCTCCACTTGTTTGTTTCTCCGACTTCTTGGACGCTTCAAAAGCGTCTTAGTGGCGGCGCATTTGTTGACATACTGATTGGGACGCACGACCTACTCAGCAACGTACCATACAACATCGCTTACGAAATCAGCGGAAACACCGTGACGGTCTATCCCCCGCAGGGCGCGCCCGCATCCATCACCGACACCGACATCGGGACAATCAACGCCAGATACGGCTGCTGGCAAGTCAGGCCCGACGCAAACGGACTGATTGGAAAATGGATGCGTGTATCAATGGGGCCAGAGCAGCAAGGCAGACTTGCTGCGGCAAATCAAGCCGCCGCCGCACCCGACATCGGATGGCTTCGCGGCGAAGGCGGCACGCGAGTCCAACGTGTCACTTCCACACTTAACGGCACCGGGTGGTATCGCATAGCGACTTCTGCAAATTACCTGACCGTGCTAAACATGGGTCACGTCAAGCTGACTTCCGTTGACCCGTATCGGAATCAACTGTGGGAGTTCGACGCTAGCACCATCTACAACGGCACGCCGACACTTCGGCAGACCTATGGTTTTGGCTACGCTGGAGGAACAATCGGTCAAGTGCGGCTCTCGACCGATTCAGGCTCTCTTACCACCGCGCTCGACGTGTACGTCGCCAACGCGCAAACCAACACGCTGACGGCGGAGTTTGTCGGATTCTTCACGCCGGTCAGCATCCCGGTTGTGGGCGCAACGGTTCTTCCGACTGCGAGCACGACGTTGGCGTTTTCCAGCACTGGCAACGGGACCGCGGGATCGCTGACTACGGCGCGTACCATCAGCGGAGTGTCATTTGACGGTACGGCGAACATCACAATTCCCGTCACCGGATTGTCGGGCCTCGGCACCGGAGTCAGCACGGCGCTCGGGGTTAACGTCGGAACCGCTGGCGCTCCCGTGGTCAACGGCGGAGCGCTTGGAACGCCTTCGTCGGGCACGCTCACCTCCGCCACCGGACTGCCTATCTCGACCGGTGTTACAGGACTCGGCACCGGAGTGGCCACATCCCTAGCCGCATCGCAAGGCGTGCGCGCTCCCGCCTTCGGCTCGGCCGACACGCTCGGCACGTTCATGTACGATGACTTCGCCGCGGCAGATGTTGCCCTCAACGGAAGGACCACGCCAACCGGGCAGACTTGGGGGCTCACCGGCACGGGCTACCTTTCGGCCGGTATCACCAACCGGCAATTTTCAAGCGGCACAAACGTCTATGCCTATCTGGACTATGGTGCGGCCATCAGCCGTATCAGCGGGACATTCTCGTTCTCTCCTGGGTCCGGGACCGACGACAGGTCGATTCAGACTCTCACGCTGATTTCCGACCAGAGCTACCAGAGCCTTTCTACGATGCTTCACCTGTTGGTCTCTCCAACATCTTGGGCTCTCAGCAAGTATGTTGCGGGCGTGCAAACCGGCATCACGTCAGGCACCCACGATTTGATAAGCGGAGTCCCTTACGACATCGCATACGAAATCAATGGCACTAACATCACGGTCTTTCCGCCGCAAGGTGTCCCTGTCAGCGTGTCGGACGCCAGCATACCCACCATCGCGGCACGGTATGGCTGCTGGCAGATCAACCCGAATGCCAACGCGCTGATCGGCAAATGGTGGTCTGTCAGCATGGGTCCTAATCAGCAAGGCCGGACCGCCGCTGAAAGCCGTGCTGCACCCTCTTCCGAAATCGGCTGGCTGCGCGGAAACGATGGCACACGGGTGCAGCGCATCACGGCGACACTGAGCGGCGGGGCGGGTTGGTATCGCATCGCCACGGCCGGGATCTACCGGACATTTGACATCCTTGGTCACGTGAAGGTTTCTGCGCTGGACCAATACCGGGCCAACGTCTGGGAGTTCGATGCGAGTGCGCTCTATAACGGAACTCCAATCCTTCGCCAGACCTATGGCTACGGGCCGTCGGCTGTGGTTTCTCAGGCCCGACTCTCGACGCTTTCCAGTAGCTATCAGATCGGGCTGGATGTCTACGTCGCCAACGCGGACCCGGTGACGCTGTCTGTGGATCTGGTGGGTTACTTCACGCCAGTCAGTAAGCCGGTCGTCGGTGCTACGGCTCTGGCAACTGCCAGCACAACGCTAAACTACACCGCAAACGGGGATGGGTCTGCGGCTAACCTGACCACTGCGCGGACCATCAACGGCACATCGTTCGACGGAACGGCTAACATCACCGTCACGGCCGCGGCAGCAACACTTACCGGCCTCGGCACTGGTGTCGCAACCGCGCTCGGTATCAACGTCGGCAGCGCTGGCGCACCTGTGGTCAATGGCGGCGCGCTGGGAACACCCTCGTCGGGCACGCTCACCTCCGCCACCGGACTGCCTATCTCGACCGGCGTCTCCGGCCTCGGAACCGGAGTGGCTACGGCGCTCGGAGCAATGACCAGCGCCAATCTCCGGGCTGCAATCACCGACGAAACCGGCACCGGTGTTACGGTGTTCAACAACAGTCCGACGTTGATTTTGCCGCTGATGGATTCTGCTGCCATATCCAGCAGCTCTCCTTATTTATCTCAGGCCAACACTTCTGCCGCCTCGACCAATCGGGTATGGTACACAACGGTGGCATCGACCGGTGAATACCAGTTGCGGCTTTACGATGGAGGTTCCATCGACGTGCCTGCCATAACCATTTCTAGAAGCGGTACGTCGATCACTGGCACTGTATTGCAGGGCGGTTACTTAAGCCTGGGGACGGGTGAATTGTACGTCAATGGTCAGAACACTTATATCCGGGCACCAGCATCCGGATTAGCCGGAACCTACTTCCCGGTGTTCACCGCCAATCCATCGAGCGCATTCGCTGGGATTAAGACCCGAACCGCGGCCGAGTTCCGCTCCGACATTGGGGCCGGCACCGGCAGCGGGACCGTGACAAGCGTCGCTATGACGGTGCCGTCGGGCTTGTCCGTTAGCGGCTCGCCTGTAACCACCACGGGGACGCTTGCGGTCACGACGACCTTAAATGGACACGTCAGCGGCAACGGCAGCGGTCTGACGGCCAGCGCGACCATTCCATCAACCGACATCTCCGTGACTGAAAACACACAGACCGGCACGACCTACACCGTGCTTTCCACCGACAACGGCAAGGTCGTCACACTCAACAACGCGGCGGCCATCACGGTGACGGTCCCGACGCTCTCGGCCGGCTTCTCCTGCACGTTCATCCAGAAGGGCGCGGGCCAGGTGACGTTTACTGCGTCCGGAACCACGGTCAGCAACGCGCACTCGCAGACCAAGACGTTCGGCCAGTACGCCGCGGTGACGCTCTACGGACTGTCTTCAACCACGTTCGTCCTGGCCGGCGACACTGGCACCTGATGAAAACCAAGTTGGCGATACTCTTGGCGCTGTGCCTTCCGGCCTGCGCGCAGTTCAGGTTCTTTCACGCGCTCTCGACGTGGAAGGGGTCCGCGGACACGAACTCGCCGCAACTCTACCTGCCGCTTGCCGAGGCCAGCGGTAACGCCATCGCCACGACCGGCCCCAACTTCACACAATCCGGGACCGTGGGGGCGGTGTATTTTGGTCGAGGAACCTACACTACCAACGACTATTTCAGCCACTCGGACAGCTTCGCCCCAAACATGGGGTCGAATAGTTTCACGGTCACGGCGTGGGTGAAGTCCTCCTACTATTACACGAACCTAGGTTCCGTCATCATCCAATCAGGAAGCTCAACTAACTGGCACTTCAAACTTCTTGGCCCGTACAATGACGGCGTAGACAACACTGATGTCACCTTGTGGATGCGGGATTCCACCAATGGGACAAAGGCAATCGGGCTCGGAGCGTTCGCGACCAACGTGAACACATGGAATTTCATCGTCGCGCAGTACAATCAGCCGGCCAACGCACTGTCGGTGTCGGTGAACGTATCAACTTCCGCTACCAATTCATCATCGGCAACGGCGATGGGATCTCCTTCGTCTCAGACATTCAACGTGGGCGCTCCAGTTTCTGACACCGTGGCGTCACCTTTCACTGGGTACATCCAGCACCTTCGCGTTTACACGCGGCTTCTTTCTGGAACCGAGCTGACCAATCTCTACAACACTGATGTGTTGGCGCCCGACATCACCACTGGCCTTGTCGCCTACTACCCACTGAACGAAGCATCAGGCAACGCGCTAGACTCGTCTGGAAACTCCCGCACTATGACGCAGACCGGTTCTGTCGGGGCCGGTAGTGGGGCTACTGCAAGCTCGCGCGGGCCGTTCACCACGTCGAATTACTTCTCGCGCACTGATTCCAATTTCAACCCTACCGTGAGCTGGGAGTTCACGGGATGGATGTACCTGAATGCGCTCACTGGAGATGGGGACGCATCCATTCTGTTCGCGCAGGACAGCACCAGCGCCGGGGGGCGTCAGTTCACAGTATATGGATACGCCACTTTCAAGACTGGCGCGACCATAGAGCTGTTCAAGTCAGATGTCGTTGACGTGGTCGTATCGGGCGGCCCGACTCCATCTACTAGCGCGTGGTATTTCGTGAACGCTTATCACGATTCTACGGCAAAAACGATAGGGATAAATTTCAACAACGGCAGTTTCTTAACGAGCACGTACACTGGAAGTTTGCAGGCGACAACCGCTACCGCCGCGACGATTGGTCGAAGACTTTACTCGGGGTATCCCGGAAACGTGAATGGTTATCTCGGAAAGTTGCGTTGGTACACCGGCAGGAATCTGAGCAGCACCGTCCGCGCCCACCTCTACAACAGCGGCACGTTCTCGACCGCCCCATGAACCCATGCCACACGACCCTTGGCGCTTGCCGACCAGAAACTAAGTCACCAATCTTTACAACGTCGGAACTCCAAACTGATACCATGGACCCATCTGACAACCTCGTCACCGAGACCACCAATCGCTCCGGGGCTTTCATCATGGACACAGTCAAGGCCGCTCTGCCGGTTGGCGGCGGCAGCGTTCTCGCGACACTGCACAGCGCCGACGTAGTGGTCACCTTCGCGACCCACGTCATCGGCCTATGCGCCGCGGCCGTAGGGCTGGCGTGGTACATCGTCCGCCTGCGAAAAGACCTTCGGAACCGAAGCAAGACCTCCACCAAAAACTGAACATGAACGAAACCTATCAATCCATCCTCCGCTCTGTCCTCAAAGTCGGGGCCGGCGTGCTCGTGACGAAGGGCATCACCGACTCCGCGGGAGCCGAGACCATCGTCGGCTCGCTCCTCGGCCTCATCTCCGTTGTGTGGGGCATCATCGCCGCGCGCTCCGCCACGGCGAACAAGCCGTGACCATCGCCATCATCGGCGCGCTGCTGGCGCTCCTGGCGGCTCTGGCCCCTGCGCTCGCGCGCTGGATTACCAGCCGCCAGGACCGCGCTGCCGACCCCGAGACCGCCCGCAACCGCCGCATCGACACCGCTGCCCATGACATTGCCACGACCCCGCCAGGACTTGCGCCAGAGGCTTCTGCTCACGGCCTTGCTGACCTCGATGCTCTGGACCGGCTGCGCTCACCGGATCGTCATCGTCCAGAGTGACGACGCCGTGGTGAGGCTCAAGGCCGGCACCGCCTACACGCCGCCGAGGGATGGCTGGTACATGACCGACAGCCTCTACCTGCGCTACCGCCGCGCGGTGGCGGACAAGATCGCGGAGAGCACCGCAGCGAAGTGAAGGCAAAAGCAGAAAGGAAAAAGGAAAAAGGCAAAAGTACCGGACACGCCGCGCGCCACGCCTCCCCACCTTTTTCCTTTATCCTTTTGCCTTTTGCCTTCGCCGGCTCCGCCGGCGCGCGCCGCCACCATGGACGCCGCCCGCACCAGTCAACGACCGGGAGCGGAGTGCGTCGCGCTCCAAGCCGCGCCCGCCGCGGCACTCCCGGCCGTTACCGAAAGCCGCCGCCGCCATGATTGTCCCGCAAACGAAAATCCGCCTCGAGCAACAGGATGACGGCTACTGGGTGGCCCAGTCCAACCTGTTGCCCGGTGTCCACGCCGCCGCGCGCGACAAGTGGGATGTGCTCGTCCGCTTCCAACAGGCCGCCAAGGACCACCTACGCGCCTTGCTCGACACCGGCCGCCCGATTCCCGAGCCCTTCCGCGCCAAGTTCGTCCTGACCGCTTGAGACCTTCTTCCACTGGCTCTCTGGCTCACTCACTCACCCACCCACTCTCCCCAACGTGATTGCCGACGAACTCGAACGCGCAACGATGGCCTACCTGGTCGCGCGACTCGTCGCGTCCACGGCCGGCGCGGCGGCGGGCGGCGCGCTGGCTGATGGCGGTCTGACTTCGGTCGATACCATCCCCGCCGCGCTCTCCACCCCGATGGGCGATGGCGGCATCGGTGAGCTGAGCGACGAGAACGGCATCCCCCTGGCCGGCGGCAACATCTTCCGCCTCTACCGCGGCCACGGCACCGAAGAGCGCCAGCTCCCCTGCGCCGTGGTGAGCGTTCAAGGCGGCGGCGACAACGGCGACCTCTCCGGCAACGAGGCCGTGAAACTCCAGGTGGACATCCTCCTGCCCGCCAGCCCGGTCGATGCCGGCACCATCGCGGGGCTGGCCGCGTTGCTCGCCACTTGCCGCGCCGCCATCACCGCCGCCGAAGACGCGCAGGACATCCCCGTCGGCGGCACCAATTTTGCCGCGTTGCTCGCCGCGGCCGGCAGCCAGATCAACACCGCCCTGGCCGCGGGCGACCTCCCGCCGGCCGCCGGCACCGCCGCCATCGTGGACATCCCAGCGGCCCTGCGGAGCGCCAGCGCCACCCTCATCGATGCGTTGCAAGCCGATGACCTTGCCGCCCAGCTCAACGCCGTGCGGTTCGATGTCACCCGCCTGACCGTCATCGGCGTGACCGACCGGGCCAGCGACCATTCCGCCGAGGGCCGCGCCCGCGTCCACACCCTCACCATCGGCCTGTACTGTGCAGGCTGCGACGTTTCCTGACCGTTCCCCCAACCTGATAAAACCCTATGCCCACCGTCACACAAAAAGGCCTCGCTGTTGCGTGGGGCATCACCAGCACTAGCTACACCTACACCGGCACCGCGACGGTCCTTGCCGTCCACGCAACCGAGCAAAGTCTGACCAAGGATGCCAAGATGACCGAGAGCGCCGACCCGGTGACGGGCGCAACCCTCGGCATCGTGTTCTACGATTTCACCAACGAGGTCCAGCTGCGCGTCTATCCAAAGGGCAGCGGGCTGACCGCCGCGACCAATGCTGCCATGGCGCTGCCAGCAATCGGGGACAAGTTTTGCATCATCGACACCGACACTGCCGTGGGTGCTGGCGGCACCGGCACCCCCTATGTGGTGATGAAAGTGGGTCGAACCCGCAAAGTCTCCGACAAGGTCGAGTTCGACATCACCATCAAAGCCTACGAGACCGACCTCTCGTTGACCGCGACCTGAGTCTGAGCAAAGGCAAAAGAACCAAGGAAAAAGGCAAAAGGACAAAGCCAAGCCACGCATCGAACCTCCCCACCTTTTTCCTTTTTCCTGCCCACTTTTTCCTTACCGCAAGTGCTTTCCGACTTCCAAACGCGCTGCCACATCCCCCGCCCATTCCGGGTCTTGGGGCAAGAGTTGCGCCCGTTCACGCTCGGACACGCCTGCACGCTCGAGAGCCTCGGCCTGCGCACCGTGGACGACGCCGGGTCGCTCTTCATGGCCGTGCTCGTCTGCACGCTACCGCCCGGGGATTTCCAGCGCTTGATGGGTTCGCGACGGCTCGCGCTGCGCGTCTGGCTCTGGACCAGCTCCATCCGCGGGCAACTGGCGTGGACCCGCATCACCCAGGGCGCGCCCGCCGCCTTCGCCATCGTGGTCCGCGCGTTGGCGCTCTTCCGCGAGTATTGCGAGCACCACTCCGCCTGCCCCGAGTTCCGGCAGCTCTCCGAGGAATCGCGCGGCGAGCGGTCCACGCCCCGCGGCGCGCCGTTCCTCGAGCACGTCCGCGTGGTGCTCCAGGCCAAACTGGGCTATTCGCCCTCCGAGGCCATCGCCCTGCCCCTGGGTCGCGCGCTCTTCGACTACTTCACCTTCTGGGAAGTCGAAGGCCGCATCGAGCTGCTCGACGACGCCGCCGAGCAGGAAGTCAACGACCTCAGCGCACAGGCCGACCAGCTCGACCACGAGCTGGTCATCGCCAAGGCCTATGTCATCGACGCCGAGTCCCGGTGGAAATCAAGCGGCGGCGCGGGCGAGCTCGCCCAACTGAAGGATGCCCGCGCGGCACTCGAGGCGTTGGTCGCGCAGCGGGCGCCAGCGGGCACCGCACAGGAGGCCGCCGCGTGAACATGTTCGCCCGCCTCGGGCTGGATGGCTCCGGTTTCATCCGCGGACTTGCCTCGGCCAAGGGCGCTGCCGGCAAGTTCTCTGGCGACCTCGTCGGCGGGTGGAGCAAGGACATCGGGAGCAAGGTGCAAGGCGCCTTCGGCTTCGCCGCGGTGGTCGGCACCATCGGGGAGCTTGGCCGCCGGACTATTGCCTACGGTGACAAAGTGGGCGACCTGAGCGACCAGCTGGGCATCGCCGCCGAGGACGTGCAGCGCCTCACCATCGCCGGCGGCCGCAACGGCATCGAGTTCGAGACCATCGCCAAGGCGCTTTCGCACATCGGCCAAGCCCGGCAGAAGGCTCTCGGCGGTGATGGCAAGGAGCAGCAGCTCTTCGCCCGCTACGGCATGGGCCTCGCCAAGCTGGCCGACGGCCAGATGAGCAACCTCGACCTGCTCAAGCAGCTCTACGACACCGCCAGCGCCGCCGGCATCGGTGCCCAGGAGCAGGCCGACCTCTTCGACCTGGCGGGCAAGAAGGGCGCCCGCCTCGCCTCCACTTTCACGACTCTTAAAAACCTTGGTCCCGTCAAGTTGCTCGACGACCAGAACATCAAGGACCTATCCGCCGCTCAGGATGCTATTGATGAACTCGGCAGGCGGATTCTTGTGGCCGCAGCTCCCTTGGCTGGATTGGCATCTCGGGTCATTGACCGGGAGTCGATTGAAGAGAAGATTGGGTTGCAAAAAATCCCTATCGTCGGAAAACTTTTTAGTTTCACAAGTGCTTTGCTTGACGAGGCACTCTCATCTGACGTTCCAGATTCAACCGCGGGCATCAGCCCCGCGGACCTCGCCACCCGACGGAAACAACTTTTCGACAAAGCACTCACCCCGGTCACCACCGGAAAACTTGCATCCGGTGGCAGCCAAATCGACACCGGCGACAGCTACTCGAAAATCGGGCTCTTCGTGGGCGGCGCCGGCAACCCCATGGTCGACATCTCCCGCCGCCACCTGAGCGTGGCCGAGCACACCCTCGCCGAGATCCGCCTCCTCCGCGCCGCCGGCAGCCGCGTGCGGCCCTGACCTGCTGACCTTTTTCTTTTTTCCTTCCCCCTTTTTCCTTCCTCCCACCGGATGCCTTCTTCCCCTCAACGCCGCGGCACCGCCACCAGCTTCGACCTGTTCCCCACTATTCACTGGGATCCGCGGGAAGGGCGCCAGGTGCAGCACAGCAAGCGCGTGCCCAAAACGGAGCTGGCCTCATGGGAAAACGCACTCCAAGCCGCCGGCCTCGCCTATTCCGTCGACCCCGAGGGCACCAGCCCCGATGCCCTGCTGCACTGGGCCGCGCCCGTGGCCACCGTGGTGGACAACTGGTCCGTGCGGTTCAACGAGATCCAGCAGAGCCTCTGGCTCAACGACGAGGTCGCGGTCGAGATGGCCAAGCTCACCGACCCCGCGGGCAAGGCCAACTTCAAGGCCGACATCGAAGCCATCCTTCGGGGCGAGCGGACCTGGACCGACGACGCCGGCATCATCCATCCGCTCGACCTCGAGACCATCTTCGCCACCGTTTCTGCCTTCGGCATCGAGACCGCTATCTTCGACGACCTCGTCAAAGACATTGCCGCCGGCGTGGAGGCCGAACTCACCAGCGTGCCCGTGCTGCAACTCTCGCGCATCTTCCCGGCTTTTGCCCGGGGCACCGTGCCCAACCAACCGCTGCTGACCGATGCCATCCTCTACGGTCCGGCCGCGGTCGTGCCGCCCCCCACCACACGCCCGCTGGAGCCGTTGTTCACCAACGTGAACCACCTCTACACCACCGTGGGCCTCCTCACCGAAGAGCCCACCATCCCCGCCGAGCTGCAAGTCGAGATGGCGGCGCTCACCGTCGATGCCCAGCTCCGCGCCGGGACCACCGCCGCCGGCTACTGGCTCAAGAAAGCCCCCGAGGGCGACCAGCTCGCCGACGGCCGCTGGCATTACCGCCTCGAGTATTGGTTTGCCGAACGCCTCGGCCTGTTCGCCCAACGCAAGATTGTCGCCTGACCTCGGTCCTTTTGCCTTTTTCCTTCCCCCTTTTTCCTTCTCCGCAAATGGCCTCCTTCAACAAAGTCATCCTCGCCGGCAACCTGACCCGCGACCCCGAGCTGACGCACACGCCCAAGGGCACCGCCGTCGGCAAGTTCTCGCTCGCCATTAATCGCAACTGGACCACCGAGACCGGCGAAAAGCGCGAAGAGGTCACCTTCGTGGATGTGAAAGCCTTCGGCCGCCAAGCCGAGACCGTGGCCAAGTTCCTGCGCAAAGGTCGCCCGCTGTTGGTCGAGGGCCGGCTCCACCTCGAGACTTGGGACGACAAGACCACCGGCGCCAAGCGTTCGCGCACCGTCGTGGTCATGGAGTCCTTCTCCTTCATCGACTCCGCCGAGCGCACCGCCGCCGCGCCCGCTCCATCGGCCTCCGCTCCCGCCGCCCCCGCTTCCGGCACGCCCATCGACGACGACGACGTCCCCTTCTGACCTCGGCCCTTTTTCCTTTTTCCTTCTCCCTTTTTCCTTCCTGTGAATACAGACCCCATCCCCCTTGCTGCCAACCCGCTCGCCCGCCTGCGTGCCGCCACGCGCGCCGTCCGCCCGGCCTTCGACCGGACCTCGAGCTACCTGCGCACCCCGCGCGGCACCTTCCTCCCGCTGATGCGGCGCAACACCGGCGGCGGCGGCCGCAGCGGCAGCCAAGACGCCGTCTGGGCCTGACCCTGCCGACCTTTTTGCCTTCTCCCTTTTTCCTTTTTCCTTCCTCTCACACCCCACCCCAAACCCCTGACCTATGGCCAACGAAATCGCCCTCACCTGCAAAGCCACCGTCTCGAAGACGGGCACGACTATCACCAACGCCACGTCCACCAAATCGCTGGACATGGCCGGGAGCAATATGTTCCACGGCGTGCTGAACATCACCAACACACGCGTCCAGATTGAAACATCGTTCACGGGTGTGAGCGTCGCGGCCAACTATTGGGTCCTCGTCCGCAACCAAGACACGGCGACGTCGATGTATCTCTACCTGACCGACGCCACCACATACCCGGTCTCTGTGATTCCTGTCGGCTGTTTTGCGATGGTCCAGTGTGTCGGTGGAAAGAGCCTCTGGGCGGTCACGGCAGCCGGCACCGGCGAGATGGAAGTCATGGCTTGGGAAGTCTGACCGCGCTTGGGCTGGCCAACTGACCACTTTTTCGCCGATGCCCGTCACATTCCCTCGCGTCCACCAGGTAGCGCCCGGCCAGCCGTTCTCCAGCTCCAATCTGGTGAGCCTGGCCAATGGGATCAACGAGCGCCTTGTCTCCGGGCTGGCGGAGCCGTGGCGCATCGCCTTCTATTTCTACTCTGCACTTTTGCAGATCAGGAATCCGAGCGGCTACCTGTTCCCGGCGCGTGGGGAGTTCCTCGAGTTCTATCAGTCCGTCCTGCCGACCGAGGCCGAGTGGCCCCTGAGTCCGCCCGGCACCGAGGAAGGCGCGAACATCGCCTCCTTCATGCCGGCCTTCGTCTTCGGGGCCGAGGCGCTGGACCTGAACAACGAGGCCGTCCGCCTCTCCGACCCTCTGGCTGGCGGCGTTCCGCTGTCTATCAGCAGCGGCTACACGCAAGGCTCCGCGCGGTACAACTGGGAGCTGGGCAAGTACCAGCGCGGAGCCTACGACCGCACCAGCGGCCTGATATTCTCGCCGACCTTCACCGCGGCCCGGTCGCACTTTGCCATCGTCAGCGCGGGCACCAGCGAGCACGGCAAATCCTACGGCGGGTACGCGCCCACCCCCGAGTACCTCGGCGAGTGCGCCGGCAGCGGCTCGACCACCACCTCGCCCCTGCTCAACTACGAGCTTTTTTTCTCGGTCACGGCCACGGGCGCAGCCCTCGGACTCACGACCAAGACCTACGCCGGCACCTGCCCCGAGATCTACGGAGGTCTTTCAACCGATGTCTCTTTCATCTACCGATTCCCGTGGGCCTTCGTCGTCGTTCTCAACTCAGGCGCGACCGAGTACCTCGACACCCGCTATTACATCGAGGGGCCTTATTCTGGCGGCAACCGGCTGACCAAGCAGGACGGCGAGTTCCCCTCGCGCGTCCTGAATCATTTCGCATCGCAGTTCCGCGGCACCGATGCCCAACGCAGGGCGCAGTCCGTCCGCAACGTGGGTTTCGACACGCAACGCTTCTTCACGCGCCAGTACGCGCTCGCGCCCGCGCACGGCCTCCAGACCGATGCCGAGACCGTCGTCGCCGATTACCAGACCTACGAGAGCACCGGCTCACGCAACATCCCGGTCGGCACCCTGCTGGCCAACCGCATCACCGGCGCGACCGCCCACGGCGTCGCCGAGGGATTCTGCATCCACTCCCTCCTCGCCGGCGCGGAGAAACTGAGCGGGTCCGCCACGGTGCAGGTGCTCGACGATGGCGTGGTCATCGGCACCGTCACCCTCACCCCCGACGCCACCGGCCACGCCGAGGATGTGCTTGTGCTCGACACGCCCGCCATCGGCAGCGTGACCTTCAAGGTCTCCAGCGGCGCCGCACTGACCGATTCGGCCGGCGGCATCCTCATCGAGCCCGCGGAGCTGCTGAGCTACCTCCCGCAGCACCATGATTGGTGCCTCGTCCTCCGCCTCGCCGGCGCGACCCTCGTCCCCACCAACGGCACCGACGGCAGCGGACTCGACGAAGAGCGAGCCAAGGAAATCGGCACCGATTACTGGCGATGGGGTGCCCTCATCAACCAGCACGCCACGCCCGACCTTGTGTCGTCCGAAGCCGCCATCAACGGAAACGCCGTGATGGAATCCGCCCGCCTGCTCAGCAAGCGCGTCCGCCTGCTCAACCGCCACCAGCTCCGCGCCTACGCCGTGGAGAACGGCAAGTCGGTCCTGTGGTTCACCCGCTACTCCTACGGCTACGGCCTCGGCGCCTACCAGCCCAACGACGGCCCGCCGCCGACCAATGCCGTGCCCAGCGGCCAAATCTCGCCCTACGTGACCTACGTCGTGGGCGGCACCGCCGGCGGCACGGTGGACTATCAGGCCGTCACCTACGCCATCGGCGACACCTTCGTTGGTGTCACCGGGGACGATGCCTACACCACCGCGGGCGGCGGCGCCGTGTTCCTCGCCTCCTCCATCGTGGCCCCGCCTCCGGTCACCCGGCCGGTCAATGGCGACATGTTCGATGGCATCGGCCCGGCGACGGCACCCATCGCCAGCGGGTCGCTCCTTCCCGGTCGGCTCTACCGCGTCACCGGCGCCACCATTGGCTACGACACCGCCGCCTACAACGCCGGCGCGACCTTCACCGCAACCGCCGTCCGCGAGTTCACCGGCAGCGGAGTGGTCTATGAGGCCAACGGTATCAAGACGCTGGCCGAGCCCAACTCATACAGCAACGAGTGGGTGCTCGGCCTCCAGCTCAAAGGCTTCCGCGACAACGAGTCAAGCCTGTGGAAACCGGGTGCCTACTCCGACTATTTCGGGCTGTCCGACCGCTGCCAGTTCTACCCCGTTTTTGCCGCCACACCGCTTCCCGCCGCGCTCAACGACCACTTCGCCTACGGCCAAAAAATCTGGCTGGCCCCCGAGCTTCCCACTTCCTACCGCTACGCCGAGGGCACCAACTCGACCTCCACCATCGACTTCTACAAATCGTGCCGCATCTACGAGCCGTGCCTCCAGGTGCTGCGGACCGAGAACGTCATCGGCACCGGCAACGAAGACCTCGTCAAAGTCACACTGAACGGCCGGCTCCACGCCCACGAAGACGCCATCGCCGCGGGCGACATCTCTCCCACGTTCTTCAACGACGCGGGCTTCATGACCGACCTGATTGCCCAGACCTATCGCACCGACGAGAGCGGCATCCTCTACTACCTCGCCCACTTAAACGGAAAGATTCCCCACCTCCCGACCTCGTGGAAGACCGGTGACGCCGCGGCGGATTCGCTCATCCAGACCTATCCAGACCACCCCACCGCGACCTGCTTCCCGCACTTTTACCTCGTCAAGCTCATCGAGAAGCCGTGGATGGATGACAACACCACTGCCGGCCCCAGCGACACCAAGCTGGAGCACGACCCGATGAGCACCGCGGAGCTTTACCTGAGGCTCATGTGCGAGGGGTTTGTGGACGGCCGCACCTCCGAGACCTACGGCTGCGCCGTCGGCATCAATGCCGTCTATGATTACACATGGGCCAACGTCTGCTTCGACGCCAACGGCCTGCCCTGGGTGCCCACCCTCGCCGCGACCGAGACCACCCGACTCGACGATACCAAGGTCCGCGCCGACGCGCCCAAGGGGTTCGGCGTGGCCCCGTTGACCATCGCCGCCGCCGAGCATTTCAACTGGCTGAGCCGCATCTGCAACCAGCTCGACAAGGTCCGGGTGATGCTCCCGTATCAATTCGAGAGCCGCGAGCGGTCCGGGTTCGATAGCAACGCCGTTCCCATCTACAACAACGACGGCACGGCTGGAGGACCGACCGGAGGGCAAGGCTATTACCAAGGGACGCCGACCGTCCCCGCGCTCTCCTTCACCGGCGCGTGGGCGGGCGGTCCGGCCAACCTTGCGGTCCACAATGCCTCGGTCACATCCCCGAGCACGCTCGACACCAGCAGCGGGGTCATCGACTGGCGCTACGAGCCAACCGACCCCGATGCCATCTACGCCATCCCCGAGTCGTGGCGAGACCAGCTGGCCACCGATGCCGCCGCGCTGCTGGTCACGACCACCGTCATCCAGACCACATCGAGGACCGAGCTTCCGAGCACCGCGGGCGCGACGATGTGCGGCGCGCGCTACTGGCCGACCGGCACCGGCTACCTCGATTTCGACCTCGTCAGCGTTTCGACCGAGACCTGCGTCGTCGCCAAAAGCGGCACCATCACCGCGCCCCCGCTCGGCGCGCAGGTGTTCCATTACGATTCCGCCGCGCCGACCTGCTACGGCAGCGCCGGCAACGCGGTCGGCATCGTGCCCGTGGTCACCGACTCGCTCATCTTCCAGATTCCCATCGTGTCCACCCTGTGATTGCCTTCCGCACCAGCCAGCGGGTCCAGAGCCATCCTCGGGCCGATGCCGCGCGGCACGCCGCCTGCGCTGCCTGCGAGTGGCTGGTGGAGTCGACCTGCCGCCACCCTTCCCGCGCCTGCGGATGCCCGCTCAACGCCATCCGCATCCAGCCATGGACCAAGCTCCGCCGATGCCCCGCCGGCGCGTGGTGACCCTTTTTCCCGTGAACGCTGTCCTTATCAAACCCGGCACTCTATGGAGAAAAAACCAAAGCCCCGTCGCGATCACAGTGACCAGCCTCGGGTTTCTGCGAATCGGCCTGGGAAAGTCCACCAAGATCCCGGCAGTCATCTACCAGAGCCAGCACGACGGCGAGCTGACCGCCCGCTCCGTCGCGGAGTTCCTGCGCCTGTTTTCGCCGTACTAAACCGATGGGAGCGAGTGCTCGCGGTCGGGTGTTCTCACGGCACATTCGCCAACCCGGACGCGCTACGCGCCGTCCTGAGATTCCGCGACGAGTGGAAGCCCAAGCACCGCATCCACCTCGGCGATGCGTATGATTCGGCCGCGTTCCGCACTGGCGCAATCGGCGGGAAAGACTCGGACTGCACCGAGTCCATCCATGACGACATCACCAACGGGGCTCGGTTCCTGAGCGATTTTGCGCCAACGGTTTTTTGCCTTGGCAACCACGAGCATCGGCTGGTGAAGCTCTCTGAGCATTTCAACGAAATCATTGCCATGGCCGCTCAGGCAACCCTTGAGCGCATGATGGACGCCATCGGCGAGGCGCCCATCATCCCTTACACCGTCCACGAGAAAGGCTGGTTCACACTCGGCGGATTCAAGTTTGGCCACGGCCACTTGTTCGGCGAGAACTACCTCCGCGACACCGCCGAGACCTGGGGCAATACCGTCGTCGCGCACGCGCATCGAGCTGGCTCTGCCAAGGGAAGACGCTCCGACAACCCCACCGCGTTCGGGGTCGGCACCCTGGCTGACATCCCGGCGATGGGATACGCCAGCGGCCGGCGCGCGACCCTGGCGTGGAGCCACGGGCTCGTCTGGGGCGAGGTCAGCGGCGACCAAGCCAACCTACATGTTCACGAATGGCAGCAGGGCGAGACCGAGTGGAGGCTCCCAATATGAGTGCGGAATTTGACCGACTGCTGTTGAACATGTCGCAAAAAGAGGAGCCAATCCCAAAAGGGTTTGCAACCCCAAGCGACTTTGCAATCAGATGGGGAAAATCAACCGACCGAGCCTGCGACGTGCTGCGTCGTGCGTCTTTTAACGGCCTCGCGGAGCGACGCCAAGTGGCGCGCCGATGCGGCGCGAAGACCGTGAAGGTCTGGGTCTACCGGCTCACTTGAGCTTGAGCAGCGCCCGCACCGCCTCCGCCTGCGTCTTGCCGTGGCGCATGAGCCGCGGCACGTCGGCCGCGTAGGCTCGGATTCCTTTTGTCTCCTCCTTAGCGGGCTGTCCTCGGCCGCGCTTCTTCGGTGTGGGTGGCTTCATGCTTTCTCCCATTCGTTGCGCGCGGTCTCGATGTGTCCGCAGGTGTGTACAATCCCGCAGCCCGCACCGGTGGCGGAGCAGCGCCCGATCACAAAGCGCGGAAACGAGCCGAACGTCGTCTCGATCAGGTAGCGCCAGTCCTGGGTGCCGGCGATGGGCTCTAATTCCAGCACCGCCCGCACGTCGGGCTCGGCTGCGATAAGGTCTCGAAGCGGGGTGTTCATTTAGTTGAGGAGGATGGTCGATTCGACGGCCATCCGATATGGTCCGGGGCGTCCGGCGCGGCACCCCAGCCGTCGTCGCCAAGCTCGTGCCGGTGGTCCGCCAAGACTTCTGGGTCGACCACCTTGTCGAGGCCAAGACGGAGCGCCGGCGCTTCGACGCGAAGGGCCTCGGCAATCCATGTCTGCCCTTGGCTGTTGGCAAACTGGATGCGGTATGCCGTGCATCCGTTGGCCCGCCAGACGTACCCGGAAGGCGCATCGAGGTTGATGGAGTCGTCCGATGAGTCATCCAGCGTGGCGCCGATGCGGGCGAGGTCGGCGCGGAGATTGTCGAGGAGCTTCATGGTGATGGCATCACTTGCCGGAGCGAGCCTTCTCGGCGGCAATGGCGGCGAGGGCCAGCGCCTCGGTCGAAAAACCAGTGAGGACTGTGGAGTAGTCAAGGGACCAGACTTTGAAGGGCGGCACAGGGCCGATGATGACTTCCGTGCGGACCGGCTTGTGCGAGCACCAGAGCGCGAGCTGGTAGGCGTCGTGACCCTTGATGGAGCGGCTGGCCTGCCACGGATGGCCGGTCTTCGGGTTGAGCGGCTGAAAATTGGCAACCCACAAGTTGCCGTGCTTGAGGGTGAAATAGATTCGGGAAGCGGTGCGGGTCTCGTTCGTTTTCATGGGTGGATATTGGGGTAGCGGCTATTACTCGTCAACAAGTATTTATCAACGGCCGTTGTTTAGTGGTCGATAGCGGTCGATAAACCCGGGTGATAAACACGCGATTCCCTAGTGTTTTTGCCTTTTTGGTATCGATTGCGGACCATTTTGCCGACACCGGCAAAATGGTCACGGCACCAATTCCTTCACCCACCGCGTCCCCTCTTCCGTGCTCACGAGCTCGCGGTAATGCCAAAGCAGCACCCGCGCGCTGTTGCCCAGCTCCGCGCGCACCCGCTCAACGTCCTGCCATGCGGCCAGCAGGTTGCTCGCGGCTGTTTTTCGCAGGATGTCCTTCGGCCAAGCCGCAAAACCCAACTCGACGCGGAGCGCGCGGATGTACCGCCGCCGCGACTCCGCCGGCATCGGCAGAGCCGCATCCGCCGCCTGCGCCACCGCCAGCCACGCCCGCGCCGCATCCGTCAGATGGATGACCCGCCGGTCCCGGACCTTCGCCGCCATCGCCTCGACCCGCACCAAGCCCCGCGCAAGGTCGATGTCCGCCCATTCGATGCGCTCCGCTTCCCGCGGCCGGGCACCGGCCAGCAGCGCCAGCACCAGCCAGCCCAACGACCGCGCATGATGCGCCCGAGTGAACGCTAGCGCCTGCCGGCACTGCTCCAGCGTCAGCACCTCCGGGGCCGCCCACGGGATCCGCGCCCGTTCCATCCGGTCGCACGGATTGGCCTCGAGGAACCCTTGCCGGACGGCAAACGAGAACAAGGTCGAGAGCCGATTCAGCCGCGTCGCCCGCGTCCACGCGCTGAGTCCTGGCGCATTGCACCACGCCTGCACCTCGGCGGCCTCGGGCGCCATCACCGCCGCCTCGCGCCCCGCGGCAAACTGGCGCAGCTGGCTCTCGAGGTTGCCCAGGTACTCGATGGACCGCCCCGCCGTCCGCTTGGCCGCCAGCAGCTCCTCGATGGCCTGCCCCCACGTCCTATCGGTCGCCCGCGGCGCGCGGCGCTGATGCTGCGCCCAGACCTCGCGCATGGTGAGCCCTGCGGCCTGCACCTCCTGCCAGACCTGGACAAGCTCATCCCGTTCCCGGCCCGTCATGCTCATCCACACGTTGCCCGACCGCTCCTGCCCTGCCCTGACGCGCGCCGCCTCCTGGTCCGCCAGCGTCCGATTGGGGAAGAACCGTCGCCACCGCTTCCCCGCCGCGTGGACATCGACGACAAATCGGCGTTGTCCGTTTTTCGTCACTGCGCTGACTCGGATGGCCATGGTCAAAACGTGGGCTGGATGTTGGTGGGTGCCAGCTGGTGCCGGCTGGTGCCGGTTGGTGCCGGTTCTGCGGCTGTGCAGACCGTGTTCCCCGTTGCGTGGGGATGTGTCTGGCGAGGTGCTGGCACCCCCTGCGCAGCATGCAGAGGAGCCTGATTCATTGGGAAATCCTTCAAAAACCCCGGTTTCATTGCAAAATGGGAATGGTGCGCGGTACAGGGTTCGAACCTGTGACCCCTACCGTGTCAAGGGCGGCGCTTTATGCGGTTTCATTGGCTTTTCCTAAGGAAAGGCTTCTAGGTGCCGTTTTGGGTGCCGGTTTCGGTGGCAGTTTGCGCGGCTTTTTGCGTCTCGATGGCTCGCGCAGCAGGGGTGCCGAGCGGCACCAGCGGGCCGGTCTCGCAGCTGCGGCACAACGGTCCCGCGCGGCGGCTGGCCTCCAGCGTGGACACCAGCACGCCGGTGCAGAGCAGGGCCATCCCGACCAGCGCAGAGGGCGGCCGCAACATCGCGCCCGCGACCAAGGCGAAAAGCCCGAGCAGGACGAGGCCCACTGCCGTGATGGACCCGCGGTAGGAATCGCGCGGCCAGCCCGCGGTGTGGCAGCGCGTGCAGACGTGCGTGGCAGCGCCGTAGACGCGCAGCGGTGGCGGCTGGGCGGCTTCGGGGGCTGGCTCGGGCTCAGATGGTGGTTCGGGCCGCCGGGCCGCAGGGTGACTCCAGTGGTGGCCGCAGGTGCTGCACTCGGAGAAAAACGGGTCGAGACCGGCGTTTTGAGCTGTCAAACACCGTGGACAGGATACGGAAGTGGTTGGTTTCAATCGATTTCTAGATTTGAAGTTACCGGCTGTACCGTGTCGGACGGCAAACGACCAAAAAAGAAAACCCTCGCGCGTGTACGGGCGAAGATACGACGTGCATGCGCGCAGGCGCTGCGCAGGCGCATGTGTGAGGGACTTCCCTATTACGGTCGTTTGCCGTCCGAAGTGGTACATCCGGTAAATTCCAAGCCGTTTTTTGGGGCGGTGATAGCCTCGGCTGCGGATTTGTTCGGACTTGATGGTGCCGTAGTTCCGCCTCTCGCAACGCACAACAGGCGGTCAACGGCTTTCAACACCGCATCGTTGAGCGATTCCTCCGCGTAGACGGGCACGTCCATCGACCAGTCGCGACCACGGAACGGGATGTGCCCGAGAGGCTGGGGTGCGCCGCTTCCAACGTTGGATTCTGTTGGCTTTTCCAACCCGTTTTCCACCCGCCACTGATGCAAGATGGCCTTGTGATGCTTTTTAGGAGCCTTTTGTTTAGTAAGGAAAACTGATACAGTGGAGCGGTTTAAGCCCAATTTTTCAGCCAATTCCTTTATCCTGCCTGCGTAGCTGTACTTCAGGAAGATTAGCGCGGCTTCTACGTTGTTGGATTCAACGTTCATGTGTTGATTAGTGTTGGGTTCCAACCTACAACAACACCGTACCACGAACCCAACGCCGGCACCTGCCGGTGGACGCATCGATGGTGAGCGTAATGATTTTTTGGAGAACGACTATGGCACGAAAACAAGATGTGACGGTAAAACTGGAAAAGGGCGCCCACGAGCGCCTGAAATTCTCGCTGGCAGTGGACCCCACCCGCCGCGGCCAGACGGTAAAGTCGGTGCTCACCGACCTGACCGATGCCTATGTTGCCCGCAGACTGCGAAAGCTTGGCATCGGCGCCAATCGGCTGGCGGAGGCCGGAATCCCGGTCGGTGCTTTTGCTGATGATCTGGCAGCTTTGGCCTAAAACCACCTTACCACACTACCACCGCAGGCTTACCGACGCAACTAATCTTATGAAGCACCCTCATCAGCTTCGACCCGGCGACATCGACTTCGTTGCCACCGACCAAGCAAACGCGCGGCGGCGCGCAGCGGACCGTTGGGAGGCGATGCTGGACCACGGGCTTTTTGTGTTCGGTGCCGCGATGTTCTTCGCGGCCGGCTGGATGGCGAAAGGATGGCTGTGAGCGCTGACACGATGTCGGTGGAGCAGGCTGCTAGGGCGTTCGAGTTGTACCGCACCGCTTCCGCCGCGCTCCGGGCGCTGGCCGAGGAGCGGCTAAACCTGAGTTTCGGGAGCCGTGACGCGCTCAACGCGGCTCGCGGTGCGCTGGAATCGTTCGATTACTGCCGGAGCCGGCAACCAAAGGAAGGGGGCCGCCCGTGAGCGCCGGTCAACCGCTGCGGCGGCGCACGGATGGCACGCCCCGCCGGGTCATCACCCGGTCGGTCCAGTACGGCGACATGATGGTTTCGCGCGGATGGGGCACGCTCGAGCGCAGCGTGGACATCGCCTACAAGGCGTGGTGCAAGCGCCGGGGCTTCAACCCGTGGGCAATGTGAGCACAACCATCCCGACAGGCGCCGCGGCCTTGTACCTGGGCAACTCGAGCGCGCTGCGCTCGTCCGATTTCCCGCCGGTCGATTCCCCCCAAACAGCGGATGGTCGAACCCAATCGGGCGGCGCCGGCATCCCAAGCCAAGCGCCCAGGCCATCCGCTCCTCGACCTCCATGGGACCGTCCGGTGGCGCCCGAGGACATGCTCGACAGCGAGCAGGTCGCCGCGTGGCTCGGCCTGCATGTGGAGACGGTGCGCCGGCTGGCGCGCGAAGGTGTCTTGCCGGTGGTGAAGATCACCGGCGCGGCCTGGCGGCTGCATGTGAAGTCTGCGCTCCAAACCCTCAACAACCCGACGCGATGAGAAACACGATGGGATTCCAACCGAAGCACGTTCTCGGGTTCGACCCGCGGAA
>Ga0209443_1000349_pt1 | contig 31749 bp, 28 predicted proteins | sample LauGreBMM110DCMD_2_FD_187571 | JGI IMG/M metagenome (GOLD analysis project Ga0209443, IMG submission 187571) | Freshwater lake microbial communities from Lake Michigan, USA - Su13.BD.MM110.DCMD (SPAdes) (version 2) | ecosystem: Environmental > Aquatic > Freshwater > Lake | place: Lake Michigan... | reverse complement strand
AATAACAAAAAATACGATGCCATCATCATTGGTGGCGGACACAACGGACTAGTAGCTGCTTGCTATCTTGCCAAAGCGGGTAAAAGTGTAATTCTTCTTGAGTCCAATAAAGAACTTGGAGGTGCTACCACAAGCGTAAAAACTTTTCCCGAATATGATGCGCGTCTTTCAAGATATTCCTATTTAGTATCACTATTGCCCGATCAAATTGTTGCTGCCTTAGGTATTAATTTTACAACCATTGGTCGCTCCATTGCCTCTTACACTCCTTATGAGCGAGGTGGGAAAAATGATGGACTTTTTATTTCATCGGACTGGGATGAGGCGACCGCAAACAGCTTTCGTCAGCTTACTGGATCAGACAAGGAAGGGAAAGCTTGGTGTGAATTTTACGATGATATTACTTTGCTTGCACAACGGATGGCACCTTCCATGCTTCAACCACTCAAAACTGCTGCGGATCTTAAATCCGAAATGGGACTGCCCGAAGTATGGCGCAACATGATGGAAGTTCCAATTGGTGAAGTTATTCGCAATCAATTCAGCGATGATTTAGTGCAAGGGTTAGTTTTAACTGATGCATTAATTGGAACTTTTGCGTCGGCTAATCATATGCAGGCCAATCGATGTTTTTTATATCACTTAATCGGAAACGGCAATGGAAAGTGGCGCGTGCCACAGGGTGGTATGGGTGCTTTGGTGAACGAGCTTCATCGCATTGCCACTTCATGGGGCGTAGAAATAAAATTACAATCGAAAGTGACAACACTTGAAAGTGGCGCGATGGGTGTTCGTGTTGAAACGGAATCTGGCGAAATTTACACTGCCAAGGATTTGCTCTTTGCCGCCGCTCCGCAGCATTTAGCCAAATTACGCGGTAGCGCTGTTCCGGAATCTTTGGAGGGTGCACAGTTGAAAATTAATATGCTATTATCTCGACTGCCTCGCCTTAAGTCAAATATAGACCCAAAGCTCGCCTTTGCAGGTACATTCCATGTGAATCAAAGCTACTCACAATTGGAACTTGCATACGCTACTGCGCTTAATGGAGAAATGCCGCAGCTTCTGCCTTTGGAGATGTATTGTCATACACTTTCTGATCCATCTATTTTATCCGATGCGTTGAATGAAAAAGGTTTTCATACCCTAACGCTTTTTGGTTTGCATACGCCCGCAAAACTTTTCGATACTGATCCAGATGCCGCCAAGGCTTTAGCAAAACAGCGTGCCATCGCTAGTTTGAATCAATACTTGCTTGATCCTATTGAATCTGTTCTGGCTCCCTGCAGTAATGGTTCATTAGCAATTGAAGTGAAATCACCGCTCGATCTTGAGCAGGAAATTTCCTTGCCGCGTGGAAATATATTTCATCGGGACTTGGATTTTCCTTTCCTTGATGGGGATACTGAAAGTAGCAGTCACCAAATTTGGGGAGCAGAAACGGATGATCCGCATATTTATCTTGCAGGTGCTGGAGCGCGTCGCGGCGGCGGGGTTAGCGGCATCGCCGGTCATAATGCGGCGATGGCTTTACTTTCTAAACAGGCAAAATAAATTTTATTATTAACTCTTCAACAACATTATTACAGAACCTATTAAGGTTAATACGATTACTAGTTTTCGGTATTGTTCATCCTGTATTTTTTTAACTAATAATACCCCTGCGATAAAACCAATGGCTAAGGCAGGTATAAGTAGAAGATCTAATTTTAATGAACTACTGTTTATATTTTTCCAATAAAAAATTTGGAAAGGGAGTTTAAACAAATTCATAAATAAAAATATCCAGGCACCAGTCCCAATAAAATCGTTTTTAGATACCCGCATTGCTAAAAAGTATAAATTGGAAAAAGCGCCTGCTAAATTGCCAATCATAGTGGTAAAACCTGCAGCCAATCCGGTACTTGCTGCAAATAATAGGTTTTCTGGTATCTCTTTTGATTTTCGATATTCCATGTATAGCAAAATACCAATGGTGATTAATATAATAATCGCCATCACTTTTTTAAACATGACTTCATCCATCTCTTTTCCAAAGTAAACACCCAACAGCACACCTAATGCCATCCAGGGAGTTATTTTCCAAAAATATTTCCATTGCACATGCCTTTTATAATAGGCTACGGCTGCAATATCAGCAAAACATAAAAGGGGAAGTACAATACCGGTGGAGCTTTTGCTTCCAAAAACAATCGCCATGATGGTGACACTTAACATATCAACTCCTTTTACGCCACCTTTGGTTAAGCCAATAATAAACGCAGCTAAAATAACCAGTACCCATTCAGTACCAGAAAAATGAAAAGTAGTCTGTAAGTCCATATAATGGCTCTAAATTATAACATTATGTAGTTTAAAAATTATTTTAGTCCTTCCTCTAATTTAAAATCTGCAAGAAGTTTCATTTTAGCAACTTCCTTATTCAAGTTTTACTTCTTTATTTATAATGAAAAATGAATGGAAGTATAAAAACGATTATAGCAGTCCAAATACTATAAATAGGTAAAAATGTCGCGATGCTTGTTTCAACTTCTTCCAGTTTGGCTTTATTCCTCACACTTTTATATAATTTAAAGGAAACGATTAATAGGTGTATAAATATTAAAATATTTCCACCTAAAACTGCAATTCTGTTGGGTGTAATGCCATATTCGAAAATTCTAAAACTTATTGCAGATAGCGCAATACTATTGATGATAATGGTTAAAAAGGATAATCCAAATAGTATGTATAGGGTAAATAATCCTTTATTGTTTTTGCCTGCTTCCGCCACTGAAAACAATATCAAAGCCATTACGCCAATTAATAATACATTAAACACCAATAGTAAGTTTCTGTCATTGTATGGGTACTTACCTGTATAAATAACAGCAGTCAAATAAACCAACAAATTAATAAATACCAATGGGGTAAATATTTTTGCAATAATAGGAGATACCTTATTGATCAATTGAGGATTATTTTGCAATAAGAAGGTTGCTATCATTGGTATTGCTGCAATCCACCAAATACCAAAATATCTAAAATAGTTTTCTTCAATTTTTATATTTATCAGTTCAAATAAACCAAATGTGATCAAGGTAAATACTATGCAGGATAATAATATGATAGCGCACATAACTATTAAGTCGCCATTGAATTTTAAAAATTCAATTTTTCTTGGGTGATCATTCAGCTTCGCTCCAATATAAGCATATCCAAGTATACTCCATAAAAACATTGGCAAATGAATACCTACTAACATTGCCGAATCACTTTTATTATAATTAGGAATTAAATTGACATAAATAGCTGAAATTACAATCGCTATAATGGGGAACAATAATTTATTGAATTCAATTTTTTGTATCCAGATAAAATACGCGCTTAAAATAGGGAATATGATTAATGGTATATTCTTTGAAAAAAATAATTCTTCATTGATGCTTGTTAAGTTAGGTATATTAGCGATGAGTCCACCAAAAATTATCAATACAATTACCCCTACTATTTCCTTTTTACTCCCCAATGTTACTTTTTCGCTTTCGATATTTAACCGCTCATTCCAAACTTGTAGTACTATATTGTCATTATTATCAGGGTATATTTCATTAAACTGCTTTTTAAATTCAGCTTTATTTTCTCTATATAATTTTTCGAGTTGTTGCGGATTACTCAGATTGCCAATGATTTCACTTTTCATTTTAATAAATTTTAATGTTCAACATTAAGGTTTAATATATTCAAATTTGTTAATCGAAGTTAACCTATAAACTTACTATCCAATTAAAAAAGTAAATTTAATTTTAAACGGGCTTTCTTAAATTTAAGTGGATGATATCCGTGAAAAAGGTTATAAATCCATATTATGGTAGTAGGATGCTTCCCTGTGGTAAAGTACTTGAAAGCTTATAATGATTCTGCTCATATTCTGCTTATTTATATCCACTTGCTTAATAATTAGTTACCTTTGTCACTGATGAAAAAACTTTTATTATACCTACTTTCGTTTGTATTTATCATAACCGCTTCGGGGGTATTGGTAAACATGCATTATTGCATGGGAAAGCTTGCAGGAACAAGTATTAGCTTAGCAAGTAGTGCTACAAAAAAATGTGGTAACTGTGCCATGGAAAAAACTAGCTAAAATGAACTTTAAATATATTACATTTTGTATCTGCCTTTTATTAAGCAGCAATACCTTCGGTCAAGTAAATCAAAAAATAAATTTAACAGATACCACATTTATTGTTTTTGGTGTATGCGAGCAGTGTAAGGAAAGGATAGAGGGTGCACTTAAATTAAAGGGAATTAGTAAAGCCATTTGGGATGTTGATTCTAAATTATTATCCGTACAATTTGATGCCAAAAGAATTTCAATAGATAAAATTGAAAATACTATTGTGGCAGTAGGCCATGATTTAAACAATAAAAAATCGAAGGAGTATATTTATCAAGATTTGCCTGATTGTTGTCGTTATAGAGAATTGGATACCCATCATGATGATCTTCCGCAAGAAAATAACAGTCTGTCTCAAATTACTGGAGTTGTAGTACAGGAAGGTAATAATGGTAAGTTTGAACCTTTTATCAATGCAAGTGTGTATTGGGCAGGTACTAAAACCGGGGTACTTACTGATAGTTTTGGTGTTTTTAAATTAAATATTAACCCAATCAAAAAATTGGTCATTAGTTATGTTGGGTTTAAATCAGATACAATTACCATTGAAAATGTAAATGATTTTAAAGTTGTTTTGGCAGCTAAAAATCAGCTAAACGAGGTAACTGTGTTTAGCAGAAATGTAGGTAGTTTTATTCCTTTAACGAGTACCATTCGTACACAAGTGATGACCGGAACTGAATTACTAAAAGCTGCATGTTGTAATTTGAGTGAAAGCTTTGAAACCAATCCTTCCGTGGATGTCTCCTTTAATGACGCTGTTACTGGTTCTAAGCAAATTCAATTATTGGGTTTAAGTGGAATTTATACGCAGCTAACAGTCGAAAATTTACCCGGCCCCAGGGGAATAGCAACTATTTTAGGCTTGAATTCCATTGCAGGTCCTTGGATTGAAAGCATTCAATTAACCAAGGGGGTAGGCTCAGTTGCGAATGGTTATGAAAGCATCGCTGGACAAATCAATGTTGAATTAAAGAAGCCAGAAACTGCCGAAAAATTATTAGCCAATATTTATATCAATGATTTTGGTAAGACAGATTTGAATTTAAATTTGTCACATAAATTAAACTCAAAATGGTCAACTACTTTATTATTGCACGATGATTTTTTAAATAATAAGAACATCGATTTTAATAAGGATGAATTTAGGGATTTGCCTACGGGCAATCAATTTAGCTTAGTTAATAGATTTAAATACGATAATCCGAATGGGGTTTTAACACAAATAGGATACAAAATATTAGATGACCAAAAAATTGGAGGGCAAACTACTTTTGATCCAAGCATTCATAAAGGTACAACCCATCATTATGGATTAGGTATTAATACAAAAAGGTATGAAGTTTTTGGAAAAATTGGATATATATTCCCACAGCAAAAGTATAAAAGTATTGGTTTGCAGTTAAATGCAATTAATCATGACCAAGATTCTTATTTTGGTTTAACAAATTATAAAGCAAATCAAAAAAGTTTTTATGGAAATTTAATTTACCAGTCCATTTTTAATTCTACTATACATAAGTACCGAACCGGTTTGAGTTTTCAACTTGATCAGTATGATGAATTATTTAATTTGAATAGCTATAAAAGAAAAGAGGTGGTTCCAGGTATGTTTTTTGAATATACTTATACCCCGAACGATAAGTTGAGTATGATATTGGGTCTAAGAGCAGACGATAATAACTTATTTGGAACCTTTGCGACACCTAGATTCAATTTACGTTACGAGCTATTTAAAGGCTCTGCCATTAGATTAAGTGCGGGCCGTGGCCAAAGAACGGCTAATATATTTGCAGAGAACAATAGTATTTTAGTAAGTGCTAGAGGGCTTGAAATTCATCCAACAAATACTGGCCTAGCGATGAATATGGGAGGCGCCTATGGTCTTTCTCCAGAGATTGCATGGAACAAGGGAATCAGTTTTGATCAAAAATTTATACTTTTTGGCAATAGTGCTACTCTAGGGGTTGACTTTTTTAGAAATGATTTTGAAAATCAAGTGGTCGTTGATTTAGAAAACCCACGTAAGGTAATCTTCACAAATTTAACTGGAAAATCATTTTCAAATAGTTTTCAAGTCGAATTGAATGCGAGCCCTTTAAAAAGGTTTGATGTAAAATTAGCGTATAGATATTTTGATGTTAAGCAGACCTATCATGGTGTGCTATTGGAACGCCCTTATATTGCTAAGCACCGCTCATTTTTAAGTTTTGATTATGCGACATTGAATAGCTGGAAATTTAACTATACAATCACTTACAATGGTGCAAAAAGAATACCTAATACATATGCGAATCCTACTGCCTATAGATTACCTAGTTATTCACCAAGTTATATTTTAATGAACGCGCAAATATCAAAAACATTTGGAAATACACATCCTATGGATTTGTATGTAGGATCAGAAAACATATCTAATTTCTTTCAAACCAATGCAATTATATCTGCAGATAATCCATTTAATTCCTATTTTGATGCTTCCATGATTTGGGGACCAACCTCTGGAAGAATGGTATATTTTGGATGGCGATTTAAAATCAAATAGCATTCCTGGATACAATTATTTGATTGAAGTAAAAGCTATAGTTAGTTATTACCACCACCAACTAAATGTAACTTAGTTTGTCGGCCATCTAAGTACCAAAAACCTTTTTCATCAAAATAACCATTTTGTTCTAACATAAAACGAACTTCTTTATTCCATTCCTTTATAAATGTGGCTGCATTTAATTCAATAGAATAGGCTGTTTTATAATGCATCGGGTAATCACCACTTCCTGGAGTATCATTTTGATTATCCCACATTCCGATGGTAGGGCCTGCTGCATGCCCATGAAAGCCAAGGGGATGCGTATATATCACTCCTTTAATATTTTCTTGTTTTGCTTGTGCTAATGCGTCAGATAAAATTTTATTGCCTGTTTTATTTTCTTTGAATTGCTGCGTGAGTATATCCTGCAACCTATTGGCTGTTTTCAGGCCATTGCTTAAGTAGGAGGGCGCTTCTTTTTCATCAGGACCAAGCACATAAGCGTGTTCTTGAACATCCGTATTTAATCTTAGGTAAGTAATCCCAAAATCTACATGCAACAAGTCACCGGTTCTGACGATATTTTCTTTTTCAGTATTTGTAAATGCTTTTAGATGATCAAATACTGCGTTGTCATTTCTTTGTATTTCCACAGATGGGTGAAACCAGGTGGTTAATCCTAAATCATTCACTTTTTGTCTAAACCACCAAACCAAATCATCAGTCGTTGTGATGCCCGGTGTAATAACTTTACTACTAAAGCCTTCGGCAATTATTTTATGGGTTATACTATTTAGCTGCGAATAATATTGCATCTCCATCGGCGTTCTTGTTTCAAGCCATGCCACTGCTAAATTTGATGCCGATACTACTTTGGCTTTATTAACTACAGAAAGTTTTTGTATAAATTGTTCGTATTCTGTATGATCAATACCATCCGCGTGACCAAAATTTAGTGAGGTATTGAGTGCAATTCTATTCGGATGATAAGTTTCAATAATATTATTTAATGCATCCCATTGGTCAGGAAACTTTTTCATATCCCAATTAGCTTCAATATTATCGCCAACGCTATACCTAGCAACAGCAAACTTTTTATATACTTTTGTTGTTGGATTATTATAAAAAACAAGAATAGTTCTACGACGTGCACTTAGCCAAGTAGCCGGAAGCATAGTTTTTAGCACAGGATCTTCATTATACTCCCTTGATATAACCACCCACATATCAATATTATTTTTTTCCATCAAAGATGGCAATAATTGATTCAGTCTGTTTTCCAAAACAGCATCAATTACTTTTGCTTGTTCCTTTAAGGGTAACACTTGCGCTTGGGTGCTTATGCTTAATAATAATAACAAGACAATTTTTGACATCCTATTTTTCATAAATATCTTTTTAACTAAGTAAATGTAATTTACTTCTGCTATATAGGATTAGATGATTCGAAAAAATATTGTATAAATTTCTGATCTTGGACAATATGCGATTTAGCATAACCTATTGTAAATCAATAATATAAGGGGCCATTAAATAGCATTAGGACCATTAAGGTCATATTCATTATTTTTACAGTTATGAAGCGATTGTTAGTGTTATTCTTTTTTTTGATGCCTGTTATTTTATCAGCACAACAACAATATAATTGGAATGATAAAGTACAAACCATTTATGAATCGATTACTTCTTTAAGAATTCCTGAAGCAAGAAAATTAATTACTGTTGAAAAATTAAATACTCCGGGTAATTTAGCATTTTCTTTATTGGATAGTTATGCGGACTTATATCAATTATTTTTTAATGAATCAACCACTGATTACAATACATTATATCCGCAATTTGAAAAAAGAATAAATTTATTTAAACAAGGCCCTAAAAATTCTCCATTTTATTTATACAGTCTGGGTTTATTGCATTTGCATAAAGCAATTGCTGCTGTTCGATTTGATCGTAATTGGGAGGCGGCTTTAGATTTTAGAAAAGCTTATTTTAATTTTAAGGATAACAGTAAGCGGTATCCAAATTTCAGTCCCAATAATTTATACTTTGGTTTATTAACTACTTTGATAGGGTCTGCTCCAACTAATTATCAATGGATGTTAAATTTATTGGGCTTTAATGGAAATATTATCAAAGGGAATGAGCTTGTACTTAGTTATATAAATAGTAAAGATGCTTATGCAAAAATATGTTTAAACGAAGCCTTATTGATTTACCCCTATTTAATTATGAATTTTGAAGGGAATATTAAAAAAACTTTCAACTTTATTGAACATACTAATTATGATTTCAAAAAAAATCATATACATGCATACATGGCCACTAATTTGTATTTAAATCATCAAAATGCAACAAAGGCACTTGAACTAGCCAATGGGATTGAAATGACAACCGCTTATTTAAATATTCCTTTTTGGCATTATGAAAAAGGGTTCGCTTATTTTAATCAAATGAAGCTTGATTTAGCGCAAAAGGAATTTACTTACTTTATAAGTCAATTTAAAGGAAATTTTTATATCAAAGATGCCTATGAAAAATTGAGTTGGATTGCCTATTTACAAAACAATATGAAACAAGCCGACTTGTATCGAATTGAGATACTATCCAAGGGCTCTCAAATAACAGATGCAGATAAACTTGCGCAACAAAATGCAAAGTCAGGTATTTGGCCTAATGCGCTTTTGTTAAAAGCGCGTATTTTAAGTGATGGGGGCTATCAAAAGCAAGCATTACTGACTTTAATGGATAAAACCACCTTGGATTTCACTACCTCAACAGATAAGGCGGAGTTCCCCTATAGATTAGCCCGTATTTATGATTTGATGGGCGATCAGGAGCAGGCTATTAAGTATTATAACTCAACTATTCAAAAAGGTTCTGACTTGCCAGCCTACTTTGCCTCCAGGGCAGCCTTGCAAATAGGTTTAATCCATGAGTCAAATAAGAATTTTAAGGAAGCGATTGAATATTATCATATTTGTATTGCAATGAAAAATCATGCCTTTAAAAATTCTATGGATCAAAAAGCCAAATCTGGCATTTTAAGATGTAATCGGAATTAGCTAAATAGCGATGGTTTTATTTTTCGCAATTTGGTAACTGTATTTAATTAGCTTGAATATATTTTTTATTTTTTCCATATCTATAATCAAATCTTTTCTTGGATAGGCTGAAAAAGGTTTTAATCTTTCATTTTGCCCTTGCAGTTGCTTTAAGTTTTCTAGTGCAACATATCCCAATGCAGGTATTAGTGATAATTTAATTTGGAATATTAATTTTTTTGAATCATTGTAATCTAGCTTTTCAACACATATTTTGTACTTGTTTATTTGTGATACATATTGATCTCTTATTTTTTCAAATTCGTTTTGTGTATTGGCAAAGGTATAAATGCCTGCAATCGTATCTTTGTATATATCATATAAGTCATTCGTCATTTGTATCATTCCGCCCAACTGATACCAGCAATTGTCAATATTTTCATTGTTGCTCATTTCAATGTAATGCCTGCACATTAATAAACTATAACCGCCCTTTCGTTCGGTTATACATAAAATACGATCTAATGAAATATCGCTTTTTAATTGTTCTAATGAATCTATTTGTGCTTGTTGAATACTATTGAGCACTTTTTGGTATGCTTCCTTATTATGCACTAGGCTGAGTAATTTTAAGTGGGTATCAATTAATACTGTTTCACTAAAACTGCCAGGCGTAGCTTGCGCTGGATTTAAAAACATTTCATTTAAAATGGCTTGACTTACTATATTTTCGTCCATCAAGTCATCGTATAAACTAGCTAGTACGAAATACAGTTTATTGTTTTCCCTTTCTTTAGTATTGGTAGTCCTGTTTTCGAATTTTGCAAAACTATCATTGATAATATATTGCTGAATACCTTGAAACTTTTTAATTTTTTTAAAAGTAGTAGGCGAAAACGTCCCATTAAATTTTGATTCAATATTTTTTAATAATTCCGCAGTCTTCCTCTCGGATAAAGCTAAACCAAATAGCATCCTAGCTAATAAGCGTAATATATTGTAACTATAAATAATGAAATACATAATATCTAAGTTAAAATAAAATATTCATACTTTAATTTTGTTAAGTTGGTTTTAAACTTTTTACTTAATTTAGTGTCTAATTAATTAAAATAGCATGAGCAGCCATATGATAAAATACCTAAGCCTTGTAGTGCCTTTTTTTATTTTGAGTAATTTACAGGCGCAGACCAAAAAATCATCGGATTCCACTACTTTTTCAATACAATCGGAATATTTAAGTGACTACATTTATAATGGCAGAGCCGATTCTATTAAATACCCCTATCAAACAACCACTGCATCCTTACATTTAGCCAATGGTTTATTCTCTAATTTCAGTGCCAGTTATTTACTAACCCCAGGAATGAAAGGGTTTGATTTTTTTGAATTGGATTTGGGATATGAATATAAGATTGGTAAAAAAATATATGGCGAACTATACGGGACTAAATATTTTTATTCAGGCGGATCTAATTTAATTAACGGAAATATTTCAAGTGACATTGGGGCAACTTTAAATTATGATTTTAATTATTTTCAATTTAATAATACTATAGATGTATTTTTTACTAGCAAAGCAGATGTTCAATTTACACCAGGCGTTGAAAAAACAATTTATTTTGGTAATTCTGACAATACAAGCTGGAGTATAAATCCTTATTTGTATTGTAATTTTAGCACAGTTAATTATTATGAATCGAACGTTACTCGCCGTTTAAATGGTCCAAGAGGCCCAAGGGGAGGACAAGCAATCGGCCCTCAACTAACTAGTAGCACAGTAGTTCAAGATAAAGGCTTTAAGTTTCTTAATACAGATTTTTCAATCCCATTGTCTTTTGAAAACAATCATTGGCTTGCTACCTTCACACCCACTTATTCAATACCATTCAATAAAATTGAAACCATTACTACAAACACAGTGACTTCAGCAACTGGTACAATAACAACAAAAATTAATTCAACTCCGTATTCTGAATTGCATTTAAAAAATCAATTTTATTTTCAAATAGGGGTTACTTATAAATTTTAATAATGCGCTTAACTAAAACCACTAAAATATTATTAACTGCTTCCAGCTTATGGTATTTTGGCGAAGGTTTATTTGGTCCCCTCTTTGCCATATATGCTGAAAAAATTGGTGGTGATTTGCTAGACATTACCTGGGCATGGGCATTTTATTTAGTGACTACAGGTGTTTTCTATTTTATCATTGGAAAATATTTTAATAATTCAGCGTATAAAAAACATGTCATGATAGCAGGTTATGCATTAAATGCTTTGCTAACCTTTGGTTATATGTTTGTTTCAAATCCTACCCAACTATTTCTATTACAAATAGGATTGGGTATTGCAGAAGCCTTAAGTGCACCCATTTGGGATGCTCTTTTTGCCAGTAATATGGAAGACACCGAAAATACCTTTCACTGGAGTTTGGCAAGTGGACACACGCATTTTGTATCTGGTATCGCAATTGCCATAGGCGGCTTAATTGCTAATTACATCTCTTTTGATGCTTTATTTTTAACCATGGGTATCATTCAAGTTATTGCCACATTTGTTCAAGCAAAACTTTTGTTTTTGAACAAATCTAATTAATAGGCATAGCTTTAATTTTATCGTACCTTTGTTTGTACAAGTATTAAACAATTTATTTTGAAGTTTACAGATTTAGGTTTGGACCCGCGCATTTTAGAAGGTATTGACGCAATGGGGTATGAAAACGCCACACCCGTTCAACAACAGGTAATGGTCCCCATTTTAGAAGGCAAGGATATTATTGCTGCAGCACAAACAGGCACAGGAAAAACAGCTGCTTTTTTATTACCCTTATTGCACCGATTACTCACTTCCCCACATCATGCTGGTGACATTAATGCTATGATTATTGTACCTACGCGTGAGTTAGCCATACAAATAGCCGAAAGTATTGAAGGGCTTTCTTATTTTACCGATGTTAGTTCCATCGCGGTTTATGGCGGGGGTGACGGGAATTCGTTTGTGACAGAAAAAAAGGCTTTAACGAGTGGTGTTGATATTGTTGTTTGTACACCAGGCAGAATGATTGCGCACTTAAATATGGGCTATGTTAAATTAAAAGGGCTTAAATATTTAGTGCTGGACGAGGCTGACCGTATGTTAGACATGGGTTTCAGCGATGACTTATCCAAGATTTTTACTTTCTTACCTGTGGTTCGCCAAAACCTATTATTTTCAGCTACTATGCCTGCTAAAATGAGGGTGCTTGCAAAAAAACTATTAAACAATCCTATTGAAATTAATATTGCCATTTCTAAACCACCTGAACAGATAGTTCAAAAAGCATTTATTTTATATGAAGCACAAAAAGTGCCTATTATTATTGACATGCTAAGCTCAAAGAAGTTTTCAAAAGTAATTGTGTTTTGTTCAAAGAAATTGAATGTCAAACAATTAACAGTAAAATTAAAAAGCGCAAAATTAGCTGTTGCTGAAATTCATTCTGACTTAGATCAAAAAAGCAGGGAACAATATTTGCAGGATTTTAGAAATCAAAAAATAAATATTTTGGTGGCTACCGATGTATTAAGCAGAGGTATTGATATTGACGACATTGATTTGGTCATTAATTATGATGTTCCAAATGATGGCGAGGATTATATACACCGTATTGGTCGAACGGCTCGTGCGGCAACATCAGGCACTGCTTTTACACTTGTGGGTGAAAGTGAACAAGGCAAATGTGCCATTATTGAGCAACTTTTAGGCGCCCCAATTTTCAAAGGAACTGTACCAGCTGAATTTGGACCAACACCAGCGTACAATCCAAAAGCGGTTGTAAAAAATGGGTTTAATCGAAGAAGATAATTTTTTAAGATAAAAATTTATTGTTTATTTTTGATTAATGATTCATGCTTAATAATTTATTTCAAATGAAATTTTTATTTACATTTTTTATCCTTTTAAATATACTTTGTAATAAGGCGGACCAGCCTGCTGTAGAAATTTTTAAAGGAAAATTAGTCTTACAAGGTATTTGTATGAATTACGTAATACAAATAGTGGAAGGGTCTGTTAATCCAACCTTATATGAACAAACTTGGGTGAATCCTTTCACCAATACGACTTACCAAAATGTATTTGGGCTAGCTAGTATCTGTACTTTTCCTTCATCAATAAAAGAAGGGGATGAATTTTATTTTACCATCCCTAAAAATCCTGTGGCACAAACCTGCGCGCAGTGCAAGGCATATAGCCCAATACCAGCTAAAACAATCAATATCGCTATTTATAATAAGTAGGGAGTATACTGAATTTTGAACAGGCATCGACCGATTTATCCATTTTTAAACCAGTAAAAAAATTGAATCCAAACACGGAAGCCCTGGTATTTAAGATTCAATATTAAAGTATAGGATGAAAAATATATTAGTGTTATGTACAGGTAATAGTTGCCGTAGTCAAATAGCTGATGGCTATTTAAAACATTTTGCGAATGGCAAAGCAAATGTGTATAGTGCCGGTGTTGAAACACATGGGGTAAATCCAAAAGCAATTGCTACCATGAAAGCAGATGGGATTGATATAGCTAACAATACTTCCAATAATGTGTTAGAATATAAAGATATTCCCTTTGATTTTATTATCACCGTTTGCGATAATGCTAAGGAGCGTTGCCCTTATTTCCCAAGCAATGCAATCAAATTTCATTATAATTTTCCGGATCCTGCCAAAGCAACAGGTACAGAAGAAGAAATCAATAATTCATTTGCGTCTACCAGAGATTTAATTAAGAAGTATTGTGCTGATTTTGTGCAGCAGCATCTTTAATTCCATTGTATAGCAAAATACAAGCAAGGGATATTGCCAATATTGGTAATGTTGTGTAATATATTTGATCCTAATAAAACAACATCCCCTGGATTTGCCTTTTGATGATCGGTGCCAATTTGCATTTCGCCATTTCCGTCTAACATCAATATAATTTCCTCATTCACATGGGTATGCGGTTCGTGGCTTTTGAAACCAACGTTTAACTGGGTGACATGTATGTCAAATCGATTTAACATAGCAGTAGGGCGATCAAAAAATTGTCGAACACCACCTCTTTCATGCGGCTTAAATTTGATATTATCCCATAGGGTAATAAATGATCCCCCGGCTTTTACACCTCTTTCGATATTTATTTTTTCTCCTGCAGAATAGCTCATTTCATATAGCTGTAATAAATCGTTCCCGTTATTTTTGATTTGTATTTTATCGCCAGGTAATACGCAAACGACGGATCCTCTGTTTAATTGGGATTTTTGGTCATTGAGTGCAATATCAGCAATGCCGGTTTTGATAATGTAAAATTTCTCTTGTTGAACAGTCACTTTTCCTTCCCATTTTTTTCCTGTAGGAATACTGATACCTATCATAGTATGCTTAGCTAAAACACCTCCTTCGCCCCCGAAAATGGTTGATTTTTGCACCTTAGCGGCATTGCCGTTATTATTTATATCCCATTGATATACTTTGGATTGTAAGCTGTTTTGTTGGGCTTGTAATAGGCTTATTGTTAATATTAAATAAATCGTAAATCTGAATTTCATAGGTCAATAGTTTAATGATTTAATAATTTACGCAATGGTCAGTATTAAATTAGGATGTCAAATAATGCGTAATATTGTACTTGAAAATACACGATTAGCTATGAAAAAACAAATCTTTATGTTAGTAACAATGTGTTTCACATTATTATTAAACGCCCAAGTTATTCCTTCTCAAATTACGCTTTCCAATGGTTGGAAATTATCACCTGTAGGAAAGTCATTTACATTAGGTGATTTGCCTTTAAACATAGCAGTGAGTAAGTCAGGTAATTTGTTAGCGGTGACGAATAATGGTCATAGTACGCAAAGCATACAACTCATTGATGCAAAGTCAGAAAAAGTGATTGATTCTATTGCTATTGGAAAATCATTTTATGGTTTACAATTTTCTTCCGATGAAAAATATCTATACGCATCAGGCGGACATGATAATATCATTATTAAATATGCTATAAAAGATAATAATTTAAATAGCATTGACACATTTAAATTAGGCAAGCCTTGGCCTATTGCTATTGGCCCTTCAGGGATTGCATTGGATGAAAAAAGGAATTTAATGTATGTTGTTACACGTGAGGATAAGCAGCTGTACATTTTTGATTTAAATACAAAACAAATCATTAAAAAATTACGCATCGATGGTGAAGCCTACACATGTGTGATGAATCCTAACAACAATGAACTTTATGTTAGTTGCTGGGGATGTGATCAGGTAAACACACTTGATTTAACAACTTTAAGTTGGAAGCCATCCATCCAAGTCGGGGACAACCCAAATGAAATGTTAGTGACGCCTGATGGTAAGTATTTATATGTTTGTAATTCCAATGACAATAGCGTGTCGGTCATTAATTTAAAAACTAGAATTGTAATTGAAACCTTGGATGCGGCGCTTTTCCCCAATGCGCCTAGTGGTTCAACTACCAATAGCTTAAGCTTGGATGCTATTAATAAGCGTTTATATATCGCGAATGCAAATAACAATTGTATTGCTGTTTTTGATGTGGAGGAGCCTGGCGAAAGCGTTGCAAAAGGTTTTATTCCTGTGGGTTGGTATCCAACTTCAGTGCGCGTTGTCAATAAAAAATTATGGGTTGCTAATGGTAAAGGTTTTTCATCGAAAGCGAATCCTTTTGGGCCTTCTCCAGTGCGAGCAAAGGAGGAAGTGATTAGTCATGGCGCTAGTTTTAAACCAGGCGACCAAGTTGAATATATTGGCGGTTTATTCAAGGGGAGTATGAGCATTATTGCTGTTCCTACTGATAAGGATTTAGTAGCTTACTCAAAGGCGGTATATAAAAATGTACCCTATTCAATAGCTAAAACAAATTTAGCAGATTCGTCAGCACCTGGTTTCCCAATACCAATGAAGCAAAATCAAAGTTCGCCCATTAAGTATGTATTTTATGTCATTAAGGAAAACAGAACTTATGACCAGGTGTTATCAGATATTCCTCAGGGTAATGGGGATACTAGTTTGTTGTTATTTGGAAAAAATATTACGCCCAATCAACACCATATAGCAGAATCATTTGTTTTACTTGATAATTTTTATGTGGATGCCGAAGTGAGTGCGGATGGACATAATTGGTCCATGGGTGGATATGCAAATGACTATTTGGAAAAAACTTGGCCAAGTAGTTATGGTGGTCGTGGGGGCACTTATGGTGGTGAAGGGCAAAGAGAAATTGCCAATAATAAAAATGGATTTATCTGGAATCAATGCTATCGTAATGGGGTAAGCTATAGAAGTTATGGTGAATTTGTATCGCTTGGTAAGCCCACTGTTTCAATTTTGAAAGATCATTATTGTCCCAAGTACCCAAGTTACAATTTAGCAATTACGGATACTTATCGTTTTCAAGTTTGGAAAAAGGACTTTGATTCCTTATTGGCAATCAATAAAGTACCACAATTTAATACCGTACGATTAGGTAATGACCATACTGAAGGTTTAAGATTAGGTAGGCCAACACCATATGCGCATGTGGCTGACAATGATTATGCAGTTGGTTTATTTATTGAAGCATTAGCCAAAAGTCCCATCTGGAATGAGACTGCTGTTTTTATTTTGGAAGACGATGCGCAAAATGGTTCAGATCACGTGGATGCACACCGCAGTCCAGCTTATGTTGCAGGTGGTTTTGTAAAACGAAATTTTGTTGATCATACCCCTTATACTACTACTTCTATGTTAAGAACTATGGAGTTGATTTTAGGGATGCCTCCAATGACACAATATGATGCTGCAGCAACGCCCATGTGGAAATGCTTTGATTCAACGGCGAAGCCTTTTGTATTTTCAGCGATTGCGCCTAAAATAAATACGAAGGAAGTAAACACAGCACGTAATGAATGGCAACAAAAGTCGGAAAAATTAAATTTTGTTATGGAGGATAGCAACAATGACTATGAGTTTAATAAAATATTATGGCATGGTTTAAAAGGAAATATTCCTTTCCCTGCACCGCGTCGCGCAGCATTTGTAACGCCTACGGAAAAAGATTAGTTGGAGGCTAATATTTTTAAGTAGTTTTGAGTAGTTTATGAAAATTAAAATTATTAAAAACAGATCTGACATTGGCGCAGGTACGCGCGGTTCAGATATGGGGATTGATGCAATTGAAATTGCAGCGATTAATCAGAATAATGATTTTTTTCATCGTCATCCTTATGTAGATGTTAAAACGCATAATGAATCCATTTATCATAAAAACACGAATAACTTTGCGAAGCGTATTGAGCATGTAAAAGAACAATGTCAACGCGTTGCTGATGCAGTGAAGGAAACAATTATATCAGGCGATTTTCCCATTGTATTATCTGGAGATCATTCATCAGCATTAGGCACCATGAGTGGTATTAAGGCAGCGAATCCTGCAAAATCAATCGGTGTTATTTGGATTGATGCACATGCTGATTTACATTCTCCGTATACATCACCTTCAGGTAATATTCATGGTATGCCACTTGCTGCTGCATTGCATATGGATAATATAGCTGCTAAAATTAATGACCCTGGTGAAATCACTACAAAATATTGGGATGAATTAAAAAATATAGGGATTGCTGGATCAAAAATTAAGTCTTCGAACTTAGTTTATTTTGGTTTGCGTGATTTTGAGTCCGCAGAAAAGCAAATTATTGACGCCCACGAAATTTTATTTTTCGAAGTTGCAGAGACCAGAGAGAAGGGTTTGAAGTTTTGTATTCAAGAAGCAATGACGCGATTAGAAAATTGCGATCAAATTTATATCTCTTTTGATGTAGATTCATTGGATTGTGATCGCGTTTCTTATGGAACTGGGACTCCGGTGCCAATTGGCTTTTCATCAAGTGAAATAAAGGAACTATTAGCACAATTTATTGCAACAAAAAAGGTTTGTTGTGTTGAATTTACCGAGGTTAATCCACTTTTGGATAATAAAGGCAACAAAATGGCCGAAACGGCATTTGAAATTTTAGATGACTTGGTTAAGCACTTATCCATTTTATAATTATAGATCGATTTATTACAATATTAGTGGGTAATGTATTATTTTAGTGTTTAAATTAAATAATATGTCAACTAAGATTACCATTAACAATAACGGATCATTAAAGGTAGAAGGTGAATTCACCATTGTAGATCGTGCTGGAAATACATATGATTTAGCCGGTAGAGAAGTGATTGGACTTTGCCGTTGTGGATTAAGTAAAAACAAGCCATTTTGTGATGGCGCGCATAATGGAAATTTTGAACACGAAGCAACTGCTTTCGCGCTTCCGCCTAAAAAAACAGTTTAAGTCTAGTTTATGTCCGAAATTAAAATGTCAACTGATTCCAGAAGAAAGTTTATAAAAAATATATCCTTTGCTTCCGCCTTCTTAATTACAGGTAAAGTCAGTTCCTTAAGCGCAAATGATGTTATTGGCTTAAAAAATAAAGTTAAACTTCGCTTTGTAGTGGCTTCCGATATCCATTACGGTCAGCCCAATACGCTTTATGAGCAAATGATGGAAACGGTTACCCAACATATAAACTCGTTTCATCAACATAGTCCTTTGGATTTTTGTGTCATGAATGGAGATTTAATTCATAATGAAAAATCATTCCTGCCATTGGTGAAGGAAAAAATAGATGCATTAAAAATGCCTTACTATGTAACCAGGGGAAATCATGATATGGTAACGCCTGAGTTTTGGAACAGCGTTTGGGGCACACCTTTAAATCATGATGTTGTAGTTAAAGGCCATGGCATTTTATTAGGGGATACTTCCAATGAACAAGGGGTTTATTTATCACCGGATTTATCTTGGTTGAATAACACTTTGGAATCACATAAGGACAAGAATCAAGTGTTTATCTTTTTACATATTCCACAAGCAAAGTGGACAAAGAATGGCATAAGTTCACCTGGAGTATTTGAAATCATCAAAAAATATCCAAATGTAAAAGCTGTTTTCCATGGACATGAACATGATCAGGATGGCGTACAAATGGTTGAGAAAGTACCCTTTATTTTTGATGCGCATGTAGGTGGTAATTGGGGCACCCCTTACAAAGGATTTAGGGTAGTAGAATTGCTTAAAGATAATACCATGATTACCTATATGATGAATCCTACGGAAAAATTGAATGCGCTTAGTTTTTAATCATTCGAATATATAACTCCTCCACTTTAGTTCGTGCCCAAGGCGTTTTACGTAAAAAAGTTAAACTTGATTTTATACTTGGATTGCTATTGAAACAATTAACTGGAATATGTTGGCCCAAAACCTCCCAGCCAAAATAATTCACTAGCTCGGTGACGATAAATTCGAGTGTTTTACCGTGTAAAGGATCATTAGAAGTTTGTTGCATATGCAATATTAAGTAATTTGCTATTAGGATGATGTATTTTGCTACCATGAAGCCACACCGATATTTTGTACTAAATAAGCCTATTCAGATGGTGTCGCAATTTGTGAGTAGTCATTCAGTTCCATTATTGGGTAGTTTAAGTTTTAACTTTCCTGAAGGGACCCATGCCATTGGTCGTTTGGATCAACATTCAGAAGGGCTATTGTTGCTTACGACCAACAAAAAAATAACCAAGCTTTTATTTCAGGGAGCGGTTCCACATAAACGAACTTATTTGGTTCAAGTAAAAAATGCCGTAAGTGCTGAAACTGTTATAAAGCTGTCAAATGGTATTGAAATAAGTGCATCCAATGGAACTGTATTTACAACAACACCATGTGACGTAAAATTAGTACAAAAACCACCTCATTTATTTGAGGCTGGTAAACCCTTACATAAAAATGTAATGACCACTTGGTTACAAATAACTTTAACTGAAGGAAAGTTTCATCAAGTACGAAAAATGGTTGCCGCCGTTAACCACAGATGCTTGCGACTTATAAGAATTTCTATTGAGGATATTGTTATTGGCAATATGCAGCCTGGGGAAGTAGTTGAATTAGAGGAAGCTGACTTTTTTTCATTGCTAAAATTATAAATTAATTATTTGTATATTTAAGTGTGATGAATGGTATCGTTGTTTAATGGATTCTAATAAACTTAACAATATGAAAAAATTATTCCCGTTATATATTACAATTGTATTTGTGTTTTGTTGCACTGCTATTTTTTCACAGCGCGTTAATTACGAGAAAGTAGATTCTATAATAAGCAACTTGGCTTCAATTAATAAATTTAGCGGGGTAGTGCTTATTGCGGAAGATGGTAAAGTGAAATACAATAAAGCAACAGGTTATATAGATTATGCTAACCAGAAGCCTTTAAATAAAAATAGCATCTTTGAATTAGCGTCGGTGAGTAAGCAATTTACGGCTATGACCATTATGATGGTTAAAGAAAAAGGATTATTGCGTTATGATGACTTAGTTGAAAAATACATCAACATACCTTACAAGGGAATGACTATTAGGCAATTGCTTACGCATACAAGTGGCTTACCTGATTACCAAGCCATCATGGATGCTTATTGGGATAAATCAAAAGTGGCCGGCAATGATGATATTATTAACTATTTGAATAAATATGCGCCACCCAAATTATTTCAACCTGGTGAAAAGTATTTATACAGTAATACGGGCTATGTTTTATTAGCAAGCATTGTTGAAAAAGTTAGCGGCAGGGATTTTATTGAATTTTGCAATACTGAGATATTCAATAAATTAAAAATGAATCAAACGGCCATTCGAAGTTTAGCCAAAAAAGCGACCATTAAAAATTTTGCATTAGGACATGTTTATGTTCCAGAAAGGAACGCTTATATAAGAGCTGATTCATTCCCTTCTTCAAATTATACTATTTGGTTAGGGAATAGAAAAGGGCCGGGAAGGATAAGTTCAACCGCAGACAATCTTTTAAAGTGGGATCAGGCCCTATATACCAATAAGTTAGTAAGTCAATCTACTTTGGCAGATGCCTTTTTGCCGATGCGTTTAAATAATGGGACTATTTCTAATTATGGTTTTGGGTGGGACTTGAGGCCAGCAGAAAATATAGTATGGCACAATGGCGATAATCCAGGCTATAAAACCATCATTATCAGGTTTTTAAAATCAAATATAACATTAATCGTTCTCTGCAATAATGCAACGGATGCGTTTGAGAACTTAACCGGCAAATTGAAAAATTGCATTCAAGCTCCTTTAGTTCCGTAACTACATATCCTTTAGTCCCATAACTACATGATGAATATCATTACCTAATGAAGTATTTATTTCCTTATCGTTATTAAAATATGGGTATATTAGTATAAGCGTCTGGCGGGTGTTATTCTTTTATATACAATAGATTGTATTTACAAAAAAAAGTTAAACAAATATTTATGCCAACCATTAAAGATTTATTACGTAGTAAAAATAGAAAACTAATCACCGTTTCTAGCGCAGCAAGTATTTTTGATGCTTTAAAAATAATGGCAGAAGCTAATATTGGGTGTTTAATTGTTTTAGAAGGCGATCAATATGTAGGCATGTTTACGGAAAGGGATTATGCCCGTAAAATTATTTTAGAAGGCCGGTCCTCAGATTCAACCACCGTGAGTGAAATTATGGTTTCAGATATTCCTATGCTGAATAGCAATGATACTATTGAACAATGCAGTAAAATAATGACCGAAAAAACATTAAGGTATTTACCTGTGTTTGAAAACAGCCAATTGGTTAACCTGATAAGTCAAAGTGATATTATTAAATATACGATTGATTCTCAAAAGTCGCTTATTGCGCATTTGCAGGACTATATGAATTTAAAGTAACTAAAGGTAAATGCAAAGCTATTCTGTTAAGCTTACTAGATTTATAAATTTAGGAACTTCACTAATCATGCACTACCATATCGTATAAATGATGGATCAGTCCATCCGCTAGGCCAATTTTTGGCACAATAATTTCTGAAATGGCTGACCATTTGCAAATGGCGTTATAAATAGTTAATGCAGGTACAATTACTTCGGCCCTATCTTGCTTGATGGTATATTTTTTCATTCTTTCGTCAACCGAAAGCGGATCCATTTCCTTATATATGTCCTTTAAACTTTCAGCAGACATGGATTTGCCGGGCTTTGCTTCACTAATGGAATAAAGCTTATTAATATTTCCTCCTGATCCAATACCTATGATATTATCGTATTTTTTTGAAAGTTCTTTAAGTGTTTCTTTCATATCATCCCAGGTTTCATCCTTCACTTTTTTCGTAAGTATACGAACAGTGCCAATATTAAATGATTTTTGCAGTATAATACTGGATTTATGGTACAAGGTAAGTTCCGTGCTTCCACCACCCACATCTATGTATAAATAACTCTTGTCGTTATCTAACATTTCTGCGATATGGTTTTCGTAAATAATCTCTGCTTCTAATTCACCACTAATTACTTCAATTTCAATACTGGTTTCAGATTTAATTTCTTTTATTATTTCTTTGGCATTTTCGGCATCTCTCATGGCACTTGTTGCACAAGCCATATAGTGATCAACCTCATATACTTTCATTAAGTTGTTGAATGCCTTGATGGTATTAATCAACATCTTCTTTTTTTGCCCACCAATATGCCCTTTTTCAAAAACGTCAAATCCTAATCGTACCGGAATCCTTAAAAGATTTAGCTTATTAAACTCCGTATTTTTACCCTTTTTTATTACCTCACATATGAGTAATCTAACCGCGTTACTACCAATATCTATTGCTGCAAGTATCAATGTATTTATTTTTTCCCAATTAAGTAGTTGTAAGTAGCTACCTGCGATTTGCAATGTTTTTTACCCACGGAAGATACATAATTATTACCTAAATTTTCATCTAAAATTCTAGCTTTTTGATTGTCATTTAATTGAATGTTGATAATTTCAACCAACTCTTTTTTTAATTTTACATCTAAAATAGGCGCTGCAACTTCAATCCGGTGGTCTAAGTTACGAACCATCCAATCAGCACTAGATATGAAAACCTTTTCATTTCCCTTATTATGGAAAATCATTACCCTGGCATGTTCTAAATATTGATCTACAATACTAATGGCATTCAATTTATTTTTTAATTTTTCACTTCCTTTTTTCAATGTTAAAATTCCTCGAATGATTAAGTTTACTTCCACACCCGCTTTGGTTGCCTTGTATAAATGATCAATTAAGTTTTGATCACTGATTGAATTTGATTTAATCATAATTTTAGCAACCCTTCCTTGTTTTGCATACTTTATTTCATTTTCAATAAGTTGAATTATTGAATTGCGCATATTGATGGGGGAAATTAGTAAGTTTCTGGTTTTGCCTATAGGCTTATCTCCCAACTGCCAAGTTTCTAGGTAGGTAAACACTTTATTTACTTCCATTAATAAGGGTCTGGAAGCGGTTAACAAACAATGATCAGCATAAACCCTAGCTGTTTTTTCATTTAAATTACCGGTGCTTATAAAGCCGTATTGTATTCTTTTTATGCCTTCTTTTTTTTGAATGAGACATATTTTAGCATGCACTTTTACATTAGGAATACCCACTAAAACTTTTACGCCTTCCTCTTCCATCAAGGTCTTCCATTCTAAATTTGCTTCTTCGTCAAACCTTGCTTTTAATTCTAAAAATACAGTAACTTTTTTCCCATTACGCGCTGCATTGATTAAGGCATTAATCACTTTTGAATTACTAGCCAATCTGTATGCGGTTATTTTGATCGATTCTACCGCATCATCCATCGCTGCCTCCCTTAGCATATCTATCACAGGATCATAACTATGGTAAGGAAAATGCAATAAAACATCTTTTTGTAATATCACTTCTGAAACCTGATATTTATTTCTAAAAGAAGGATGAACGAAGGGTTTAGGTCGTTCCGCTTTTTCCACTAGTACATCTGGGAAATCCATGAAATGTCTAAAATTATGAATATTGCCACCAGGAATGATACTGCTTTTACGGGTTAAATTTAATTTTTGAATTAAAAAATCTAATAGTTCAGCATTCATCTCCTTGTCATATACAAATCGTACTGGTTTTCCTTTACGTCTGTTTTTGATTCCTTTTGAAATTTTTTCTACAAAATTCAAGCCCACTTCTTGGTCTAAATCAATTTCGGCATCCTTGGTGATTTTAAAAACATGCGCCTCAAATTTATTGAACTTGAAATGTGAAAATATGATTGGTAAATTATATTTAACAATATCTTCTAATAATATGATTGATTTTGTAGCACCTGTAGATGGTAAAATAACAAACCTTCCAATAGATTTAGAGGGAATTTCAATTAAAGAAAACTTTTCATGATAAGCGTCCATTTTATTTTTCATCACGATTGCCAAATACAAACTCTTGTCTCTTAAATAGGGAAGTTCCGGTAAATTTTCAATCATTAAAGGAATGATGTATGGGCGCACTACATTATCAAAATAGTCTCTAACAAATTCCTTTTGGACAGCATTTAATTTTCGTTCATTTATAATTAAAACCTTCCGTTTTATCAATTCTTTATTAATGTTGCCCCAAATACGTGCAAACTCACTTTGTTGTTTCAGAACGACTCTTTGAATTTCGTCTAATATAATTTGTGGCGATTCAAGAATATCAATATTGGTATTCTTCTTTTTATCAACAAATTCAACCATCCTTTTTAAGGTAGCCACTCGTACCCTAAAAAACTCATCTAAATTATTTGAAAAAATACCTAAAAATCGGATTCTATCTTTTAAGGTCACTTTGGGATCATTGGCTTCTTGTAAAACCCTTGCATTAAAGCTAAGCCAGCTAATATCTCTAGGAATAAATTCATGCTTCATATGGGATACAAATTAGTGCTACAAATTTAGTTAATTCAAGATTAAGTAATATTCTGTTCATAGTTTAATAATATTAAGGTAACATACAGGATATATGGAAGTTATAATGTATAGCGTTATTTACATAAAATACAACCCATGGACAAAAGACCAATGGAAATATGTATCGTTAGTGACCTACATTTAGGCACTTTTGGATGTCAAGCTAAGGAGGTACTTAATTATTTAAAAAGTATAAAACCTAAAACCTTGATACTGAATGGCGACATTATTGATATTTGGCAATTCAATAAGCGCTATTTTCCTAAAAGCCATATGGCGGTGATTAAGCAAATTTTTAGTATGGCGAGTAAGGATACAAAAGTGATTTACATCACTGGCAACCATGACGAAGCTTTACGTAAATATGCCGATTTTGAAATGGGTAATATCCAATTAACTGATAAAATTGTTTTTGAAATCAATGGAGAAAAGAACTGGGTTTTTCATGGCGATGTTTTTGATAGAACAACAAAAGGAAGCGCTAAGTTATTAGCAAAATTGGGTGGATACGGGTATGATTTATTAATTCTTATCAATAGTCTTTTAAACTGGAGTTTAAAATTAATGGGTAAGGAAAAAATGAGTTTAAGTAAGAGTGTTAAAAACGGGGTAAAAAAAGCGGTATCATGGATCAATAATTTTGAACAAACGGCAGCCGAATTAGCCATTGAAAATAATTACCAATACGTAATTTGCGGTCATATCCATCAACCACAACAACGTGTGGTTACCACTGAAAAAGGATCTGTTACTTATTTAAACAGTGGAGATTGGATTGAGAATTTAACTTCATTAGAATATTACGATAATGCTTGGCGCTTATACCAATATGATCCCAAACAATTTGAAGAAACGAATAAAAAAAGTAAAATCATTCAACTACAGGATGAACTAAGTGTCATCACCCAGGAAGTTGCCTTTCAGGTGTCCATGTAACCATTTTAGCAATGAAAATATTTTACGCTATTCAGGGGACGGGTAATGGTCATTTAAGTAGGGCCGAGCAATTGTATCCGTATTTAAAAAAGTATGGGGAGGTTGACTTTTTTTTGAGTGGATCAAATGCGCAGTTAAATACACCTATACCTATTAAATATAGAAGTAAAGGAATAAGTATGCAGTATAAAAGTACGGGTGGACTAGATTATTCAAGTATTGCAAAATCACTCTCTTACAAATTATACAAAGAAGCCAAAGCTTTACCTATTGATAATTACGACCTAATCATCAACGATTTTGAATTTATTACCTCACTGTCTTGTTCTCTAAAGCGTAAAAAAAGTATCCAATTTGGTCACCAAGCAAGTTTTCAGAGTAAATTAACCCCTAGGGCGAAATCAATCAACCCTATTGGTAATTTGGTTTTAGCCCATTTTGTAAAAAGCACTTCCTATCTTGGTCTTCATTTTGAATCTTATGATGATCATATATATAATCCAATCATTAAAGATGAAATTGTAAGTGCTACTAAAGTAAATGACGGACACATTTCTGTGTATTTGCCACAGTACACCATTGCGTATATTACCCCCTTTTTACATGCGCAAGCCCAATTTCATTTTGAGGTATTTACAAAGGAAGTCACCCAAGTGACCAATTCAAAAAACATTACCTTTTTCCCAATAAGTAACAATGTATTTACTAGCAGTTTAATAAGATGCTATGGCATTATTACAGCTGGGGGCTTTGAGACACCGGCTGAAGCGATGTATTTGAATAAAAAATTGCTAAGTATACCAATTGTAAATCACTTTGAACAAGAATGTAATGCCGAAGCAATGAAAAACTTAGGGATTAAGGTTTTAAAAAAAATAGACAATACCTTTGGGGAACATTTCACCCATTGGATTAGTCAAGATAATTCGGTAAAAATTTCATTAACACATTCCACCAATGACATTGTTGAAGTGTTAATGAATAATGCATTTAAAGATGCATAATATATTAACCAGCATAAAAAATTTTTAAACAAATTTATTTACAACCAATAACCCTTATCAAATGTATTTAATTCAAGATCAAAAAAAAGAAACTATTGCTTATATCGAAAACATGATGATATTAGATACAAATCACGAGCATGTCATTGGTATTTTAATTGGAGATTGTTTTTTTGGCCACAATAAAAAAGTAATAGGAAAAATCCTCAATCAAACCATGTATTTAATAAGCGGAGAAATTGTGGGTATGATTGAATTAAATCAAGCGTATAAAAATACCAACATTAAAAAAAGTTTAATGGTGGAAGCCTGGGATTTTTTAATGAATATCAATGAGCATACTGGCTCATGGATTGAAACAACAAAAAAATGGAGTAAAACTCCATTTCTTAGTCATTTAAACAATTAGTATTTGCTATAGAGCAATAGTAGCTTCAGTTAGTTTACCCTACTACCATAAATAAACCTTTCAATTTTATTTTGCTGGGAACCAGATTCCAAATTTAGTTAAATCCACATTGCCACCCGTTAAAATAATACCCACTTTTTTTCCTTTAAACAATTCGGCATTTCGCATCGCTGCGGCAAATGGGACTACACAACTAGGCTCAACAATTATTTTCATTCTTTCATACACCAATCGAAGGGCATTTATAATTTCCGCTTCAGATACTAATAATATATCAGAAACATGTTCTTTAATAATTCCTAGGGTTTGTTCACTTAAGGTAGTCAGTAATCCGTCAGCAATGGTTTCAATAAAAGGTGCCTTTTCAACCTTGCCTGATTTTAAACTTAAAACTGCATCTGCTGCTCCTTCAGGTTCGCCGCCATATATTTTTAATTCGGGTTTAAAATATAAGCCACCTAAGCAGGTACCTGATAATAATCCACCGCCACCTACTGGTGTAATTACCATGTCTAAATCGGGCACTTCTTCCAATAATTCTTTAACACAGGTTGCTTGACCAGTAATGACACGATAGTCATCATAAGGATGAATAAATTCCGCACCAGTTTCTGCTACTACTTTATTTAAAGCGTCCTCTCGTGCTGCCTGATTCGCTTCACATATTATTACGGTAGCACCGTAACCTTTCACCGCATCCACTTTAACTTGTGGTGAACTTTTAGGCATTACGATATAAGCTTTAATGCCCAATGTTTTTGCAGCATACGCCAAAGCCTGTGCATGGTTGCCTGAGGAGTGCGTTGCAATTCCATTTTTTAATTGCTCGGAACTCAGCGTGAGTGTCGCATTCATACCACCCCTTATTTTAAAAGCACCAATTTTTTGAAAGTTTTCACACTTAAAATAAAAATTTATCCCAGTCATTTCATTAATGCTCTGGTTGGTCATTACGGGTGTACGATGTATATAGGGTATAATGCGCTCATGTGCATTGATGATATCTTCCTTGCTAATTTTCATATCGTTCTACATTTTAAAGTGCAACAAAAGGCTAATTTAATACATAATTCTGTATGTTTCCTTGCATGAATTTAATGAATAATTAACCAATTTAGTTATCATAATATACATTCAGCATTACTGATTTTATTAATTCTAAATTAATAATTATATTTAGTAACCATTGTAAAAAAATAACTATGTCAACGACTACTTTAACACCACAACAAATTGAATCCTTTCATAAAGATGGCTATTTGATTGTTAAAAACTTTATAGCACAAAAAGCTGTTGAAAAGCTTTATGGTACTGCAATAGGGGACAATGCGATGGAAAACAATGCCATGAATGTAACGGATCAAACAGGAAAAAATTCAAAATTATCATTATGGTTTACACCTGGTAATGATGTTTTTGGCTATTTGACGCGAAGTGAAAGCATCGTGAATGGGGTCGCTGCATTATTAGACAGTGATGCACCCGTTTGTCATTACCATTCAAAACTGATGCAAAAGGAACCCAAAGTGGGGGGTGCATGGGAATGGCACCAAGATTATGGTTATTGGTACAAAAATCAATTCATGTTTCCGGATCAACTAATCAGTGTGATGGTTGCATTAACACCAGCAAATAAACAAAATGGTTGTTTACAAGTGATTAAAGGGTCGCATAAATTAGGTCGTATCAATCATGGTTTTGCTGGAGAACAAGTAGGTGCTGATATAGTCATGGTTAACAACGCACTTAAAACAATGGACTTGGTATATGTTGAAATTGAGCCAGGGGATGCTTTGTTTTTTCATAGTAACATTTTACATCGCTCCGAAGCCAACTTGTCGGATCACCCAAGATGGTCCATCATTTCCTGTTATGCTTCTCAATCCAATTTAGCGTATAATGAAAACTCCACTTCTTGGAAAACACCTATCGAACGAGTGCCTGATAATGCCATAACTGATTGGGAATCAACTAGTTTATCCAATGCTGATTTTTTGAAAAAGGAGAATGACCCAGCATTAAAGGAGACGGGTTGGGAAAAGTAAAACATTAAATTTGAGGGGATAAGTCCTACTTAATTTGGCCGCTAAAATCATTGCCTAAGTAGGGTCATATTTATTACTTAAAATGTCATATTAGTTCCCCAATACTATTATTTATTTCTTATTTTTAGTGATAACATCATCCCCCAAATATTGGGGTTAATAAGTTTATTTTTATGTATTTATTAGGGATAGATATAGGCACTTCCTCCATCAAGGTGTCGGTCGTAGAAGCAAGTACAAGTCAATGTATCGCATCAGCACAATTTCCTGAAACCGAATCAGCCATTACCTCCCTTGAAAAAGGTTGGGCAGAGCAGTCCCCTGAAATGTGGTGGGAGCATATTCAACAAGCCATATTAAAATTAAACAGCACCAAAAAATTCGCAGCTACTGATATAAGCGCGATTGGAATATCCTACCAAATGCATGGTTTGGTTTTGGTTGATAAAAATAAGCAAGTGCTTAGGGATAGTATTATTTGGTGTGATAGTAGGTCGGTAAGTATTGGTGACACTGCGTTTAATGCCATTGGTGCTGAAAAATGTTTAAGCCATTTGTTAAACTCACCTGGAAATTTTACTGCATCAAAATTAGCTTGGGTGAAACAAAATGAACCAGCTATTTATGATAAGATAGCACATGTGATGCTGCCTGGTGATTTTGTTTCAATGAAATTCACGGGTAATATTACAACGAGTATTTCCTCCTTATCAGAAGGTATTTTTTGGGACTTTAAGAACAATGAATTGTCAAAAGACATTTTGAATTATTATGGATTTGATCAATCAGTATTGCCCAATATTCAACCTGTATTTAGTAATCATGGTGAATTACTTCCTGAAATTGCTGCTAAGTTAAATTTAAAACCAGGCATTCCTATTACGTATAAAGCAGGAGATCAACCTAACAATGCATTATCCTTAAATGTTTTGGAACCGGGCGAAGTTGCAGCAACAGCAGGTACTTCGGGTGTGATTTATGGCGTCACAGATAAAATTACCTATGATCCACAATCAAGGGTGAACACTTTTGCGCATGTGAATCATACCCATCAGTTAAACAGATTGGGTGTACTACTTTGTATTAATGGAACTGGAATTTTAAATAGCTGGGTGAAAAAAATGATAGGTGCAGGTAATGATTACCCGCAAATGAATCAAGCGGCTAGTCATATTCAACCAGGTAGTGATGGTTTACAAATTATGCCTTTTGGAAATGGAGCCGAACGTATTTTTAATAATAAAATGATTGGGGCACAATTTGTAAATATTGATTTCAATAAACACAGTGAAGCACATATTTTCAGAGCAGCACAGGAAGGCATTGCATTTACTTTTAGATACGGTATTGATATTATGCGCGGGAACGGTATGCATCCAAGCATTATTCGGGCAGGGTATTCAAATATGTTTTTAAGTGATGTATTCACAGATGCTTTTGTAAATGCGACCAATGTTCCAGTTGCCTTATACCATACGGATGGTAGTGTAGGTGCAGCGATTGGTGCAGGCATAGGTTCCGGTACTTATAAAAATGCCACCGAAGCGTTTAGTAATTTTAAACCTATTAAAGTAGTAGAACCTACCAATGCAAAAGGGTTTAATGAATTATATTTGGGTTGGCACAAATCATTAGAGAAGTATTTATAAACAAAAAATAGATTAGTTAATTTTTAAACATCAAGTTATGTCAGTTGTATTAGGTGAAAAAGAATTTTTCAAAGGAATTGAAAAAATAAAATTTGA
>Ga0209443_1000347_pt1 | contig 31913 bp, 44 predicted proteins | sample LauGreBMM110DCMD_2_FD_187571 | JGI IMG/M metagenome (GOLD analysis project Ga0209443, IMG submission 187571) | Freshwater lake microbial communities from Lake Michigan, USA - Su13.BD.MM110.DCMD (SPAdes) (version 2) | ecosystem: Environmental > Aquatic > Freshwater > Lake | place: Lake Michigan... | reverse complement strand
AATACAAGGAACATGGGCCATCAATTTAACAATTGGATTTTACATGAAATTGTTTAATGTTTGTTGTATTATTTTAGATGAACGTGGTCTACCTAATAAAATAAACGATTTCAATATTGAAAAAGTTTTTGGATTTGGATTAGACATTACAAAAGATACCAAATATATATTTTTGTCGTATACTGGTCGGCATTATAAATTAATTCAACTTAACAAACAACCACCTGTATTTACATGGGATACATTACCTCCTGTTATTCAAGCTAAATTTATTAACGGCCCGCGAAATAATAAATGGACACAATTGTTTGGGTCAGCAGAACCGGCAGCAGAACCACCAGCCGACCCAGCAGCCGAACCAGCAGTTGAACCAGCAGCCGAACCAGCAGCCGAACCAGCAGCCGAACCACCAGCTGAACCAGCAGCCGAACCGGCAGCCAAACCAGCAGATGACGATGATGATATGCCTGCTCCGCCCCCACCAGTAGTTGATTTTTCTAAACAAGAATTAAAAGAAATAGCTGATCTTGTTAAGCAAAAAAGCCTTGCCGAGTTAAAAGCTATGGTGCTAGAAAAAGATCCAAATGCAGTTTTACCTGCTAATAAACAAAAACTTGCCGAATGCGTTGTTAATCCTAAAAAATGTAGTAGAAAAAAGGGTAAAAAGGAGAAGGGTGGTACTCGTAAATTATAAACATTGTCTACATGAAGGCATGTATTGATCATGTGGTGAATATTGCTCTACATTGGCCGAAAGACGTTTTGAAAATGGTGCTGCCCTTCCACATTTACATGTAGCATATAATTTTACATAAGAATCGCACATGGGTATAAGAGTAAGTATACTGCCAAACATGTCTTGTTTAAAATCGCCATCTAACCCATATACATGAACATGTTTATTGTTAGACAATGCCAATTTTACAAACGGCACTAAATCTTGAAAAAATTGCGCTTCATTGATATAAATCGTATCATGATTTATACCAAGATCCATTAAATGTTTAGTTTTTACACATGAAATGACTTTATTGTCATGATTCATTAAAGTAGCGCCATGATCTGTATCATAATCAATTACAAGTCCTGGTTTATTTTGTACATCTTCCATTAATTTAGATGTTTTTCCAGCATACATACATCCAAGTGTTAGAGTCAGCATGATTTACATATAAAATTATATAATAAAATCAATTTTTTATTTTTTATATACTTGATCTACAATTGTACTTAATTGTTTTGTATTTGCATCAGATGTTCCTTGTAAAGAGTTTACTTGATTTTGTAAAGCAATAAGTGTTTTTACGTCATTTTGTAACGAGGTTATATTATCGTCATTCTTTTTAGCTAAAGTTAAACACGTAGTTTCGTCATACGCTTCATAATTTTCAATATTTTTTTTACATAAAAAATGTAGGGCAATTAATATAGATAAAACAATAATAATAATATACATAGTATTCCTTATATTTTATATTAAGCAATACTATGAATTCAATTTATGAATCTAAACCAGCTATAAAAATGAATGAATCCAATACCATCTATAAATCAACCTATCCTACTTGTAGACCTTTAAAAATATATCGTAAAACGGGAGCTCATTCGGTTGTTAACAATAAATCTTGTACAGATTGTAAAACATCTATTGAAGTAGGTAAACAATATAAATTATTAGGAAAAACAACAACGGGTGAATTAATACCTATTTTATGTGATGAAAAGTACGGACAAGGAAATGTGATTAGTTTTAGTGGTCGTAATACAATACGTTCATCTTTGAATAATACAACTACCATATACCCTACTAAAACTCCACCAGCTAAACCTTATTTTGCAAATTATGCGTCGTATTTGAAAGGTAGAGGTAATACATATACGGATAAATTAAAATTCAATGTAACAAGTTCAGTTGCGACAAGTTATTGTGAAACAAACCCTGAAACAACCGATTGCGGTACATGTTTTAGAACTATTTATAATCCTAATAACCCCACCTTTAAAACACAGGGAGCAGTAGATGGAAGTACCTATATAGATAGGCAAAAATACAATACCATTGTTGCCAACAACCAATCCTTTAATTTAAATTATGGTGTAAAATTAAATTATCAAGAAACACCCATTTATTTTGTAAAAAATAAAACAAATGTTTGTACAAATAATTGTATATAATTATTATATGACGTGTAAAAATTTGACTTTTGAAGAATGTGAATTGGCCATTTTGCGTTCATCTGTTGAAAAAATAGAAAAGATACAGGGAAAAGAATTGATTGCATTAGACGATACAAAAAAAATGATTTCTATTGTTAAATCATTTATTAAAAATAACAAGTGTATTTTGTATGGCGGCACGGCCATCAATGATGTGTTGCCTAAAAAAGTACAATTTTATAATTATGAATATCAATTTCCTGATTATGACATGTTTTCACCGAATGCTATGGAAATGGCAAAATTATTAGCAGATTTATTTAAAGAAAAAGGATTTTATGAAATTGAGGCTAAAGCAGGAGTTCATTATGGAACATATAAAGTGTTTGTAAATCAAATACCTGTTGCTGACATTACACAATTACACAAAGAATTATATGATGCTATGTGGAAACGTGGAAAAAAAATAAATGGGTTAATGTACTCGCCTATTAATTTTTTGAAACAAGCATGTTATTTAGAATTATCTAGACCAAGAGGAGATGTAGATCGTTGGGAAAAGGTATATAAACGATTAACTTTGTTGAATAAATATTATCCATTGGACTATGATTGTAAAAAAATGATTTTTGAAACAAATTGTGAAAATACACCTATATTATGTAGTGATGCTATGAATGTTGTTAAACAAGTATTGTATCACGATGATGTTGTTTTTATTGGAAAACATGCTAACAAGTTTTATACAAAAAATGTACCTGATATACCTAAATTACCTGATTTACATCAATATTCAGTTATTTCTATCAACGCTTTATCCACATGTAAAAAAATAATGCAAGCGTTACATAAATGGTCTCCTGTTTTAAAAACATATAAACCCATTGGCGAATTAATATTAGAACATTATGCCATTATGATTAAAGATGTACCTGTATGTTATATATTTACCCCTGTTGCGTGTCATAGTTACAATGTAATCAATCACAGCGGGGTTAATATAAAAATAGCATCCATTGACACGTTATTCAGTTATTATTTAGCATTTATTTACACAAGCAGAAATTATTTACAAGAACAACAAATATTATGTTTGTGTAGCACACTATTTCATTTACAAGAACAACATCGATTAACACACAAAGGTATTTTTCAAAGATTTAACATCAATTGTTATGGTACACAACAACAATTGAAAGATATACGCGCAGAAAAAAATAAAATGTACGACACTCTAAAACCCGGTACTAAACTATACAATACATGGTTTTTAAAATATCAACCTAAAACACATAAATTAAAACAACAAAAATCAAAGACACGTAAAACTAATATAAAGAATAATAAACAAAAATAACATGAGCATTATTATATTACCTTCGGGTGAACTTACGATAAGTAATTTAACACGTGTTTATGGATCATTACAACATTCATGGAAAACATTAACTACCGAAATTAAGTTATATGGAAAGACTACTGGAAAAATAGGAAATGAGAATAAATATGAATTTCCACATCCTATGAATAAAATGACATTTTTTGGTAAATGTATATTAGTATGTTCATCTGGGAATTTAACTATTGAAATGTGGAACGATTTTTATGAAACAACAAAACAGAATTATTCTGACGACGAAGAAGAACATACCTATAATTATAATTCTACTTCTGATAATGAATTAGAAGAAGAACCTTATAAAATTGATTTAAATAAAGTACAATAATAATATAAAAATGCCTATTGTCACAAATCCAATTAAAATGCGGCAGAAAATTGTAGATAAATTAAATGAAACCATACAAGATCCCATCATGAGTGAAAACGTTGAAATTGGTATTTATAATTATACCATTCAATATGCGGCAGAACATAACATTATTAAAAAATGGACAAATAAATATTTTGTTGAAATTTATTTATCCAAAGTAAAAACAATTTTTGCGAACATTACTCATAAATTAATACATTCTTTGAAAGAACCACAACAAATAGCATTTATGACACATCAAGAATTAAATGAAGACATTTGGAAAGAGTTATTATCTAAAAAACAAAAGCGCGACGAATCTTTATATACAACTACTATTGTTCCAAATACCGATATTACTTGTTTTAAGTGTAAGTCAAAACAATGTACTTATACACAGCTACAAACAAGGTCGGCAGATGAATCTATGACAACATATGTATCGTGTCACAATTGTGGGAACAATTGGAAATTTTGTTGATACAATCATTTACAAAAAAAATTAATTCTATTTGGTGTTCGTGAATTGTATTGTAAAAAATAATATATTTACATATAGATTTAATGATTACATATTTATGTTGATTTTTTATAGAAGACGATTTTATATGCTGATAATACATGTCTAAAATATCCATTACTGAATAACCATCATAATATAATTGAATAATAATACGAATGCATTCGTTTGTATTTTTTAAAAAAATATTTTGTGTAAACGTTTCAAATAAATTTGTATAATTACTTGTATGAGTTTGAATAACATAATCTTTTGTAATTGGAATATTTAAAATTTTATATCGTTCTAAATAATTTAAAATTGTATTCATTTGGTGATTTGACAATGAAATAATATTTTCTATGGCATCTTCATTAATTTGAATGTGTTCTTGTTGAACAATATAATTTATTTTTTTATGAATATAGTCTAATTTCATAGGATGTAATAAAACAATAACAAATTTTGAATACATGGTTTCAATAATTTTTTGTTTATTTTTACAGGTAGCAATAAATTTTACAATGTGTCCATATTTATCAATGTAATTTAAAAAAATTTGCTGTATTTGATCACTTAATTCATCTAATTCATCAATAAGAATGACTTTATTTTTTATAGTAGTTTGACAAAAGTTTTTTACATCACTTCGGTAATATTGTATTCCTTGTTCTTTCAAATTATTAATGTACAATACATGATCTTTATTTTTTGTATAATAATTTACTAGAATATTTGCCAAGGTTGTCTTTCCAGTTTGTTCTCCACCAATCAAAAGCATATTGGTAGTATGACACAACAAAGATGAATCAATGTCAAAATCTTCAATTGTTTTAGGTAAATACTTGTACATCAACATACATTATTCATATAAATATCATTTATATTAAAATATTTTGTTTAATTTTATATTTGAACCATTGTATAGGAAAATACAAAATATTTTTTATGTTGTAGTATATGGACAAGACGATGACTACGTTTGCTAGCGTTATGCTTTTTTATGCCGTTTTATCATGTGTAGTAGGCCCCGCTCTTTTTTACTTTTTATGGAAAAAGTCATTACAGACAGCCGGCAATGGATTTGTTGCTGGTAGTGTTGTATCCATTTTATTATGGTTAACGTATGGTAAAAATATGGTATAAATTAAAACAATGGACTACTATCAATGTTCAATCCGCAATATTGATTAGGACTTTTAGAATAATCTACCGGATTATAAATTCCATCAGCAACTGCATTTTCTAACATGAATTTAAAATTGTCCCAAAATTCTTTTTTGTGACCAATAGATGCGGTCATTAAATGTGTCAATTCATGTAATGCTACAAAGGTAAGTGTATTGATGTCAATTAATTTCATCTTGTCTTTGTATTTTCTTAAACAAAAAGCAAGTTTTGCTCCTTTATTTTCACTATAAGCAGTATATTCGCTTGTAGGGAGTGTTTCTACAATTTTGTTGGGATTATAATTTTTAACAAGAAGTTTTACCCTAGGATCATCGCCATGTTTAGAATTCATAGATTGTACCATTTTTGTCATTCTTTGGGAAGCTTCTGCTAATAGTTCAACACTTTCTTGTAAGCGATCAGAATCACGAACACAATATTTATTTCCGTCCCTCTGTGAAACAATACATTTTAAATTAAAACTATCCGAATTTAAATACATGGCAGCACAAATAAATACAATACACCCAATTAATATGTATTTCATACATTACAAAACTAATATAAATTCATTTTCAGTATTAATATAATTATGACTACTGGTTTATATAATCTTGGCAATACTTGTTTTATCAACACCATACTTCAAGGACTTGTTCATTTGTCAGAATTAAATACCTGGTTTGATGAAGTTGTATCTGATAAAACAATTGTTAAAGAATACAATGATATTAGAAAATTAATGTTACATCATGATTGTTTAATGAAACCATATAGATTTGTAGCAACCATTTATCATGTCATGTCACATTTTAAAGAACGTCAACAACAAGATGCTTGTGAACTTTTACTCTATTTATTGGATGAATTTGATTGTCCTTTATTTAAAGGCGAACAAATATCACATTTAGATACTACAACTACCAAAGAACCCTTTTGGAGTATTGAATTGCCTATTCCAGATGAACCATGTACATTAGAAAGTTGTATTTTAAATTATTACACACCCGAATTGGTAGATTGGAATAATAAAATTGTACCTAAATGGTATGAAATTTCAGTGTATCCATTTTATTTATGTATTACATTAAAACGTTTTAATAATTTAAATAGAAAAAATCAAACATTGGTAAACATACCACTTATATTGAAACTAGGTGAAATATATGAACTTTTATTTGTTGCCAATCATTCGGGTGGAACACGTGGCGGCCATTATACAGCAACACTTTTTACAGATAAATGGTATACCTTTGATGACGATACAATTACAACTCATGAATTTAATAGTACAAAGGATGCATATTGTTTGATATTTAGAAAAAAAACTTTGTGAAATATATGAATCCGGTCTATGTTTTAATTCCCATATTTATTGTATTATTAGGGATAATATTTGCAACCAACCAATATAACTCTTTGGAATTTTTAATGTTACTCTTTTTTGTAATTATTATTTGGATCATTGGATCCAATTATTTTTTTGGTGTTCAAATGACTGCTGTATTAAATCATCTTTTTGACCGACCTAAAGTAGATATTGACATTGTAAAACCGGTTGAACCAGCTAATTCAAATGATCAAGATGACGAAAAAACATATCCTCCACAAACCTATCATGTCAAGGGAAAATTTAATTACAATGAAGCCAAAGAAGTTTGTAAAGCTTATAATGGAAAATTAGCATCGCTTCGTCATTTAGACCATGCTTATAAAAATGGAGCAGAATGGTGTGATTATGGATGGTCTGATGATAGAATGTCGCTATATCCAACTCAGTATGATACTTGGATATCGTATCAAGGAACGCCAGATGAAAAACGTTGTGGTATACCAGGCGTAAATGGAGGATATAATATGAATATACATCAGCGACTTGGCGCAAATTGTTTTGGTAAAAAACCGGATGGAAAAATGCCTCCTGCACCAGCACCATCTACTACCATAGATAGTAAAACACAGGCATGGTTAGATAAACATTTGACCATTTCTCCATTTAATTATAATGAATGGAGTGTTTAAAATTATATTAAAATATATATATGTAAATATAGTATGGAAGAATGTTTTGTTTGTTTTAATGAAACAAACAAATTTATTATATTTGAATGTGGACACAAAATGTGTAAAATGTGTTATCCTAAATTAAGAACACCCTTTTGCCCAGTTTGTAATTCAGTAATTAAAATTTATTATGAAGAAAATTATCATGGTAGTATGCTTGGCAGTTTATGTTGTTGTTTAATATTTATTGGAGCAATTTATCCGTATTTCGCATAAATACGTAATTTTTTATAATGATGACATTATTTTAGTTATAGAAGGCAGTATTTCATCTTCTGTTATGTTTTTAATATTGATACGACGAGATTTTTTATTTTTTTTAATTACTCCCGTAATGTTTATTTTATTTTTTTTATATGTATATTTTAATTTAGTTATTGTAACAATTTTTTGATTTTTTGTATTATATATACTTTTAGTTGTATCAATTGTGTGAGTTGGTGAACCCTTAATGTAACTATTTAAAGAAAAAGAATAATTAGAAGTTGGTGGTTTGAAATCCATATAATATATTATATTAAAATTGAAGTATTAATTTTTAAATATTTAAAAAAATATGAATGAAATTATTTTGAATTGTCTTACTATCAGTTTATCTATTAGTTTATCCAATTTATGTGTTCAATATATCATTGAAGTGTATATTCGTAAACCAACATTTGTTACTTTAGCAGAGTATAACATTAAAATGAGACTGATTGAAACCCAACTTCAAACGTGTTTATCCAATCAATATTGGATATGTGAATCAGTTTAAATAAAAGGGTTAGAGTATGAGAACTTTATTTTTATTATTATTATATCCATTTTGTAAAGATTGTATTCATCAATCATGGTTTACGTGTAAAAAAACAAAAATATCTACCTACCAAACACGTAAAAATCCATCTTTATGTGGTGAGGATGCTACTTTTTTTTCTCCAAAATTTTCATCAATTAAATTCAATTATACTAAAAAATGTAGAGAAATGTAGAGAAACTATTTAAAACCATACTGGCTTAGAACGTTTTTTCCATGTTGCAATGGCTGCTTTATCACCCTTGTAATAGGCTCGGTAGGATTCTACTGGATCGATCTTTTTGTAAACATCCGGCATAGCAAGCGCAAACGGGGTGAGACCAGAAGAAGGAAACTTTTCAGGAATTCGTTCGCGAATGTATTGAGCAACAACGTATGATTTGTGTGTTTTTGTATGATCATGGCGATACTGCCACTCTTCATGTAGCGCATCAATCAATTCCAGTGTCCACATAAAGTTTTCACGCGATTCCCTACACCAAATGCTCACGGGATGATTTTTATGCGCCATGCGATATAGCATTGGATCACATGTAGAATTAAGTACATGCATTGCCGTACACAACATTTGAACGGCTTCTAGAAGAATTTTATGAACATGTTTATCAATCATGTATTCGGCGCACTCGTGCGGAAGCATCGATAGAATGAACAAGTTCATTTTAACCTCAGGGTTGTCTTTTTGTAATAACTTTACAAATTTCATTTCAATTTTTTTCGTAATGTACGACGTTTTGTTTTCTTTTTGCGTCTTGTTTTACCACCAAAACTAGCCCATGAAGACCATGATTTATCATCTACAAACAATTCATCATACGCATCTTTAAAGTATTTTGTCATGATCAATTCATCGTCTTTAAAACTAACAAAGGTATAATGATTTTTTTCAATCGTTCTACGAATTTCATCAATGTCATAATCTTGATTTTTTTTGAACACGTCATAATAAATATGTATAGTACAATTACCGGTAAGCCCTGGGTATTTTTTATAATCAACATCAATGTCAATGTAATTTGGTCGTTTTTTAATTTTAATGGCATCATCTAAATTACATCCTAACAAATTTACAGGACTTTCCCATTTTATAGATGCTTCTTTTACATAGACATCATTCAAAATATAAATACTAAAATTAGGCAACGATTTAAATACACTTAATAAAAATTCTTTTGGTCCATCTAGTGAATATGGTAGTAATATCAAATGATCATTTGTTAACGTAGGGAATTCTTCATTAGCTATTTCTGATTGTTGGCGTCGTAATTCATAGGGTTTTAATAAATAATCGTAAATTGGCATTTCATCACAAGGGCCTCTACATGCTGTATTATAATAAATTCCAGGGTAAAGATCAAATAATTTACGTTGAGAAATAGTTCCTGATGCACTTTCTAAATCATGAAATGAATAAGTTGATTTTTTATATTTTTGTAAATTTGATATAACTTGATCTGCTGTTGGATAAATAGAATGTTCATAAATAATCCGCACCATCTCTTCTGTTATTGTATTTTCCTTTGTTATAATACGTTTAAAACCATAATTATCAACATTTTCTTGTATTCCAACAGGTAAATCAGTTATAATTAATAGAACATTACTTTTATATAGCCCAGATTTTAACATCATAACATGTGTAAAAGGCTTTTTTGTATGATCACCATGTTCATCGCATTGCCAAGCCAAAAATGGAAAATAATGACTATTTACATATGTTTTTAAAAAAGCATTATCTGCTTCAGAATAATGAACATGAATAGGCGCATATATATTTTTTTCAATTATTGTTTTATAAAGAACTGGATTGTTTATAGTAAAATCATTTTTTTCAATTGAATCAATTAAATCTTTATATTTAAGATTTACTTTTCCTAGTTGGCCACATTGAGCCAATGTCACATAAACACATTTTTCTGGAACTTTTAATGTTTCAACACCACCCAACATATTTCGCGCATCACATCCATGTGCTTGCATTGTATACACAGGCAATGCCATATTATGGATAATTAAAATAAAATATAAATATATATGAAAACAAAATGTCACAAATTTTGTAAAAAAATATATCTTCCTTTATTAAAAAAATTAAGTACTACTCGTAAATATAAAAGAAACTATAATCTTCCTTATCGTTCAATCAGTGGTGATAAAAATTGGGCATACAATACATGCGTAAAAGGATTTTGTAACCCAACGTGTGGATATACTAAATCTCAATCAAAAAAATGGAATAAATCTATTAAGCATGGATTTCATACATCATATACACCAGAACAAATTGCTAATTACAAAAAAAATGGTGCATTATCTGGATGTATTGAACATCATAACATGTATATTTTATAATACACATATTGTAGAAAGTAATCTGCGCATTTTAATAGGATGAATTAAATAGGAAACAAGTAATTTGCGAAGATGTCTGTTTCCCATGGGACGCATGATTCCGCGCAACTTAGACGGGGCAAAATGTACAAGTTCGCCTTGTCTAAATTTTTTCAACACGACATCTTCGCCTTCAAATATTGCCGTATAACATGCAAATTGATCTTTGATATTATAATGAATGTATTTTTGTAATGCATATTTAGTATCAAATAACAATAATTTTGTCCATGCCGTACATTTTAATTTTTTTCTAGAAAATATATCTTCTAATATACTTGATGGCGTAGATTGGCACGCTAATACAATATCATGTACCATTTCACTTGTTTGAACATAATTGTGATTGAATGATATACTCTCTAAACACAATTGTAACGTTTTTACGTCAGGAATAGTAGCGCCATGCATTAATAAAATGGAAATTAATTCATAGTTTCCAGCAGAAATCGCCATTAACAAGATAGAGGTTGGATAATTAGGATTTTCAATTAATTTATTTATATCAGCACCATGGTGAATCAAGAGCAAAGCTTCTTCTATTGAATGTATGTGTAAACATACATGTGCCAAAGGCGATAATCCACCAGGAGGAACAATGTTAACATCGGCACCATGTTCTATCAACATTTTTGTAATAGATATATTTTTGTTAGAAATGGCAATATGTAATGCTGTTTCCTTATTAAATATTTTATTTATATTGTATGGATATTGTAGAAATAATTGTAATCCTTCCAACCATTGAGTTTTTACAATAAACACAAGGAATGATTTGTAGGGCATTTGATTTGGAATGTTCATGTCTAAAAACAATTGGAGTAAAGTTAAATTTCTACTTTGAATACATATATACATGGCATTAGACAAAGATATTACCATTTTATCAGGATATTGTAAAAGCATTTGTATCATGTATATATTATTGTGCGAAATTGCAATAATTAATGGATAAGGGTAAAATCTTGAATGCATATCCAAATTTGTACATGGAACTAGAACTTTCGCAATTTCACGATAATCATTTACAATAGCGTACATGAGCGCACTTTGTCCTGTTACGGATTGAATGTTTGTGTCTGCGTTTTTAGATAATAAATAATGAACCATGGCCACATTTTTCTTCAATACGGCGTTAATCAGTGCTGTATGTCCATGAATGTAATCTATATCATTTATATGTACATAATTCAATAATAAATTTATCATAGGGTAACATTCATTATCTACCGCAATCATAAGCAATGTAATAGATTCTAAGGTTCGTATATTTTCATTATGTAAACCATGTTTGAACGTAGTTAATAAAAAGTCAACAACGGCAATGTTATTGTTAGCAACGGCCGACAACATGGCCGAATGACATATTGTCTTGGGTATAGTTTCATTAAATTCTGATTTTACTTTGTCCAAATTTCCGCGATTTACAGAATCTATAAAAAGAGACATTTTTAAAGTTATTATAAATTAATATTTCAATTTAATTATTTTTCGTGTTTTTTGTTTGGGTATTGAACGTTTTGTTTTACCACCACGTATTGTTTTTAAAAAATCTTTTGCGGAAGTATTTCCCCCTTTAGATGATAATGTAATATATTTTACCGCGTCAATCTTGTTTTGGGGTACACCATCACCTTTATAATACATGACACCAAGAATAAATTGTGCCATAAATATTACATTATTAATTTCATCACTTCCAGTTAATTCTTCATCTGCTACTAATTTATAATAACGTGCTGCTAATAATTTATCAATTGGTATACCATCGCCCGTATAATACATTTCTGCAACACGCATACATTCATCGATTGACACGATATTACCATTATAGGCCGCTTTTTTGTAATAGTGCAATGCCTCTAATTTATTTATTGGTATACCATCACCTGTATAATACATTTTTGCAAGAAGAAATGATGCCTGTCTGCTTTCATAATTATAGCCATGATTATAGTGATCCACTATTTTATCTGCTGCTAATTTGTAATAATATATTGCTTTAAGTTTATCAGAGGGTATATGATTATAATACATGCCACCTAATTCATAGGATGCTTTTGTATTTCCCTCGTCGGATGATAATTTAAAATATTTTAATGCAACTTCATTATTTTTATTTTGTTTATAAAATTTACCAATTTCATAATGTAATGTAGTAAAATTAATATTTTTAATTGGTTTAGAATTTATACCGGTAAAACAAGAACCATTTAGTTGTTCGCGTGTAACAAATTGCAAGGCATTCAAAATAATCATTGTCCGATTAATATGATTATTGCCGGCATAAAAAATAACATGTTTCATTCTAGATTTAATAATTCTAGCAATCGTATAAAAATCCATGATACATCGTTGTGCTGCAAACAAATTTTCGTCAAATTTTTTTGTTTTAAAATAAATATACATAAATACTTGTATAACAAATTCTAAATTAAAATGAGGATTAACAGCAGACGCCTTTTCAATTTCTTTTACAAGAACCGAATTTTCAGTAATTAATTTAATAATTTCAGTTTTGTCATAAAAAATATTAAAAAAAGGCGTAATCTTTTCATTTGTCCACCATTGACGTTGAAATATTAAATCTGTATATAGTTCATTTAACCATTCTGGTAAATGAGGAGAACTTTTAGTAGGATCGGTCCAATGTACGCGTATTGGACAAGTATGATGTTGTATACATTTATTAAAATATGCCCTAACGTGATTCAATTGTACGTTTCCATCATTTTCTGTATAATCATCCTCATTAATATCTTTTAAATCACCTTGAAAATATTCAATCATTAAATCAATTTCAATATCGGGATCTTTATCTTTTAATAAAGATTTAAACATATCTAATATACCAGTACATCTAGTATGAGGATTATGTATTTCGCCAACTATAAATATATTACAATCTTCATTGGATACCCATAGTGTTTGTACAACACTATCTAATGTAGGGTCCATAATATGTTTTTTACACAATTGAATAAATTTTTTAGTGTCGGTCATACATACTCTAAATAAAAATAAAAGATTTACATGAATATATTTTCTACATTTTATATTTATAAAAAGGCATACAAGGACGCAATGAAACAAAATATGTGTAGCATTCCATGACAACACACATGTTTGTTAGAACACCACTCTTGACTAGAATATGTATGACTGAAATAAACAGATATAGCAAGTCCTGTTAAAACAACTAAATAACTTACTCTAAATTTATACATAAGTGTATACAAAATAAATGAAATAATAACTATTTTTGCAATGATCGCATCTATTTTATGAATGTATGAATGTTGTACAGGGTTGTTCCAAAAACATTGTGAAAATATAATGGTTATAATTAAAAATAACGCCAATATATATTCTGTGATGGATGTATTTTTATGCCGAGTAAATAAAAAATAGATCAAGGATACAACAAGCAACAAACTAGTATAACATAAATATTTGTGATTTGATATGTGCATTACTCTATATACAAATATACAAATATATTTATTATTAAAAATGAATAATTATATTCATATATACAATTGTTATGTATATTGGTGTTCATTTCAAAACCAATGTTTTATTGAAAGATGTACTTGACAAAATAAATACTTATCAATGGGGAACATACGATAATTCATATGTTATTCAAGATTTAAATCGTAACTCTTATACAGAACTTCATTTTACAACAACTACTCCTTCAGGAACAAATTTTTATCAACTTTTAAAATATACTGGTATACAAATAATGGATGGCATTGAATTTTCTTATATTTAAATTACTTTAACTGGTGTCCATTTTTTAAATGGTTCATTCCATTTACAATCTACAACCAACTCTTTTACAGGTTCACATTCATCATCGCTTTCTTCAATTTTTGGAGGTCCATAAAATAAAGTGCTTAGCCATAAACTACATTTATAAGTATCTATGTACGCAATGGAATGTAATTTATCATACTGATACAATTCATAAATGTCGCTTTTTGAAGTAGGACGTATTGTAAATCGTGTATATGGACTTTTTTCAATGTAATGATATGTTATTGTTTCATGAATAATTTTAACACTATACATTTTATACATGGGGTTAAATGTAGTTGGTTCTTTAGACATTAAAGGCAACATGAAAAAGTGGCTTGAGCCATGATTTTGAATATTCAGCGTTAATAGTTTAATAAACAACTCTCGTTTTTGTAAGTAAGACAGATTTATTTGTTCATGTTGATAATAATAAATATCGTCTATTAAAAAAATTGGATGTGAATCATAAACAATAGTTCCAAACATCAACGTACCATCTAAATAGGATACGTTCATGTTTATTTCTTTGCGTTTTTTTGTATATAGATCAATTAAATAACAAGTTCCTTTGGTAAACCATGCGTAACATTGTTTGCCATATGGATGTGCAATGTAAATACAATTATCTAGGGGAGGATATTTATGAATAATTTTTTCCTTTGCTCGATGAAAAGGGGGAATATCATCCATAATTATATTTATGAGTGTTGTTTAAATTGATTTAAATATTCTTGCAGTTCATCTTTATTTTCTAAATCTGATTGAATTTCAACATATTTTTTTTTATGAACATTAATAACATCATCTACTTTAGGTATAGTCAAACTTGATTTTAAATAATTGTACAAATGATGAATTAAAATTAAAACAAATAAAGTAAGTATCCCTGTATAAAGTATTGTCAACATATGAAAGATATATACTTTATTTTAGTTAAAAAAAACATGAAAATGTTTGGTCGGGATTGTCGTCCGTCATTCAACATTTTAATATAAATGTTGTAGTTAGTTGATTTTTAACCCTCAACCTCCCTTACGACGTGTTCTCCGACGATACCTTTTTCTTAAACGTGTTTTGCGCATATCATTATCCTCTAAAATATTTATGTACAATGTATACAATAAATAATACTAATGATAATCCTAAAAGAACCATCCCACGTTGATATCGTTTGTATTTAAGAATATCGGACGCAACCATAAGAATAAGTATAACATAGATCCAAAATACAATTGTAGATTGACTATATTCACTTACTGAATCTGATAACATTTGTTTAGAAGTTGCGTCTAAATCTTCTATGCTTGTTATATTTTTTAAATTTCTTTCAATTTCTTTATATTTTTCAATTTCAGAACTTTGATATTTTATACTTCTTTCTAATTTTGAATTTTTTTTATGAATGATTGCCTGTATTTCTTTTAAGTTTTTTGTAATTCCATTTAAAATTCCTAATTTAGTAGGATAAGTTGTATCTTTCTCAATTTTATATTCAGCATAAACTTCCATGGTTTTATCTAACTGATTTTTAAATTGTTTATTCAACGCTATAGATTTTATTTCAATAGATTTTATTTCCATTGATTTATCTATTTCCATAGATTACTCTTTTTTTTTATTTAAAAAAAAGGTTTTAATTCCAATGTTTTGTCAGTAGAAGAATGAACTGGATGAGCTATAGGCACAGCAAGTGTGCTTGCATCTTGTAAATATTTCATATATCCCCTTGCTTCTCCTAATACACGAGGTATACAAAATGAAAATACATATTTATTCAATTCTGTAATTTGATCTGCAACACTACTATTTTTATTTTGGCATCGTTCTAAAAAAACACCTCTCATAATTAATTTCAATTCAACATCCGATTGTTCAGAAATAATATATTTCCCATTAGATTCCTTATACACACCTGCACGGATTCCATTTTGTAATATTTGTTGATTTTGAGTAGAAAAAAAGGATTGTGATAAAGGGGTATTTTCCCAAGTTCCTCTCACGGCATCTTTATACGTAGATGTATGTTGTTGGGGAACTTCATATAAGGCAAGATGATTTGGCGCATTTAAAATATTAATTCTTCCATTTGCTTTCATATACATGTTAAACATAAAAATTTTAATATTATTTCTAAATATGGGATTAGGAAGTTTTCAAAATAAAGCTATTGGAATATTCTTTATTGTATTATTAATTGTTGTTATTGTTATGGCTGTTATTTTAATGAAAACAAAAAATTCAGGGTCTTCTAGTATCATTAATGAATGTCCTGATTATTGGATTACAACAAATTATGCTGTTCCAGAAGGAGATTGTAAATCAACTGAATTTGGATGTTGTACTGACCATGTTACTGCTAAAACGGATGCTGACGGAACAAATTGTCCAATTAAATGTTATAATGCGCATAAATTAGGAACAACTTCATCCACATGTACTTCAGTTCCTACAGAAATGGATTTTAGCACAGATGATTATACGGGCACAACTGGTATATGTAATAAACGAACATGGGCTAAAAATTGCGGGATTACTTGGGATGGAATTACAGATGTAAGCATGTCATGTTAACCAATGTGCGGTTCATATGTACGCAAACGACGTATCAATTGATCTTTTTGTGCCGTTAATACATTTACTTCTTCTATAAGATTTTCATTTTTTAAATGAACAACGTGATAACGATTATATATGTGAGAAGATGACCTTTTAAGATTTTCTATTGCGTTAATAACAAATGTCCAATGGGATATGAAATAGCTAGGGCTATCTTCTAATAATATATCAATCAACGTCATCATTTCATTAGGAATTTTAATATTATCTTGTATATCTACTTCTGTTTTCCATTCATTAAAAATAGGATTTTGTTTATGTGGATGAACAATTAATTGTGATTTAATTTTAATATTTCCAGACACATCAATCAAAAAATTGTACATCATGGTTGTGGTTGGATATAATCCATACACGGGATTAAATGGATAAACGGGACCTATTTCAACCAACATATATAGAATTGTATGGGTATTATTTAAGATATATAACAAAATATATTATTTAAATATATGCCATTCACATTTAATCCAAATGCACCTGTATTCAAGCCGCCTAAAAGTAAAGAAGAAATAATTGAAGATGAAATACGTGAAGACATTGAATTGGTTAAAATTGACCCGTTTCGATTTAACCCTCCAACACTTAAACATCCAGATGATTCGCGTGTTATTTTAGCAGCAATAAATCAACGTCCTGCTGTTTTGTTAGATATACCACACGAATATTTAAAAATGGATATATTAAAAAAAATATTAGAAGAAAATGGAACATCGTTATCTTTTATTCCACCATCATTAAAAACAAAAGAGTTGTGTTTAATTGCTGTACGTCAAACAGATCGTGCCATTGAATTTGTTCCAGCATTTATTAAAAATAGTCCAGAAAATAAAATTTTTTATGAAATAGCCATTGAACATGATCCCCAAAACTTAAGTATTGTTCCTAAAAAAATGTTAACCGAACATTTAATTCGCAAAGCATTATTCATGAATCCTAATATCATTTACATTGGTGGCTTGAAAGAAAGAATTTTAACACAAATACCCGATTATCAAGATGAACCTATACCACTATTGTTACAACGTCAATTGTCTAAAACTCATACATATCAAGGTTCCGATGGCGTATGTGGTCGTCACGCCTTTTCGCGCGTGATTGTAAAAAATTTTTTTGAATTAATACTTCCGCTTGTATTTACATCGGATTATACCAAAAATTCATGTAATAGTATTTTGAACACACAAGTGTTACAATCAGATCCACTTACTACATTGCGTGAACTAACTCCAGAAAAGTGTTCGCCTGGTGGATATTTAAAAATATTATTGTTTTTACATTTGTTTTGTTTATTTCAACATCACATAGAAACTATACCGGATCGTCCTCCTGGGTGGTTAGAATGTGTCCAAGTATCTGCTTTGTATAAACATTTATATACATCCATTACAATTCCAATGATATCATCAAATCAACGAAACAATTTAATGGATGCATTACATACATTACATAAAATTCAAACAAAATATAACATTTCATTCGCAACATTTCATTTTAAAGACGTTACCACAGATAACATTAAAAAAATAACAGATCATGGGTTATATCTTATGTTACGAATTGAAGATTCAACCAATCCAACTAAATTTCATGCCGCCCATTTTGTTATTATTGTAGGAGCATTTGATGAATACATGCTACTTAAAAATTCATGGGGTAGTGACCTTATCTATAAAATTAAAATAGATCAACCCTTTTATTTAGGACCTTATCGGTATGATAAAAACACAGATTGTTCATTTGTTATTCCAGTAGAACAATCAAACAATGAAGATTTTGATAATTTAGCACGCGTAGATGAATATTTAGAAAAGTATGAACACTTAAAGTCTAAATTAAATAACGTTCTTGTTAATGTTGTACAAACATGTCCTTCTTATGATAAAACCCCTGAAGAATGTGAAAACGACCAACATTATCGTCAACAAGCACTCCTTTTTCATCCTGATAAAAATCCCCGATGTGTAGAAAGTGCAACATTAAAATTTCAACATTTAAAAACGTTAAAAGGGTGTAATCGCGATAAAGTATCTACCAAAAAATTAGCTCTTACGGCGGGTAAAACGCGCAGACGAAAAAAACGTATGCGTTAATTTATTTTGCGTAACCTTGTTTTTTTATTTTTTTTTATTTTTTTGCGGGTTCCTGCTCTAAATTTTGGTATGCTAAACCACGAAGAAGCTTCGGGTTCTTGGCCATATTCTTGTTCGTACATTTTTGAATATTCATCCGTATATTCCTTACTATGAAGATGATGATCTCGCAATCGTATTCTTTCTTTTTCTATTTCTGCTTTTTTTTCTATGTTAATATCATTTCGTAGTTTTGAATTTTCAGGAGTATCTATTTTATAATGAAGTCTGCTAGGAATATGGGGTTCAAATTCATCGGCAGGCACTACAAATATTTCGGATGGATGTTCTGCTTTAAAAACATTACGGAACAATTCTATAGATTCACTAAAAGGTAAACAATCTACATAATCTATTTCAAAAACATTAGCAGTATCGTCATTATCATATTTTTTTGAAAAGGCAATCATTTCAGATTCATAAATGTTCATGGTAGTTACCACAACTTTATCATCTATAACTTCATATTGATGACCTTGTATTCCTATTCCCCATGAATTTTTAATTTGTAACATTTTGTTAGAAGGGTCACTATAATCATATCCTACAATAGTAACACAATGTCCTTCATGCGGAAGAATTACATCTTGACCAGTATATATTTTTTTAGGATTATCCGCTTTCCATTGAAAAAAACTAGCTGCACCCGTTAATACCAGATATAAAGATTTTTTAAGTATATATTCTATTTTTTCAAAAAACATTTTACACGGGTTTGGATATTTACCTGGCGCATAATTAACATTTTGTATTTTGCGGAGGTCACCTTTTTTAAAAAAAATTTTTTCTATTACAGGATTACAAATAGATCGATCACTATATTCAATATTAATACCATGTTCATTATTTTTAGATATATTAATAAAATTATAAGTAGATAGAATATGAAAATTGTATCTAAAGGAATATGGAATTAACACTTGTGGAGGATATTTTTTACGTTTAACTATTTTAAAAAACGTTTGTAATTTATTACACATAGGTAGTTGTAAATTACAATCAATTCCATGTTCTGCTTCTTCTAAATTATATAACATCATTGGATGTGTAAAAAAATAAAAAGCAATACTTGGAAATGCTCCATTACATCCAAATTTATTTACAATTGTACTCCAAAAATGCATGTACAACAACAAATTCAAAGTTTCTGTGTCGGTACATTTTTTTTCAATTGATTTCATCGATACCGGATAACATTCATTGCTTGTACCTTCGCATTTGTAAAAGGCATTTGGAATATTATACAAAGATACGCATCGGTCTTTGGGATCTTCTGATACGGAAAGTTCAGGACGTTTAAATGATAATTCATTGGGATATAATTTACGATATGCTTTTACAAGCACACGAGAAATTGCATGAGCAAAACAATCGCCGTCTTGTTGATGTGTAATATTTAATGATATTGTTCTAGATAATTTTTTTGCCATATAAAAAGTATATATTTTATTTAACATCTAAAAGCAAATGCTAAAACACCAACTCCTATAATACCTAGAACTAATCCAGCATGATAATTATATTGCATTTCTTTGTACATTTTAAGCCACGCTTTTACTTCTTCTTGATTGTCTACATGATTTAACATCCAATCTGATTTTGGATGTAACATGTAATAAAAATAATTTGTCAAAAAACAAGTTGACATGATTGTACATACTAATGAAAAATTGGTCATTTTTACACGTTTAAGTATGTACAATAAGATGATTGAAATAACAAATCCTAATAGGTAACCTTGGTAACTGATGGCCATTCTTTCTTTGGATATAGTATCATACCTTTTTTGTAAATCACTTGACAATTTTGCCTTATATTGTTTTACAATTATACTTTTATCCGTCATGTTATAAAAATAAATCATCGCAATAATAAAAACTGCTGAAATCATACACGAAATTGTACACGCCATATTTTATCAAAATAATTAAATTTATTAAAAAAAGATGTATTTTTATTCGTTTAATTTTTAAGAACTTTTACGGAAAATAAATTCTCTATCAGAAATAACCTGTATGACTGGTTTAACAATATCTGTACGTTTTAATACAAATTCCATAGAATTTGTATAAATTCGACAATTGATGAATTCATGTGAATAGAGTTGTCCGCAAGATAAATTTTTTGCATTGTAGATTCCGTAAAAGTATTCTCCGCCAGTTCCCTTGCGAACATTGCGATGGTACACCACATATAGTTTTCCAACTTCTAATACATCACAATCATTAAATTGTACGCCGTCAATGAAAACTGGAGAAATGTGCATTGTTTTGTTTATAAAAAAATATAGTTTTTTCATTTCAATTTTATAAACAATATAAATAAAAAAATGCTAGTTATCTATGAAATACCTAACTAGCATTATAAAAAAGTTTATAACAAATGATCTACCAAAACCTGTTGGTAGATGGAGAATAGAAACATGTAACAAACAAATTAACAACAAAATAGATTTATCAAATGAAGACCATTGTGGTCCGTGTGGTCAGTATGTATTAGAGAAACAAAAAATAAAGGATGTAAAAAAATGAACATTTAAAAAGTTGCGTTCAGATCATACCCTTCTCGTTTGTCTTGATTCATGCCATTAATCAATACAATAGCCATTAATAAAAGACAATAAGATTATCTCCAAACTAAATGAAGGATTAAACAAAAAGATTAAATTTAGTACGTTTATTTTTTGTTTTTTTGTATTTATAATTTTTATTTCTTTTAATTTTTGTATGACCACCTCTACTAAATGGTTGAGGCATGTAACCTGGATAATATCCACCAGGATATGATATAATCAAGCCTGGAGTGTATGGTTGTGGTGGTTTTGAAAAATTTGGCTTTTTAAGTTTAGATGGTGGAGCAATCATGTCTATACTTTTCCAATATTCAACGCGTGCGTTTTCTAACGCTTCATATTCTGATAATTTTTCTGCATATAATTGTTCTGGAGTTTGTAAAACTTCTCGTCCATCTTTTCGTCTATAATCTTGATGTGGTAATACCCCTGCTTGATTTCTACGAAGTTCTTCGCGGATTGTTTTTTCCCATAATTGTCGAGCTTTTTCAATTGCATCATCTTCGTCAATAAGTTTAAGTTTGTATTGTGCAATTGGATGACCTTGATCGGCTGCCATTTTAAAATATTTTATTGCTTCTTGTTTATATTTTATATTTCCTCCAAAACTAAACAAACTAAACAAACTTATACTTGTATATTTTGTAAAATTTATATTGCCAACTATGTATTGTGCATCTATATTGCCTTGATCTGCTGCTAATTTGTAATATTTTAAAGATTCATCTTTGTTACCATACAAATGTCCAACATTAAATTGTGCTTCGGCATGTCCTTGATCTGCTGCTAATTTAAAATATTTGAAAGCCTCTTTTTTATTTACAGGTACACCATCACCATTTAAATATGCAAGGCCGGTTTTAAATTGTTTATCGGGACCTGACACAAAACTTGTGGGTTGAATATCATCGCCATACATGTCTGCAACTTTATATTGTGACTGCATATCACCTTGATCCGCTGCTAATTTAAGAGATTCAAACATTTCTTTTTTATCCACAGATACATCTTTTTTTAATTCATCTTTTTTTAATTCTTTTTCAACTACTTGTTCAGGTAAAACTTCTTTTTGATATTGGTTATCACATTCTTTAATGCCAATTTCATGAAATAACAATTTAATATCAGGTGATGTAGTTGAAGATACACGTAATATATCTTTATTTTCCTTTAAAAAATTAGAAATAGTTGGTTCATATTCTTTAAATCCATACCCATGTAATTGTGTTTTAATATCATGCGGTGTTGTTGGAGCAATAGTTAATACATCTTTAAATAATTCTATAAAGTCAAGTATACATTTTTGACTAATTTGTTGATGTGACATATATTAATATTAACATTTAAAAATGGCGTGTTTTATTTTCCTTGTTTTTTTATTATTTTTTATTATTTTTTATTTTTTTGCGTGTTCCTGCTCTAAATTTTGGTATGCTAAAAAATTGTAAAATTTCTTTCTTTTCATCATCTCCTATTAATTGGGGTACAGGAGATGGTGAACATACGCACTAAATAATTTATTTGCCATAGGATAATCTTCTGGTATAGTTAATGTTGGTAATTTTTCCATATAATATACAAAGTTAAAAAGTTGCGTTAAGATCATACCCTTCTCGTTTGTCTTGATTCATGCCATTAATCAATACAATAGCCATTAATAAAAAGAATAAAATAAAAGGCAATAAGACAATCACCCAACTAATGGAAGGATTAATTTTACACAACATGTTCAAAAACCATGTCCAGAATAAAATGTAGATTGCTTGCAACACAAATACCATTCCCGGGCTTGAATGTCTGCATGAATATGTACCCATTTTAATACGACCCGTATTTCCTATATTTTGTAAAATAATAAAAATATAAGAAATGACGGAAATTAATAAATAAAATTTAGCAGGCTGACAAAGCTTATCGTACAATTTCATACATTGACAATATATTTTATTTATTTATGGGCTGTGATGTTACACTTGGATTTACAGGAGGTGCTTTTCCTAAAAAGGCATTTGTACTTGATTGTGTACTATATTGCGTACTTTGGGATATATCAGTAAATAAAGCTGGAAAAAATGTAGAACGGGAATCGCCTCCCCAACCGCCTTTAAATTTATTAGAAGGTTCTGTAAACAACAGGGGTGTTTTATTGTAAGGATAATAATAAGCACTTCCACCCTTTCGCATTCTTGTTTTTCTTCGTAATTTACGTTTTTGGCGATAAGTACGAGGCATATAATTATTATATATTTTATTGTTATGAATAAATTAGAACAATTAAAAAATGTGTCTAATTATTCTGTTGTTCGTAGAAAAGCAAAATTACTTTATAAACGTGACGTGTTTCCATCTACCCGAAAAACTAAAAAATACATGATTAAAAATAATAAAGGAAATTTTGTACATTTTGGTCATATTGATTATGAAGATTATACTAAACATAAAGATAAAACACGTCGTACAAATTATTTAACACGCGCGTCTAATATTAAAGGTAATTGGAAAAAAGATCCATTTAGCCCAAATAATCTAAGTCTTACGTTAACATGGTAAAATTTTATTATATTATATCATGGAACCAAATTATTTAGATGGAGTTAATATTATTTATTGGATTAGTTTAGACAGAGCAATTGATAGACGAAAAAATATGGAAAAATTATTAAAAGATTCAATATTCAAAAACATAAAAAATGTGCGTATTAGTGGCCTTGACGCAAAATATAAAAACCCTAGAAAAAATTTTGTAACTAATGTAACTGATTTAAATCATTTAAATAGAAATGCAGACGATACTCAATATGCTATTTTATATTCGCATTTAGAAGCAATCCGAAAATTTTCAATTACAAATGATGAAAATGCATTAATATTCGAAGATGATTTATCAGTGAATAAAAAAAAATGGAAAAAATCAATTCGTGACATTATAAAGAATGCTCCATTTGATTGGGAAATTATTAAATTATCTCAATGTGGAAATAAAGTATTTAATCAAACATATACTTTATGGGAACCATATACAATAAATGTGCCTGAAAATCTACATGAAAATGCCTATAAATGGAGAACTAGTATGTTAACGGGTGATTGGGGGGCATATGGATATTTAATCAATAATAAAGCTGCTAAAAAAATAATTTGTCAAATTTATAAAAATAACAAATATGTATTATCAAATGATTTTTACCACGTATCAGATGCGTTTATATTTCAATCATTAAAAACTTATATTTATAAATATCCATATTTTACTCACAATGATAATAACATATCATATAATGCTTCATCTAAAAATTTTATAACAAAACACAAAAAATATAAACAAATTAATAAAACACAAAAGGTTTTTTTAAAAAAGTTGAAATAATATAAAAAATAATATTATTATTAATGATTCGTATTGTAGTCAAGCGGCTTGCTAATATAACATCTTGGTTCAACCCAAACATAGAATTTGTACCAAAAATAAAAATTGTACCAAAACCTAAATTGATTGGTCCAAAAATGTCATTACGTATGGGAATACATTGGGATTAACTGATTAACAATACTCATATGTATTTTTTTTAATATTAAAATATACATAAAGGATATGATTTTGGGCGCAGGAATTGCCGGATTATATACAGCGTATACTCTTTTAAAAAAAAATCCAGACAGAACGTTACATATTATTGAATCATCCAATCGTGTAGGTGGACGTGTTTACACATACAAGGATGAATTTATGAAAGTAGAAGCTGGTTCCGGTAGGTTTAACAATCAACATGAAATATTAATAAATTTAATTCATGAATTAGGATTATCCAACAAAATTCGTTCTATTAAAAGTGAATCTCAATATACAGAAGAAACACCTTTTAGCGTAAAATATATTGTAGGTAAAATTGTAGTTGCTAGTAAACTAGATGTATATAATGATTTAACTTCCATGTCATTTTTAGAGTATGCAACAAAAATAATAACTCAAGATGAAATTGATTTTTTAAAGGATGCATTTGGTTATTCTAGTGAACTTACCATTATGAATGCAAAAGATGCCATTGCATTAATGTCACAATTAAATGCGTCCTTTTACATGTTAGAAGGTGGATTAAGTCAAATCATTGATGAATTAGTTCATCGTATTCATCTTTATCCAAATGTATTGATTCATTTAAATGAGCCCGTTGTATCTATTACAAAACGCGAATCTGTGTATACCATTACAACAACACGTCAAAAATATAGTACTAATTTGTGTATATGTACATTACCTAAACAAATACTTGAACAAATGCCAATTAGTAAAACATTTCGTGGTTCGTTGCACAAAATAAAATGTGGATCTTTATGTAGAATTTATTGTACGTTCAAAACACCATGGTTCAAAAATTTTCCCAAGTATACCACATCTAATCCTTTGCGCATGATTATACCTTATACTAAAAATACAATTATGATTTCCTATTCAGATGGAGAATACGCAGATTTTTGGCATGATCTTTATCAAAAACATGGTACAGAGGGCGTAAATCATGCGCTTCAAGAATTTATTTATGAATCACTTGATATAAAAATACCTATTCCACTAAAAACCAATGTATTTTATTGGAAATGTGGTGTTGGATATTGGGGAATTCATGCGGATAGTGAAAAGATTGCGTCTAAATTAATTCAACCTTTTTCAAATTTTTACATTTGTGGTGAACATTATTCAGCGACAAATCAACAATGGATGGAAGGGGCATTAGAAACGGCACATAAAGTGTGTAGCATGATATAAAATAAAATATATACTAATGTATGGCAGAAATAGATCCTGAAAAAATGCGAAAAATTAACAGAGTTGTAGATGCATTATATGCACCTGGTGCTACTACAAGCGGTTATAGCAGAAGGGAGTTTACATATAAAGGAAGAATAACTCAAGAATATTTTGATGTTATTTTTTCTGATATGTTTCCCAGAGAGGATAAAAAAAACAAACAACGAATGTATGAACGTGTTTTAATGTATGAACATCATAGTCCACGAGAAGGAGCTGTACGAATAAGAAATGGTATTAGTAAAGAAGATTTCATTAATTATTTGAAAGATGAAGCACGTAGAGATTTAAGGTATAGAACATCATCCGTTGATGAAATGTTAGATCGTTTAGCTATATTAGTAGGACTTGAACGACCACCCCCAGCCGCAGTGTCGGGGACTAATCCACGTAATCAATACCAAAGCGCCGAAGACTATTGGCTGAGTTTCGCCGAACAAGATGATGCGCCTCCACCACCGCCTCCGCCACCGCCTCCACCACCGCCTCCACCACCGCCTCCACCATTAACACTTCATATTATTCAAGAAGGAGGACCCGCAATATTTGTTATGCAAGTACAACAAGGAACTACAATTTTAGAGATAAAACAATTTATTAAAGCTCAACTTTTACCCACGCATGGATCTACAAACATATATAATCATGCTTTACGAATAATTTATAAAGGTCGTGAAATTGAAAACAATAGAACAATAGGTGATGTTCCTATACCAGATAATGATAGTGTTTATTTTGTATTTAATATTAAAAAAATGGGAGTTGGAGGTAAAACAAAAAAATACAAATCTAAACGATACAAATCAAGAAAATATAAAAAAGTTGTATAGTGTGAGTGTGTATTTACCTGATTATATATATTTAGAGGTCTCCCCAGTACTCCATTTTGTATGAGCCCGGGCCATGTCGGCATAGATCAAACAGCTCGGCGAACATGCAGTACATTGGCGCGTGGTAATGGCGCCGAAACCGCTCAAGGGCGCCGTACTTGTTGATGCGGTAGTTCACGACAACAACGTCGTTATCGATGTTGCCGTCAGCAGTCGAGTGATGTGTGCCGCAAAGAACAACAATACGTTTTGCCGGGGTAACATACCGAACTGCGCCGCTGGGAAAGATTCGGTATGAGTACGACTCGGGTACATCTTTGTAGATAGTGAAGGGTCGCGATACGCCGTTGCTGATCTCGTTGTTGTGATCTTCTAGTATGGAGTGGACCTCCGCTTCTTCGCCGCGAACTTCGGTGTCCTCCGTGTACTTAGCGTCGCGACACTTTTGAATTGCCTTACCTTTGCGGTGCTTCCAGAGGGCCGACTCGGCATACTTTGGAAGTTTGCTTGCGACAGCGTTTTTCGGAATACGAACCTTCCGAACGTCACGAGTGCGGCGGCTCACGTCGTTAGCGTCAACGTTGATGATGGTGGAAGGCATGTTGAGAGAGGTTGAAGATGTAAATATAGATAGGTATAATTCATTTCAATTTTATTTTTATTCGTTGAATATTATGTAGTTTGAAATATGAGAATGGTTTTTCCAATACACAATGGTTCTGCAATACCTTGATCAATTCGAATTTTAAATTCATCTAACTCTGGTGTATTTCCTAAAATATCAATGTATATCATTTTATTACTAAACCATGCCATGACAGTAGCTTCAAATAAACTAAGAAATATATCCTCAATGCTATCAGTGTCCACATCACACTGAGTTTTAGAAATTAAACTCATTTTTTTTTTGTCAATAGGTTAAAAACAAGTTCAATTTTATAATTAAAAATTGAACTTAGAAAGCGCAATATGTTTAAATTTTATAAAAATTAAATACGAACAATGTTAGCAAAATAAACCCATAAAAATAACCCCATTAAACATTTAGCCAATAAATCTAAAATATTATAACCTAACATTTTTTCATCTGTTGGAAAAAAATAAACAACTCCATACATGGTCCATATACAAAAATATGCGTATAAAATAGTTTTACTTAACATCGTGTTAATTTTAAAAGATGTATAAATATAGTGAAACAATCCAATAAAAAATACAAATCCAATTAAGTTGGCATACAATTTTTCTACTACACCGGTTTCACCTAAATACCCAGATAAAAGCATTAAATAATTTAATACAAGTACATAAACTATGCTATGCAACCGAATAAATTTTATATTAGATTGTGATTGAATTGTTAATAAAAGTACAATAAGCATCATAGGGGTAGTAATAGACCAATCAAGGTATCGTAAACTAGTAATTGTATCATGTGGATCATTTAATTTTTCAATGAACATACTATAAAAATAAGCGGCAACAACAGAAATACATGTTTCTAAATTAAAAATATTGCGAACATATTGATTTTTAGTTCGTAATGCTTCAATAAAGGTAATTGTTCCTGTAGTAATCAAAAAAATATAGGTGATATAAAAACTATATTCATACATATTTTGTACTTTTATTTTAATTTAATAAAAAAATGAGACCCGGTAATGTTACTTCTAACAATTTATACAATAAATATAACTTGTTTAAAAGTATTAATCGTTGTGCTAAAGGCGTATTTTCATATAAAAAAAATATAATCATATATATGGCATTAGAAGCTTCTACAGAAGACAGAAGTGCGGTTGAACTTTCTCCAAAACCAATGGATTATGACTATATGATGCATTATGTTGATTTAAAAGATATTGTTTTTTCACAAACAACTGTAAATAAAAAATCACATGAAACTCTAAATAATATTAGATGTGAAAATGATGTTAAAATTAAATTTGTTTTTAAACATTTACGTGATAACACATTTGATATATTTATTATTGGTTATTTTGGAAAAGAAAGTGAACTTGTAGAAGGTAAAACATATCAATATCCACCACAAATACCCGTTATGGAAGTTGTTGATTATACTGAAGAGGATCCAAAACAAAAATATATATCTGTAAATAATAGAAGATTACATTCAATACATACTTTATTACATGCATTATCTTATGAATATCATGAAATATCAACAAAACATCGTGCTAATTACAGTTTTAATGCTCAAACAATAATGTATAATATTGAAATATTTCAATACAATTTGCTCAAAATGTATGGCATTGGTGTTAATCAAATATTTTGCCCTGTAATATTACATAAATACTATGAATTTTGTCCACCATATATAAATGATGATAAATCAATTCCATGGTACGAATTTTTAACAAACCGATTTAAACGTCAAAACGGATGCTGTAATCCTACAAAATTTATAAATAGAGGAGAAACAAATGGAGAAGGAAAACAATTAAAATCTTGTGATGAACCAATATATTGTGATGATGGTATATTTAATATTGCTAAATTTAATTGGACACCCAAGTCAGTAGTTAATAAAAGAGATCGTAATAGAATTGATGAAACAGGTGTTGAACGAAATTATGATGATATTAAAACAATTATACCTCGTCCTAAAATTTCCATACCAATAAAAACCATAACTGATTATGAACAATTACTTTTAGGTTTTGGTATTAATTTAGAAAAATTAAATGGGCGAGATAAAAACGCAACTATTATTATATCCGTTGACGATTTTAAAAAAATTTCTGATGATGTTAAAGGTTTATTTGTGAAATTTTTAAACTATACTAATTGTTTTAAACAAGAAATCCCCCTTCCTCCTCCTGCTCCAAAAAAAGTAATATCTGCGTTAGAAAAAAAGTTCTTTCAAGCTCGCGGTCTTTTAGCAACTACAGAAAAACAACTAGCAACAGCAAAAGAAAAAGCAAAAGATGCTGAATTAATTAAAGGTCTTGAAACACGAGTTATAGAACTATCCAAGGCGGTTGAAATTGCTGAAGCTGCATTTAATGATGATCAAAAAAGTAGAAGTGCTGTTGGAGGTGGTAAAACATGCAAACGTAAATATGTAAGTAAACGCAAACGTTTACATAAATATCGTACAATTAAATATCATAAAACTTATAAAAAATAAATTTTTATATAACACTTTATATTTAAAATTTTGTATTTCAATCATTTTGAAAGGCTTATTATGAAGGCTTATTATGAATGTATTTAAACTCATTATAATTTCACAATTTGTATATAAAAGTTCCTTTAGTGTGGCAAGTTTAAGTATTTTTACCTGAAATGTTCTAGAAAATCAAGCATTCCAGAAACAGACGTATCGCAAATGTATGATTCCTTGAAGTCGTGATAGCTGCCCACTTTGTCCCACTTGTCATAAAGTGCCGATGCCCCTTGTAGTGGATGAGACCCGTGCATGAGTTTAATGGGCCACCACCACGAATCATTGTAGGCAATTTTAATATTTTCATTTGAGAGTACGGCTTTGAAAACTTGTGTATTAACTTCATTCAAATTGGCCGGATTGAAGTGTATGAAGAACACGTTGTGATTTTCATGTTCAACTACTTCAACTTTGCCGACGCCACCAATAGATAATTCTAGACACTCTTGTACATGGGTTGCCTGAAACACTTTAGGTGAATACGGAATACATAGTGAAGGCCGTTCCTTGATGGTATCGTCCATGACAACACAAGAAATATCGTCTATACAATCTCCGTAGTTGGTAAGACCTTCATATTCTTTGCCGCCATGCATGTATTTGTACAACCATTGTTTGTTCCATCGTCGCCGGGCTTCATCGGCAATTTCAGAGGCCGTGCCTGTTTCAGTTGATACAAGCATGTCGGACGCGCCATCTGACATGATGACAATGCGAACGTTGTCAAATTCATTGACGTAATGTACAAGATGTTCAGGTTCAAGTCCCGTAATGCCATTGTGGCCAAGAGCCATACTTGGAACCAATTCTTCATAATTTGTAAAGACGCCGGTAGGAGAAGGTACGTCTTCAACCCGATCTTCTGATACAGGAAATGGTGCTTTGGTTGGTTTGATTCGCGTTACACACAATTTGGTACGTTCAATTTCAGATGGATTTGAAAATGTATGTTTGGTTGTTTCTGCCACTTTAATTCCATTGACGTACAGAATGGCGGAAGAATCGCCTGCATTGAATAGTTCTATCTTGTTGTCTTCGCGCCGAACAAAACACGCCGTTGACCCCGACCGATAGGTGTTTCCGGTAATTTTTTCAGCTATATCAAGAATAGGATTGGGTGTAGTTACG